>X237_Red_shanked_Douc_Langur__coassemble_98_pt1 | contig 12526 bp, 3 predicted proteins | sample X237_Red_shanked_Douc_Langur__metabat2_high_PE_002 | metagenome-assembled genome bin X237_Red_shanked_Douc_Langur
CGAACAGCCGATTGCCAACGTGACCTTGACCCTGACCGGTACCGACATCAACGGAAACCCGGTCAATCTGACCACCACCACGGCCACCGATGGCAGCTACCGTTTCAATGACCTGATGCCGGCCAATGCAGCAGGTTACACGCTGACCCAGACCCAGCCGAGCGGCTACCTGGATGGCAAGCACACGGCCGGCAACGGCGTGGCGGCTGGCAGCAACACCGTGGCCAATGTGATCAGCGGCATCAACATCAGCGCTGGCCAGCAGGCCACCGGCTACCTGTTCGGTGAGCTGGCCAATGCCACCATCAGCGGTACGGTCTACCTGGACCGCAACGATGATGGTGACCAGCTGGCTGGCTCCGAGCCGGGCATCCGGGGCGTGACCATTACTATTGTTGGTGCTGGCGCGGATGGTGTGTTCGGCACTGCCGATGACACCTCGGCAACGGTGACCACCGATACCGATGGCAACTACAGCTACGGCGGTGCCGTGGCCGGGCAGGACTACAGCATCACCGAAACCCAGCCCACCGGTCTGGCCAATGGCCAGGAAAACAGCGGCAACGTGATCACCATCAGCAACCTGCCCAGCACCGGTTCGCACGACAACAATTTCGGCGAGCTGGCTGCATCGCTGGCCGGCATGGTGTACCTGGACAGCAACAACAACGGTGTGCGTGATCCCGGCGAGCCGGCTCTGGACGGTGTGCAGGTGAACCTGCCTGCCGGTACGGTGGATGCCCTGGGCAACGTGGTGGCCTCGGTGACCACCGCCAGCGGCGGCAGTTACCGCTTCGATGACCTGCTGGCCGGCACCTACACGGTGACCGAGCAGGCCGCGCAGCCGGTATACAACGGCACCACCACCATCAACGGCGTGACCACCGCCGGCACCATTGATGGCGTCAGTACGGGTGTCGCCACGGCCGTTGGCATTGTGCCCAGCAGCATCGGTAGCATCGTGCTGCCGGCCGGCAAGCACTCGGTGAGCAACGATTTTGCCGAGATCCTGCCGGTGGCCGCGTCGGGCACCGTGTTCTTTGACGTCAATAACGATGGTGCGATGGCCGGTGTGGCCGAAACCGGCATCGGCGCGGTGCAGATCACTCTGACCGGTACCGATGACCAGGGCAACGCGGTCAGCCTGAGCACCACCACGGCCGCTGACGGTACCTTCAGCTTCGAGGGCCTGCGTCCGGGTACCTACACCCTGACCGAGCCGACCCAGCCGGCCGGCACCGCCAACGGCATCACCACCGCCGGCAACGTGGGTGGCACCAGCAGTGGCACCGCCACCCCGGTGACCACCACCCCGAGCGCGATTGCCAGCATTGACCTGACCACCCCGGGCAGCAGTTCGGTGGACAACCTGTTCGGCGAACTGCCGACCAACAGCGGCATCACCGGGCGTGTCTGGGAAGACCGTGACAATGATGGCGTGGTCGACCCGGGTGAGCCGGGCCTGCCGGGCGTGGAGATGGTGCTGACCGGTACCGACATCAATGGCGACCCGATCACACCGATCACCGTGATGACCGATGCCAATGGCGAGTACGCCTTCACCAACCTGCCGCCGGGCACCTACACCGTGACCGAGACCAAGCAGCCGGCCGGCACCGCCGACGGCCAGACCATGCCGGGCAGCACCGGTGGTACCGGCTCGGCCCCGGGCAGCGCCACCGACGGCAACCCGTCCACCATCACCACCATCACCGTGGGTGTGGGCGAGATCTCCGAAGAAAACAACTTCGGCGAGATCCCGGTTGGTTCGATCAGCGGCAAGGTTTACAACGACAGCAATGACAACGGTATCGCCGAGAACGACGAGGCCGGCATTGCCAATGTGGTGATCGAGCTGGTGGGCAGCGATGACCTGGGCAACCCGGTCAGCCTGAGCACCACCACCGATGCCGACGGCAACTACCGTTTCGACGGCCTGCGCCCGGGTACCTACACGGTGACCGAGCCGACCCAGCCGGCCGAAACCCTCAACGGCATCACCACCGCCGGCAGCATCGGCGGCACCAGCGTGGGCGTGGCGACCGGCAAGGACACCGTGCCGTCGTCGATCAGCCAGATCGTGCTGCCCATCGGCGGTGATTCGATCCACAACAACTTCGGCGAGATCGGTGATTCGCCGGACATGCTGGTGAGCAAGTCCTCGGCTACCGAGAAGCTGACCGTCAACAACATCGCCACCTACACCATCTCCGTGCGCAATGGCGGGCAGAAGCCGTCCTTCGGCGAGTACGTGGTCGAAGACCGTCTGCCGGCGGGCCTGAGCCTGGCGGCCGTGCCGGCCGGTGAGGGCTGGACCTGTGCTGCTGCGGTGGGCGATACCCGCTTCAGCTGCCGCAGTACGGCGGTGGTCAACGCCGGTGCCACCGCGCCGGCCACGATCAACGTGCAGGCCATGGTCTCGGCCGAGGCGGCCAAGGCCGGTGTGGTCAACAACGCAGTGATCGTCTCTGGCGGCGGTGAAAACGAGTTCCGTACCCCGACCAAGACCGAGCGTGATGCCTTTGAAGGCAGCGTCACCGACCTGCCGGTGTGTGATGCGGCCATCACCCAGAACGCCTGCCGTGTGCCGACCCCGGTGCAGCTGTCGGCCTCGGTCGGTGGCACGGTGTGGTTTGACGTGGGCAGCGATGACACCCGCCTGGATGGGGGCGACGAGCGTCTGCCGTCGTGGATTGTTGAACTGGTTGACCCGCAGACCGGTGCGGTGGTGCGTACCACCACCACGGCGGCTGACGGCAGCTATACCTTCATCGACGTGATCCCGGGCAAGGAGTGGAACATCCACTTCCGCGATCCGGTCTCCAACGTGATCTGGGCCTGGCCGGTGAACCAGGAAACCGCCGGTGGTACCGGTGTGTCCTGCGGCGTGGCCGATGCCATTGCCAACGGCACTGCCAGTGCCTGCCGCAACAGCAACAACGGCATCAGCCAGTTGTCCGTGGTGCTGGTGCCCGGTGAGCACCTGCCACAACAGAGCTTGCCGGTCGATCCGTCCGGTGTGGTGTATGACGCGGTCAGCCGTGATCCGGTGCCGGGCTCGATCGTGACCCTGACCCCGGCCGGCATGTGTGCCGGTTATGACCCGGCCACGGCCGTGCTCAATGCCGCCGCAGGTGGTTACAGCATCCAGGGCAATGCGATCTCGATGACGGTGGGCAACAACGGTTACTACCAGTTCGTGTTCGGCCCGGCTGCACCGGACCGCTGCGAGTTCACCCTGTCGGTGACCCCGCCGGGTGGCTACCAGTTCGTGTCCACCCAGATCACCCCGGAAAGCGGCAGCCTCAACCCGCCCGGTGGCGTGGGCGAGAACTGGCCGGTACAGCCGCAGCCGACCGCGCCGACCGGCCCGGTGGGCGAGGGCACCCGTTACTGGCTGAGCGTGATCTCCGGTTCGGGCACTGCCGGCATCATCCACAACCACATCCCGCTGGATACCGCTGCACCGGCTGGCCTGGTGATCACCAAGACCGGTGACCGCCAGATCGTGGAGCTGGGTGACACCCTGCAGTACACCATCACCGTGCGCCAGACCGCCGGCAGCACGCTGTCGATGGTCAACATCGTCGATACCCTGCCGCGTGGTTTCACCTACATCGATGGCACCGCCCGTCTGGGTGGCCGTGCCCTGAATGATCCGGCCGGTGCACCGGGCCCGCGTCTGGGCTTTGCCCTGGGGGCGATCAACGTCGGTGAACAGCTGGCGCTGACCTACCGCGTGCGGGTTGGCGTGGGTGCCCTGCAGGGGGACGGCATCAACCGTGCCCAGGCCCATGGCTGCTCGATCAACGGTGGCTGCATCAGCACCGATTCGATGAGCCCGGTGCCGGGCAGCATCCCGTCCAACCAGGCGCAGTACCGCGTGCGCGTCACCGGTGGCGTGTTCTCCACCGAAGCCTGTGTGCTGGGCAAGGTGTTTGTGGACTGCAACCTCAACCATGTGCAGGACGAAGAAGAGCTGGGCATCCCGGGCGTGCGTCTGTACTTCTCCGACGGCACCTGGCTGGTGTCGGACGTGGAGGGTAAGTACAGCTACTGCGGCCTGCCGGCCAACAGCCACACCCTGAAGGTCGATGCCTCGACCCTGCCGCATGGCTCGCGTCTGACCACCAGCTCCAACCGCAACCTCGGCGACGCCGACAGCCTGTTCTTGGACCTGAAGAACGGCGAGCTGCACCGTGCCGACTTCATCGAGGGCAGCTGTGCCAACCCGGTGCTGGAGCAGGTCAAGGCCCGCCGCAGCCAGGGCGAGGTGCGTGCTCCGGAAACCGAAGCCGGGCAGCCGTCGCTGCGCTTTGACAGCAAGCCGCTCCGTGCGCCGCAACAGGCCACCGATTCGGCCAACCAGAGACCGATTGTGCAACCGCGAACCCTTGAGTCCGTTGACGCCTCGCAGGAGGTGCAGCCATGAGCCGCACCTCCACGCTGCGGCAGATGCCGCGCCTGAGCCTGCTGGCCTGCGCCCTGGCTGCCAGCTTGCCGGCAGCCGCGCAGAGCGTTGGCAACGGTGGCCGTTTCACCCCGGTGATCGGCAATGCCGACAGTCTGTATCCGACCAGCCTGACCACCATCGATGCGCCGCCGCAGGCCATCGACAGCAGCCGCCAAGGGCTGCTGGACCAGGTGGTGGTGGAAGTGGACCGTGACGGGGTGCCGGCCGATGGCCAGAGCCCGGTGAACGTGCAGGTGCAGCTGTATGACCGTGACGGCAAGCCGTTGAGCGGCCAGCAGTACGTCACCATCGAGCACAGTGGTGGCCGCCTGTTGCTGCCCGGTGCCAGCACCGACGAGTTCGGCCCCGGTGCCGGCGATGCCGACAAGGTCATTCCCGGTGTGCAGCTGCTGGTGGAAAATGGCGTCGCCCAGTTCCAGCTGCTGGCCCCGCATGATCCGCAGGACGTGACCCTGCGCATCACCGCCGGTGGGCACACCGCGCAAGGCGTGATTGGCTTCATTCCGGAAATGCGCGAGCTGCTGGCCACCGGCCTGGTGGACGGGGTGATCAACTTCAACCGCCGCTCCAACGCCAGCCTGATTTCGCCGGTGCAGTACAACGATGCCTTTGACCGCGACATCCGCCGCTGGGAAAAGCAGTTCAACAACGGCAAGGCCAGCGCCAGTGCGCGCACCGCCTTCTTCGTCAAGGGCAGGATCAAGGGTGAGTACCTGCTCACCGCCGCCTATGACTCGGACAAGGATGTGCGTGGCCGCCTGCTGCGTGACATCCAGCCCGACGATTACTACCCGGTGTACGGCGACTCCTCGCTGCGTGGCTTTGATGCACGCTCGGCCGAGCGCCTGTACGTGCGTGTGGACAACAAGCGCAGCTACCTGCTCTACGGTGACTTCCAGACCGGCGACAGCCTGGCCACGGCCACCGGCCTGGGCGGCAGTGGCTACATGCCGCAGCGCCTGCTGGGCACCTACAACCGCACCGCCACCGGCCTGGGCTGGCATTACGAGAACGAGCGCGTACGCAGCAATGTGTTCGCCATCGAGGATTCGCTGCGCCAGGTGATCGAGGAGTTCCGCAGCCAGGGCTCGGGCCCGTACGCGCTGCGCAACAACGCGGTGCTGGAAGGCAGCGAGCGGGTCGAGGTGATCACCCGTGACCGCAACCAGCCCTCGCGCATCGTCAGCGTGCGCAGCCTGGCGCGTCTGGTGGACTACAGCTTCGAGCCGTTCTCCGGCCGCATCCTGCTCAACCAGTTCCTGTCCAGCTTCGATGCCAACCTCAACCCGGTATCGCTGCGCATCACCTACGAGCTGGACCAGGGCACGGAAAAGTTCTGGACCTACGGTGGCGATGCCCAGCTGCGGGTGACCGACAAGCTGGAAGTCGGCGCTTCGGTGGTGGATGACCGCAACCCGTATGCGCCGTTCCAGATGGGCAGCCTCAATGCCGGCTACCGCTTCGGCGTCAACACCGCCCTGGTGGCCGAGTTCGCGCGTACCCGCAGCGAGGTCAACACCAATTCGCTCAACCAGACCAGCTCGCAGGGGCTGATGGATGCGGTGGGCGAGGTGGAAGGCGATGCCTGGCGGGTCGAGTTCGGCCATGACGGCGAGAAGTTCGATGCCCGCCTGTTTGCCGCCCGCACCGATCCGGCGTTCAACAACGCGGCCTCGGCGCTGTACGGCGGCCGTGGCGAATACAGTGCCAACCTGACCTACCGCGTCGGCCCGCGCCTGGAGCTGTATGTGGAAGGCCTGCGCAGCGAGGACCGCAACCCGGATGGCGGCGAGCGTGATGCCGCCGGTGCCGGTGCACGGATCAAGGCCAGCGAACGCCTGACCGTGGACCTGGGCCTGCGCAGCATCCGCGAGACGGTCGGCATCAATTCGGCCTGGTCCAGCAGCACCGGCTACGGCAATGTCGGCGGCCTGACCGGCGGCTTTGCCACTGGCTCGGGCGGCGGCGCACTGGGTTATGGCCAGCAGGCCCTGGACCCGGCAACCGGTTTGATGGTGATCAACGGTTCGAGCACTGGCGAGATCATCAACAGCGATCTGCCGGTAGGCACCGAACTGGAATCGGACAGCGCCCGCCTGGGCCTGGGCTACCGCTTCAGTGACCGCTTCAGTGCCGGTGCCGAAGTGGAGCAGGCCATCAGTGGTGAGGACCGTCACCGCGTGGCCGCCGGCCTGGACTACCAGTTGTTCGAGCGCAGCCGTGTGTATGGCCGCTATGAACGCCAGACCGGCCTGACCAGTGCCTACGGCATCACCACCACCGACCGCGAAGCCGATGCGCTGGTGTTCGGTGTGGACAGCACCTACCTGCGCGACACCCAGGCCTTCAGCGAATACCGCCTGCGTGATGCGATCAGCGGCCGTGATGTGCAGGCCGCTTCGGGTATCCGCAACACCTGGGATGTTGCCGAAGGTCTGCGTCTGTCCAGCTCGGCCGAGCACGTCAACGTGATCGACGGCAGCACCGGTGACAACACCGGCCTGGCCCTGGCCCTGGATTACAGTGCCAACCCGTTGTGGCGTGGCGCGTTGCGGGTGGAACACCGCATGAGCGATGACGTGCGCCAGACCATGGACGTCAACGAAGCCTTTGACACCACCCTGGTGCAGTTCATGGCCGCGCGCAAGCTCAGCCGCGACTGGACCCTGCTGGCCCGCAACTACCTGCTGTCCACCGACTACGAAGCCCGCGGCGATGTGCTGCAGGACCGCTTCCAGATCGGTGCGGCCTACCGTGACACCGACCGCAACCGCATCAATGCGCTGATGCGCTATGAGTACAAGCTGGAGCGCGACGAGAGCGGCCTGACCCTGCTGGACGGCAATGTGGTGGATGGCAGCAGCCAGGATGTGCGCACCCGTGCCCACATCGTGTCCAGCCATGCCGACTGGCATCCGTCGCGGCCGTGGTGGATCACCGGCCGGGTGGCCGGCAAGTGGCAGCGCGACCAGTTCGCCTATGGCGATGGCACCCGGGTCAACAGCAGCTTCCGCGCCATGTTGTTCTCCGGCCGCATCGTCTATGACATCACCGAGAACTGGGATGTCGGCGTGCTGGCCTCCACCTTCCGTGGCCAGAACCAGTCCAACCAGTACGCCTATGGCGTGGAGGTCGGTCGTCTGCTGCGCCAGAACCTGTGGCTGTCGGCTGGCTACAACTGGACCGGCTTTGAAGGCGACCGTGACCTGAGCGGTTACGAATACACCCAACAGGGCGCATTTTTGCGCTTGCGCTTCAAGTTTGACGAAGACCTGTTCCGTCCGGATCCGGTCCGCTACCGCGACCCGGCCCGCTGAGGATGCCCATGATGAACAACACCGTGATTACTTCCCGTTCCCTGCGTCCGTTGCTGGCCATCGCGCTGTCGGCCGCCGTGGTGGCTGGCGCCTCGGCCCAGCAGACCCGCCTGACTCCGCAGGCCCAGCGCATCACCGATGAGGCCGTGCATGCCGACCTGGATGGCTATGGGCAGCTGCAGGGCCGCATCCAGGGCCTGAACGATGGTGGCCGCCCGATCCGCGACTACCACCTGTCCAAGGCCCAGTGCTGGCTGGATGTCTCCTTCCACGAATACACCCGCAACGACCGCAGCGACTTCCCGCAGGAAGCGATGACCGAGTCGGAGAAGCTGATCGTGGACATGGAAGGCAATGTCTCGCCGATGCCCACCGATACCCCGCTGGTCAATGAGGCCAAGTACCTGCGCGATGACCTGTGGCAGCGTCTGCGCCTGATCCACGGCACCCCGGGCTTTGCCTGTGCCCAGCAGAAGGTGGCCTGCGGTGAGGTGGAGCTGGTGCATGCCGGCAACGAGTTCAACCAGCAGCAGTGGCGCCATTCCAAGCCGTACATCCAGATCGCCGAAGACCTGGTCAACGAGGCCGAGGCACTGGCCCGCCAGTGCGACGTCGGCCCGGCTGCACCGGCGCGCCCGGCCGGCCCGCTGATTGCCAACGTGCTGTTCGAGTTCGACCTGGACCAGTACCGCGACATCCGCACCTACTCGCTGGAAAGCGTGGACCGTGCCCTGGCCACGATCCAGAGCGAGAAGCTGACCCTGTCCGGGGTGGCCCTGGTTGGCCATGCCGACCGCATGCAGGGCAGGGGCTTTGACTACAACCAGGGCCTGTCCCAGCGCCGCGCCAAGACCGTGGAAGAGCTGCTGATCGGCCGTGGCATCGATCCGGCGATGATCCGCTACGAGTACCGTGGCGATACCCAGCAGGTCCAGGCCTGCGAAGGGGTCAAGCCGCGTGCGGCCCTGCTGGAATGCCTGCTGCCCAACCGCCGGGTGGAAGTGCGCTTCGAACTGGCCGAGTAACACGCCGGTTAGCCTGCACGACAACGCCGCCTTGAAGGCGGCGTTGTCGTTTGTGCGCCCGGCGCTGCCGGCAGATGGGGGTTACACTGCGGCGCTGGGGTGTTGTCGGGAGTGGTGCTGTGTCGAGCTGGATCCTGCTGCTGGTATCGCTGGCATACGCGGCCCTGTTGTTCGGTGTTGCCTGGTTGGGCGACCGTCACCCCATGTACCCCAACCGCCCCTGGTTGCGGCCGCTGATCTATTCGCTGGCGCTGGCGGTGTACTGCTCGTCGTGGACGTTCTACGGTGCGGTCGGCACCGCCGTACGCCATGGCCTGGGCTACCTGCCCATCTACCTGGGCCCGGTGCTGCTGATGCTGCTGGGCTGGCATGTGCTGGAGCGCCTGGTGCATGTGGCGCGGCAGCAGAACATGGTGTCCATCGCCGACTTCATCGCCTCGCGCTACGGCCATTCACGCCGCCTCGGGGCGCTGGTGGCCGTGATTGCCCTGGTCGGGGTGATTCCCTACCTGGCCCTGCAGTACAAGGCCGTGGCCATGAGCCTGCAGGTGCTGTCCACCGATGGCGGCGCCGATCCGGGTTACTGGCAGGACCCGGCCCTGTATGTGGCCCTGATGATGGCCATGTTCGCCATCCTGTTCGGTGCACGCCGGGTCGATGCCACCGAGCACCACCACGGCATGATGCTGGCCATCGCCCTGGAATCGGTGGTCAAGCTGGTGGCCATCAGCGCGGTGGGTGTGTTTGCCTGGAAGCTGCTCGGCAGCAACGGCCACCCACCGCTGCAGGCGATCCAGACCATGTTCTCGCCCACGGCGATGCCCGGCGGCTTCATTGCCCAGACCGTGCTCAGCTTCCTGGCCATGCTGTGCCTGCCGCGCCAGTTCCATGTGGCGGTGGTGGAATGTGGCGAGGTGGCCGATGTGCGCCGCGCGCGCTGGATGTTCACCGCCTACCTGGTGGTGGTGTCCCTGGCCGTACTGCCCATCGCCAGTGCCGGGGTGATGCTGCTCGGCATCGATGGCAGCACCGCTGATTCGCTGGTGCTGGGCCTGCCCCTGGCCGATGGCCGGCAGCTGCTGGCCCTGGTTGCCTATATCGGTGGTTTCTCGGCGGCTACCGGCATGGTGGTGGTGTCCTCCATCGCCCTGGCCACGATGATCTCCAACGACCTGGTGATGCCGCTGCTGCTGCGTCGCGACGGTGACGCGCATGCCGCCGCGGTGCGGGCGACCCGGGTGCTGTGGATCCGCCGCCTGGCCATCCTCGGCCTGGGCCTGGCGGCCTATTCGTACTACCGCATCAGCCGCAACGATGCCTCGCTGGCCTCTTATGGCCTGATGGCCTTCGTCGCCGTGGCCCAATTCGCTCCGGCGTTGATCGCCGGGCTGTACTGGCGTGGCACCAGCCGCCGCGGCGCGGAGATGGGCGTGCTCACCGGCTTTGCGGTGTGGTTGTACACCCTGCTGCTGCCGACCATGGCCGACGGCGCCGGGCTGCGCCCGCAGTGGATGCTCGATGGCCCGGGTGGGTTTTCCTGGCTGCAGCCACAGGCCTTGCTTGGGCTGCACGGGCTGGACCCGCTGACCCACGCCACGCTGTGGTCGCTGCTGGTCAATACCGTCGTGCTGGTGCTGGTGTCGTGGCGCTGGCCGCCGGGCATGGCCGAGCGCCTGCGTGCCGCCCCGTTCCTGGAACCGGCCAGCCAGCCCACGGCGGCCGCAGCTGGTGGCTGGTCCGGGCATGTGCGGGTCACCGACCTGCTGGCCCTGGCCGGGCGTGTGCTGGGCGACCGCCAGGCCCGCCATGCCTTCGAGGAGCAGGCCACCCGCCTGCAGCAGCCGGTGGGCCTGAGCGGCCAGGCCGACCGTGGCTGGGTGCAGTTCACCGAGCGCCTGCTGGCCGCTTCCATCGGTGCCACCTCGGCGCGCCTGCTGCTGACCAGCCTGCTGCGTGGCTCGGGCATGCGCGTGGACGAAGTGGTCGCCGTGCTGGACGAGGCCGGCCAGGAGCTGCGCTTCAACCGCGAGATCCTGCACACCACGCTGGAAAACATCGCCGCCGGGGTCAGCGTGGTCGATGCACAGATGCGCCTGATCGCCTGGAACGGCCAGTACCAGGCCATGTTCGATTACCCCGACGGCATGTTGTATGTGGGCCGCCCGGTGGCCGATCTGATCCGCTACAACGCCGACCGCGGCGAGGTCGGTGGCAATGGCGATGTGGAAGCGCAGATCGCCCGCCGCATCAGCCACATGCGCGCCGGCACCTCGCATGTGTTCGAGCGTGTGCGCAGCGATGGGCGGGTGTTCGAGATGCGCGGCCAGGCCCTGCAGGGCGGCGGCTATGTGACCAGCTACAACGACATCACCGAGTTCAAGCGGGTCGAACGCGCGCTGCTGGAAACCAACGAGACCCTGGAACAGCGCGTGGCCGAGCGTTCGGCGGCGGCCGAGCTGGCCCAGCAGTCACGCACGCGCTTCCTGGCCGCGATCAGCCATGACGTGCTGCAGCCGCTCAACGCGGCGCGCCTGTTTGCCTCGGCCCTGCGCGAGCACCAGGCCAACAACCCCGAGCAGCGCCGTCTGGTCGAGCGCGTGGACGCCTCCCTGCGTGCGGCCGAGGAGCTGCTGGACGGCCTGCTGGACGTGTCGCGCCTGGACGGCGGTGGCCTGCAGCCCAAATACAGCGTGTTCGATGCGCGCGTGCTGGTGGACGAGCTGGTCAGCCAGTACGCACCGGTCGCCGCAGGCCGTGGCCTGAAGCTGCGCGTACATGGCCGCAGCGCTTGGGTACATACCGACCGCCGCCTGTTGCGCCGGGTGCTGCAGAACTTCATCGCCAATGCCCTGCGTTACACCCGCACCGGCCGCATCGTGCTGGCCCTGCGCCAGCGCCAGGGCATGGTCTGGCTGCAGGTCTGGGATACCGGCCCGGGTATTCCCGATGCCCACATGCAGCAGATCTTCACCGAGTTCCACCGTTACCAGCAGTCCTTTGACTGGGGCGAGCAGGGCCTGGGCCTGGGCCTGTCGATCTGCCAGCGCATCGCCCGCCTGCTCGACCACCGCCTGGCCGCACAGAGCCAGGTCGGCCATGGCTCGATGTTCGCCATCGGCCTGGAGCAGGTGGAGGCACCGGAAGTGCGGCGCATCGCTGCCCCGGTCAGCACTGGCCAGCCAGCCGGCGAATCACTGGCCGGCATGCGCGTGCTGTGCGTGGACAACGACCACGAGATCCTGGACGGCATGCGCGCGCTGCTGGCGCGCTGGCAGGTCCAAGTGATTGCCGCCTCCACCGTGGACCAGGCGGTGGCCTGCCTGGCCGAGCAACCGGATGTGCTGCTGGTGGATTACCACCTGCATGACCGTCTGGATGGCCTGCAGACCCTGGACCTGCTGCGGCAGAGCAGTGAGCGTGACCTGCCCGGTGCGCTGCTCACCGCCGATGGCCGCGACGAGTTGAAGAAGGCGGCCCGTGACCAGGGCTGGCGGATGCTGACCAAGCCGGTCAAGCCGGCCTCGTTGCGTGCGTTCCTGTCTGCCCAGGTGGCCGCACGCCGTTGAGTGCTGCCGGCGTCCCCCTTTACGGGGATGCCGCGCAGCCCGCCTGCCGGGTTATCCATGCAGGCCACGGGGACGACACACAGGAAGCAGCATGCGTGGCTGGGGTTTGTGGGTGATGTGCGTGGTGATCGGCGGCTGCTCGTT
>X237_Red_shanked_Douc_Langur__coassemble_99_pt1 | contig 12436 bp, 7 predicted proteins | sample X237_Red_shanked_Douc_Langur__metabat2_high_PE_002 | metagenome-assembled genome bin X237_Red_shanked_Douc_Langur
ACCGCCACAAGCCGGCGGTGGACGTGCTGTTCCACTCGGTGGCGCAGACCGTGGGAGCCAATGCGATCGGCGCGATCCTCACCGGCATGGGTGATGACGGCGCCCGCGGCCTGCTCGCCATGCGCCAGGCCGGTGCCCGCACCCTGATCCAGGACGAGGCTTCCAGCGTGGTCTGGGGCATGCCGGGCGCGGCCCACAAGCTCGGTGCGGCCGAGGAAGTGCTGCCCCTGCAGCGCATTGCCGAACGCCTGCTCAGCCTGGCCCGTGCCAGCGCCTGAGCGGGGCGCTGCAATGCAGCATGCGCCTGCGTACGCAGGCGTGTTCCAATCCCTGTGAATTCAGCTTCAATTTATCTTCAGGGAGAAACACCATGCTCGAGCGCCCGTGGCTGGCCCACTATCCTGCCGGCGTACCGCACCAGATCGACCTGGCGCCGTACACCTCGATCATTTCCGTCATGCAGGAAAGTGTGGGCAAGTACCGCGACCGCCCGGCCTTCACCCACATGGGCCGCGAGCTGGACTACGCCCGCCTGGACACCCTGAGCCAGCAGTTTGCCGCCTACCTGCTGGGCGAGCTCAAGCTGAAGAAGGGTGACCGCATCGCGATCATGATGCCCAACTGCCTGCAGTACCCGGTGGCGGTGTTCGGTGCCCTGCGCGCCGGCCTGACCGTGGTCAACACCAACCCGATGTACACCCCGCGCGAGCTGCGCCACCAGCTGGTGGATTCCGGCGCGGTGGCCATGCTGGTGCTGGACAACTTCGGTGCGGTGGTCCAGGAAGTGATCGCCCAGACCCAGCTGCGCCACGTCATCACCACCGGCCTGGGCGACATGCTCGGCGGGGCCAAGGGCATGCTGATCAACTTCGTGCTCAAGCACGTCAAGAAGATGGTGCCCGACTACCACATCACCGGCGCGGTGCGCTTCAACCACGTCCTCAAGCAGGGCGCCAGCCACAGCCTGCCGGCGGTGGACATCGGCCTGGATGACATCGCCTTCCTGCAGTACACCGGCGGCACCACCGGGGTGGCCAAGGGCGCCATGCTCACCCACCGCAACATGGTGGCCAACATGCAGCAGGCCGCCGCCTGGGTCGGCACAAACGTCAACCACGGCCACGAGGTGATCATCACCGCGCTGCCGCTGTACCACATCTTCGCCTTGACCGCGAACTGCCTGGTCTTCATGAAGTTCGGCGCGCGCAACCACCTGATCACCAACCCGCGTGACATGCCCGGCTTCGTCAAGGAACTGGGCAAGGTGCCGTTCACCGCCATCACCGGGGTCAACACCCTGTTCAACGGCCTGCTCAACACGCCTGGCTTTGACCAGCTCGATTTCTCCCGCCTCAAGCTCACCCTCGGTGGTGGCATGGCAGTGCAGCGCGCCGTGGCCGAGCGCTGGAAGCAGGTCACCGGGGTCACCCTGGTCGAGGCCTACGGCCTGACCGAAACCAGCCCGGCCGCCTGCATCAACCCGATGGACCTGGCCGCCTACAACGGCTCCATCGGCCTGCCGGTGCCCTCCACCGATGCGATGATCCGCGGCGAGGAAGGCCAGGTGCTGGGCATCGACGAGGTCGGCGAGCTGTGCATCCGCGGCCCGCAGGTGATGGCCGGCTACTGGAAGCGCCCGGAGGAAACGGCCAAGGCCATCGACGCCGATGGCTGGCTGGCCACGGGCGACATGGCCCGCATGGACGCCAACGGCTTTGTCTACATCGTGGACCGCAAGAAGGACATGATCCTGGTCTCCGGCTTCAACGTGTATCCCAACGAGATCGAGGACGTGCTTGCCGCCATGCCCGGCGTGCTGGAAGTGGCCGCCTACGGCGTGGCCGACGACAAGTCCGGCGAAGCGGTCAAGGTGGTGATCGTGCGCAAGGACCCGGCCCTGACCGAAGCCCAGGTCAAGGACTACGCCCGTACCCAGCTCACCGGCTACAAGCTGCCGCGCTTTGTCGAGTTCCGCAACGAACTGCCCAAGACCAACGTCGGCAAGATCCTGCGCCGCGAACTGCGCGACCAGGACCCGGCCAACAAGCACGGCTGAGCCGTTCATTATTCCTCGTCACACGAAGACACCCGGTTAAAACCGGGTGTCATTTCAATTCCCAATGCAATAACGGCTATGGTCCTGATGCTGCCCCCTGCTTAGAGCAAGGCTTGGATACGACATCTTTCATGCAGACTCAAGCGGCTTGAGGCCATGCGCAACACCACTTGGCGGTGTGGTTACCCAGCTTGTGTCGCCTGCCCCTTCACCACGGCAGGTGTTGCGTTACGGAGTTTAACTCACCGGTCAGCTTGAAGTAGCCCCATTAGGGATGCTCTGAACAAATACAGCTCAGCCCTACAGCGGCTGGATGCTCAGCCAAATCGAAGCTTGCTGGAACCAAGAATCAATGACTTGCCAGATGGACGAGCGGTCAACCTCTCATCTTGCTGCTGGCTTGACGAATTATTCAGACCTTCCTTAGCCCACCTGGCGGCTCGGGCCATCCAGGAAGGCCCACACATAAATCCTTATTAAAACGAACGATCCAGCATCTGCAACAAAATCCAGATTCAACCAGGACACCATAATTCCAGCGAAAAAATCAAATCCTGATTGGAAATAATCATGAAAAACCATTCATTTATTTCAGGATTCACTCTGATCATCATCACTCTCACAGGCTGCTGCAATGAGACAAATATTCATCACATCGAAAATAATGAAGTTACAGGATGCTCGAGCGAAGACCTCGCCAATATTGAACTAACAGAAATGGAGAGAATGGCGATTTCAGGGGATAGCCATGCCCAATCACTGGTCGAATCTTACTACCTGAAAATAAATGATCTGGCGAGCTACGAGGAATGGCTTGAGAAGGGAGCTTCAAGGCGCGACCCTGCGGCCATGCAGCGATTTTCATCGTACCTGGCCGGAAAAGGCGGTGAAGCAAACTGCGATAAAGCGATTATATTGCTACACAAAGCCCAGCAACTCACACCTGATCGAAAGACAGCCCTGCGAAACGTCATTGATATCGACCTAAGGGTACTGAAAGGGCAGGCTGAAGGTGTACCCTCATGCCGCTGAGGAGAGAATTTAACCTAGCAACACCACCCCCCCTCGCGCGTGCAACAATTGAACAAGTTTTCAGTGGTTATTAAAACCCGGCATTGCCCGCTTCAAATACTGGAACCATCAAAAAACCCCCGGATTTGAGCCGGGGGTTTTTGTTACCGCTATTGATCAGCGATCAACCAGAATCAGACCTTGGCGGCCACTTCCTGGTAATCCGCAATCTGGTCGAAGTTCATGTAGCGGTAGATCGACTCACCGGCACCGGCCAGTACGCCAGCCGCTTCCATGTACTCGGCCTTGGTCGGGATGCGGCCCAGACGTGCACAGATGGCGGCCAGTTCGGCCGAACCCAGGTACACGTTGGTGTTGCGGCCCAGACGGTTGGGGAAGTTGCGGGTCGAGGTCGACATCGCGGTGGAGCCTTCGCGGATCTGTGCCTGGTTGCCCATGCACAGCGAGCAGCCCGGCATTTCCATGCGTGCGCCTGCACCACCCAGGGTCGAGTAGTGGCCTTCCTTGGTCAGCTCGGAGGCATCCATCTTGGTCGGCGGGGCAACCCACAGACGGGTCGGGATGTCGCGCTTGCCTTCCAGCAGCTTGGCAGCGGCGCGGAAGTGACCGATGTTGGTCATGCACGAACCGATGAACACTTCATCGATCTGGGCACCGGCCACATCCGACAGGGTCTTCACGTCGTCCGGGTCGTTCGGGCAGGCCACGATCGGCTCGTGGATGTCGGCCAGGTCGATTTCGATGACGGCAGCGTATTCGGCGTCGGCATCCGGCTCCAGCAGCTCCGGGTTGGCCAGCCAGGCTTCCATCTTCTCGATACGACGGGCCAGGGTGCGGGCATCGGCGTAACCTTCGGCAATCATCCACTTCAGCAGGGTGATGTTGCTGGTCAGGTACTCGATGATCGGCTCCTTGTTCAGGCGCACCGAGCAACCGGCAGCCGAACGCTCGGCCGAGGCATCGGACAGTTCGAACGCCTGCTCGACCTTCAGGTTCGGCAGACCTTCGATTTCCAGGATGCGGCCGGAGAAGATGTTCTTCTTGCCGGCCTTGGCCACGGTCAGCAGACCCGACTTGATGGCGTACAGCGGGATGGCGTTGACCAGGTCACGCAGGGTGACGCCCGGCTGCATTTCGCCCTTGAAGCGCACCAGCACCGACTCCGGCATGTCCAGCGGCATGACGCCGGTGGCAGCAGCGAAGGCGACCAGGCCCGAACCGGCCGGGAAGGAGATGCCCACCGGGAAACGGGTGTGCGAGTCACCACCGGTACCGACGGTGTCCGGCAGCAGCATGCGGTTGAGCCAGGAGTGGATCACGCCGTCGCCCGGACGCAGGGAAACACCGCCACGGGTGGAGATGAATTCCGGCAGGGTGTGGTGGGTCTTGACGTCCACCGGCTTCGGGTAGGCAGCGGTGTGGCAGAACGACTGCATCACCAGGTCGGCCGAGAAGCCCAGGCAGGCCAGGTCCTTCAGCTCGTCACGGGTCATCGGGCCGGTGGTGTCCTGCGAGCCGACCGAGGTCATCTTCGGTTCGCAGTAGGTGCCCGGGCGCATGCCCTTGCCTTCCGGCAGACCGCAGGCGCGGCCGACCATCTTCTGGGCCAGGGAGAAGCCACGGCCGTTGTCGGCCGGCTGCACCGGCAGGCGGAACAGGTCGGTGACCGGCAGGCCCAGCGACTCACGGGCCTTGGCGGTCAGGCCACGGCCGATGATCAGCGGAATGCGGCCACCGGCGCGCACTTCGTCAAACAACACGTCGCTCTTGACCGCGAATTCGGCGATCACTTCGCCGTTCTTGATGGCCTTGCCTTCGTACGGGCGCAGCTCGACCACGTCGCCGTGGTTCATCTGCGACACGTCCAGCTCGATCGGCAGGGCGCCGGCATCTTCCATGGTGTTGTAGAAGATCGGAGCGATCTTGCCACCCAGGCAGACGCCGCCGGCACGCTTGTTCGGGATGAACGGGATGTCATCGCCCGTCCACCACAGCACGGAGTTGGTGGCCGACTTGCGCGAGGAACCGGTACCGACCACGTCACCGACGTAGGCGACCAGGTTGCCCTTGTCCTTCAGGTCCAGGATCTGCTGGATCGGGCCGCGCTTGCCGTCTTCTTCCGGGGTGAACGGTGCGTCCGGACGCTTGTTCTTCAGCATCGCCAGGGCGTGCATCGGGATGTCCGGGCGGGTGGTGGCGTCCGGTGCCGGCGACAGGTCGTCGGTGTTGGTTTCGCCCGGCACCTTGAACACGGTGACGGTCAGGCTTTCCGGCACTTCCGGGTTGGAGGTGAACCACTCGGCCTCGGCCCAGCTCTGCATCACGGCCTGGGCATTGGCGTTGCCACCCTTGGCCTTGGCTTCCACGTCGTGGAAGGCATCAAACACCAGCAGGGTCTTCTTCAGGCCATCAGCGGCAATGGTGCCGACAACGGCGTCGTCCAGCAGCTCGATCAGCGGGGCGACGTTGTAACCACCGAGCATGGTGCCCAGCAGTTCGGTGGCGCGCTCGCGGCTGATCAGTTCGTTCTTTTCGCTGCCAAAGGCAATGGCGGCCAGGTAAGAGGCCTTGACCTTGGCGGCATCATCGACACCGGCCGGCACGCGGTTGGTGATCAGGTCGAGCAGGAACTCGGCCTCGCCAGCCGGCGGGTTCTTCAGCAGTTCGATGACATCAGCGGTCTGCTGGGCAGACAGCGGCAGCGGCGGGATGCCGAGAGCAGCGCGCTCGGCGACGTGGTGGCGGTAGGCTTCCAACATGGACAACTCCCGAAGGGTACGGATAAAGAAATAAGGTGGGCTCAGGCTTGCGGCACGATCAGCTTCAGGCCCTTGAAGTAGTCGCGAAAAAATTTGTCGTTCCAGGTGATCAGGCCGTCGCACTGCAGCAGTGCATGGGCGCCGACCATGAAGTCGTCGATCCGGCGGCTGTCGCCGGCACGCTGGCGGTGGCGGCGGTGCATCTCGCCGGCGCGCAGGGCCGACTTGGCCTCCAGCGCGGAGAACAGCACGCCCATTTCCTCCAGCGCCTCCAGCACCTCCGCACCGCCGCGCAGGGACGCGCAGATCTCGGCCAGGGTGGTGCCGCAGACCACCACGCGGCCGCTGACCAGGGCCTGGCGCAGGCAGGCTTCCACCGCATCGGCGCGTTCGCCGTTGCTGAGCAGCTCGATCAGGACCGGGGAATCAACGGCGATCATGCTCAACCCTCGTCGCGGACCACGGCCACGGCGGTTTCGGCCGAGTCAAAGCCGTCCAGGGCGAACTTGCCGCGGGCCCGCGAGATGGCGTCATCCACGCTCTTGCGCAGGATGATCCGGCTGCCTTCCAGCTCGACCTTGAGCAAGGTGCCCTTGCTCAGGCCCAGCGCATCGCGCACCGCCTTGGGCAGGGTGATCTGTCCGCGTTCGGCAACAGTGGCTTCCATGGGCGCTCCTGGTCGGTCAGAGACTCAAAGTATGCACAGATTATACATACCCAGGGCTGCATACCCCTACCCCCGCTGCCCGATCCAGGACTACTGCCGAGCAAATGACGGCTGCCATTGCGTGATCCGTTCAGGCTTGTGACCACGCTGCCCTTACATCCGCCTTTCTAAAGTGGCCGGAGCCTTCGCCATCCAGGATGCCAGCCATGCATGACAGTTTCTCCACCCGCGACACCCTGTCGGTCAACGGCAAGGACTACACCTATTACTCCCTGCCACGGCTGGCAGCCCAACACCCGATCGACCACCTGCCCTACAGCCTGAAGATCCTGCTGGAAAACCTGCTGCGCCATGAAGATGGCGGGCAGACGGTGGACGCCGGCCACATCAAGGCCCTGACCCAGTGGGATCCAGCCGCCGAACCGTCGGTGGAGATTGCCTTCATGCCCGCCCGCGTGGTGCTGCAGGACTTCACCGGCGTGCCCTGCGTGGTCGACCTGGCCGCGATGCGCGATGCGGTGGTTGCCCTGGGTGGCCGGCCGGAGCAGATCAACCCGCTGATCCCTTCCGAACTGGTGATCGACCACTCGGTACAGGTGGACGAATTCGGCAGCGAGGATGCGCTGGACATCAATGGCCGCATCGAGTTCGAACGCAACGGCGAGCGTTACAGCTTCCTGCGCTGGGGCCAGAACGCCTTTGACAACTTCAAGGTGGTGCCGCCCAACACCGGCATCGTCCACCAGGTCAACCTGGAGCACCTGGCCCGGGTGGTGATGGCGGCCGAACGCGACGGCCAGGCCCTGCTGTATCCGGATACCGTGTTCGGCACCGATTCGCACACCACCATGATCAACGGCATCGGCGTGCTCGGCTGGGGCGTGGGCGGAATCGAGGCCGAGGCGGCCATGCTCGGCCAGCCCTCCTCGATGCTGATCCCGCAGGTGGTCGGTTTCCGCCTGACCGGCAAGCTGCCCGAAGGCACCACCGCCACCGACCTGGTGCTGACCGTGACCCAGATGCTGCGCGCCCATGGCGTGGTGGGCAAGTTTGTCGAGTTCTTCGGCGATGGCCTGCAGCACCTGCCGCTGGCCGACCGCGCCACCATCGGCAACATGGCCCCGGAATACGGCGCCACCTGCGGCATCTTCCCCATCGATGCCGAAGCATTGAACTACCTGCGCCTGTCCGGGCGCAGCGAGGCGCAGATTGCCCTGGTCCAGGCCTATGCCCGTGCTCAGGGCCTGTGGCACGAACCGGGCGCGGCCGAGGCCAGCTACTCTTCGGTGCTGCAGCTGGACATGGCCACGGTGGTGCCGTCACTGGCCGGGCCCAAGCGCCCGCAGGACCGCGTCCTGCTTGGCCAGGTACGGGCCAACTACCACACCGCGCTGGAACCGTTCTCACTGGCCCGGCGCAAGCGCATCCCCCTGGTCGAGGAAACCGAGCGGCTCAAGGATGAGGGCGGCGGCGGCGCTGCGGTCGGCGCGCGCGAAGCGGCGCGCGAATCCTCGCCCGATTCAGGTGCCGCCTGGCAGCTGCATGACGGTGCGGTGGTGATCGCCGCGATCACCTCCTGCACCAACACCTCCAACCCGGCGGTAATGCTCGGTGCCGGCCTGCTGGCGCGCAACGCGGTGGCCCGCGGCCTGACCAGCGCGCCCTGGGTGAAGACCTCGCTGGGCCCGGGCTCGCGCGTGGTCACCGATTACCTGGAGCGGGCCAACCTGCTCGAGCCGCTGGAACAGCTCGGCTTCCATGTCGTGGGCTACGGCTGCACCACCTGCATCGGCAACTCCGGCCCGCTGCCGGATGATGTCAGCGCGGCCATCCGCCATGACGACCTGGTGGTGGCCTCGGTGCTGTCGGGCAACCGCAACTTCGAAGGCCGCATCCATCCGGAGGTCAAGCTCAACTACCTGGCCAGCCCGCCGCTGGTGGTGGCCTACGCCATCGCCGGCTCGCTGGAAGTGGACCTGAGCAATGACCCGCTGGGCACCGGCAGCGATGGCGAGCCGGTCTACCTGCGCGACATCTGGCCCTCCAACCAGGAGATCGGCGACCTGATCGCCAGCACCCTGAGCCCGGAAATGTACGCCCGCAACTACGCCGACGTGTTCGCCGGCGATGCGCGCTGGAATGCCATTGCCGCCCCCAGCAGCCAGCGCTTTGTCTGGGACAGCGCCTCCACCTACATCAAGAACCCGCCCTACTTCCAGGGCATGACCATGGACGTGGGCCAGGTCCAGGACATCCACGATGCCCGCGTGCTCGGCCTGTTCGGCGACTCGATCACCACCGACCACATCTCCCCGGCCGGCAACATCAAGGCCGATTCGCCGGCCGGCCGCTTCCTGCAATCACGCGGGGTGGCCCCGCTGCAGTTCAACTCCTACGGCAGCCGGCGTGGCAATGACGATGTGATGGTGCGTGGCACCTTCGCCAACATCCGCATCAAGAACCTGATGCTCGGCGGCGAGGAAGGCGGCAACACGCTGTACTACGGGCCCGGCAATGCAGCTCCGGAGAAGCTGGCCATCTACGATGCCGCGCTGCGCTACAAGGACGATGGTGTGCCGCTGGTGGTCCTGGCCGGCGCCGAGTACGGCACCGGTTCCTCGCGCGACTGGGCGGCCAAGGGCACCAACCTGCTCGGGGTCAAGGCAGTGATCGCCAGCAGTTTCGAGCGCATCCACCGTTCCAACCTGGTCGGCATGGGCGTGCTCCCCCTGCGCTTTGTTGATGGCCAGGGTATTACCAGCCTCGGCCTGGATGGCAGCGAGCGTTTCAGCATCACCGGGCTGGACAACGGCAATGCCCGCCAGGCCACGGTCACCGCCACCCGCAGTGACGGCAGCCAACAGCACTTCCAGGTGGATGTGCTGCTGTTGACCCCCAAGGAAGTGGAGTACTTCCGCCACGGTGGCCTGCTGCAGTACGTGCTGCGCCAGTTGGCCGCGCGCGACTGACTCCCTCGGCTGCCGGATAGTGGCGCAAGCCCGGCCCCGCGCTCGCACGCGGGGCGTTCGACAGGGCGCGAGGCATGCCTCGCAATCGCCCTGCCTCACCCACCACGGTGGCCTGCTGCAGTACGTGCTGCGCCAGTTGGCCGCACGCGACTGACTCCCTCGGCTACCGGATGCAGGCGCAAGCCCGGCCCCGCGCTCGCACGCGGGGCATCATGCGGGGCATTCGGCGGGGCGCGAGGCCAATGCCTGACGAGCGCCCCGCCCTTCCTCCCGATTGACCTGCAGCCATCGTCGCAGCACCAGCCGGCGGTGCAGCCTGGCCAGGAAGATCAGCCCTCACCAGCCCCCGCAGCCATTACCGCTCAAGGCTGCTGGCCATCACCCCATTGCGCGCGGTAGAGCTGCCACTGCCCATTCTGCTCGCGCCAGTGGGTGCTGACCTGATGGATGCGGCCGCGCTCGAACAGGCGGCCATTGCCACCGGCCAGCACCACCGTGAAATCTGCCTGGGCGCTCTGTCCGTCAATGCGCACATCCAGCGGACCCAACACCACCTCGATGCGCTGGTTGAGCAGCAGTTGCGCACGCAGCAAGCGCTCCAGCGCCTGCCGGTCCATGCCGCCGTTGCCAAGGAAATCCCCGGCCAGCGGCGCGATCACCTGGGCCGGCTCACGCTGCTCCACCCCCTGCTGCATCTGGGTGATCCGTGTGCGCAGCGCCTGTTCCGGCGTGCTGCGGCTGCAAGCAGCCAGAACCAGCAACAACACAGCACCAAGCGTCCAGTTGACAGGAATTGGCCGCATTTGCCCTCTTCTCCTTTATCCGTTCGTAACGTTATCCTGACAGCTTGTGCCGGAACCACCCATGCCCGGCCCCCGATCATCCGCAAATTTCTCTGGAGGGGGAAATGACCCATCAACGCACCTGGCTGGACAACTATCCGGCTGGCGTTCCGGCCGAAATCGACCTGGAACAGTACGCTTCCATCTCCGACGTGTTCGACACCTCGGTCAAGCAGTTTGCCGATCGTCCGGCCCTGTCCAGCTTCGGCAAGGAAATCAGCTTCGGCCAGCTGGATACCCTGGTCGAGCAGTTTGCCGCCTACCTGCAGTGCGAGCTGAAGCTGAAGAAGGGTGACCGCCTGGCGGTGATGATGCCCAACTGCATCCAGTACCCGATCGCCATCTTCGCCGCGCTGCGCGCCGGCCTGACCGTGGTCAACGTCAACCCGCTGTACACCGCACGCGAGCTCAAGCACCAGCTGTGCGACGCCGATGCCACCGCCCTGCTGGTGATCGACAACTTCGGCGATACCGTGCAGCAGGTCATCCACGAGCTGCCGGTCAAGCACATCATCACCACCGGCCTGGGCGACATGCTCGGCACCAAGGGCTGCATCGTCAATTTCGTGCTCAAGTACGTCAAGAAGATGGTGCCCGATTACCGCCTGCCCGGTGCGGTGCGCTTCAAGGCCGCACTCAAGCTCGGTGCACGCCACCAGCGCCCGGCCGTGCAGTGCGACCACGAGGACATTGCCTTCCTGCAGTACACCGGTGGCACCACCGGCGTGGCCAAGGGCGCTGTGCTGACCCACCGCAACCTGATCGCCAACATGCAGCAGATCAGCGCCTGGATCACCCCGGCCGGCCTGGTGCCGGGCAAGGAGATCGGCGTCACCGCGCTGCCGCTGTACCACATCTTCTCGCTGACCGTTAACGGCCTGGTGTTCACCAAGCTCGGGGTCAAGAGCATCCTGATCACCAACCCGCGTGACATGGCCGGTTTCATCAAGGAAATCGGCGACAAGAAGATCAGCATCATCACCGGCGTCAACACCCTGTTCAACGGCCTGCTCAACACCAAGGGCTTTGAAGGTGTCGACTTCTCCGCCCTGAAGTTGTCCATCGGCGGCGGCATGGCGGTACAGCGCGCCGTGGCCGAACGCTGGCACCAGGTCACCAACAACACCCTGATCGAAGGTTACGGCCTGACCGAAACCTCGCCGGTGGTCTGCGTCAACCCGATCAAGGCACCGGAATACAGCGGTGCGATCGGCCAGCCGCTGTCCTCCACCGACTGCTGCGTCAAGGGCGAGGACGGTGCGATCCTGGCCATGGGCGAAGTGGGCGAGTTGTGCGTGCGCGGCCCGCAGGTGATGCGCGGCTACTGGCGCCGTGACGAGGACACCGCCAAGACCATCGATGCCGATGGCTGGCTGCACACCGGCGACATGGCGCGCATGGACGACAAGGGCCTGTTCTACATCGTGGACCGCAAGAAGGACATGATCCTGGTCTCCGGCTTCAACGTGTACCCCAACGAGATCGAGGACGTGATCGCGATGATGCCCGGCGTGCTGGAAGTGGCCGCGGTGGGCGTGCCCAGCGAGAAATCCGGTGAAGCGGTCAAGGTGGTCATCGTCAAGAAGGACCCCAACCTCACCGCCGAGCAGGTCAAGGACTTCGCCCGTGCCAACCTGACCGGTTACAAGCACCCGCGCATCGTCGAGTTCCGCGACGAACTGCCCAAGACCAACGTCGGCAAGATCCTGCGCCGCGAGCTGCGTGACAAGCCGGCCGCCTGATTGCATTTGAGCGGTTGTTGCACCAAAAACCCCTTCCGCGAGGAAGGGGTTTTTGTTTTCAAGAATGGTATGGCTACAAGGTCCACATTCAGCCAGGAGCGGACCTTGATCGGTCCGGAACGGACCACTCCGTCCCTGTCCACACGACGATTCCAGCTATGGGCTTTGACAGGTTGTTGTGATCGTCATCCGCTTGGGATCACGCCTCACAAACCCGAGGCCATGCTCTGTCCAGGAAATCTGGGTAAACCCCATAGTGGCGGACCGACGTCCGCAACAGCATCTCGCAAGAAAATCGGCATCGACAACCCACTAGAAACCCCTCTCCTGTGGACTCCCCAAAAGCTGCACACTCACGTAGCCCGTCGA
>X237_Red_shanked_Douc_Langur__coassemble_100_pt1 | contig 12425 bp, 7 predicted proteins | sample X237_Red_shanked_Douc_Langur__metabat2_high_PE_002 | metagenome-assembled genome bin X237_Red_shanked_Douc_Langur
TTGGCATAGATGCGCGCCGGCAGCGGCGTGGTGTTGGAGAACTCCAGGGTCACATGCCCCTCCCACTCCGGCTCCAGCGGGGTCACGTTGACGATGATGCCGCAGCGGGCATAGGTGCTCTTGCCCAGGCACACCACCAGCACGTCACGCGGGATCTTGAAGTACTCCACGGTGCGCGCCAGGGCGAAGCTGTTGGGCGGAATGATGCACTCATCACCGACCACATCGACAAAGCTGCCCGGGTCAAAGCGCTTGGGGTCCACGATGGTCGAGTTGATGTTGGTGAACACCTTGAACTCGTTGGAGCAGCGCACGTCATAGCCGTAGGACGAGGTGCCGTAACTGACGATGCGGTTGCCGTCACTGCCGTGCTTGACCTGGCCCGGCTCGAACGGATTGATCATGCCGTGCTGCTCGGACATCCGGCGGATCCAGTGGTCACTCTTGATGCTCATGGGGCTCCTGAAGCGGTGGCCGGCGGGCGCCGGATCAGCGCTGATTCTGACAGGCCAGCCCCGGCCTGCACCAGCTGCTGGCGGTGTTGAAAATGATCAGGTTCTGTTAGCTTTCGCTCAGCGATACATGAACAGAGCATTAAAAATGATCAATCTGCGCCATTCCACCATGACCAGCAAGGCTCCTCGGGCCCTGGCACTGGCCCTCGCCCTCACCCTGGGCACCACCTTCGCTGCCGGCTCGGCCGTCGCCGGGCCGATCCCGGCAGAGCAACTGGCGCGCCTGCCCGCCATCCAGTCGGTGTCCATGAGCTCGGATGGCAAGACCCTGGTGGCCCTGATCGCCGCCCCGGGCGATGCCAGTGGGCAGAACACGGCGCTGGCCAGCTGGAGCATGGATCGCCTTGAGGCCGGCCCGACCCGGATCACCCCGTCGGCCGACCGCATGAAGTTCATCAGCGCCAACGCCCTGAAGGGTGACCACATCCTGGCCCTTGCCCGCCAGGAGTGGACCGGTGCGCTGGGTGGCTGCGGCGAAGGCAACTCCACCGGCTCGACCAAGACCTTCGTCAGCAAGGCCTACCTGACCAACCTGGAACACAGCCAGTTCGACGAGGCGTTTGCCAGCAACAAGCGCACCACCGGCGTCAGCGAGGCCACCTTGCGTTGCCTGGAGCTGGCCGGCACGGCATCACTGGCCAACGCACTGCCGCTGGATCCGGAACACGTGATCATCTCGCGCCTGGATCCGACCTCGTTCAGCTCCAACTACCTGCGCTACAACCTGCGTACCGGCAACAGCGAACTGCTGTTCAGTGGCGGTGGCCGCTCCTCGCCCGGCCTGTTCCATCCGCGCAGCGGCGACCTGCTGACCCGTTCGCAGATCGAGCCGGTTGGTGGCTCGGAATACGAAGTGCAGGTCCTGATCCGTGATGCCAACGGCCAGTTCGTGGTCCACAAACCGCTGAGCACCCGCCTGACCGAACGCTATAGCGTCAGCGTCGAGGGCATCGACGATGCGACCGGCAACTTCTACGTCATCACCGACCAGTTCTCCGAGCACGCCCAGCTGCGCCTGTACGACCCCAAGGCACAGCAGTACCTGCCGGACGTACTGGCCGCCCATCCGGAGTTCGACATCGGTGATGTTGTCTTCGGACAGCACGAAAGTGACTTCAACCAGGTGCTTGGCTTCCGCGTCAACGGTCCGCAGGTCAGCACGGTCTATACCGATACCACCATGGAGCAGCTGCAGGCCGCACTGCAGGGCAGTTTTGCCGGCAAGGACATCAACATCATCGATTACAACGATGACAAGAGCCGCGTCCTGTTCCGCGTCAGCGCCCATGACACCCCGCCCAGCTACCACGTACTGGCCGATCGTCGTCGCCTGATTGCTCTGGGCGCTGAGCTTCCCGATCTGGACACCAGCAGCATTGGCGAACAGCGCTGGGTCACCTACCCTGCGCGCGACGGCAAGCAGATCCCGGCCATCCTCGACCTGCCGGCCGGCTGGAGCGCCGACAAGGGCCCGCTGCCGACCATCATCCATCCGCATGGCGGCCCCTGGGCGCGTGACTACACCGGCTGGGATCGTTCGGGCTGGGTGCCGTTCCTGACCTCGCGTGGTTATGCCGTACTGCGCCCGCAGTACCGCGGTTCGGCCGGGCTTGGCCGTGACCTGTGGATGGCCGGTGACAACCAGTGGGGCCTGGCCATGCAGGATGACAAGGACGACGGCGCCAAGTGGCTGGTCGAGCAGAAGATCGCTGATGCCGACCGCATCGCCATCTTCGGCTACTCCTATGGTGGCTTTGCCGCAGCGGCGGCCGCTGTGCGTTCGCCCTCCCCGTACCAGTGCGCGATTTCCGGCGCCCCGGTCACCGATCTGGGCCGGTTGGGCACCAGCTGGAGCGACAACCGCCTGCAGCGGATCCTGCAGGGCCGCACGGTCAAGGGCATGGATCCGATGCTCAACACCGACAAGGCCGTGCTGCCGACCCTGCTGTACGTGGGCGACCGTGACGTACGCACACCGGCCTTCCATGCCCGCGGTTTCTACAACGCGATCAAGGGCAAGGTACCGGCGAAGTTCGAGCTGATTGCCGACATGCCGCACAGCATGCCGTGGTACCCGCGCCACGCGCAGCAGACCCTGACCCTGATGGAATCCTTCCTGCGTGACGAGTGCGGGCCCGGCGGCTTGTAACGCCAAACCTGAATGCAGTGACGACAGAACCAGCGAACGCTGCACAAAAAAGTGTGATGTTAATGTTGCGTTTACGTTAAGCCTGCACATACACTCAATTAACTCAGCTGTAACAGATTCACGGAGAGACACATGAAGAAAACAAATTCCCGCTTCGGTCGCCTGCCGCTGACCGTTGCCGTCGTCGCCGCCCTGCAGGCTACCGCTGGCCTGGCCATGGCCCAGGAAGCCCCGGCCCAGCCGGCCCCGAAGGCCGGCGCGACCGATCTGGACCGCATCCAGGTCACCGGTTCGCTGATCCGTCGCCCGGATTACGAGACCACTTCGCCGGTGTTCACCATCGAAACCGAAGCCAACCAGGCCCAGGGCCAGGTCAACGTCGGCGAGTTCCTGCAGAAGTCAGCCATCGGCGCTGCCGAAACCCAGATCAACCACCAGTTCGGCGGTTTCGTCGTTGACGGCGGCACCGGCGTGCAGACCTTCTCGCTGCGCGGCCTGGGTGCCAACCGCACCCTGGTCCTGCTGGACGGCCAGCGCCCGGGCCCGGCCGGTACCCGTGGTGCCGTCGGCGCGTTCGACCTGAACGTCATCCCGACCGCCATCCTGCAGCGTGCTGAAATCGTCAAGGACGGTTCGTCCTCGATCTACGGCTCCGACGCTGTGGCCGGCGTGGTCAACCTGATCACCAAGAAGAACTTCGACCGTCCGGAACTGACCGTGACCTCGCGTATCCCGCAGCACGGCGGCGGCGAAGTGTTCTCGGCCTCGCTGGCCAATGGATGGAACTTCGACAACGGCTCGATCGTCGCCGCTGCCGAGTGGTACCGCCACAATGAACTGACCCGCGGCGAGCGCGACTTCCTGGCCTGCTCGGAAGATCTGGCCATGGACGAGAACGGCAATCGCATCGATCGCGTGGACAACTCGATCAACGCCGGCACCTCGCTGGCCGGCTGCAACAACATGTTGCACAACGCCATCGACGATTACTTCGAAGGCATCCGTTACGTGCCGACCCGCGACGGCAGCACTGTCGGTCCGTTCGCCGGTTATGCCCCGCGCCAGAACACCACCTATGCCAACAGCGCCCAGGCTTCCTACCAGGATCCGCTGAACTTCGCCGCCTACGGCGATGCACACATCATCAACCGTCAGGAGCGCAAGTCGGCCTATATCGCCGCAGACTTCGGCTTTGGCAATGTGAACTGGAAGGCCCAGGCCCTGTTCAACCGCCGCGAGACCGAAAACTTTGGCTGGCGCCAGTTCTTCCCGGTGGTCGAAGGCCCGGCTGGTGGCGTGGTTGAATACGCCCAGCCGATCATGCCCTTCCACTCGGCCAGCAACATCACCGTTGATTACTTCTACGTCTCCAACAAGCTGGATGGCCTGTTCTCCTCGACCGACACCTGGGGCTGGCAGGTTAATGCCAACTACAGCAAGTCCGATGGTGACTACAACAGCCTGGGCATCGACAAGCGCGTCACCGGCGACCTGACCCTGGCCAACAGCGGCACCGCCACCCTGAACTATTTCGACCCGGGCTACCTCAACGGCAGCAAGACCGATGAACTGGTTGCCGCGCTGGGTGTGTGGGACAAGGGCAACACTGTTTACGAACAGTCCACCATCAACGCCGTGTTCAGCGGTGAAATGTTCCAGCTGCCGGCTGGTGCTGTAGGTACCGCCTTCGGCCTGGAATACCGCCGTTATGAAATTGACGACCAGCCGGGTGAACTGTCGCGTGGCGGCAACCTGTGGGGCTCGTCCAGCGCTACCCAGACTGCTGGCAAGGACAACGTCAAGGAAGCCTTCCTGGAACTGGACTTCCCGCTGATCAAGGGCGTCACCGGCATTGAATCGCTGAGCGTCAATGCCTCCGGCCGCGTATTCGATTACGACACCGTCGACGGTTCGGACAACGTCTGGAAGCTGGGCATGAACTGGCAGATCAACTCTGCCCTGCGCGTGCGCGGCACCATCGGCACCTCCTACCGTGCCCCGGGCCTGTACGAGCTGTACCTGGGCAACCAGACCGGCTTCCTGGGCCAGTCCGCCATCGACCCGTGCATCCGCTGGGGCGAGAGCAGCAATGACCAGATCCGCGCCAACTGTGCCGCCATCGGCATTCCGGAAACCTATACCGCTGCTGGCGCATCCAGCGCGACTGTTTACAACAGCGGCGGTGCCGGCAACCTGAACCCGGAAACCTCCAAGGCCAAGAGCGCCGGTATCGTCTTTACCCCGGCCTTCGCCAACCTGAGCATCGCCCTGGATTACTTCGACTACCAGGTCAATGATCAGATCACCGCACTGTCCGGTGCCCAGATCGTTTCCGGCTGCTACGGCGCTGCCGTGTTCCCGAATGCGTTCTGCGACCTGATGGAGCGCAATCCGGCCACCGGTCCGCAGGCGCATGCCATCACCAACGTCTACGCCCAGTACCTGAACGTCAACAAGCAGCGTACCCGCGGCTGGGACATGACCCTGAACTGGGATCATGAGTTCAGCTACGGCAAGTTCGGCCTGGAGACCCAGGTCACCTACACCCTGGAAGACGTCAGCCAGCTGTTTGACAGCTCCGAAGCCAGCGGCCTGTCCGATTCGGACCAGCTGAACTATGTCGGCCGTCCGGACCTGGTGGCCAACCTGGCCCTGAACTTCAAGCGTGGCGACTGGACCTGGAACTGGCTGACCAGCTACATCGGCGAGACCAGCAACACCGACATCACCGATACCTTCACCTATCAGGGCCGTCCGAACTCGCGTCGTGACATCACCGCTGATGCGCGCTTCTACCACACCGCCTCGTTCTCCTACGACCAGCCGGATTGGCAGATCCTGGTCGGTGTGTCCAACGTGTTCGACACCAAGCCGGCATGGATGACCACCGGTGCCGCAACCCGCTACGGCAACATGCCGGCGTTCGCTACCCAGTACGACCTGTATGGCCGTACCCCGTACGTGCGCCTGAAGTACAAGTTCTGATCGCCCGCGATCCGAGCTGAAGCAACACACAAAGGGCGGCCATTGGCCGCCCTTTGTCATTGCAGCTGCGCCGATGAAAACAAAGCCGAGGGCCGTATTGGGCAACAAGAAAAAGGCGACCATGAAGGTCGCCTTTTCACCGTGTCCGTTTGCAGGGTGGCCCTCAGCTGATCAACGTATTCAACGCGATCTGCGCACGCTGCAGGCCACCAAGCTGCGTCATCAACGCCTTGGCCACTGCCGCATAAGCCTGGCTGATGGTACCGTCAGGCTGGGCAGCGACGATCGGCGTACCGGCATCGGCTTGTTCGCGGATGGCCACATCCAACGGCAGCGAGCCCAGCAACGGCACGTTGTAGCGCTGCGCCATGGTCTGGCCACCACCACTGCCGAAGATGTGCTCGGCATGGCCGCAGCTGCTGCACACATGCACGGCCATGTTTTCCACCAGGCCGAGCACCGGAATCTTGACCTTCTCGAACATGGCGATGGCCTTGCGCGCATCCAGGGTGGCCACTTCCTGCGGGGTGGTCACCACCACCGCACCGGCCACCGGAATCTTCTGCGACAGGGTCAGCTGGATGTCACCGGTACCCGGCGGCAGGTCGATCAGCAGCACGTCCAGGTCATCCCAGAGGGTGTCGTTGAAGAACTGGGTCAGGGCCTGGGTAGCCATCGGGCCACGCCAGATCATCGGTGAATCATCCTCGATCAGGTAGCCGATGGACATGGTGTCCACGCCCAGCGCGCGCATCGGGACGATCTTCTTGTCATCCGTGCTTTCCGGGCGACCGGACAGGCCCAGCATCAGCGGCACGCTGGGGCCATACACATCGGCATCCAGTACTCCCACACGCACGCCCATCTGCTGCAGGGCCAGGGCCAGGTTGACCGTGGTGGTGGATTTGCCCACCCCGCCCTTGCCCGAGCCGACAGCAATGACATTGGCGATGCGCGGATGCGGCTTCAGGCCGGCCTGGACGACGCGTGAGGATGGCGGGGTAAGGGTCTGGGCAACCACGGCAACTCGATCGGTAATCAAACAGGTGCCTATGGTACAGCCCGGCAGCTGAGCGCAAGGGTCAAGCGCCATGGACTGCATGGCACGCGTGACCTGGAGCCAGGCCACGGGCATGACCTCCGACACCCCTGCACGTGCCCGAACCGGCGTATCGTCTGCACCACATATGCATGCATGGGCATGCACCAACCGGCCGGAGGCCACCGCAGTGAATACCCGTACTCCCAAGCTCCTGATCCTGTCGCTGGCCGTGGCCGGCGCCCTGGCAGCCTGCGGTGGCGACGAGCCCGCCGCCACCACCGCCGCGGCCCCGGCCGCCAAGCCTACCCTGACCCTGGACGAATCCAAGCTGCCGGCCTACAACGCCTTCACCGCGGCCGACCTGGACCCGTCCATCGACGCCTGCACCGACTTCGGCGGCTACGTCAACAACAAGTGGCTGGCCGCCAACGCCATCCCGGGCGACCGCACCAGCTGGGGCGCCTTCACCATTCTGGACGAGCGCTCGGTCGCCGTGCAGCACCAGCTGGCCGAACAGGCAGCAGCCATGAGCAATGCCACCGGCATCGAGAAGATCGTCGGTGACCTGTGGGCCACCGGCATGGACGAGGCCGCGGTCAATGCCGCCGGCATCACCCCGCTGAGCGCCGACCTGGCCGCCATCGACGCCCTGAGCGACGGCAAGTCCGTTGCGGCCTGGCTGCGCGACAACGCCGCCAAGGGCTTCAACCCGCTGTTCGGCTTCGGCGCCGAGGCCGACTTCACCGATTCGGCCAACAACATCGCCTACGCCATGCAGGGCGGCCTGGGCCTGCCGGACACCACCTACTACACCGATGCGGCCAAGAAGGACAAGCTGGACGCCTACCAGGCCCACGTGGCCCGCGTGCTGACCCTGTCCGGCGTGGATGCAGCCTCTGCCAACGAGCAGGCAGCCAAGGTCGTGGCCTTTGAAACCCGCCTGGCCAAGGCCTCCAAGTCCAGCGTGGAACTGAGCCGCGACGTGTCGCTGTTCTACAACCCGGTCAGCCTGGCCGATGCCGACAAGCTGACCCCGAACTTCAGCTGGACCGAGTTCTTCGCCTCCCAGGGCGTGGCCGCCCCGGCCAAGTTCTCCCTGGCCATCCCCTCCTTCCATCAGGAAGTCAGCGCTGCCCTGGGCGATACCGACATCGGTACCTGGCAGGCCTACCTGCGCTTCCACACCGTGGATGGCGCCTCGCCGTTCCTGAGCAGCGATTTCGTCGCCGCCAACTACGAGTTCTACGGCAAGACCCTCAACGGCCAGGCCGAGCAGACCCCGCGCTGGAAGAAGGTGCTGGGCACCATTGAATCCGGTGCCGGCGAAGCCCTGGGCCAGATGTACGTGCAGGTGGCCTTCCCGGCCGAATCCAAGGCCAAGATGGAAACCCTGGTGGCCAACCTGTCCACCGCACTGAAGGGCCGCATCGAGAACCTGGCCTGGATGAGCGCGGAGACCAAGGCCAAGGCCCTGGCCAAGCTGGCCACCTTCACCCCGAAGATCGGCTACCCGGACAAGTGGCGTGACCTGTCCGGCCTGGCCACCAGCCGCGACGGCTACCTGGCCAACGTGCGCGCCGCCAACACCTTCAACTACCGCTTCAACCTGTCCAAGATCGGCAAGCCGGTGGACAAGAGCGAGTGGGGCATGACCCCGCAGACGGTCAACGCCTACTACAACCCGCTGGCCAACGAGATCGTGTTCCCGGCCGCGATCCTGCAGCCGCCGTTCTTCGATCCCAATGCCGACGACGCTTTGAACTACGGCGGCATCGGCGCGGTGATCGGCCACGAGATGACCCACGGTTTCGATGACCAGGGCAGCCGCTTCGGGCCGACCGGCAACATGGAAAACTGGTGGACCGATGCCGACTCCAAGGGCTTTGCCGGCCTGACCGGCAAGCTGGTCAACCAGTTCAACCAGTACACCGTGGGCGACCAGCACGTGAACGGCTCGCTGACCCTGGGCGAGAACATCGCCGACCTCGGCGGCCTGGCCACGGCCTACGACGCCTACAAGGCGGCCACCGCCGGCCAGGAAGTGGCACCGATTGACGGCATGAGCGGTGACCAGCGCTTCTTCGCCAACTGGGCCACCGTGTGGCGCACCAAGTACACCCCGGAAAACGCCAAGGTGCGCCTGGCCACCGACCCGCACGCGCCGGCCCAGTTCCGCGCTTCCGGTGCCCCGTCCAACCTGCCGGCCTTTGCCGCCGCCTTCCAGTGCAAGGCCGGCAGCGCAATGAGCCGCCAGGGCGATGACCACATCGTGATCTGGTAAGCCGCCCAAGGCAGCGCACTGCCGATGGACAGCAAGGGCCCGGTGGCAACACCGGGCCCTTGCCGTTGCCGGCCCCTGGCAAGGGCAATGACAGCCGCGGCGCTGTTGCTACACTCAGCGCTTCCTTGCCAAGCCGGGCTGCCCATGATCGTCAACCGTCCGCTCGTTGTTGCCATCACCTTCTGCCTGGGCCTGAGTGGCCTGGCCGCCAGCACCGATGCCGAGGCCCAGCGTCGCCGCGCGGCGCGGGCGCCTGCCGTGCCGCCGGCCTGCACCGATTTCTATGCAACCAGCAATGCCGACTGGCTGAGCGCCAACCCGGTGCCGGCCACCGGTGCGGTCAGCGCCCTGGGCCAGCTGGTGGGCAATGCCAACACCCAGCAAAAAGCCCTGCTCGATGCCGCTGCCCTGCAGCCGGCCAACAACGTGCAGAAGCTGCTCGGTGATTTCTGGGCCTCCGGCCTGGATGAAGCGGCGGTGGAGGCCGATGGTTCCAATCCGATCGCTCCGCTGCTGACCCGCATCAATGCGCTGGGCCGCAACCGCGACCTGCCGGCCACCATCGCCGCCCTGCACCAGGTCGGCATCCCGGTGGCCTTCAACTTCGGCGCCGATGTCGACCTCAAGGCCCTGGACCGCCACCTGGGTTACTTCATGCAGGGCGGCACCGGCCTGCCCGACCCGGCCTTCTATACCCGCAACGATGCCGACATCCAGACCGTACGCAGCCGTTACCGCGACTACATCAAGCAGATCCTGGCCCTGACCGGCACCCCGGCAGGCCGTCTGGAAGCCGAAGCCAACGCGGTGCTGGCCATGGAAACCGCCCTGGCCACCCCGTCCCAGGCCCTGGCCCAGATCAACAACCCGTTCAACAACTACGCGCCGGTGCCGGTGGCCGGGCTGGACCGGCAGTACCGCAACCTGCGCCTGGGCGACTTCCTCAAGGCCCAGGGGGTCACCGCCGAGCAGGTCTCGCTGGCCGAGCCGGCGGTGTTTGCCGCGCTCGACGGGCTGGTCAAGAACCGCCCGGTGGCCGACTGGAAGGCCTACCTGCGCTGGCGCGTGGGCGATGCCATGGCCCCGTACCTGTCACGCACCTACCGCGAGGCCGAATTCGAGTTCCGTGGCCGCCTGCTGCGTGGCCAGACCATCGCCCCGGCACGCTGGGAGCATGTGCTGGAAGCGGTCAACCTGGCCGCCGGGCCGATGCTGGGCCGCGAGTACACCGCCACCCACCTGACCAGTGCCGACCGCCGCCAGGCCGGGTTGATCATCGACAAGCTGCGCGATGCGCAGATCGCCGCCCTGGTGCGCAATCCCAACCTGAGCGAATCAGCCAAGAGCGAAGCCCGGGCCAAGCTGGAGGCGATGAAGATCGAGATCGGCGCGCCGCAGCGCGACCTGGACTACAGCGTGCAGCCGATGGGCCGCGGCAGCTTCGGCGGCAACATGCTGATCGCCTCGACCTGGCGTCACCGCGAGGAAATGAAGCGCATCGGCCAGGCCAATGCCGACCGCCGCTGGGACGTGCTGCCGCAGCAGCCGGCCCTGGCCTATGACATCGCGCAGAACCGCCTGATCGCCACCGCGGCGGTCCTGCAACCGCCGGTGTTCGACCCGGCGGCCAGCACCGCGGCCAAGTTCGGCAGTTTCGGCGCCTTGGTCGGCCACGAACTGACCCGCGCCATCGACAACAAGGGCGCCCTGATCGATGCCCGTGGCGAACTGCGCAGCTGGTGGACGCCCGCCGACCAGACCGCCTGGAACCTGCTGGCCGAGCGCCTGGGCAACCAGTTGTCCGGCCTGGCCTATCCGGGCGTGCGCGATGCCAAGGTGCATCCGGCCAACGTGCGCGAATCGGCGATGGCCGACCTGTCCGGGCTGAGCCTGGCCTGGCAGACCTGGCAGGGGATCGAACCGGAAGCGGACAAGACCCAGGCCCAGGCCTTCTTCACCGCCTGGGCGCGGCTGTGGCCGCAGGCCGTCTCGCCCAACGAGGCCATCGCCCGCCAGGCCGCCGAGGTGCAGCTGCCCGGCCCGGTGCGGGTCAATGCCAGCGTGGCCAACCTGCCCGCCTTTGCCCAGGCCTTCGGCTGCAGTGCCGGCCAGCCGATGCAGCTGCCCGACACCCAACAGGTGCAGCTCTGGCCGTAACAACGCCCGGGCACACACAGACAAAAGGCGCCGCAAGGCGCCTTTTGTCATTGGCCTGCCCGCATGCGCGCAGGCTTACTTGATCACCCGCAGGTGGTCGCGCTTGCCGCCGCCACTGCCACCACCACCGCGGCGGCCACCGCCGTTGCGCCAGTGCCGGATCAGCAGCCAGCCGGTGATCATGCCGCCGAGGTGGGCAAAATGGGCCACGCCCGGCTGCAGCCCGGTCATGCCCAGGAACAGCGCACCGACACCGAACAGGATCACGAAGGTGCGCGCCTTCATCGGGATCGGCGGGAACAGCAGCATCACCCGCTGGTTGGGGAACAACATGCCGTAGCCCAGCAGCAGCGCATACACCGCACCGGAGGCGCCGATCACCGAGGCCTGGCTGCCGGTGAAAGCGGCCAGGACCAGCTGGCAGATGCCGGCACCGACGATGGCCACCAGAAAATAGGTGGCAAACCGGCGCTCGCCCCAGACCGCTTCCAGCGGCGGGCCAAACATGAAAAGCGCCAGCATGTTGAAGAACAGGTGCATGAAATCGCCATGCAGGAAGCCGTAGCTCAGCAGCTGCCACGGCATGAAGGTGCCGGTGCTTTCAAACGGATTGCGCGGCTCGCTGCCCAGCGGCCACAACGCCAGGGCATCGGTCAGACCGTCACCGAAGACCAGCTGCAGGACAAACATGGCGATATTGGCAATCAGCAGCGAGCGGGTCATCGCAGGAATACGCGACAGCATGACAACTCCACAAATCAAGGACCGCCCATCATACCGGGCCGGGGTGATCGCCCTGCCACAGCCAGGCGTCCAGCGCCCGGGCCGGCCGCCATGCCGCGTCCACCCGGTTGCCGACCACCAGTACCCCTTCAGCCTGCAGCGCACGCGTCTGCGCCAGAGCCTGCTCGCTGCCGGCGGCAAAGGCGATGCGGCCATCGGCACGCAGCACCCGGTGCCATGGCAGGCTGCCGCCACTGCCGGCCAGCAGCCGGGCCACCTGGCGCGCATGCCCGGGCAGGCCGGCCAGCGCCGCCACCTGCGCATACGAGCGCACCTGGCCGGCGGGAATGGCCGCAATCACCGCGACGATACGTCCGGCCGCGTCCATCAGCGCCGCGCCGCGCCACGGCCGAGCAGCAGCACCCCGGCCAGCACCAGCAAGGTGCCGATGCTTTGCCACAGGCCCATCGGCTCGCCCAGCAGCCACACACTGAGCACGATGGTGGAGACCGGGCCGAGCATGGAGACCTGGGCAGCCAGGGCCGGGCCGATGCGCTTGACCCCGATCATGAT
>X237_Red_shanked_Douc_Langur__coassemble_101_pt1 | contig 12309 bp, 11 predicted proteins | sample X237_Red_shanked_Douc_Langur__metabat2_high_PE_002 | metagenome-assembled genome bin X237_Red_shanked_Douc_Langur
CGCTGGCACCCAGCGGCGGTTGCCCGTCCTGCCGGCGGCAGCCGGGCCGGGGCTGCGGGCCACAGTCGAGCAACTGCCGGCCACTGGCTTGGGCCAGTGCCGGCAGGGCGGCCAGCAGCAGGCCGCTGCCCAGGGCAGCAGCCCACCAGCGGGTGCTGGGTGCCTCAGTGCGCATCGGTTGCCGGCTTGTGGAACTGCTCCAGCTGCGGCAGGGTCACCGGCACGCCGTTGCCATCACAGTTGCCGGCATCGCACATGGCCTGGCGCAGGGCCGGGGTGGCCTGGACGATGACATGGTGGATGGAGTTCTGCTCCATCGTGCCGTACAGCGCCTTGCTGCCCGGGCCGCGGGCCCAGATGCCCACATCCTCGCCACCGTGGGTCTCGCTGCTCATCGGCACCAGCGCTTCCTGCATGTAGTCCGGATGGGCGGTGTCAACCTGGGTGAGGTCCGGGCGGCCAGCGGCCGGCTGCACGTCACGGGCGCGGTGCGGGTGGGTCTTGGGGCCGGCGGCCTGGCTGGCGGTGGCGCCGGTGTAGCCCGGGCCGTTGGCATAGCTCAGGGTGGTGTAGGGCAGGCCGAGGGCATCACGGGCCAGGTCCAGCGGACCTTCGCCGTCTTCGCCGCCATGGTCGCGGGCCTTGCCCAGGATGTCATTGCCGCGGGCCGGGTAGCCGACGAAGTTCAGGGTGTGGGAATGGTCGGCGGTGACGATGATCAGGGTGTCCTTCTCATCGGTGGCCTGCACGGCCGCACGCACCGCATCGGACAGGGCAATGGTGTCGCTCAGCGCGCGATAGGCGTTGCCGGCATGGTTGGCGTGGTCGATGCGGGCCCCTTCCACCAGCAGCACGAAGCCCTTGTCATTGCGCGACAGGTTGGCAATGGCGGCCTGGGTCATCTGCGCCAGCGACGGCTCGCCGGCGGCATCGCCACTGCGGTCGTGCTCGTACTGCATGTGGTCCGGCTCGAACAGGCCTAGCACGGCCGGGGCAGTGGCGGCATGGGCGAGGAACTGCTGGCCATTCCACAGGTACTGGCCAGCCGGGTTGGCGGCCTGCCATTCGTTGATCAGGTTGCGGCCATCGGTGCGGCGGCCCTTGACCTGCGGGTATTCCGGGTCGGTGGTATCGGTGGGAGTGAAGAAGCTGCGGCCGCCGGCCAGCACCACCTGCGGGCCACTGCCGTAGCGCGGTGCATCGAGCAGTTGCTGGGCGATGTCACGGCAGCCTTCGGCCTGGGCCTGGGCCGGCACGCTGGCTTCCCAGTTGCGGTCCGGGCTGTGGGCATAGGTGGCCGCAGGCGTGGCATGGGTCAGGCGCGCGGTGGTGACGATGCCGGTGGCCAGGCCGGCGCTGTCGGCCAGCTGCAGCCAGCTCAGCACCGGCTTGTGCAAGGAGCCGGCGCAGTCCAGACGCTTGCCGGCCGATACACCGATCGCGCCCATGTGGGTCTTCACCCCGGAGGCAATGGCGGTCATGGTGCCGGCCGAGTCGGGGGTCTGGGCATCGGTGTTGTAGGTCTTGGAGAACGCGCTGGCCGGGAAGTGCTCCCAGCTGAGCAGGTTTTCCTCGCCCGGCTGGCCCTGGCGCTGGCCTTCCAGGATGCGGGCGGCGGCCACCGTGGTCAGGCTCATGCCATCGCCCAGGAACACGATCACATTGCGGGCCTTGCCGGCCATGGCACCGCGCGCGGCGGCTTCGGCCGCGCCGTGGGTGTACCACCACTGCGGGGTCTCGCCCTGCGGCCGGGAGATTGCCGGCACCGGCACGGCGATGGCATCGGCAGCCGGTTCGGGGCTGGCGGTGGTGGTGGACGGATGGCTGGCGCAGGCGCCCAGGGTCAACGAGGCCAGGGCGGTGGCCAGCAAGGTGGTGCGGGACATGGCATCACGATCAGGTACAGAGGCCCCCATTATGGTCCGGTTGCACGACAGTCGTGATACAGCGGTGTTCCAAAAATGGCGACCTAGTGCCATCAGTCATGCGGTATCGTTCATCCCTCGCAACGTGGACCTGTTTATGAAACTGCTCACCGCCTGGTTGGCGCGCCCCTTCTGGCAGCGCGTGGTTACCGGTTTTGTGCTCGGTGCCCTGGCCGGCTGGCTGCTCGGGCCGACCGCCGCACAGTGGTTCGGGCCGCTGGGCGAGCTGTATGTGACCCTGATCAAGATGATTGCCGTGCCGCTGGTGTTCTTCGCGGTGATCAATGCGGTGTCTTCCCTGCACGGGCAAAAATCGGTGGCCGCACTGGGCGGGCGCACCTTTGCCTGGTTCGTGGCCACCGCCGCGCTGGCCGTGGGCGTGGCCTTCACCGTGGGCAGCGTGCTGCAGCCCGGTGCCGGCCTGATCGGCCTTGCTGCCGATCCGGAATGGGTGCCGCGTGATGTGCCCTCCATCGGCCGGGTGCTGATGGATGTGGTGCCGTCCAATGTGTTCTATGCCATGACCAGCATCGGCACCAAGGTCAATGCCGCCGGCGAGACCGTGCTGGCCGCCGGGCGTGGCTCGATCCTGCCGGTGATCTTCTTTGCCGGCCTGCTCGGCTTTGCCATGGTCAAGCTGGGCGAGAAGGTCAGCCTGGCCCGGCAGCTGGTCGGTCAGCTGGCCGATGTGATGATCCAGGTCACCCGCTTCGTGCTGCAGCTCACCCCGATCGGCACCTTCGGCCTGATTGCCGGCCTGGTCGGCAGCTATGGCTTCGAGAAGCTGCTGCCGTTCGGCAACTTCGTGCTGGCCCTGTACATCGCCTGCGCCCTGCACATCGTGGTGGTCTACGGTGGCCTGCTGCTGGCCCATGGCCTGAACCCGCTGAAGTTCTTCCGCGGTGCGGCCCCGGGCATGCAGGTGGCCTTTGTCAGCTCCTCCAGCTTTGCCTCGATGCCGGTGGCGATGCGCTCGATCACCGACAACCTGGGCGTGAACAAGGATTACGCCGCCTTTGCCGTGCCGCTGGGGGCGAGCATCAAGATGGATGGCTGCGGGGCCATCTTCCCGGCCCTGTGCGCGGTGTTCATCGCCCAGTACACCGGGGTGCCGCTGACCCCGGAGCAGTACGTGGTGATCCTGATTGCCTCGGTGCTGGGCAGCTTCGGCACGGCCGGGGTGCCGGGCACGGCGGTGGTGATGGCCACCGTGGTGCTCAGCGCGGCCAACCTGCCGCTGGAGGTGATCGGTTACCTGTTCGCCATCGACCGCATCCTGGACATGATGCGCACCATGACCAATGTCACCGGGCAGATGCTGGTGCCGGTGCTGGTGGCCCGTGAGACCGGGTTGCTGGATACCGCCCAGTACCAACGGGCACAGGCGCCTGCAGACAGCCACTGAGCCTTGTCCACGCTTGGCCTGCAAAGAGCCGCCGTTTAGGCGGCTTTTTTGTGCCTGCCTGTGCAGCGTTGTCCGCTGGTGTACAGCTGTAACAGGGGGTGTAACAGGGCTGTTACAGCCTGCTGCAGGCCTTGTGCGGCGTACCCGTTGACGTGTTCATATGCGGTTTACCCGGTGGCGATGCTCAGCTGGCGTTGCATCCAGTGAGCACAGCGTGAGTACTGGTTTCAGCTGCAAGCGGTTGAAAATGATGGAAATTAAAAGTTGGCACGCTAACTGCTGAGCTCTGGGGGGATTGCCCACGGAGCATGCCGATGTCCCTCTACCGCCCCTTGCTGCTGATCGTTGCCGGCACCGGCCTGGTGCTGTCTGCCGGTCTGGCCCAGGCCTCCGGAGCCCGTCAGGGGGTGACCCCGCGTCACGGCGAGATGGTCCTGCTGCGTGATGTCAGCACCCGTCCGGCTTACCGCATGCAGCCCCCGGGCATGGCCCTGATCGCCGATCCCTCCCCCCGGCGTGAACTGGCCCAGACCCTGGGTACCCCGGACGGCATGCAGGAACTGGACGAGCAGGACTACGCCAGCCTCGGCGCCAGCCCGCCAGCGGCGTTGGCACCGGCCAGCAGCAGTGTGGGCCGGATCACCGACCAGGCCCTGGGCCAGAGCCTGGGCCGGGTAACCGGACGTGATGGTGTGCTCTCCGGTGACCGTCTGGGTGGCGCGATTGCCGGCCCGACCGGGGCCATTGGCCGCACCACCGGTTCGCTGGCCAACACCATCACCGGTGCACTGGGGCAATTGCCGATGGGCCAGGCTGCCAGGACCGGAGGTGGGCCGTGAGCGTGCGTGCTGCCGCAGTGGCTGTGCTGACGATGCTGCTGCCTGGTGTTGCGGCGGCGCAGTCGGCCACGGCGGACGGCTACAGCCAGATGCTGGCCTACCTGACCCACAGCCGGCTTGATGGCCAGGTCCTTGCCGGTGCCAGCGGCTCGATCAAGCTCAACCAGGCCGCGGGCGACCTGAACCGGCAATACAACGGCCATGCCCTGGCCAGCGGCGGCCAGGCCGCGGTGCAGGTGACCATCAATCAGCGCGGCAACGATCGGCTTGCTGCCGATACCCCGCTGCAGGCCCGTGCCGAACTGGACGGGCAGGTCCTGGCCGGCGGCAGCGGGCTGGCCTCGATCAACCAGGTCAGCGGCCTGGCCAATGACCAGGCCAATGCCGTAGCGGTGGTGGCCAGCCCACAGCGGCCGCTGTCGCAGGCCCTGCTGCCGGCCGTACCCACGGCAGTGGCCTTGCGTCGCCCCTCTGCGGCGGGCCTGCGCCAGGCAACGCTGGGCGCTGATGCCCTGCGCGGCTATGCCGGCGTACTGCAACTGAACCAGATAGCCGGCTCATTCAATGCCGTGGAGAACCGCCTGGGGCTCCACGTGCAGACCGGACCGTAAACCCACCCAGGCCATGTCGTAGTGCCCACTGTCAACGAGAGAGAAAACCATGAACGCGACGTATCGCAAGCATGCTGTTGCCTTGGCTGTTGCCGCAGTAATCGCCGCTCCGGCCGCCATTGCCGCCCCCCCGGTGGTCAATGCCGAAGCCAACCTGGCCCTCAATGCCGAGGCCAACCTGCTGCTCAATGCCGAGGCCAATCTGCTCTACAACCGCACCGACACCCAGGTCCGTGACAGGGCCGAGTGGGAGCGCACTGCGCATGATTCTTCCACCGTGGAACGCAATTACAGCGAGACCAGCCAGGTCGACCACGACACCACCATCAACAGTGACACCAACATCAACTACAGCCACAACGCCAATACCGATGTGCGCAGCGAGGTCAACGAGCATGATGTGGGCGTGCGCCTGCGCAAGGACCTGTCGCTGAGCTCGGATATCGCCTTCAGTGGTGATCCGACCATCAGCGGTGACATCGCCATCGACTCGGCGGCCATTGCCGTGGTCGACAACCGCCAGAGCATCACCGGCAACCAGGCCACCAACCACCTGCTGGACAACGATGCGGCAATCACCGATGACGTGGCTGCCAATGCCTCGGGCAACCTGGGCTTCAACGTCGCCGCTGGTGACAACAACACCCAGGACAACGCCGCCTCACTGTCGGCTGCCGATGCCTCCTTCAGCTTCGGCATGGCCGATGCCGAGGTCTTCGTCAACCAGCATGGTTCGGGCAACAACACCGTCAACATGGGCGTGACCAACGCCGCTGGCCTGTCCGGCAATGCCTTCAGTGGCGCGGCCGGCAACATCGGTGTCAACGTTGCCTCGGGCAACAACAACGAGCAGAAGAACGCCCTGGCCGCATCGGTGGCCACCAGCGCCTATGCGCAGTCCTCGATCAGCTCCAACCAGACCTCCTCCGGCAACACCGTGAGCAACCAGGGCTATTTTGACGAGGTCAGCTCCACCACCCGGGTCACCCTGACCGGCGCGGTGGCCGGCACCACCAGCAGCAGTGGCAGCGGCAGCTATGAGGGCCGCGGCAACAGCTACCAGCAGACCCACTTCTACCCGGACACCTATACCGAGAACGGCAGCGGCCATGCCAATGGCAACCGTTTCGGGCATGACGACTGGGATAGCGAGACCCAGGGCTCGGTGGCCAATCCGTACCGCCCGGGTATCGGCGGCATGGCCTGGGATACCGACGAGGAAGGCAGCCTGGCCATCGACGAAATGGGCACGGCCGACCTGCAGGCCAGCCTGACCGGTACGGTGACCAGCACCGATTTCATTGCGGTGTATGCCACCAACACGGCCGGCCTGAGTGGCAGTGCGTTCTCCAACGCCTCGGGCAACATCGGGGTCAACGTGGCTTCGGGTACCGGCAACCTGCAGGCCAACAGCCTGGCCCTGGCCGTGGCCCAGCCGTCCACCGGCGGTGGCAACGGCGGCGGCGAGTAACGGATTGGAGCGGGGCATGGCGGCGCAACGCCCCGTGCGGTCTGAGACCCGGCATCTCCGCCAAGGTGCCGGGAATCGGGGTACTCCAGCCCTCACTCCCCCGTGGGCTGGGGTACCTGTCTTTGCGGCAGCAGCCATCCAGGTGCCGTGCCGTTGTGGCAGGGGCCTGCAACCAGGAGTGGCAATGATGCGTGCAGCATGGATTGTCCTGATGTGTCTGGCGCCGTGGTTGGCCGCCGCGCAGCAGGTGAGCTTTTCCGGGGTACTGCCCAATGGTGCGTTGTACCAGGCCCCGGTGCAGAGCATGCAGCAGCAGCGCTACGCCAACCTGGTCCGGCAGCAGACCGATTACAGCTGCGGTGCGGCTTCACTGGCCACCATCCTGCGTTATGGCTATGGCCTGGACGTGGATGAGGACACGGTGATCCAGGGCCTGCTGGGTGTGGCCGATCCGGAGCTGGTGGCCCAGCGTGGTTTTTCCCTGCTGGACATCAAGCAGTACGTGCAGTCGCTGGGCATGCGTGGACGTGGTTACCGCATCAACGAGCAGCGCCTGCGGGCGTTGCGGGTACCGGCCCTGGCCTTGATGGATGTGGCCGGCTTCCGCCATTTCGTGGTGCTCAAGCAAGTCCATGAGGACATCGTGGAGGTGGCCGATCCGATCCTGGGCAACCGCAGCCTGAGCGTGGAGCAGTTCATGGCGGCCTGGCCGTCCCGTGCGGTGTTTGTGGTGATCGGCTCGGGTTTTGACCGCAACACGGCCCTGCTGCAACCCAGTCAACGCCCCAGTGCACGCAGCCTGTTGGCGCGTCAGGGGGTGCGGCCGTTGAGCGAGGCCGAACTGCTGGATTTCGGCTTCAGCCATGCGGATCTGTTTTGAACATGTACCGTCAGGAGTCAGGGCAATGAACATGCAAAACGGCAAGCGCGGTGCTGGCGCGGCCTCGATGATGCTGTTGGCCGGCCTGCTGGGCACGGCCGCGGCACAGGCGCAGTCGCCGCCAGCTGACAAGCCGCGCCTGCAGGAAATCAGCGATGCCGAACTGGCCGCGATGCGCGGCCGTTACACCCTGGCCGGCAATGCGGTGGCCTGGTTCGGGGTCAGCATGATCTCGCAATGGCACAGCGGCGATGGCCAGCAACTGGCCGCGGGCCTGCAGCTGGGTGTGGACCTGCGCTCGGGCAGCCCCCGCTTCACCTACCAGCCCACGGTCAACATCGCCTATCCGGGCGCGGCCGGCAGCGAGGGTACTACCACGTTGCGGCAGATCGACAGTGCGGGCCTGGCCAACGCATCGGGTTTTGTCCAGGCCGTGCAGCTGGCCGGTGATGGCAACCAGGTCAGCAATCAGACGGAGCTGGTGATCCGTGACGGCCCGGTGCCGCAGATGGCGGCCGGCAGCGCGGCGGGCAGTGCCGGCGCGGTCAACGGCCCGGCCTCGGTGCAGGCCTGGGTGGATGGCCAGCGTGCCGGGGTGACCCTGCAGCTGGCCGGGCAGGGCCAGGTACGGCAGTGGCTGGGTGGCGGCCAGGTCGGGCAATCGGTGGCGCTGGCCAGCGACGGCAGCTGGGTCAGCAACCAGCTGCGGCTGGAGGTGGTGCGAGGGCCAGCGGTGGCTGGCAGTGGCTTGGCACAGAACGTGGCCCAGGCACTCGGCAGCAGCCGGGGGCTGGGCAACATCGGTGGGCCCTGAGCGCGCAGGCGCTTGATCCGGGTCCGGCAGACAAGAGGCATCAATCATGAAACCACTGGCGATGGCGGCGCTGGTCAGTCTGGGTTTGCTTGCCAACCGGGCGATGGCCCAGGACGGGCAGGGCACAGCGGCAATGACCGGGCAGGACGAAGCGGGCAACGAGGACCAGGTGCAGGCCCTGGTCGCACAACTGGAGGCGCTCAAGGCCAGTTATGCGCAGGAAGTACGCCGCCTGCGCGAACTGGACATGCAGGTCCAGGCACTGCAGTCGCGCTTGGGCGGGCGCGCAGCGGCGATGCCGGCGGCAGCGCCGCCAGCGCAGGCCCCGGCAGCCCCGGTGCTGGCCGCCGCGCCGGCCAGCAGTGTCGAGCAGGCCGGACAGGCGGGCACCCAGGAACAGGCCGAGCAGGCACGCAGCCAGAGCCTGCGCAGCGTCGATGACGTCAAGCAGCAGCAGGCGGCGCTGTTCAACCGGCGCCTGAGCGTGGAGGCCGGGCTGGCCTATACCCGGTATGACCGCAAGCAGCTCACCCTGAATGGTTTTCTGGCCCTGGATGCGATCTTCCTGGGCAACATCGGCATCGAGAATGTCGAATCGGACACCGCCACCCTGAGCCTGGCCACACGCTGGGGGGTGACCCCGCGCTTGACCCTGAGCGCCGAGGTGCCGTGGATCGAGCGCAAGACGGTGTACCAGAAGGGCGGTGCCGGCGGCTCGGCAGCGGCCATTGCCCAGCAGACCTCCAGTGGCGGCGGCCTGGGCGATGCGAGCGTGAGCGCCAACTTCAAGTTGTTGTCCGAGCGCGCGCGCTGGCCGGAAACCGTGCTTACCGCCGGCATCACCGCGCCGACCGGACGTGAGCCCTACGGGGTGGACTGGCGTGTGATCGAGCGCGATGACGATGATTTCATCCGCTTTGCCGTGCCCGGCGAGCAGCCCACCGGCAACGGGGTCTGGCAGGCCAACGTGGGCGTGTCGATGGTCAAGACCGCCGACCCGGCGATACTGTTTGCCAACTTCGGTTACATCTACTCCCAGCAGGGCAGCTTTGATGACCTGGATTCGAACCCGGACACGGTCAATCCCGGTGATGTGAAGCTGGGCAACGTGTTCTACGCCGGTGCCGGCCTGGCCTTTGCCTTCAACGAGCGCACCAGCCTGAGCCTGTCCTATTCGGGACGTTTCAGCGCACGGGCCAGGACCCGCTACCGTGGCGGGGAATGGACCAAGGTGATCGGCAGTGACGGCAATGCCGGCACCCTGAACCTGGGCATGACCTATGCCATCAACCGCCATGCCACCGTGGTGACCCAGTTGGGCGTCGGCCTGAGCCCGGATGCGCCGGACTTCAGCCTGTCCTTCAAGCTGCCCTACGCGTTCTGATCCAGCGCGCCGGTTGCCGGCTGCCGTTCGATCCCATGGCGGCGGCACAGGCGGTAGATCGTCACCCGCGACAGGCCCATCGCCCGGGCCACCGCACTGATGTTGAACTGATGCTCCTGCAGGCAGTGCAGCAGCGCCTGGCGTTCTGCCTGGCGGCGCGCATTGCCCAGCGGGCCTTCGCTGGCCGCATCCGGGCTGCCTGGTGCGGCCAGCTCCATGTCCTGCGGCTGGATCAACTCATGCTCGCAGGTCACTGCCGCGCGCTGGATGCGGTTGATCAGCTCGCGCACATTGCCCGGCCACGGCCAGTGCGCCATGGCCGCCAGACAGGCCGGGCTGAAACCGCGGGCACGGCAGCCATGGCGCTGGCGGAACTGCTCCAGCGCATGGCCGGCGAGCAGGGCAATGTCATTGCCGCGTGCCGCCAGCGGCGGCATGTGCAGGCGCAACACGTTCAGGCGGTAATACAGGTCATTGCGGAAGCGGCCGGCGGCCACGGCCTGCTCCAGCTCGACATGGGTGGCGGCCAGCACGCGCACGTTGACCTTGACCGGGGTATGGCTGCCCACGCGCTCCAGGGTGCCCTGCTGCAGCACACGCAACAGGGCCGTCTGGGCATCGGCGGGCAGGTCGCCGACCTCGTCCAGGAACACGGTGCCGCCATCGGCGTGCTCGAACAGGCCCTGGCGGCGGGTAAGGGCGCCGGTGAAGGCGCCACGCTCGTGGCCGAACAGTTCGGACTGGATCAATGCCGCCGGGATGGCCCCGCAGTTGATGGCCAGCATCGGCTGCTGCGCGCGTGGGCTGAGCTGGTGCAGGGCGTGGGCAGCCAGTTCCTTGCCGGTACCGGTCTGCCCGGTGATCAACACCGGCAGCTCGACCGGTGCGAACTTGCGCACCGTGGTGCGGGTCAGCAGCATCGCCGGGCTCTGGCCGAGCAGCTTGTCCAACGGGGCCGGATTGGCGGGCAGGCCGGCTCCGCGCAATGACAGCAGGGCATCGCTGAGCTGCTGTTCCTGCAGTGGCCCTTGCAGGACCCTGTCGCATTGCCGGCTCAGGGGTACCCATTGCCGGTGGCTGGAAGGTGGCCCTTCGGGCAGCACGCACAGCCGGGGCAGCTGGGCACTGACGGCCAGGCTGTGGAGCAGGGCCGGCAGCTGGCTGGTGGCCATGCTGCACAGGTCAAACAACAGGGCGACCATGCCGTGGCCGCGCAGGGACAGGGATACCGGTAATTCGGGTGGCTGTTCGCGCAGGGACCAGCCATCGGCGGCCAGCAGTTGCCGGATGTGTTCGGGGCATTGCCCGAACCAGATCAGGCAATGCGGTGCGTCCTGCACGATTGCAGCCATCTTGCTCCCCCCTTGCCATTGCCGGTAGCCAGGACCCGCACGCCGTGGCTGCGGGCCTGTGACCGTGTGCAGTAGTCAAAGTGTGACGGGGATCACCATACGCCAATGAAAAGGCCGCGCAAGCGCGGCCATTTTCAGGATGTTGACGGGGGCGTGATGCTTACATCTCGACCCGGCGCGCGGACAGGAACTTGCCGCTCCAGTAACCGCTGGCCAGGGTGTCCACCCGCACATCCTTCCCGCGGCTGGGGGCATGCAGGAAGCGGCCCTCGCCGACATAGATGCCGACATGGTCCACGCGCTTGCCGTTGCGGCCGAAGAACACCAGGTCGCCCACGCTCAGGGCGCTGCGCTCGATCGCCTGGCCATTGGTGATGCTGGCCATTTCACGCGAGACGCGTGGCAGTTCGATGCCCAGGGCGGTACGGAACACGTAGCTGACCAGGCCGGAGCAGTCAAAACCGCCTTCCGGGCTGCTGCCACCCCAACGGTAGGGGGTGCCGAGCAGGGACATGGCGCGGCTGAGCAGGGACTGGCTCTTGCTGTTGCCGGCCTCGCCCTCGGCGCCCAGCGGGGCACCCTGGCCGGCATCGTAGGCGGCCATCAGGCGGCCCAGGTCGCCGGCAAACATGGCCGAGCGGTCCATCAACGGGATGGTGTCGCTGGCGGCCAGATGCGGCAGCAGGGCGGCCAGGGTGGCGGTAGCGGCGGCATCGGCACGGGCGCGGGCGCCGCTGACCGGGCTGGCCGGCAAGGCCGGTGCCGGCGCAGCTTCGGCAGCCGGGGTGGTGGCGGTATCGTTTTGTGGGGCGGCCTGGGCCAGGGCGGGCAGTGCAGCCAGCGCCAGTGTGAGCAGGGCGGTCAGGCGCAGCGGGGAGCGCTTTGGCGCTGCTTGGGGCAGTCGTTCAGTCGTCACGCGGCGGTCACAAAAAAAGATTGAGGCCGATAGTGCCGCACTTTTTGATGGGAAACGTAGGTTTTTCGTTAAAAACTAGTTAAAAGTTGACGAACCGGTCACAAAACCCGCTTTGCACCGCTGTAATGGCGTTGCCAATACGGGTTGCTCAAGGCGTCCAGGCGCACCGTGCCGCCGCTGCTGGGCGCGTGCACAAAACGCCCTTCACCGACATAGATGCCCACATGCCAGACATCGGCGCCGCTGCCGAAGAACACCAGGTCGCCACTGCTCAGGCGCTCCGGGGCGATCTTCGGCCCCTGCACCCGGGCCAGCTCGCGCGAGGTGCGCGGCAGGCGCAGGTCGAGCATGTCGGCAAACACATAGGTGACCAGGCCGGAGCAGTCAAAGCCGCTGTCCGGGGTGTTGCCGCCGTAGCGGTAGGGGGTGCCGACCAGGCCCAGGGCGCGGATGGTGACCGAGGTGGCCTGGAAGGGGTCGCCGCCCCGCACCGGTTGTGCGGCGGGGCCGGCGCTGGGGCGGTCGGCCACCGGTGGCCGGCTGCTGCAGGCCACCAGGCCCAGGGCGAGCAGGGTGGTGCAGGCGAGTCGGGCGGAAACTGGCATGTAAGGCATGGAGTCCGGATAATGGTTGCCCTGTCGTTGCCGGCCCTGATGTCGGCAACCCCGGCGGCAGATCAAGCCGCGCTTACCGGCTGCCCACCAGCCCAACC
>X237_Red_shanked_Douc_Langur__coassemble_102_pt1 | contig 12205 bp, 10 predicted proteins | sample X237_Red_shanked_Douc_Langur__metabat2_high_PE_002 | metagenome-assembled genome bin X237_Red_shanked_Douc_Langur
CCCGGAAGGGGCCCTACGCGCCTTGAACGAAACCCGGCTGGCCCTGAGCTTCCGCATGGCCCTGGCCTTCCATGACGGCCGCCAGGACGCCATTGCCTGCACCGGGCAGCTGGCCCAGCTGGCCGACGCGGTGGTGGATGTGGTCTACCGCATGGCCTTGGCCGAGGTCGAGTACGCCCACGGCGTCATTGCCGGGGGGCGCTTTGCGATCATTGGCTACGGCTCGCTGGGCGGCAACGAGCTGGGCTTCGGCTCGGACCTGGACCTGGTGTTCCTGCATGACCAGCCGGCCGGGTGCGAGGGCAGTGACGGCAAGCGCCCGCTGGATGCCGGGCGCTACTACGCCCGTCTGGCGCAGAAGGTGATGTCCCTGCTCGGCGCGGTCACCGCCGGTGGCCGCCTGTATGACACCGATGTGCGCCTGCGCCCGGATGGCGGCAAGGGCGCGCTGGTGTCCTCGCTGGCCAGCTATACCGAATACCAGCGCGAGCGTGCCTGGACCTGGGAGCACCAGGCCCTGGTGCGGGCCCGCCCGGTGGCCGGCGATGCCAGCCTGATGGCCGATTTCAGTGCGGTGCGTGCGGCCACCCTGGGCCGCGTGCGCGAGCGTGCGGCGCTGGTGGAGGATGTGGTGAAGATGCGCGGCCGCATGCGTGCCGAGCTGGACCGCTCCGATGCGGCGCGGCTGGATCTCAAACAAGGCGCGGGCGGCGTGGTGGACCTGGAGTTCCTGCTCCAGGCCGGGGTGCTGGCCCTGGCCAGTACCCATCCTGGCTTGCTGGAAAGCGCCAGCAGCCGGGTGCTGATCGATGCCCTGGGCCAGGCCGGCTGGTTTGCGCCGGGCACGGTGGTGGCCCTGCACCAGGCCCATGCCACCCTGCTGGATAGTGGCCTGGCCTGCACCCTGGACCGGCGCCCGCGCCTGACCGTGCGCAATGAGGCCATCGACGATGCAGTGCAGCTCATCGTCCAGGCCGGGCAGCAGGTGGGGGTGGTGTTCGACGCGGCGCCGGACGCGGCCGGCTGAGGCCTCAGCGCCCGCTCGGGTTGCCGGGTACGGCCAGCTTCCACAGGGCAATGCGGAAGGGCAGCAGCAGGCCCACGGCAATGGCCAGCTTCACCGCCAGGTCGCCCAGCGCCCAGCTCACCCACGGCAGGGGTTCACCGGCGAAGGACACGCTCCAGAAGATGGCCGTGTCCAGGCTGGCCGAACACACGCTGGCCACCAGCGGCGCACGCCACCAGCGGCCATGGCGCAGGCGGTCGAACACGCCGATGTCCAGCAGCTGGGAGGCAATGAAGGCCAGGCACGAGCCGATGGCGATGCGCGGGCTGGCCAGCCAGATCGAGGCCAGCACGGCCAGGGCGAAGCCGGCCCAGGCCACCTTGCGCGCGGCTTCGGGTCCGAAGCGGCGGTTGACCAGGTTGGAGACCAGGAAGGCCACCGGGTAGGAGAACGCGCCCCAGGTCAGCCAGTCGTTGATCGGGTACATCACCAGGATGTTGGAGCCGAGCACGACCACACCCATGGCCAGCACCGCCAGCAGCAGGTCGCGCTGGCGCAGCGGGGCAAACAGCAGGGCATCACGCAGGGACATCGTGCTCGTCGGGTCAATCAAGGAAGTGGGGGATTATCGGCCCCGGCGGCTTTACCGGGGCCAAAAACCGGCGTTTACAGTGCCTGGCTGTGCTGGCTGGCCGCCGCTTCGATGCTCGGCACGAAGGCCAGCGCCGAGCCATCGCCGTTGGCATCGCGCAGCAGCCAGCCGGTGTCCTGGCTGCTGGGCTGGAAGGCGATCAGCTGGTCCACGGCGAAACCGGCGGTGGGGTCATCGGCGCGCGCCGGCCATTGCACCAGTGCCTGGTTTTCCGGGTTTTGCGGGTCCTGCAGGTGGACAGCGCGGCCGCCGTCGGCGGTGTCCTCGATCAGCTGCACCCGCATCGGCGGCAGGCTGGCGGTCTTGTCGCCGGCATCGGCGCTGGCGCGGTCCAGGGCCCGGCCGGTGGCCCGGGAGGCACTGCGCGCGCCCACATAGGCGGCATAGAACGGGCCGGAGACCACCATCACCGCACTGACTCCGGTGACCAGCACCGAGGCCTGTGACGGGGTCAGGATCAGGCGGTCCATGCCGGCGTTGGCCGGCGGCACCAGGCCCAGCCCCAGCACGGCGGCGCACAGGCCCGCACGCAGGGCCCGGCTCACGGCTGGCCGCCCGGCGCGGTGGCCTGCTGCAGGGTGTCGCTGTGGCTGTTGAGCAGGGCCTGGCCGGTGGGCACGAAGGCCAGCGCATCGCCCTGTGCCGTGCCGTCGCGCAGCAGCCAGCCACTGCCTTCCTCGCTGCTGGTGAAAGCCACGTTCTGGCCGACGCGGAAGCTGCTGGCCGGGTCATCGGCACGGGCCGGCCACTGCAGCTGGGCCGTGTTTTCCGGGTTGGCCGGGTCCTGCAGCAGCACTTCGCGGCCGCCGTCCTCGCGCTCCTTGATCGACTTCACTTCCATGTCCGGGACCTGCTCGGCCTTGATCTCCGGGGCCGCTGCGCGGTTGGCGGCCGCCGTCGAGGCCTTGATCGAGCCGCCGACCACGGCGGTGGACAGCATCACCGGGATCGAGATCACCAGCATCGGGCTGTACACGGCCAGCACGGTGGAGGCCTGCGAGCCGGTCATCTCGTCGCCGGCCTGGGCCAGCGGGGCCAGCAGCAGGCTGGCGGCAAGGGTGGCGCCGAGCAGGCGGGTGCGGGGCAGGGTCATGGCGTGGTTCCTTGTGCAGGGGAGGGCAGGTGGCGGTGCGGGATGGACAGCTCCTGCTGCAGCACTTGCTGGTCATGCAGGAAGTTGAACACCGATTCCACCGTCACCACCGAGTAGTTGCCGGAAATGCGTTCGCTGGCCGGGTGGTCGGTCACGGCCACGTTGTCGACGAAGAAGCGTGCGCCCAGGCGTTTGCCCAGGCCGATGTGCAGGCGGCTGGGCAGGTAGCCGTTGTCCTTGAGCCAGTGCCGGGTCTTGCTGCGTGCATCGAGCACGCTGCCGTCGCGGCTGTGGGCGATGGCCGCGGCCAGCATCTCCAGCACCCACTGGTTGGAGTTCTGGTAGTCATCGCCACCGGGCCAGGCCAGCATGCTGTAGCGCGGCTGGTGCAGGGCATGGGCCAGCGGCGCATCGCCGGCCAGCAGCTGGCGCAGGGCGCTGGCCACCTCGGCGCTGGGGATGCCCACGCGCAGGTTGCTGCTCACCGACGATTCGCCCAGCAGGTTGACCAGGCCCTCGCGGTAGAGCTGGGAGGTATCGCCCTTGCAGCGGTTGAGCAGGTGGTAGACCTGCCATTGCTGTGCATCGTCGCGCAGCAGGATGGCCAGGTGGCTGTGGCGCAGGCCGTACTTGCTCAGGTCCTGGCCGCCACGGGCGGCAATGGCCACATCCACCCCGTCCAGCGCATCCAGGCGCTGGCTGGTGACGCTGGCCATGTCGAACATCGCGGCCATGGTTTCCGGCGGCGGGTAGCGCGGGGTGCAGGCCGGTTGCTGGGCCTGGGCCAGGCCGGCAACGGCGAGCAGGGCCAGGGCGGTCAGGCCACGTCCTGGCCGGGGGGAAACTCGGGGCATCGACAAACCTTCCGTAGCTGTGTGCCCGGGCAGTCTAGCGTCCCAGCCGGGTCCGGACCTCGGCGGCAATGCGTCCGGTCTCGCGCAGTGGCTCGATTGTGTGATGCCCATCACCCAGCGCGGCCAGTGTGTTCAGCAAACGCCCGCGTTCATGCAGGCTGCGCTGGAACCGGGCCATCCGCCCCTGGGCGCTGCCGGGCAGCAGCACGCAGACCGGGGCGCGGGTGGCGCAGGCTTCGGAGAGCAGGTTCACCGAATCGGGGGTGACCACGATCTGGTCGGCCCAGCCGAGCAGGCCGGCATACGGGTTGGTGCCGTCGCCGCCATCGCTCCAGATCACCCGCGGCAGGTTGGCAAAGGCGGCCAGCATGGCCTGGGCCACCGCCGGCGGGGTGCGCCGCGAGGTGGTGGCCAGCACGCTGCCGCCCTGGGCGCGGACCTGGCCGGCGATCTGCGCAAAGCAGGCCGACATCGCCGCCTCGTCCCAACGCGCATGGTCGGTGGGCCCGCCCACCAGCACCGCGGTGCGCGGGCCGGGCAGCTGGCCGATATGGGCAAACGCGGCCCGGCCCCAGGCCAGCCACTCGTCGTTGACCGGGTTCAGGCTGCCCTGCAGGCTGAGCACGTTGGCCCCGCGTAGGTTGTCGTGCTCCGGGGTGATGACCAGGTCCCAGTGGCGCGGGTTGATCCGCGGGTTGAGGATCTGCACCACCGCACTGCCGCGGGCACGCAGCTGGCGCAGGGCCAGCGCGGCCTGGCGGCCACAGCCGATGGCCAGCGCCGGGGCGTGTTCAAGCAGGTTGGCAAAGTCACTGCCGTAGGCGCGTTCGGCCCCGGGCAACTGGCGCGGCGCGGCCCAGCGCCAGGGCGCGCGTGGCTGCAGGGCCAGGCGGGTGACCGGCCCCGGCTGCAGGGCACGGGCCAGCGCCACGGCCTGGCGGACATTGCCGGCGCGTCCATCGGTAATGGCGTGGATCGGGCTCGATCGTTGCACTTTTATTGGTAATCCGTTCCGGTTTTGCCGGGTGTTCCACTGCTGGTGTACGTCTACACTGCCGGCTTGGCCTGGCCATTGTGACTGTTTTTCGCGGCACCTCGCCGCCCACACGCCACATTTCCTTAGCAAGGGGTTGTTCGATGTCTGCCATCCTGTCCGATGACGTACTGGACCAGTTGTTCCGCACCGCCCGTACCGCCAATGCCTTCGCCGACACCCCCGTGTCCGAGGCGACCCTGCACCAGCTCTACGAGCTGACCAAGTACGGCCCGACCGCGGCCAACACCACCCCGGCGCGCTTTGTGTTCATCACCAGCGAGCAGGGCAAGGCGCGCCTGGCCCCGGCCCTGGATGCCGGCAACCTGGCCAAGACCCTGGCTGCGCCGGTCACCGTGATCGTCGGCCACGACCTGGATTTCCACGACAAGCTGCCCTACCTGTTCCCGCACACCGATGCGCGCAGCTGGTTTGACGGCCCGCAGGAAGGGCGCCGCCAGCCGGCCCTGCTCAACGGCAGCCTGCAGGGGGGCTACCTGATCATGGCCGCGCGCGCGCTGGGCCTGGCCGCCGGCCCGATGGGCGGGTTTGACCACGCCAAGGTGGATGCCGAGTTCTTCGCCGGCACCAGCATCGTCAGCAATTTCCTGGTCAACCTGGGCTATCCCAGCGACCAGGGCCTGTTCCCGCGCTCGCCGCGACTGTCCTTCGACGAGGCCGCGCGCATCCTCTGATGCCGCCGGCGTCGTCGCCCTGGTTCGTTCCTTCTCTCACGCCCGAGGAAATCCGCATGAATACCGCTACCAAGCTGCTGCTCCCGTTGTCCCTGGCTGCCGTGCTGGCCGCTTGTGCCCAGCAGGCCCCGGCCCCGGCCGACACCACCGCCCCGGCTGCCACCACCGAAGCCGCCCCGGCCGCGCCGGAAGTGGCTGCCATCGCCGTGGCCTCGGGCACCTACAAGCTGGACCCGACCCACACCGACGTGCTGGCGCAGTGGAACCACATGTCCTTCTCCAACCCGACCGCCCACTTCGGCACCGTGGACGGCACCCTGGTCTACAACGCCGATGACGTGAGCCAGTCCAGCGTGGAAGTGACCCTGCCGCTGTCGGGCCTGAACAGCTTCACCGCCAAGTTCGACGAGCACCTGCGCAGCGCCGATTTCTTCGATGCCGCCACCTTCCCGGTGGCCACCTTCAAGAGCACCAAGGTCGAAGCGGCCGGCACCAACAAGCTGACCGTCACCGGTGACCTGACCATCAAGGACCAGACCAAGCCGGTGGTGCTGGATGTCACCGTCAACGGCGCCGGCCAGCACCCGATGATGAAGGTGCCGGCAGTTGGTTTTGATGCCACCACCACCATCAAGCGCACCGACTTCGGCGTTGGCGCCTATGCCCCCAACGTCAGCGACGAAGTGAAGCTGCGCATCACCACCGAGGCCACCCAGGCCCCGGCCGAGACCGCCGCCGAGTAATCGCAAGGCACCTCGCAGAAACACAAAACGCCCCGTCAGGGGCGTTTTGCGTTCCCGCATCGCGGCGAGCGCCGCTCCCACAGGCCAGCCACAACATGCCGCTGTCGCAGCAGTGCGGCGTTGCTGTTGCAGGAGCTCCTCCAGGCGCGACCGCTCAGGCGTCCTCGTCAGCCGGGTTGGCCTTCCAGTAGCCGGTGGCGCGGATCCAGTCCTTGGGCACCTGCATATGGCCTTCGATGAACTGGCGCATCTGGCGGGCGCGGCGCGATTCGCAGGCCACCCAGTAGAAGACATCGCCTTCCGGTTCCTCGATATCGGTCAGCGCGTCCTCCAGCAGCTGGCTGCTGTGGGCCGGGTAGCCGCCGCGCTCCAGCCACTGGATGCGCACGTTGTCGCCGCCGTCCAGCGGCAGGCGGTCGCCGTGATCGGGGATTTCGATATACGCCTGCACCTCGGCGTGTTCGGGCAGCTGTTCGATGAAGCGGGCAATGGCCGGCAGCGCGGTTTCATCGCCCAGCAACACATAGCCATCAAAGTCCTGGGCTAGGGCGAAGGAGCCACGCGGGCCGCCCACCACCAGGGCATCGCCGGGCTGTGCCCGCATCGCCCAGCTGGCCGCCGGGCCGGCGCCATGCAGGACAAAATCCAGCACCAGTTCGCCGGCTTCGCTATCGACATGGCGCGGGGTGTAGTCGCGGCTGGGCGAGGGCAGGGCGCCATCGGGGTAGCGCGGGCCGTGCTCAGTCAGCTCCGGCAGCACAAACGCCCCATCGGCATTGGGGAAGAACAGTTTGACGTGGTCATCGGCACCGGGGCTGGCAAAGCCGGCCAGCTCCGGCCCGCCCACGGTGATGCGCTGCATGTGCTCGCTCAGGCGCTCGCTGTGCAGCACCTGCAGCTGGCGCAACTGCAGCGGCAGGCGGATCAGGGTGTTTTGATGGTCGCTCATGCGGATACCTGTGGTGTAAGGCGCGAAAGGGGGAGGTGGCGGCTCAGGCCGGGTCGGCTGGCGCGGCGCCGAGCACAACGGCGGCCTGGGCAATCAGGGCGGCGGCGGCAGCCACCTGCTCCGGCGGCCAGGGTTGGCGCTGCTGCAGCAGTTGCTGGGTCAGCTGGGCCATGGCCTGGCGGATCGGTGCCGGCAGCTGTTGCTTGGCCAGCTGGCGCGCGCTGTGGCGGGCGCGCAGCAGCGCGTCCTGCACGGCTTCATCCTGTGCCTGCAGCAAGGCCTGCCCGGTGCTGCTGAGGCGGTAGCACTTGCGCCCGTCACCCGGTTCGACCAGCACCCAGTGCTGGCGCTCGAACTCGGCCAGCAGCGGGTATACCGAGCCGGCACTGGGGGTGTAGCGGCGGGCAAACATCTGGCTGACCTGCTGGATCAGCTCATAGCCGTGGTGCGGGCGTTGGCCCAGCAGCCACAGCAGCAGCCAGCGCAGGTCGCCGCGGCCCAGTGGGCGAGGGCTGGATGGGGCAGGAGCCGGGGTGTCCATGACAATTCGATATATCGAAAACCAGAAAACGATATATCGAAATGGCCGGGTCGGCAAGCGGCGGCCGGGCTGCCCGCGGCATGCCTCAGCCGCAGCGCACGGCGCTGAGGGCGGGGCGGGCAGGCAGCCTGCAGGTATCTCCAACGGGCCAGCGGCCATCTTCGACAATGCGCTGCGGGCACTGCCTGCAAGCGGCCCCAATCCACACCAGGACGGGGTCTTTCTACGACCAACGGACGCTGTTCAAGCGCGCTGGCAAAGGGCGTAATGGGCTTCCATACGGGTAGCGTATTGCTGCTGCGCAGCATCGATTTCCGTCGGTAATGTCATGCCCCTGCGCTACACTTGCCGGCTGAAAACAGATACATACATTTGGCTTTGGCGCGCCTGGCGCGCGGCTTGGGAGTAGCGATGAATTGGTTGACTGAGGTGTTGAACAACGACCCGAATCCGGTGGAAACCACCGAGTGGATCGAGTCGATGAAGGCGGTGATTGACCAGGCCGGTGCCGAGCGTGCGCACCAGCTGCTGGAAGGCATGGTCGAGCTGACCCGTCGCAACGGTGCCTACCTGCCGTTCTCGCCGACCACCGAGTACGTCAACACCATCGCCCCGCAGCTGGAAGCCAAGAGCCCGGGCAATGCCGACCTGGAATGGCGCATCCGCTCGATCATCCGCTGGAATGCGATGGCCACCGTGGTGCGTGCCAACCGCAAGCCGGGCGACCTGGGCGGCCACATCGCCTCCTTCGCCTCCGGTGCCACCCTGTATGACGTGGGTTTCAACCACTTCTGGCGTGCGCCCAGTGACAACCACCCGGGCGACCTGCTGTTCATCCAGGGCCACAGCGCCCCGGGCATCTACGCCCGCGCCTTCCTGGAAGGCCGCATCAGCGAAGCCCAGCTCGACGGCTACCGCATGGAAGTGGACGGCCAGGGCCTGTCCTCCTACCCGCACCCGTGGCTGATGCCCGACTTCTGGCAGACCCCGACCGTGTCGATGGGCCTGGGCCCGCTGGCGGCGATCTACCAGGCACAGTTCATGAAGTACCTGGAAAACCGCGGCCTGATCGAAAAGAGTGATCGCAAGGTGTGGTGCTTCATTGGCGACGGTGAAAGTGATGAGCCGGAAACCCTGGGCGCGATCGCGCTGGCCGGCCGCGAAGGCCTGGACAACCTGATCTTCGTGGTCAACTGCAACCTGCAGCGCCTGGACGGCCCGGTACGCGGCAACGGCAAGATCATCCAGGAGCTGGAAGGCGTGTTCCGTGGCGGCGGCTGGAACGTGATCAAGCTGCTGTGGGGCGGTTACTGGGATGCCCTGCTGGCCAAGGACACCAATGGCGTCCTGAAGAAGCTGATGATGGAAACCGTCGACGGCGAATACCAGAACTGCAAGGCCTTCGGCGGCGCCTACACCCGCGAGAATTTCTTCGGCAAGTACCCGGAAACCCGCGAGATGGTGGCCGGCCTGTCCGATGACGACATCTGGCGCCTGAACCGTGGCGGCCACGACCCGCACAAGGTGTATGCCGCCTACCACCAGGCCGTGAACACCAAGGGCATGCCGACCGTGATCCTGGCCAAGACGGTCAAGGGCTACGGCATGGGCAGCGCCGGCGAGGCGCTCAACCCCACCCACCAGACCAAGAAGCTCGACGATGCGGCCGTGCGCCACTTCCGCGACCGCTTCAACATCCCGGTCACCGACGAACAGCTGGCCGACGGCCAGGTGCCGTTCTACCACCCGGGCCCGGATTCGCCGGAAATCAAATACCTGATGGAGCGCCGCCAGGCCCTGGGCGGCTTCCTGCCGCAGCGCCGGCAGAAGAGCGAAGAGGCCTTCATCGCGCCCAAGCTGGAAACCTTCGAGCGCCTGCTGAAAGAGAGCGGCGAGCGCACCTATTCCACCACCATGGCCTTCGTGCAGACGCTCAACATCTCCCTGCGCGACAAGCACATCGGCCCGCGCATCGTGCCCATCGTGGCCGATGAAGCGCGCACCTTCGGCATGGAAGGCCTGTTCCGCCAGATCGGCATCTATGCCCCGTTTGGCCAGAAGTACAAGCCGGTCGATGCCGACCAGCTGATGTTCTACCGCGAAGACCAGGCCGGCCAGGTGCTGCAGCAGGGCATCAGCGAGCCGGGCGCGATTGCCTCGTGGATGGCCGCCGGCACCAGCTACTCGGTCTCCAACGTGGCCATGCTGCCGTTCTACATCTACTACTCGATGTTCGGCTTCCAGCGCGTGGGCGACCTGGCCTGGATGGCCGCGGACATGCGTACCCGTGGCTTCCTGCTCGGCGGCACGGCGGGGCGCACCACACTCAACGGTGAAGGCCTGCAGCACGAAGACGGCTTCAGCCACATCGTGGCCGGCGGCATCCCGAATGTGCGCAGCTATGACCCGACCTTCGGCTACGAAGTCACCGTGGTCATGCAGCACGGCATGAAGGCGATGATGGAGGACCAGGTGGATGAGTACTACTACATCACCCTGATGAACGAGAACTACGCCCACCCGGGCATGCCGGAAGGCGCGGCCGAGGGCATCATCAAGGGCATGTACCTGCTCACCGATGCCGGCAAGCCGAAGAAGGGCGAGCTGCGCGTGCAGCTGCTGGGCAGCGGCACCATCCTGCGCGAGGCCATTGCCGCGGCCGAGCTGCTGGACAAGGACTTCGGCGTCACCGCCGACATCTGGAGCTGCCCCAGCTTCAACGAACTGCGCCGCGATGGCTTCGATGTGGAACGCCACAATCGCTTCCACCCGGAAGGCGAGCAGCGCGTGCCCTACGTCACCACCCTGCTGGAAGGCCGCCAGGGCCCGGTCATTGCCGCCACCGATTACGTGCGCGCCTATGCCGACCAGATCCGCGCGTTTGTGCCGATGAGCTACACCGTGCTGGGCACCGACGGCTTCGGCCGCTCGGACACCCGCGCCAACCTGCGTCGCTTCTTCGAAGTGGACCGCTACTACATCGCACACGCCGCGATTGCCGCCCTGGCCAAGGAAGGCAAGATGACCGGCAAGGATGTGGCCCGGGCGATCAAGCAGTACGGGATTGATCCGGAGAAGGCGAATCCTGTTGGGGTTTGATTCTTGGCTGAATATGATCCTTGTCTTTTGAGTGGCAAGGATCATAGATTCGTTCAAGCTTTTAAATGGATCGATTTTTCATTATTGACACCGCCTGATTCTTTGTTGCTATTTCACTATTTATTCACTAGCATCCATTTTTCAATCTACTAAGGGGTGGTTTGGTGCTGTCATTTGCTACGGATTTTCCAGTTGCATACGGCAGTTCTGCTGCCGACTTTCTGAAAATTGTGCGTGAATGGATTGGGGGGTCGCCGCACTGTGATTTGAACGTCGAAGACTTGAGTGTATTCGATAAGTTGGGGCGCTCATCTGTAAGTCGAGGAAGGGCGTTTCTTGATGTTCTTCATTTTCAGGCGGCTGAAGCGGATAGTGCGGCGATTCGTTATGTTGTCGAAGATGGAGCAGTTCAGTGGATGACATTGGCTGCGTTTTCGAGGAATCGAGTGGATGCCTGGGTTTCGGTTAGAACATCATGTGAATCCCTGCATGCCTCTGTGCGACTGCCTCCAGGCAAAAAGCCTCTTTTGGTCAAGCAGCTTCTGGATGGTTTGGCTAAAGGTGATGATTCGGGTTTGGTGGTTGGTGAGCCGATTTACTTGTCGAGTGGCGACATGGGTTTGGCGACTGATCTGATTTTGGGTCGAGCTCGAAATAGAATGCCTATCGTATACGTGAGCTCCCATATCTCGGGGAGGTATGCGGTTAATGTGAATCAGCTTAAATGGCGACTTTCAGGGGTTGCTCATTTGGTTGTCGAGCCTGATAGGGCGTTCTCTTTTCGGCTGCGGCGTGAGACGGATTCCGAAAATGTATATGGCGGTGCGGTGGGGATATATTGGCCGGATGGCGGCGGTCGTCCATCGCAGTTTAGAAGGGTTGACTACATTTCGAGGAAGGAAATGGAGGCGGCTATCGAGTCTGAGCTTCGATTGGCTTTAATTAATCGCCGGCCTCTCGATAGGTGTACGTTCTCTTCCGTGGATTCCTCTATATCTCGAGTCGAGATAGAGCAGCTGAAGAAAGCGGGCGATAAGGGGTTTGATGAGTATGCTGCCCATTTTGATGTGGAAATTCAGGCCAGAAATGAGGCTTTAGAGAGTGCAGAGAGGGAAATTGCACGACTTAAAGCAGAAACTAGAGAGCGTGGGTTTGAGAGATCTGCTGCATCTGGCATTAGCTTTTCATCGGGCGACGAACAGAATTTCTACGGTGGCGAGATTCTGGATGCTGTCTTGTTAACCTTGAAGGACTCATTGGACAGAATTCCAGAGGGGACTCGGCGCAAGCATTTGATTACTGCAGTGTTGACTTCGAATGCTATTCAAGGAGGGGCTTCGCGTAAGCGTGACAAATTGAAGGATGCTCTGCGTGGCTATAGAAGTTTAGATAAGCGTACACGTCAGGCACTTGAGGAATTGGGTTTTTCCATTGATCAGATGGGTAAGCATCCACGCGCTGTATTTCAGGATGATGAGCGCTATGCTTATGTTCACCCTAGTAGTGGGAGCGATCACAGGGGAGGGCCCAATGCTGCGTT
>X237_Red_shanked_Douc_Langur__coassemble_103_pt1 | contig 12137 bp, 12 predicted proteins | sample X237_Red_shanked_Douc_Langur__metabat2_high_PE_002 | metagenome-assembled genome bin X237_Red_shanked_Douc_Langur
GAGTACATCTTCGTCGAAGCCAAGTAAGTCACGCCGGCCGGGACGGGCACTGCCCATCCCGGCCGCGTTTTTGTTGTGCGGCGCCTGCGCCGCGGCGTCGAAGTCCGACGCGGAGCCTGCCATGTCGCTGAAAATCAACGATCTGTGTGTCAATTGCGACGTGTGTGAGCCGGCCTGCCCGAATGCGGCCATCGCCATGGGCGAAACCATCTATGTGATCGACCCGGCGCGCTGCACCGAATGCGTCGGTCACCATGACGAACCACAGTGCGTGGTCGTCTGTCCGGTCGAATGCATCGACCCGGACCCCGATATCGTTGAATCCGAACAACAGCTGCTGGCCAAACTGGCCGCCCTGCAGCTGGCGCATCCCGAGCTGTACACCCCGGAGAGTTGAGGCCATGAAGCTGTTTGCCAGCCCGTTGCTGTTGTGTGCCCTTGCATTCACCCCGACGGTCTGGGCCGACAGCCCGGCTGCCGTCACCGCACCTGTCGCCACCGCCCTGGCCGCAAAGCCGGAGGGCGCGGTGATTGCCAGTGCCCATCACCTGGCCACCGAGGCAGGGCATGAAATCCTCGCCGCCGGCGGCAACGCCTTCGATGCGGCGGTGGCCGTGTCCTCGGTGCTGTCGGTGGTCGAGCCGATCAGCTCGGGCCTGGGTGGCGGCGGCTTCTTCCTGTTGCACGATGCGGCCAGCGGCAAGCAGACCCTGGTCGATGCGCGCGAGACCGCGCCAGCCTCCGGCGTGCCGACGGCCTATCTGGACAAGGACGGCAACCTGGACCGCGACCGTTCGGTCAACGGGCCGTGGGCGGCGGGCATTCCCGGCCTGCCGGCAGCGCTGGTCCACCTGTCGCGCAACTACGGCAAGCTGCCGCTGGCGCGCTCGCTGGCCCCGGCCATCCGTATCGCCCGTGACGGTTTCCCGGTGTATGGGCGGATGGCGCGTGGCTATGCCAGCCGTGCCGAGGTGATGGAGCGCTACCCCGGCACGCGCGAGGTGTTCCTGCGCAACGGCCGCGCCATTGCCGAAGGCGACAACTTCATCCAGCCCGAACTGGCCGGCACCCTGGAGCGCCTGGCTAGTGATGGCTTTGACGGCTTCTACAAGGGCCGCACCGGGCGCCTGCTGCTGGCCGGGGTCAAGGACGCCGGCGGCGTGTGGACGGCCGCCGATCTGGCCGGCTACACGGTGAAGGAGCGCGAGCCGGTGCGTTTTGGCTACCGCGACTGGCAGATCACCACCGCCGCGCCGCCGTCCTCCGGCGGTATCGCCCTGGCCTCGATGCTGCAGATCCTGGAAGGCTGGGACCTGCAGGCGCTGAGCCCGGCCCAGCGCACCCACCTGGTGGTGGAAGCCATGCGCCGTGCCTACCGCGACCGCACCTTCTTCCTGGGCGACCCGGATTTTGTGCAGATCCCGCAGCGCACCCTGACCAGCCACGATTACGCCCAGGGCCTGCGCGCCACCATCCATCCGGACAAGGCCACGCCCAGCGACAGCCTGAGCGGCAACCCGACCCCGCTGGAGGATGAGGAAACCACCCATTTCTCGATCATCGATGCCGATGGCAACCGCGTCGGTGGCACCCAGACGGTGAACCTGCTGTACGGTTCGGGCCTGGTGCCCAAGGGCACCGGGGTGCTGCTCAACAACGAGATGGACGATTTCGCCCTCAAGCCGGGCACTCCCAATGCCTTCGGGGTGATGGGCTACGAGGCCAATGCGCCGGCCCCGGGCAAGCGCATGCTGTCCTCGATGACGCCCACCTTTATGGACAACGGCCACGAGGTGGTGGTGATCGGCACCCCGGGTGGCAGCCGCATCATCACCATGGTGCTGCTGGGCATCCTGGGCTATGACGCCGGGCTGGACGCGCAGGCCGTGGCCGCGCTGCCGCGTTATCACCACCAGTGGTACCCGGACGTGATCGAGGCCGAGACCGGCACCTTCGATGCGGCCACCGTCAGCGCGCTGCAGGCGATGGGCCATGCCCTGAAGCTGCCCGGTGACGAGGCTGCCGGTGGTCGTGGTTCCTCGCATGTGTGGGGCAACCTGCAGACTGTGCATTGGGACCGGGCCAGCAACACCCTGAGTGCCGGCAGCGACCCGCGCAACCCGGTCGGCTCGGGCCAGGTGGTCAAGGCCGAACCGGCAGCTGCCACGCCCTGATCGGCACCTGCCGTCATGGCAGGCCAGCAAAAAGGCCCCGCATTGCGGGGCCTTTTTGCTTGCGCAGATACGCTCAGGCCGGGCAGGCCCATTGCTGCAGCTTGACCAGACAAAATGCATCACAGGCGAAAGGCTGGAGTACGATCGAGTGCAGCCAGATCGACATGGGATTTATATCAATGAGTGCTGCGAAAGCGCCCACACCCCCTGAAACAACCTGCTCCCAATGCACCAATGCCACAGGGAGGCAGGCTGAAACAGGAGGCAAGCGCCAAGGTCCGATCGAGAGTGGCAGAGGGGATCTGGTGCTCGGCGATTTGATGCACGATGTGTCGCGCTTGCGACGCTTGATATTCGATGAATCCATGCGCCCGCTGGGACTGACTCGTTCGCAATGGTGGGTTCTGGATTGCCTGTCACGCAGCGATGGAATGATCCAGTCGGATTTGGCCAATACACTGGGCTTGGGAAAAGCGGCGCTGGGGGGGCTCGTCGATCGACTTGAGCTGGCGGGATTCGTTTGCCGCCGGGCTGATGATTCCGACCGGCGGGCCAAACGCGTCTATCTTGCCGCTCATGCGTCCGGGATCATCGAGGGTTTCAACGAGCATGGCCGTGACATCAATGAGAGGATCCTGGCGGGGATTTCTGATGATGAGCGCAGCCATCTGGCCAGCATGTTGGGCCGGATCAAGGCCAATCTGCTGGCCCTCAAAAGTGGTCAGAGGAGTGGTTCTGGCCTCAATGGGGATGACTGAAAATAGTGCGTGGGTTTTCCCGTTTGCGGTGGCCCTGCTCAGCGATGCGGCCAGCGACGTCAATGCCCAGATCTTCGGGGTGCGCCGCAACGAAATCGTGCTGTTCAGCCAGCCGCGCCCGATCCGTTCGGTGCACACCGCCGAGGGCTGGACCCCGCAGACGGTGATCGAGCGGGCCCTGCCGGGCCTGTCCGGTGCCTATGTGCCGGTGGAAAAGTCGCCGGAAGTGTTCAGCTGGGATCCGATCTGATCGCGATCACCCTCTGAGAAACAAAAAAGCCCCGAACTGGTTCGGGGCTTTTTTGTTGTCACACCGGGGCGCTTCAGTCGGCGCGGGTGCCGAAGATGCGGTCGCCGGCATCGCCCAGGCCGGGCAGGATGTAGCCCTTCTCGTTCAGGCGCTCGTCGATGGCGGCGGTGTAGATCTCCACATCCGGGTGCACGGCCTCCAGGGCCTTCAGGCCTTCCGGTGCGGCGACCAGGAAGATGCCCTTGATGCGCTTGGCCCCGGCACGCTTGAGCATGTCGATGGTGGCGATCAGGGTGCCGCCGGTGGCCAGCATCGGGTCCAGGATCAGGGTGTCGCGTTCTTCCAGGCGGCCGGTCAGACGCTCGAAGTAGGGCACCGGCTGCAGGGTTTCCTCATCACGCTGCAGGCCGACCACGCTGACCCGGGCCGAGGGCAGCAGGTCCAGCACGCCGGTCAGCATGCCCAGGCCGGCGCGCAGGATCGGCACCAGGGTGATCTTGGCCCCGGCCAGGCGTTCCGCCGCGACCGGGCCGGCCCAGCCGGGCACGGTGACCGTTTCGGTGGGCAGGTCGGCGGTGGCCTCGTAGGCCAGCAGGGTGCCGATCTCATTGGTCAGCTCGCGGAACTCGCGCGTGCTCAGCTCCGGGTTGCGCAGCAGGCCGATTTTGTGGCGTACCAGCGGGTGGCGGGCTTCAACGATCTTCATGGGGGCGGGGTCCGATTGAGTTGGACGATTGTAGGCCGCCACGGTCTTGCCCGTCTTGCCGGTGATCGTGCAGTAACAATGACGGCGTGCTGCGTGCACCGCCCGGGCTGTCATCTGCACGCTATGTGGCTGTCATCGGGCTGAAAAGGCACAGAAATATCGTGTAGCCATTCATCAATCAGGGGATGGCCCGTGCGGAAGCAGGTGTTGTGCAAGTCGGTGTCGATGGCGTTGCTGGGCTGGGCCAGTGGACCGGTGCTGGCCAGCGGCGGGGCGCTGGAGGCGGCCGTGGCCCTGGACCGGGTCGAGGTGCGGGCCCAGCGCGAGGCACAGGTCCGCGCGGTGGATCTCAAGCGCAGCAGTGATGCCATCCAGGACGTGGTCTCGGCCGATGCCATCGGCAACTACCCGGACATGAACGTGGCCGAGTCGCTGCAGCGCCTGCCAGGCGTCAGTGTCACCCGTGACCAGGGCGAAGGGCGTTTTGTCGTGGTGCGTGGCCTGGATGCGGCATTGAACAGTGTCTCGGTCGACGGCATCGCCATCGGCACGCCCGAAGCGGACAGCCGCGCCGCGCCACTGGATGTGATCCCTTCCGATTCCACCGAACGCCTGCGCGTGGTCAAGTCGGCCACGCCGGACATGCCCGGCGACGCCATCGGCGGCAGCGTGATCGTGGAATCGGCCTCGGCCTTCGACCGTGATGGGCGCAGCCTGCGCGGCAAGCTGGAAGCCAGCCACCAGGCGCTGTCGGGCAAGACCAGCCCGAAGGCCGCCTTCAACTACAGCGAGGTGTTCAATGACACCTTCGGTGTGGCGGTGGGCATCAACCACCAGCAGCGCGAGTTTGAATCGGACAACACCGAGGTCGAATACGACACCTTTGACGGCGGCAGCGACGCCGATCTTGCGGCCATCGACGTGCAGCACCGCAAATACAGCATCGAGCGCGAGCGCAGCGGGGCCAACCTCAACCTGGACTGGCGCCCGGATGCGGACAACCGCTACTTCCTGCGCACCCTGTACAGCCGCTTCAATGATGCCGAGACCCGCCAGCGCACCATCTTCGGCTTCGGCGATGGCGACATCACCGCCCTGGGCGATGGCCGCTACCAGGTGGACGGACTGCCTGCCGACGCCATTGCCAAGCGCCTGCGCTACCGCACCAAGCAAGAGGACACCATCGCCGCCAGCTTCGGTGGCGAACACAGCCTGAGCGCGGCCGTGGTGGACTACCGGCTGGGCTGGACCAAGACCCGCGAGCGTGTGCTGGACGAGATCGAGGCGCGCTTTGACTACGATGCCGATGACCTGACCGCGCTGATAGACCAGCGTACTGCGCTGCCGACCTACCGGATCAGCGACGATGGCTGGAAGGACCTGGCCAATTACGCCTTCGACCGCATGGTGGTGGCTCCCACCGTGGTGGATGACAAGGAGCACTCAGCCCAGGTGAACCTGCGCTTTGATGCGGACAATGCCAGTTACAAGTTCGGCCTGCTCGGGCGCTGGCGCGAGCGCAGCGCCGATGTCAACGAGTCGGAGTTGCGCCGCGGCCCGGACGTGGACCTGGCCGGCTGGGCCGGAAAGGCGCTGGAGCATCGGCATGCCGACCTCGGCCAATGGCTGGATTCGGCGCGCATGAACCGCTGGTGGGCCGCCAACAAGGGCGATTACAGCGCCCGCCCGCAGGATGTGGCCGGAAACACCGCGTTGATGCTGGAGGAGGACTACCGTGCCAACGAGGACATCTTCGCCGCCTATGTCATGGGCACCTGGGACATCGACAAGCTGCGCCTGATTGCCGGCGTGCGGGTAGAGAACACCCAGTTCGCTGCCGATGGCTACCAGGTGGACATCGACCAGGATGGCGTGGCCCAGGTCAGCGGGCGGCGCGTGGCCAGCCGTTACACCAATGTGCTGCCGGGCCTGCATGCCCGTTACGACACCGACAACGGCTGGGTGCTGCGTGGCTCGGCCAACCAGACACTTGCCCGGCCGTCCTTTGCCGACATCTCCCCGCGCCTGGGCATGAACCGCGACGATGAGCAGGTGCGTGTGGGCAACCCACAGCTGGACCCATATGAATCCACCAATCTGGACCTGAGCCTGGAACGCTACCTGGGCGACACCGGACTGGTCTCGGTGGGGGTGTTCCACAAGGCCATCGATGGCTACATCGTGGAGACCGTGACCGACAGCCATGCCGGTTTTCCGGGCTTTGAGGTGACCACGGCGATCAATGGTGACAAGGCAACCGTGCGCGGGGCGGAGGTGAACTGGCAGCAGCAGCTGGCCATGCTGCCGGATGCCTGGTCAGGCTTGCTGATCGGGGCCAGTGCCACCTGGCTGGATACCGAATTTGATGCCGGCATTGCCGGCCGGCAGGGCGAGGGCTTCATGCTGCCGCGCGCGTCCCGGCAGGTGTACAGCGGCCACATCGGTTACGAATACGGCCCGGTCAGCACCCGTCTGGCCGCCGTGTACCGCTCCGCATATCTGGACAGCATCGGCGACAGTGCCGACTTCGATGTCTACGTGGCCCCGCATACCCAGCTGGATTTCAGCCTGGACTTCAAGCTCAGCAGTGCGGTCAGCCTGTACCTGGAGGCCTCCAACCTGCTCGACGAGCCACTGCAGCTGTACCAGGGCAACCGCAGCCGCACGCTGCAGCAGGAGGAGTACGGCCGCAGCTTCGCCGTCGGCGTGAAGGTGGCCCTGTGATGCGCGCGCCGATCCGCCCGTTTCTGGGCCTGGCCGGCATCGCGCTGCTGGCCGGCTGCAGCGCACCGGTTGCCGATACCACCGCCACGCCGCCGGCAGCTGGCAGCCATGAGGTCACGGCCGCGCCGGTGGCCCGCATCGGCGAGGCCTTCCTGACCCCGATGACCCCGGCCGACAACATCGACTCGCCGGCCAGCTGGCAGGCACCCGACGGCAGCGTTTGGTTGATCGCCACGGCCAAGGCCAGCGACAAGCTGGTCGTTTACGACGGCCAGAGCGGTGTCCATCTGCGCGATGTCGGCAGTGCCGGCACCGGTGCCGGTCAGTTCGACCGCCCCAACGGCATTGCCGTGGTCGATGACCTGCTGCTGGTGGTGGAGCGTGACAACCGCCGGGTGCAGGTGCTGACCCTGCCCGATTTCACTCCGGTCGGCCATTTCGGCCAGCAGGATCTGCGCAAGCCGTATGGCCTGTGGGTCAACAAGTCCGGGCAGGACACATACGATCTGTATGTCACCGACTCCTGGGACAACGGCGAGGATGCGCAGGGCAATGACATCCTGCCGCCCCTGACCGAACTGGACCGGCGCGTGCGCCGTTATGCGCTGAGCATCATCGATGGCAAGGCCCGGGCACAGCTTGCCGCCAACATCGGCGACACCAGCGAACGGGGCGCCCTGCGGGTGGTGGAATCGCTGTGGGGGGATCCGGCCAATGACCGTCTGCTGATTGCCGAAGAGGATGAAACCTGGGCCAACGAGTTCAAGGTCTACAACCTGGACGGGAAGTTCACCGGCCAGGTCTTTGGTGGCGAGAAGCTGACCGCCCAGGCCGAAGGCATCATGCTGCGTACCTGTGGCGAGGCCGGCTGGTGGATCACCACCGAGCAGGGCAAGGCGCGCAGTACCTTCCATTTGTTTGACCGCCACACCCTGGCCCATGTCGGCGCCTTCGAGGGCAAGGTGGTGGCCAACACCGATGGCATCTGGAACAGCCAGCAGGCCAGTGCGCGTTTCCCCAATGGCGCGCTGTATGCCGTGCATGATGACCAGGGCGTGGTGGCCTTCGACTGGAATGACATCGCCAGGGCGCTGTCGCTGCCGGAGTGCGGGCTGTGAGTGCGCAATGGCGTCATCGGCTGCTGGCCGCCGTGCTGGTGCCGGGCATGGCGCTTGCCACGCCTGGCGGTGCTGCGCTGCCGCCCGAAGCCAATACCCAGGTGCCGATGGGGCAACTGGCCTACCAGCCGGGGCCGGCGCCGGATCGCCTCGTGGTCAGTCCGCTGGCCGATGCATCCAGCGGCTTTGCCGTGTCCTGGCGCACCGACGCCAGTGTGCAGGCGCCGGTGCTGGAGCTGGCCGCGCAGAACGATTCACCAGCCTTTGCCGCAACACGCCGCCTCACCGCCTCCACCACAGCCTTGACTGCCGAGACCGGTGTGGCCCACTACCACCAGGTAGTGGTGGATGGCCTGGCGGCCGATACGGCCTGGCTGTACCGGGTGCAGGGCAATGGACGCTGGAGCAGCTGGAACCGGGTGGTCACCGCCGCCGGCGTGGATGCACCGCTGACCCTGCTGTACTTCGGCGACACCCAGAACAAGAACGTCTCCCATGTCACCCGGGTGATCCGTCAGGCCATGCGCCAGGCACCGCAGGCACGCCTGGCCTTGTTTGCCGGCGATCTGGTCAGTGGCGGCGATGGCCAGGACGACATCGAATGGGGGGAGTGGCACGCCGCCGCGGCGCCCTTGCTCGAAGAGGTGGCCACCGCACCGGCTGTGGGCAACCACGAATATGCCGAGCTGCACGAGGACACCCCGCAGCAGATCAAGGTGCTGGGCGCCCACTGGCCACGGTCCTTTGCCCTGCCGGACAACGGTGCGGCGGCGGTGCCGCATACCAGTTACTGGTTTGACCATCAGGGCGTGCGGATTGCCGTGCTCGATGGCACCTCGGCGCTGGAACATGACAGTGGCGCCGAGCAGGCGCGTTGGTTGGACGGTGTGCTGGCCGCCAATACGCGGCCATGGACCATCGTGGTCGTGCACCAGCCGCTGTACGCCCTGCGTACCGGCCGCGACAACCGCGCGAACCGCGCGCTGGTCACCCATCTGGCTCCGGTGCTGCGCCGGCACCGCGTGGACCTGGTCCTGCAGGGGCATGATCACGCTTACGGGCGGCGGCTGCTTGACGGGGCCGGCAGCCCGGTACTGGTCTCTTCGGTGGCCGGGCCCAAGCAATACCGCCTGTCCGAACAGGCCAAGGCAAGCATGGCGCCGGTGGGCGAGGACACCCAGTACTACCAGGTGTTGCGTATTGCCAATGACGGTTTGAATTATGCCTCCTATACAGCCAGCGGCCGGCTGTATGACCAATGGCGCATCGCGCGTGATGCGGATGGCAGCAAGCGCTTGATCGAGCAGATGGACGGGCGCATCGCCCCGCGCACTTGTGACCACCGCGCAGCGACGGCCACCGGGCGTACGGACCGGTGCTGGGAATGACACGCCAGAGAGTTTTGTGGCCGGCAATGCTGCTGGCCGGGTCGGCAGGCACGGCTGTGGCCGGCACCGGAACTGCACAGACAGATGCCGCACAGGCAGATCCGGGGACCTGGATGCAGGTGGAGATCCCGGCCGGAAGCCGCATCAAGTACGAGATCGATGCCCAGGGCCGGCTGTTCGTGGACCGTTTCCTGCCCGGTGCGGAAAGCTATCCGGCCAACTACGGCGGCCTGCCCGGTACCGTGGCGGGCGATGGTGATCCACTGGATGCGCTGCTGGTTACCCGTGAGCCGCTGCCGGCCGGTGTGCGCATTGCTGTCCGCCCGATCGGACTGCTGCGTATGCGCGATGGCGGCCAGGCCGACGACAAGCTGATCGCGGTGCCGGCGGCCGGCGTGGATGCTGATTACGGTCAGTGGCAGGACCTGGCGGACCTGCCACCTGGGCTGCGACTGCGCATCGAAGCCTTCTTCGCCGGTTACAAGAGCACCGCTTACAAGAGCGCTGCCTGCACTACCGAGTGTGGGATGGCAGCCGGCACCGTCAATTCGGTCCAGGTCAATCCGGTCCAGCTGCGCGGGTGGGGCGGCGCGGGCGAGGCGATGCAGCTGCTCCGGCAGGCGCGGCAGCGGGCCGGGCAGTGATCTCTACCCGGCCGGTGCGGGTGAGGCACCTCCCCCAAACGGGGGGCTACTGGGCAGGCGGGCCATTGCCTAGTGTGTGGCCTCTGCGCGGCGCCGGATGCGCCGCTTGTTCTTTCAACAGGGGGTTACATGTTCAAGTCTGCTCAGATCATCGTCCTGGCTGCGCTGCTGTTGCTGGTCAGCGTTGCGGCCCACGCCCAGCAGCGGTACTTGCGGGTCACCAACAACACCGGGTTCGACATCATCACCCTGAATGTCAGCAGCAGTTCCACCGGTGACTGGGAAGAGGATGTGCTGGGTACGCGCATCCTGCGCAATGGGCAGACCCACCAGGTCAACTTCTCCGGCAAGGGCTCGCCGGTGTATGACATCAAGGCGGTGGACGAGGATGGTGATACGTACTACCGCATGGGGGTCAATGTGCTCACCGAGGATGTCACCCTGACCCTGGGCGACCTGTCCAATTGATCAAGCCTGTGCGTCGGCGGAAAGGCTAAAGAAACCGGCAGTCTTTCCGCTAAAACTGATGACCGGCAAACATGCAACGGGCCGCCAGTGCGGCCCGTCTTGCATCAGCCGGCGGCTGGCTTGATGACACAACGGGTGATCGTGTTCACAATCTGGCGGCTGTACAATAATCCGGCCCTTTTGCCGCCCTGTGACCTGTGTCGCAGCGTCGGTGGAGGCATGAAAACACCGGCGCCATGACGCAGCTGCCGGCTGCACATGGACGTCTGGCCGAAATGACGAAGGAGAGAATGATGGTACGCAAGTGGATGGGCCGTTTGGCGCTGGTGGCAATGCTGGCTGTGATGAGCCCGATGGCCATGGCCCAGCAGATGTATGTGGATGTGACCAACAACACCGGTTTCCCGATCTGGCACCTGTATGTCAGCCCGGCATCGGCCTCGGATTGGGAAGAGGACCTGCTGGGCGAGAGCGAAGTGCTGGAGAACGGCCGCACCAAGCGCATCACCCTGACCGGTTACAAGTCGCCGCGTTTTGACGTGCGCGCTGTCGACAGCGATGGTGATTCCTACACCCGTATGAACATCAACGTGCGCGAGTCGGACGTGGTGTTCCGTCTGGATGACATCGACGTCTGATTGTCGGGGGCTCCCCGTGCAATCCCCGGACAGCCGCCTTGTGCGGCTGTCCTTATTTTGAGGTCCCGCAAGACGGGGCCCGCTCAGCCCGGCGCGCGTCGTTGCCGGGCCAGCCAGTAGCCCAGGGCGGCCATCGGCAGGTAGGCCAGCAGCAGATCGGCCAGCTCGAACCAGCGGGGTGCCGGCAGCTGCCAGGCCATCATCGTCCCGCCGGCCAGGAACAGCAGGCCCACCACCAGGGCGCCGGCCCATTGCCGCGGTGGCAGCAGGCGGCTGGCCAGCCAGGCGCCGGCCAGGGTGCCGCCGGCATGGGCCAGCCAGGGGCCCAGAAACTGTCCGGCCGGCAGGGTGGGCAGGGCAGCCTGCAGCCCGGCCATGCTGTGCATGTCCACCCCGGTGGGCGCAGGCAACAGCCAGGCAACGAGTTTGAGGATGCCGCCATTGACCAGGCTGCCGGCAACCACGCCTGCCAGGCAGGCGGCAATCAGACGCAATACGGCACGCATGTCAGGCTCCAGAGGCAAGGGCAGGGTCCTGCCACAGCGTAGGGCAAAAAAGAACCCGCTTCACAGCGGGTTCGGTGCATTGTGCAGCGGCACGTACGTGCCCGCCGCTCAGCTGCGGCGCGGGCCTTCGAGCAGGGCGCGGCCGACCATCTCCACCAGCAGGTCCAGTTCGGCCTCGTCGATGCCGAAGTGCGGGGTGAAGCGCAGCGAGTTCTCGCCGCCGTGGATCACGTTGACCCCGTGCATGCGCAGCCACTCCTCGGTGGAGCCGGCGCCGTAGCACTTGTACTGCGGGGCCAGCTCACAGGAGAACAGCAGGCCGGTGCCCTGGACCTTGGTGATCGCCCCGCCCAGTTTGTCCTTGAGCGCTTCCAGCTTGGCCACGGCCTGCTGCCCGCGCAGGCGGATGTTGGCGCGCACGCCCTCGTCCAGGTGGGCCAGGGTGGCGCAGGCCACATCCAGCGCACGCGGGTTGGTGGTCATGGTGTTGCCGTACACGCCCTTGCGGTACAGGGCGGCGGCGTGGTCGGTCACGGCCAGCACCGAGAGCGGGAACTGGGCACCATTGAGGGCCTTGGAGTAGGTCTCCATATCCGGGGCGTCCAGCTCCTGGTGGCCCGGGTAGTCGACAAAGGACAGGGTGCCGTGCACGCGCAGGGCGGCCTGGATGGAGTCGATCAGCAGCAGGGCGCCGTGTTCGCGGGTCAGCTCGCGGGCCAGCTTGTAGAAATCGGCCGGCACGGCGCGGCCCGGGTCGCCTTCG
>X237_Red_shanked_Douc_Langur__coassemble_104_pt1 | contig 12112 bp, 12 predicted proteins | sample X237_Red_shanked_Douc_Langur__metabat2_high_PE_002 | metagenome-assembled genome bin X237_Red_shanked_Douc_Langur
GCCCTACCCATTCAGCACCGCCAACGGCGAGTTGACCAGCCTGCCGCTGTCGCTGGAACTGGAAGATCGCTTCATCGTCGGCGAAAATCTGCACGCGGAAAGCGAATATGCCGACCAGGTCATCGATGCCTGCGACTTCCTGCTGGAGGAAGCCCAACGCACCGGTGCCGGCCGTCTGCTGGCCCTGAATATCCACCCGTGGGTGATGGGCCAGCCGCACCGGATCAAGCACCTGGAACGTGTGCTGGCATACTTGTCGCAGCGTTCGGAGCTGATCTTCAACGCCGCACCGTCGCAGATCATCGCCGCAACGCGCTGACCCTGCCCCCACAGGCAATGCCGTCCCTGCCCGGGACGGCCCACCCAACGAGCAACGCACCGCATGAACACTGAAGCCAACAATGCCCTGCCGCCGCGCGAAGCGATGGAATTTGACGTCGTCATTGTCGGTGGCGGCCCCGCCGGCCTGGCCACTGCCATCCGTCTGCGCCAGCTGGCTGTGGAAAAGGGCAATGAACTCAGCGTCTGCGTGCTGGAAAAGGGCTCCGAAGCCGGTGCCCACATCCTGTCCGGCGCAATCATGGACCCCAAGGCCCTGACCGAACTGTTCCCGGACTGGCAGACCATGGGCGCGCCGCTGAAGCAGGCGGTGACCAAGGATGAATTCCTGTTCCTGAGCGAAACCGGGGCCAAGTCCACCCCCGAAGCCCTGCTGCCGGAATGCTTCCACAACCACGGCAACTACATCGTTTCCCTGGGGGAAGTGACCCGCTGGCTGGCCCAGCAGGCCGAAGCGCTGGAAGTGGCGATCTTCCCGGGCTTTGCCGCCGCCGAGGTGCTGTACACCGCCGACGGCGCGGTGATGGGCGTGGCCACCGGCGACATGGGCATCCTCAAGGATGGCAGCCAGGGCCCGAACTTCGAGCGCGGCATGGAGCTGCACGCCAAGTACACCATCTTCGCCGAAGGCTCGCGGGGCCACCTCGGCCGCCAGCTCATCAGCAAGTTCAAGCTGGACGAAGGCCGTGACCCGCAGTCCTACGGCATCGGCATCAAGGAGCTGTGGCAGGCCGACCCGGCCACCCACCAGCCGGGTCTGGTGGTGCACGCTGCCGGCTGGCCGCTGGACAGCGACACCTACGGCGGTTCGTTCCTGTACCACGCCGAGGGCGGCAAGATCGCCGTCGGCTTTGTGGTCGGCCTGGACTACAAGAACCCGTGGCTGAGCCCGTTCGAGGAGTTCCAGCGCTTCAAGACCCACCCCTCCATCGCCAAGCACCTGGCCGGTGGCAAGCGCATTGCCTACGGCGCCCGCGCGATCACCGCCGGCGGCATCCTGTCCCTGCCCAAGACCGTGTTCCCGGGCGGCGCCCTGGTCGGCTGCGAGGCCGGTTACCTCAATGCCAGCCGCATCAAGGGCAGCCATGCCGCGATCAAGACCGGCATGCTCGCTGCCGAGGCCGCCTTCGAGGCCCTGGCCGCCGGCCGCAGCCATGACGAACTGGCCGCCTACCCGGAGGCCTTCGAGAAGAGCTGGCTGCATACCGAGCTGATGCAGGCCAAGAACTTCAAGCAGTGGTTCAAGAAGGGCCGCACCGTGGCCACCCTGATGACCGGCATCGAGCAGTGGCTGCTGCCCAAGCTGGGCATCCGCAACGCACCGTGGACCATCCACCGCACCGTGGCCGACCACCAGTGCCTGGAGCCGGCGGCCAAGCACCAGAAGATCAACTACCCCAAGCCGGACGGCGTACTCACTTTCGACCGCCTCAGCTCGGTGTTCCTGTCCTCGACCAACCACGACGAGCACCAGCCTTCGCACCTGACGTTGAAGGACGCCAGCATCCCGGTCAGCGTCAACCTGGCCACCTATGCCGGCCCGGAAGCGCGTTACTGCCCGGCCGGTGTGTACGAGTTCGTCGGTGAGGGCAGCGATACCCGCCTGCAGATCAACGCGCAGAACTGCGTGCACTGCAAGACCTGCGACATCAAGGACCCGACCCAGAACATCGTCTGGGTTACCCCGCAGGGTGGTGGTGGTCCAAACTATTCGGCGATGTAACGACAGACCCATTTTCGTAGTACGCAACCGTAGGAGTCACGATGAGCATTGCAAGCCCCGGTGCGCGCTTCCGCGTCGCACTGAAGGAAGAAAGCCCGCTGCAAATCCCGGGCACGATCAACGCCAACCATGCGCTGTTGGCCAAGCGTGCCGGCTTCCGCGCCATCTACCTGTCCGGTGGCGGCGTTGCCGCTGGCTCGCTGGGCCTGCCGGATCTGGGCATCCTGACCATGGATGACGTGCTCACCGACATCCGCCGCATCACTGATGTCTGCGACCTGCCGCTGATCTCGGACATCGACACTGGCTTCGGTCCGTCGGCGTTCAACATCGGCCGCACCATCAAGTCGCTGATCAAGGCCGGCGCGGCCGGTTGCCACATCGAAGACCAGGTCGGCGCCAAGCGCTGCGGCCACCGCCCGAACAAGGAAGTGGTGTCCATCGGCGAGATGGCCGACCGCGTCAAGGCGGCCGCCGATGCCAAGACCGACCCGGACTTCTTCCTGATCGCCCGTACCGACGCCATCGCCGTGCACGGCGTGGATGCGGCCATCGAGCGCGCCATCGCCTGCGTGGAAGCCGGTGCCGACGCCATCTTCGCCGAGGCCTCCTACGACCTGGAGACCTACCAGCGCTTCCGTGATGCGATCAAGGTGCCGCTGCTGGCCAACCTGACCGAGTTCGGCCAGACCCCGCTGTTCTCCACCGAAGAGCTGGCCTCGGTCGGCGTGGACATGTGCATCTATCCGCTGTCGGCGTTCCGCGCCATGAACAAGGCCGCCGAGGCCGTGTTCACCGCGATCCGCCGCGACGGCCACCAGCGCAACGTGGTGGACACCATGCAGACCCGCATGGAGCTGTATGACCGCATCGGCTACCACGACTACGAAGCCCGTCTGGACAGCGTGTTCGCCGCCGCCAAGAAGTAAGCCGCAACACCCTGTGGGAGCGTCCCCGGCCGCGCCTGTCGCGCCCGGGTGCGCTCCCACAGTCATTTCAGGGAGCAGGCGGCCACCTGCCCGTCGGGATCACTGCCGCATCTGCGCTGCCCTGTTGGAACAGCCCCGGCCACGACCTTCTCCACCCAACCGAAAGCGCTTGCACTCCTGCTGAAGCGGCCCCGGCCGCGATTACGGCGGTACGGCCACCGGCACTGGCCCTGCCTGATCGCAGACACGACAATGAGGCATCCGGCTGGCTGCCACAGGCCGCCACCTTGTTTGCCACGACGCCAATCCCGCCATGCCCCACTTCCGCCCTGCCCGCGCCCTTGCCTGCATCATTCTGGCGGCTACTGTACTTAGCGCCTGCCAGCGCAACAGCGAACCGGAGGACCCGGCCCTGCGCGCCCAGCGTCTGGCCTTCGAGGTCTGCGCCTACTGCCATTCCAGCACCCCGGGCGGCATGCACAAGGTCGGGCCGAACCTGTACGGCGTATTCGGGCGCAAGGCCGCCAATGCGCCAGGCTATGACTATTCCACCGCCCTGCGCGAATCGGATCTGGTCTGGAACGAAGCCACCCTGGAAGCCTTCCTGCGCAGCCCGTCCAGCGTGGTCCCGGGCAGCAGGATGGTCAACGCCACCGTGGATCCCGCCCGCCGCGCCGCGGTGATCGAGTACCTGAAATCACAGGCGCAACCAGCGCACACGCCGTAAGCACCGGCGCGGTGCATGCGCACTTACATGCGCATGCCGACAGATGCCGCCTGCTGTGGGTTGTCACGCTCCTGCTGGTGCTGCGAGAAACAACGGTGTGCGCATCCGTGCAGCACTGGTGTCTGTATTCTCGAAAGGCTCTCACTGGCAACAGCAAATAGCATTATCTTTTGCTTCGTGGCCGGGCAATGCGCCCCCGTCGCCGATAACACCATCAGCCTCGATCTTGTGCTGTTCCTTCCCAAGACCGCCGCCCATAGCCGTCGCCTGCCTCAGTAACTGAACTCTGCCACCAAAAAAAGATCACTTCGGTTGTGCGTGTATCGGTTACCTGGCACCTGCTCGGTACGGGTGGAAATACGGGCACGCTGGTATACCCGTACCGTGCGGTTTTCCACCTCCAGATGGATTTCCGGATCGGTACTGATGCCCTGGTGGTACATGCCTGCGGGCAGCTCATCGTCCGGCACGGCGTACAAGGTCAATCCATCGGCAAAGACGCGAGAAAAATCGATCTCCGCCGTGTGCTCCACACCATCGAGCGAGGTCCAACGCAACTTCGCCGGGCCCGGCCAGTTGCGCACGCCGATATACCCGGCCAGCGGCCAGCGCTCACGCAGAATCGACTCGGCATAGGACGGCGAGCGGGCTGCGCGGTACTGGTCGGCGAACCAAGCCGTATCGTTGTACTCCACATAAAACGCCAGCGTGTCGTAGACATGAACGGCGAATTTATGCTTTACAAAGCGCAACGGCAGCCGGTTGCCATCCACCACTCGCGCGCGGGTATCCATCTGCAGGCGGTCGGCCACCAGACCGGATTCTTGCGGGCTGGCCGGCATCGCGGTGGCGCAGCCTGCCAGCAAAGCGATAACAAGCAACAGCATCGACGCGTGCAATCGCATGGCCATCCTGCCTGCGTGGGAATTCCATCCGGAGTATAGGCAGCACGGGGGTGTGAGCCGGCTGCGCAAGGAAAAGACTGCGACGGCGCTCACGCTCAGCCACGGCAATCGACCGGCAAACACCATGGCGAACCTGCATTTCATGCTGCACTGCACTGATACCTTGCAGCTTTAGTTGGCCGGTTCTTCCTGCTATTGATTGTCCGTACAAATCACGGCGTACCGGCCGTGCAAGGCGGAGACACGGCAATGCAGGATGTGCGTTGGATGTTGTTGCAATGCCCCGGGCCAGCGCAGGCCAGTAGCTGGCACCGGCTCCGATCGGCAGCGGCGATTGTGCTGCTGCAGGCGCAGCCCGGATGGGCTTGCCCATGAGCCTGGCTTTCTCGCGTTACACCATTTTCTGCCGTGCCCTGGCCACCTCGCTGGCGTTCTACCGCGACACCCTGGGCCTGGTCATCGTCGAGGAAAAGACCCTGTCCGGGCCGATGGCCGGCGGCCTGTTGCAGCTGCCTGCCTGCACCATGCGTATCGCCCTGCTTGCCGCCGACAGCGACGGCCCGGTGATCGTCGGCCTGTTTCAAATCAGCGATACGCCGCTGCAGCAGCTGCAGCCACCACTGGGGCAACCGGCCCACGGGCAGTCGGCCCTGGTGCTGGCCACCGAACGTTTCGATGCCCTGCACGCGGCCCTGGTCCAGGGCGGTTACCGCTTCCTGACCCCGCCGCTGGCCTATCCCAAGCCCAGTGCCAGCGCACGTTCGCCGGCCGGCCTGTACCGCGAAATGATCGTGTATGACCCGGACAACATCCCGGTCAGCCTGATGCAGATCGACCCTTTGCCCAGCAGCGTTGCACAACCCGGAGCTGATGTATGAGTGGTGTTGCCCGTTCGATCACCGGCACGATTGCCTATACCTCCAACCAGGCCCACCGTCTCGGTGCCGAGCGTGGCCGCGAAAGCTTCCGCATGGACATCCATCGCGATGGTTCACGCGTGTTGGCCGCGCACAGCGAAATTGACGATGCCCCGGCCGTGGTGCGCGATGTCAACCTGCGTGTGGATGCGGCCAACCTGCCCCGCGAGTGCTTTGTGCGCATCGCCGTGGGTGGCCAGTTCCGCGGTTCGGGCTGGTTCGCCTTCAACGCCCAAGAGGCACAGTGCGAATCCACCACCACGGTGGAAGGCCGGGTCAGCCAGCGCTATGCACTGGACGCCCCGCTGCGCGCCTTCGGCAACCACGCCATCATCAACGACAGCTACGCCATGTCGCTGTATGACCTGAGCCAGGGCCCGGGCCGGCAGACCTTCTTCATGCTGCTGTCCTCGCCCGACCACCGTGGCGCCACCGGGCCGATGCTGTACCCGGTGCAGCTGTCCATCGAGTATGTCGGCGAGCAGGACATCAGCGTGCAGGCCGGTACCTTCCGCGCCCGTCATTTCCGCATCCTGGATGTGGGCATGCCCGAGGAGCACCCCGAGTATGACCTGTGGGTCACTGCCGATGAGGATTACGTGCTGCTGCGGGCCACGGTCACCGGCTACATGCAGACCGCCTACGAGCTGAGCAGCTACCACGTGCAGGAACACCCCTGATGCTGCTCACTGTCCTGCTGGTGGCGCATATCGCCGTGTTCGGCTACTGGCTCGGTTCGGAGCTGGTGATCAACAGCACCTACCGCTACGTCTCCTATGGCCGCCATGTGCCGTTTGCCGAGCGCAGCCGGCTGATGGAGCACGTCATGCATGTGGACCAGCACGTGCGTTACGCCCTGGTGCTGCAGGCCGGCCTGGGCTTCGCCCTGGCCACCGGTTACGGGATGATCCCGGGCGGGGAACCGCTGCTGTGGGCCATCGGCACCGCCACGGTGATCTGGCTGGGCTTTGTCGAAGCGGTGCATCGCCTGCGCCACAGCGCCATCGGCAAGACCCTGGGCGCGATTGACCGGGGCTCGCGCTATGTGTTCATGGCCGCCCTGCTGGCCCTGGCTTTCGGCCTGCTCGGCGGTGCCTGGGAACTGCCACTGTGGCTGCGCCTGAAGATCGGCCTGTTCGCCGGGGTGATGGCCTCGGGCGTGGGCATCCGCCTGGCCCTGATCAGCCACTTCCGCACCTGGGCAGTGATGGCCAGCGAAGGCCCCAGCGATACCAGCAACGCCATCATCGAACGCACCTATGTGCGCGCAACGGCCGTGCTGGTGCTGCTGTGGGTGTTCATTGCCGCCATCGTGGTGGTCAGCGTGTGGAAACCGATGTGAGCGAACACAGTGCCGCCCTGGAGGCCCTGGCCGGGCTGCTGGGCCAGCAGCACCTGCAGCGCGATGCCGACAGCCTGCAGCGCGCCGCCAGCGACCTGTACAGCAGCGGCGCACTGCCGCTGGCAGTGGCCTGCCCGCAGCAGGTGGACCAGGTACCGGCGCTGGTGCAGCTGGCCAGCGCCCATGGCCTGGCCCTGGTGCCGCGCGGCGGCGGCCTGAGCTACACCGGCGGCTATACCGGCATCGACGTGCCCTACCTGCTGGTGGACCTGTCGGCGCTGAACCGGATCGAGCACATCGATGCCGACGACATGTACGTGGTGGTGCAGGCCGGGGTCAGCTGGAAGCAGCTGTACGAGGCGCTGCAGCCGCTGGGCCTGCGCACGCCCTACTTCGGCACCTTCTCCGGGGCCGGGGCCAGCATCGGTGGCGGCCTCAGCCACGGCGCGCTGTTTTTCGGCAGCGCCCGCTACGGCAGTGCCGCCGACAACGTGCTGGCCCTGGAAGTGGCCACCGCCGATGGCCAGCTGCTGCATACCGGCCAATGGGCCTGGCAACAGCCGGCCGCACCGGTGTTCCGCGGCTATGGCCCGGACCCGACCGACCTGTTCCTGCATGATGGCGGCGCCTTCGGCATCAAGACCCGCGCCGCCCTGCGCCTGATCCGCACACCCGCACACAGCGCGCCGGCCAGTTTCGCCTTTGCCGATTTCACCGCTGCCGGCCGCGCCTTGTCGGCCATCGCCCGCGAGGGCCTGGCCGAAGAAGCCTATGTGCTGGACCCGGCCGCGATGGCCATGAACCTGGAACGCGAGCGTTCGCTGCGGGCCGCGTTCAATGCTGCCCGCCATGTGTGTGCCGCCAGCCCCGGCGCGGTGGGCAAACTGCGTGCGCTGGCCTCCTTGGCCGCCGGTGGCCGCACGCCCGTGCCGGCCAATGCCTTCAGCCTGCACCTGATGGTCGCCGGCAACTGCCCTGCCGCCATTGCCCATGACCTGGGCCGTGCCCGCAGCCTGGCCCAGGCCCACGCTGGCGTGGCCATTGCCCCCAGCGTGCCGCGCATCGCCCGCGCCAACCCGTTCCCCGGGTTGGATGCGGTGCTCGGTGCCACGGGATCGCGCTGGGCCGCGCTGAACTGCAAGCTGGCCCACTCCCAGGCGCCGGCACTGATCACCGCCCACCAGGCGCTGATCGCCCGCCATGCCGATGCCCTGGCTGCCCATGGCGTACGCGTGACCTGGCTGTGTTCGGCCCTGTTCAACCACAGCTTCAGCTTCGAGGCGGTGTTCCACTGGCATGACCAGTGGCAGCCCACCCACGCCCCGCACCTGTCCGCCGATGCCCGCGCCCGCCTGCGCGAGCCCGATGCCAACCCGCAGGCCCGCGCCCTGGTGGCCGAGCTGCGCCAACAGACCTGCGCCCTGTTCGCCTCGCTGGGCGCAGCCTCCAACCAGATCGGCCGTACCTACCCCTATCTGGACAACCTTGCCCCCGGCCCACGCCAGCTTGTGCAGGACATCAAGCACCGCCTGGACCCGCAGCGGCGCATGAACCCCGGCGTGCTCGGCCTGTAGGCACACACGCCCGACCGGATGCCTCCCGGCCTGGGTGGCAGGCAGCAGCGGTTCCAGCGCCGGTTTTGCGGTGTTCTCGCCCAATGCCGGCTACCGGATCAACGAGCACCTGCAGCCCAGTACCGGCATCGACAACCTGTTCGACCGCGCCTGTGCCGAGCACCTCAACCTGGCCGGCAGTGCCGATTTCGGCTACCCGGCCGAGCCGGTGCGCATCAACGAGCCCGGCCGCAACCTGTGGCTACGCCTGGCCTTGCGCCACTGACGCCCCGGCCGCCAATTGCCACCAGCGCAGGCGCCATGCCATCGTCAGGGTCTTGCGCCAAGGAGCCCTGCCGATGGACCTGACACTGCCCCAGTTGCAGGCACAGATGCGCGCCGGATATGGCAGCGGCTGGACCGGCATCGCCGCCTCGGCCCTGGCCTGGGCGGTGGCTGCCGGCATTGCCTGGCAAGGCAGTGCCCAGCACGCCATCTGGGCCTTGCTGGCCGGTGGGGCCCTGATCTTCCCTGCCAGCGTGGTGCTGGGCAAGCTGCTGGGCCTGCCCTGCACCCATCCCAAGGGCAATGCGCTGGGCAGCCTGGCCGGGGCCAGCACGTTCTGGCTGATCTTCTGCCTGCCCATTGCCTGGCTGCTGGGCCAGCAGCAGCCGGCCTGGTTCTTCGCCGCCATGCTGCTGGTCATCGGCGGCCGCTACCTGGTATTTGCCAGCATCTACGGCATGGCCCTGTACTGGGCGTTGGGCTTGATCCTGGCGGCTGCCGGCTTTGGCCTGACTGCCTTGTCCATGCCTGCGGCGGTGATTGCCAGCGCCGGGGCCGCCATCGAGCTGGTGTTTGCCGGCCTGTGCGCCACGCAGCATTACCGCCGCCGCTGAACCGGCCAGCCATCACCGCCAGGCATGCGGCTTTATTGCCAACGCCCAAGCTGGCAAGCTACGCGCCCTGCCTCATCCAGCGAGGCCGAGCGAGCGCACCATGTCCGATGTTGTCCAGTTTGATCTAGGCCCCCTGTCCCTCACCGTGGCCGGCAGCCGCCGTGGCCGCACCGAACTGCGGGTGTCGGCCTTTGACCAGCTGCTGGGCAGCATCACCACCGCCGGCCCGGCCGACCTGGACTCCCTGCTGGCCTCGGAAACCGAGCAGCAGGCCTTGTTCGACCTGTTCAAGGACCACTGCGCCCCCTTGCTGCGCGAACGTGCCCAGCAGGGCCCGGCCAGCACCGAGGCCCTGTGCGTGCACCTGGTGCACCCCTGCGACAACCCGCAGTGCGATGCCGTGCATGAGCTGCTGTGCATGAACTCGGTCAACACCCTGCTGGCCACCGCTGCCAGCGCCAGCCACCAGGACGGCACCCCGTTCACCGTGGTGGACGAGCACGGCCAGCCCCTGTCGGCGCTGCATTACCTTGGCGAAGCCGATACCGAACGCCTGCTGCTCGAGCACGTGGCCCCGGCCCTGCTGGAAATGGCCAGCTTCTTCAGCCCGGCCTGCATGGAAGCCGACCTGGCCCGCTGGCAGCCGCCCAGCCCAGCCGACCAGGACATCATCAGCTTCTTCGGCTTCTTCTCCGGCATGCCCGATGCCCTGTACGGCATCTACCAGTACATCAACCCACTGCTGCTCAGCATCTGGATGGAGCGCATCAACGCCTGCATCGAACGCCCGGGCCAGGACACCAAGGCCGCCGCCCAGGTCGCCTGGTTCGCCCTGCTGGCCAAGCTGCACATCCTGCCGGCCAATTACCTGGCCAGCGCCAAGCCCCAGGCCGACATCCCGCTGGCCCGCATCAGCGCCCCGGCCGGCAGCCACCGCCTGCATTGAGCGGCGTGGCACAAGCCGCAGGTGACTTGTCTGGATCGCCACCTGCTGCCACAGCCAATAGCGCCCTGATCGACAGATCAGGGCCGCCATGGAACCGAAAAAACACCGCGTCAGCCTGAATGGTGCAGTCGCGCCACCAGTGCTTCAGCCATAGCGGCGCTTGGTTTCTGCCACAGAAGCCGTAATCAGCCTTTCCAGGACGGCCGAATCTATGTCCGAGAGCTTGCGTATGGAAAGGCAGGCCTTGCCCATCTTGTGCCGGCCCAGCCGCGCAAGCAGCTCAGCCTGCTCAGGGGTACTCGCGTCGATGTAGACACTGATGTCGGTTTTGCGTGGAGAGAATCCGGTTACCGCCATGTCCCCTTCTCGCCCGCTCTCGTAGCGGTAGTGATACGTGTCAAAGCCAACAATGCTCGGCCCCCACATGACCGCAGGCTTGCCGGTAATCCGGGACATCATGGCAAGCAGCGCCTGGCAGTCCGCGCGGCGTTGATCACCGTCTACGGCTGCCAGGAACGCCGCCACACTCGCACTGGTTGGTTTGGTCTTGTTCTCGCTCACGGTGTGTTGAACCTCGTTCGGCGTCCAGCGCTGGATTCCAGCCCTTCGGAAAGGGTCGGCATGATTGACAGGGTTCTGCCCCGGACAAATGGCACATCGTCCTCACCGAGCAGACTTCTTGGTGGTGCGTGATGAAGGCAAAGATGTCGGTTTTCGAGCCGAAGTGAACGCGATGGCTCAATAAAAGGTCATTCTCGACCTGCAGCCGTTCGTACTTGCGCTTCATCTCGCACAGCGCCTTCATCTCCGCAGTCACGTCTTTTTCTATTTCCAAACCCTTCGTCACTATCACTCCCTCGCGCGCCATCTTTCGCCAACGAGACAGCATGAAGGGATGGATGTAAAGAGACTCGGCCACATCACGAACGCTGACACCCGGCAGCTGACTTAGACGGACAGCCGTTGCCTTGAACTGGGCGCTGTATCGGTAGGTGGTTCTTGGCCCTGGTGAAGGCATTTGGACACTCCTGATCGTTAGGTCAGGGTGTCCACTAAACCGAAGGAACTACCGCTTCGGCTTGAATGATTTGTTAGGCGGCATGCCCCACCTCTAGTTGTCTATGACATGGAACGATTGAACTACCAGCTTCTTGTCCCGGAACAAGCCAAAGAAGGAATAGCCTGGCGCTCTACGATGAGAAGCTGATGAGCAGCTCACTAGCCGGATGTGGTCGCCGATCTGTGACTCTGAATCCAGGTAATTCCAGTCACTACTGTCTTCTGGCGCTTGAAGACCGGTGATGGCTCGAACCAACGTTCTCAGCTGATCGCTGCTGAGTGGAACAGAAACTTTGCATTGGCTAAATCCGAGCTCTGATGCGACCTTTGCTGTCTCCATGCGAGGCGTCAGGGGCGAGTGCGAACAACCGCCGAGAAGTACGCCAGAGATCAACAAGGGAACAAACCAGAAGATAGAGCCTTGAAGCAACCACACTCGTGTCATCGCGCCTCCCTGCGACCCACCCCAATGCCGCCTAACGCCAGAGTTAAGGCGAGCCGCGGAGCGGCTTCGCCTTGAACGAATTGTTAGAAGTGCTAGCTACCATATCCAAGATTTTTCAAGTAGGCCAGACGAGCTTTAGTCGCCTTTTCGGCGCTAGCAAACGGGCCATCAAGTGTGTTTCCTTACCCGTCCACTAACCAAAACTCTTCAGTTCCTTCTATTTCATTTCCGTCAGCATCCACCTCAACTCGACGCTGAATCTTGACGATCGGCGGCGGGGATTTGAAACGGTCAGAGGATTTTGGGAAGCTCATAAGCACCACTAACA
>X237_Red_shanked_Douc_Langur__coassemble_105_pt1 | contig 11860 bp, 10 predicted proteins | sample X237_Red_shanked_Douc_Langur__metabat2_high_PE_002 | metagenome-assembled genome bin X237_Red_shanked_Douc_Langur
GTGTGTTGATGCTGCCCGGTCGCGGCGGGCGCCGCTCCCACGGGTGTGCAGCGCTTTGCAGCCGCGCCTTGTCCCTGCGGCTGTGTTGGAGCGCCCCCGGGCGCGATGGCTTTGCCTTGATCCCGCCCGGTCGCGGCGGGTGTCGCTTCTGCAGGGAGCTGCACAGGCAAAAAAAGGCCCGCAGAGCGGGCCTTGAAGAGAGCATGGAATCTGTAATGGATGAAGCTGGGTGGATCAGATCAGTGGAGATCAGATCAGCTTGAGCTTGCCGAAGGCGGCAATCACGATGATGAAGGTCCAGATCAGCAGCACCGGAATCTTGACCCGGTCCACCAGCTGCTTCAGGGCCAGCTGCTCGGCATCGCTGGCGGTGTTGCTGGCCACCTTGCCGAACAGCGGGCCGAACGGCTTGAGCTGCACACGCACCAGCAGGCCCATGGAGATGATCCCGGCAAACAGCAGCAGTTTGACCGCCAGCCAGCGCACCTGCGGGATCAGGCCGCCATCACTGAAGGCATCGATGCCGGCCGCCACGCAGACCGCCAGGACCAGCAGGCGCAGGCCGAAATCGATGCGGGCGATGGTGTGGCCCAGCGGCGAGTGCTCCTTGAGGAAGGCAAACCAGGCCAGGCCCATCCACAGCGCGGTGATCACCCAGACCAGCCACAGCCAGCCGTCCAGCGGCAGCAGGCCCATCTGCGTGGCCAGGGTGAAGCCGCTGCCGAAGGCCAGGATCAGGCAGCTGCGCGGGATCATGTCCAGCAGCATCATCGAGCGGGCCGAGAACAAGCGCACCGGCAGCGGCTGTTTGGGGTCGGCGATCTTGCCGGCGATGTAGAACACGCCCAGGTCACCGCCGAGCCAGTAGCCGGCGATCAGAAGGTGCAGCAACAACAGCAACGCGTAATCCATGGAGGTTTCCTGTAACAGCGCCGCCCCGCTAGGGGGCGACGGATGTGGTGCGTGCAAGCGTGGAGGGTTTACCAGAAGCGGTACTTGAACTCGACACCGTAGGTGCGCGGCACGTTCGGGTAGATCACCCCGATGCCGAGGCCGGCGATGTCAAAGCCACCGGTGGAGGAGAACTCGTCGCTCAGGTTCTTGCCCCACAGGGCCACCGACCAGTTCGCATCACGCGGTTCGTAGGACACGCGCGCGTTGTACTCGGTATTGGCGCGGGTCATGATCAGGCGCGAGGTGTCCTGGTTCTGGTAGTACTCGTCGGTGTAGCGGGCCTGGGCGCTGAGCACCAGGTCGGCACTGGCCAGCGGCTGCACATAGCTGGCACCGATGTTCCATTGCAGGTCCGGCGAGCTCTTCATGTGGCGGCCGTTGAAGTAGGCGGCATTGGCATCGCTGTAGTTCTTGTACTCGCCATCGATGGTGCCGAAGCTGGCGTTGACCTTCAGCTTGCGGGTCACCTGCGCCTGCATGTCCACTTCGATGCCCTGGATCAGGGCGCCGGTGGCGTTGGTCATCACGAACACGCCTTCCGGGTTGACCGCGGTCAACTGGATGCCGTCGTAATCAAGGCGGTAGTAATTGGCATTCAGGCGCACGCGGTTGTCCAGCAGCGTGGTCTTCAGGCCGACTTCGTAGGCGGTCAGGGTTTCGGCATCCACCGGGGTGATGGTGGCGTAGGTGGTGCCGCGGCCGTTGTAGCCGCCGCTCTTGAAGCCGGTGGTGACGCTGGCATAGCCCATCACGTTGTCGCTGAAGTCATAGTCCAGCAACACCTTCCAGTCCGGCCGGGTCCAGGTCTTGTCCATCGACTTGGTGAAGTTCAAATCGCCATTGGCACGCACGGCGCGGACATCGAAATCCTTGCTTTCCGAGCTGTAGCGGCCGCCCAGGGTCAGGGTCAGCTTGTCGCTGAAGTCATAGCTGCCCTGTGCGTACACCGCCCAGGCGGTGGTGTCCTGCTGCACGTAGTAGGTGCCGCCGCGGGTGAAGATGTCCGAGCGGGTCGGCTGGTCGTTGTTTTCCTGGAAGGCGAACACGCCGGCCACCCAGTTGAACGGGCCATCGTGCTGCGAAGTGAACTGGGCCTCGTACCCCTTCTGCTTCTGCGACTGGTCCTGCTCCAGGTGGTAACGCATTGCATCGGTGCCATCCACGTCCATGTAGAAGTGGTGGTCCATCGTGCGGTAATGCAAGATGTTGCGCCAGCTGAAGGCGCCGAAGTCGGTTTCGCTGGTCAGGGCGATGCCGAACTGGTCCATGTCACTCAGGCCGGTGGCATCGGTGCGGGTCTGGTAGAAGCTGCCCAGCTTGGGGAACACGTTGTCATCGACCATGCCCACCGGGGTGCCCCAGGCCGGGGTGGAACGCTCGCGCAGGCGGTCGATGCTCAGGGTGGCGTAAGACGCCTCACCCCAGGTGCTGGCCAGCGACAGGCGCCCGGCCAGCACGTCCTGGTCGTTGACGTCACGGTTGCCGACCTGGTCATGCAGGATGCCGTCGCGGTTGCGGCTGAGCACGGCGGCCGAGACATCCAGGGTCTCACCGACGCGGGTGGCAAACATCACCCGGCCATCCAGACGGCCCAGGTTGCCCACGCTCAGGTCGGCGGCCAGCTTGTCCTCGCCGGTCGGCTTCTTGGAGATGTAGCGGATCGCGCCGCCGGTGGCATTGCGCCCGTACAGGGTGCCCTGCGGGCCACGCAGCACTTCGATGCGTTCCACATCGTAGAGGTCGAACATCGCACCGTTCTGGCGGGCGATGTAGACATCGTCGATGTACAGCGCCACCGCCGGGTCGTTGGTGAACATCGATTCGTCGGCGCCGACGCCGCGCATGATGATCTTGGCGCCCGAGCTGGTGCCGGTGTTCTGTTCGATGATGATGTTGGGCGTGGTGAACTTCACATCGTCCACGCGGGCGACCTGCATGCGTTCCAGTTCCGGGCCGGCAATCACGCTCAGGCTCAGCGGGGTTTTCTGGATCTGCTCCTCACGGCGCTGGGCGGTCACGCTGACCTGGTCCAGCTGGACTGCCTGTTCCTCGCTGGGCTGGCTCTGGGCCTGCGCGTTGCCACTGCCGAGGGCAGTCACGATCGCGACGGCCAATGCACTCCGGTACAGAACTTCTTTCATGACTCGCCTCTGCAAAATCGGTGGAGGATGAAGAACGCTTGTTGCGGGTAGAGCTGTGGGGGAACTTGTTCGATTTATTGCTATATCAATATGTGAATCGAGTATTAAGGCCGCAGGGCGATGGGGCAATCGGTCTATTGACTTTATTTTTCGCTGCTGTGCAGCAGTCGATTTTTGCTGCAACTGGCTGTTTTCAATCGACAAAAAACAAAACGCCCCGCAATGGGGCGTTGAAAATGCACCGAGCTGGTGCATCCATGACTTAAAGGTGACATCGATATGTCATTAGTACCTGCGGGTAAATGTGATCCACGCGGCGGTTGCAGCGGGCCTGCCATCTGCTGTGACGCATTTCTCAATCGCGCATCAGTGCGCCGCCGTTGACGTGCAGCACCTGGCCGCTGATATAGGCCGCCGCATCGCTGAGCAGGAACAGCACCGGCGCGGCAATGTCATCGGCCACGCCGATCCTGCCCAGCGGTACGCGAGCGGCATACGCATCCACATCCAGGCGCAGTGGTTTGCCGTCCTCGCTGCCACCTTGCCCATAGCCGCCACGCAGGAAAGCGGTGTCCACGCCGCCCGGTGCCACCGCATTGACCCGCACCAGCGGGGCGGCCTCGGCAGCCAGGACGCGGGTCAACGCATTGAGCCCGGCCTTGGCGATGGCGTAGGCCCCGTAACCCGACGCACCGATGCTGGCGATGCCGGTGGAGACATTGACGATGGCCGGGTTGCAGCCCTGTCGCAGCAGGGGCATGGCCTGCTGGCAGCAATCGAGCACGCCACGCAGGTTGGCTTGCAGGATGTCCTCGAAGGCGGCCGCATCGATACCTTCCAGATCCTGCAGCGGGCCGGTATAGCCGGCCACGTTGACCATGCCATCAATGCCGGGGCGGTGCTGTGCCAGGGCCTGGAATGCTTCGCGAACCGCGGCCGGATCACGGATATCGGCGGCCACGGTATGGATGCCGGCGGGCAGGGCGCGACGCTTGAGCGACTGCGGCAGGTCGATCACGCTGATGTGCAGTTGCTGGGCATGGGCGGCCTGCACGATGGCATGGCCGATGCCGCCACAGCCACCAACCACCAGCAGATGCTGTCCTGCCGGCAGGGTGATGCAGCCGGGGTTTGCCTGTTGCATGGAACGCTCCTTCAAAAGGGTTTGACCAAGCCGGTGAACGCCATTGCCGCACTGGTGAGCCAGAAGACCCAGACAATCGGCCGGGCCCGCGCCAGGCTGTTGTGGAACAGGGCTTCGGTAGCCGGGGTGGAGCCTTCGCGTTGCAGGCGGGCAAAACCCTCGGCCCAGCCGCCCATGATCCGGCGCAGTACCAGGCCCAGCAGCAGCAACACGCCGAAGCCGATCAGCTTGGCGGCCAGCCAGGCCACATACACGCCCTGGCCGCTGAGCAGGGCCCAGCTGCCGCAGCCAATCAGTACGCTCGCCAGCGCGATGCGGATGCCGTGATCGATGCGTTTGAGGCGTTGTCCCTGCGCATCGGCCTGGTGGCGGTAGACCGCCCAGGACAGCAGCAGCCAGGCAATGCCGGCCAACCAGATCCACGGCATGGCGGCGGCTGGTACGGCGATCAGCTGCATGTTGCTGGCCAGTTGCAGGCCCAGTGGTAGCAGCAGAATCAGACAGGAGCGTGGCACCAGGTCGATGCGCAGGGCGGCCTGCAAGAAGCGCTGGCGCTCGGCCAGCGGCAGGTCGGCGCGGGCCACATAGGAGGAAGTCACATACACGCCCCAGTCCGGGGCCAGCCAGTAGGCAAACAACAGCAGATGCGCATAAACCAGATAGATGTGGTGCTCCACGACGCTCTCCTTGTGTGGGATGCACGCCGGCACGCAGGTCATATGCCGGGCTGGCGGCACCTGCGTTATTGGCATATTGGTATGCCAATGGTCAAAAGCTGACTGATACCTTCCATCGATGCCCACACGGGCAGGAGCAGGCATGATCCAGCGGCAGTTCGTACGTATCGGCAAGCGTCATGTGCACTATCGTTACGCCGGCAGTGGGCCGGTGTTGATCCTGCTGCACCAGTCGCCGCAGAACTCGCGCATGTGGCTGTCGATGATCCAGCGCTTTGCCACGCATTACACCGTTATCGCACCGGACACGCCGGGGTTCGGTCATTCCGATCCGCTGCCGGGCGAGCAGGACATCGATGGCTTTGCCCGCGCCACGCTGGCGCTGGCCGATGCCCTGGGTATCGAGCGCTTTGCCCTGTTCGGCATGCATACCGGCGGCCTGATCGGCATGCACCTGGGCTGGATTGCGCCGCAGCGGCTCACCGCGTTGGTGATTGATGGCTATGCCCTGTTCAACGATGCCGAGCGTGCGCGTTACACCGGCAAGTACCTGCCACCGTTCGAGCCGAGCTGGGACGGTGGCCACCTGCGCTGGCTGTGGTCGCGCATGCGCGAGCAGCTGTATTTCTTCCCCTGGTGCGACCCTTCGGCCGATTGTGCGATCGCGCTGCCGCCGTATGACGCCGCCGGTACCCATGCAGCGGCGATGGACATCCTGGATGTGGGTGACAACTACCGCATCGGTTATGGCGCCGCGTTCGCCTATACCCAGCGCCAGCGCGTGGCTGAACTGGCCTGCCCGGCGTGGCTGGTCTATCGCACCAGCGATGTGCTGCTGCCGCACCACCAGCGCCTGCCGGCCTTGCCGGACAACGTGCAGTGTGTGATCGAGCACGACGACGTGGACGGCCTGCACCGGCGCATGGACACGATCCTGGCCCAGGCCAGTGGCGCACTGCCGGACACTGCGATCGCGCTGGGCGCGCGCGTGCAAGATGGCTGGCAACGGCAGATGCTGGCCACCCCGGTGGGCGAGGTCGGGCTGTGGCTGTGCCCGGGCCGTGATGGCGCGGTGCTGCATGTGCATGCGCCGGGGCAGACCCCGTTGCAGCCGGCCCAGGTCGCTGCCGACACCCGCACCCAGGTGCTGGTCGAGTTGCCCGGACACGGCGCGTCCAGTGAGATCAGTGCCGCACCGGATGCGGCCACCATGCAGGCAGCCCTGCTCGCTGTATGCACCCAGCTGCTGGATGGGCAGGCACTGGAAATCCATGCCCATCAGGGCGCCTGCAGTTATCTGCCGGCCCTGCTCGATGCCTTGCCGGCGCCGGCCAGCGCGGTGGTGCTGCACCAGCCCTGGCTGCTCACGGCGCAGGAATGCGCCACCTTGCTGGCGCAGCTGCCGGACCCGGCCATCCACCGCGCCGGCGGCCATATGGCCGAGGCCTGGCAGTGGGAGCGCGAGCGTCACCTGCTGTGGCCGTGGTTGCCGCCGGGTGTGGCCGCACGACGCCTGGTGGCGGGCCCGGATACCGCCGTGGTGCATGCCAATGTGGTCGAACTGCTGCGCCTGGGCGCGCAGTTGCCGGTGTTGTTTGCCGGGGTGGCGCTGCCGGATCTGGCAGCCGTCTTTGCCGCGCTGCCGGTACCGGTCTTTGTGGTGTTCGAACCCGAGCAGGACTATGCCGGGCGTATGCGGGAGCTGCAGCTGGCGTTGATGGCCTGATGCCGGCGTGTCTGTCCGCTGCGGGGAGAGAACCGCAGCGGACAGGCGGCAAGCCGGCTTACAGCGGCTGGTACAGCTCCAGCTGTTCGCCATCCGGGCCGAACACGCTGGCCACATCACACAGGCCCACGCCGGGCAGCTCCAGCTGGACGCGGGCGATCAGCTGCCCGCCCAGGGCCAGCACCGCGGCCAGTTCGCTTTCCAGTGCGGCGCTGTGCAGCGAGGCCGACAGGATGCCGATGGCCGGCGGCACCGCGGCATCGCGCAGCGGGGCTTCGGCCAGGTGCTCCATGTCCAGGTAGGCGAACATCTCCACCCGGCCCGGCACGATGTGGCCGTCCTTGATCAGGTTGACGTTGTGGATGCGCACCGGGCGGTCGGTGCCCAGCAGTTCCTGCAGTTCGGGAAAATCCAGCACCCGGTCAAACAGGGTTTCAAAGCCCAGGGCCTGGTAGAAGGCCACCGAACGGGCGATGTTGCGGGTGGCAATGGCGATGGTCTGCACCACGCTGACCTCGGTCTCCAGAGCGCCGCGCAGCTCGCCGCCGCGCTCGTAGGAAAACACGTCCAGGCGGATGCCATCGGGGTCATCGTTGATCGAATCACGCACCGCCACCTGCTCGCTCACTTCCCAGTAGCTGGGTTCGTGGGCGCTGCTGCCACCGGCGGCGGTGACCGCCTGCATCGTGGCCAGGGCATCGCGGCAGCGGAAGTTCAGGGCGTAGTAGCCGCTGCCGTTGTACAGGTTGTCGGCGTTCCACAGGCGCTGGCCGGGGGTATCGAAGGCGAGCAGGCGGATCCGCCCCAGGCCACTGTCATCGGCGCCAATCACCGCCCAGCGGCCCTGCAGGGCCGGGTCAAATCGCCACAGGCTGGCCAGTTGCGGGGAGATCTCGCCGCGTTCGTGCAGCTGGTAGCCCAGCGCGTCGCGGTAGAAGGACAGGGCGCGATCCAGGTCGCTGACCCCCAGGGTGACCAGTTTCACTTCCGACAGCATGCAACGGACTCCGGTGAGAAGGTGGCAGGGTGCGTGGGGTGCACCCGATCCTGCGCCATGTCCGTTGTGGGCGTACGACGCAGGTATTACCCGGCGTCGTTTTCCATGTCCAGGGTCATCTGGTAGGTGAACTGGTCCGGCCGGTACTGGATGTGCAGCAGGTCCACCAGCTGGCCTTCGGCATCGTAGGAGCGGCGCTCCAGCGACAGCAGGGCGGTGCCCGGCTCGACCTTCAGATGCAGGGCGGCCACGGCGTCGGCATTGACCGCGCTGAGCACCTGCTCGACCTGCTTCAGGGCGATGCCCATTTCCTTGAACAGGGTCAGGCGGGCGGTGTTGGCCAGGCGCGCCTCGTTGAAGACCTCGTCGTTGTCGGTGCGGGTCCAGCTGACGTAATAGCCCAGCGGGGTGTCGTTGCGCAGGCGCAGGCGGATGGCCTGGACCAGCTGGTCACGCGGGCCGGTGTCGAACAGGGCGCGGATCGGCTCGGGCGGCACGCTGCGGCGGAACTGCAGCATCTTCACCCGGGTGTGCTCGGCCATCACTTCCAGGGTTTCGATCAGCCCGGTCAGCGGGCTGTGCATCGGCTTGGGCCGCGAACGGTGGATGACGTGGGTGCCCTTGCCGCGGCGGCGCTCGACCAGGCCTTCGGCGGCCAGCTCGTCCAACGCCCGCTTGGCGGTGATGCGCGAGACCCCGAAGCTGTCGGCCAGGTCGAATTCGGTGGGGATGCGCATCCCGCGCGGGATCTCCCCGGACAGGATGCGGTCGCGCAGCAGCGAGAACATCTGGTGGTACAGCGGGGTCGGCAGGTCATTGCGCAACAGCTTGTGGGCGTTGGCGCTGAGCAGGCTGGTCAAGGCATCTTGCTGGGACATCGCGGCTTCACCCTCCATTGGCTTAATGCTATAACGATATGACAAATAGGATAGGCCATGACCACCCTCCCGCATGTGATTTCCACCCACCGCGACCGAAACATCATCCAGATTGCGATCCAGCGTCCGGACAAGCGCAATGCGCTGGCGTCCGAACACTGGGCGGCAATCGAGGCGGCGCTGGACGAGGCGGCCGCATCGGACGCCCACATCATCGTGCTGTCAGGGGTACCTGGCGCATTTTGTGCTGGCGCCGACATCGATGAACTCGGTCAGCTGCTGGCAACGCCACAGGCCTTTGTCGACAACAATGCACTGGTACAGCGTACCCAGCTCAAGCTGCAGCGCATCAAACAGACCACCATCGCGGTCATCGATGGCGCCTGCGTCGGCGGCGGCCTGGGCCTGGCGCTGGCCTGCGATCTGCGGCTGGCAACGGCGCGCAGCCGGTTTGCAATCACCCCGGCCAAGCTCGGCCTAGTTTACAGCGCCGATGACAGCGCCCGCCTTGTGCATGCTGTCGGCATGGCGCGGGCGCGGCAGATGCTGCTCACCGGCTGCCTGGTCGATGCGCCCACCGCGGCAAGCTGGGGCTTGATCAGCCAGCTGTGCGAGGACGCCGATGCCCTGGCCGTGGCCCAGGCCGCGCTGCTGGACAACCTGGGCGCCACCTCCGGTGCGGCGCGCAGTGCGATCAAGACCGTGCTGGCCCATCTGGGCGGTGATGCGGCGGTGGATGCCGCTGCCGCGGATGCCGCGTTCAACGATGCCTTCCATGGCGCTGACTTTGCCGAAGGCGCAGCCGCCTTCCTGGCCAAGCGCGCACCGCAATTTGCTGGAGGAAATGCCTGATGTCTGCCTATCTGGTGATCAAGGCCAAGGTGACCGACCCGGTGCGCTTTGCCCCGTATGCCGAGCAGTCGGCGCCGCTGCTGGCCCGTTTCGGTGGCAGCTATGTGGTGCGTGGCGGGCAGCAGGAACTGCTGGAAGGGCCAGACGACGGCATGCGCGTGGTGGTGGCCCGTTTTGCCGACCGCGACGCCGCGCTGGCGTACTGGCACAGCCCCGAATACACCGCCTGCAAGGCCCTGCGCGAAGGCTGCGGTGTGTTCGAGGTGCGTCTGGTGGAGGGTGAAGCATGAGCCTGGCTTACCGCGCGCTGGCCCTGCAGACCACCTGCCATGCGGTCAACGGCTGCAGCAGTGTTGATGACGCGCAGAAACTGATCGCCGCCAACATCGAGCGCGTCGGCCGCCAGATCCGCGCCTCCAAGGCCTTCATCGGTGCCGACCTGAAACTGGTGGTGCTGCCCGAATACTTCGCCACCAGCTACCCGCTGGGCGACACCATTCCCGGCTGGGCGGCCAAGGGCAGCTTTGCCATGGAAGGGGCCGAATACGAACAGCTCGGCCGCATCGCCCAGGACCATGGTGTGTATCTGGTCTCCAACGCCTACGAGCGTGACCCGCATTTTCCGGACCTGTATTTCCAGTCGCAGGTGGTGCTCGATGATGCCGGCAACCAGATCCTGCGCTACCGCCGCCTGATCTCGCTGTACGCGCCCAGCCCGCACGATGTCTGGGACAAGTACCTGGACATCTACGGCATCGATGGCGTGTTCCCGGTGGCGCGTACTGCCATCGGCAACCTGGCCTGCATTGCTTCGGAAGAAATCCTGTATCCGGAAATCGCCCGGGCCCATGGCCTGCGCGGTGCCGAGGTGCTGCTGCACTGCACCTCCGAAGTGGGCAGCCCGGAGCTGACCCCCAAGGACATCGCCAAGCGCGCGCGTGCGATCGAGAACATCGCCTATGTGGTCTCGGCCAACACCGCCGGCATCAGCGGGGTGGATATGCCGCTGGGCAGTGCCGATGGCATGAGCAAGATCGTCGATGACCAGGGCCGCGTGCTGGCCTGCGCCGGTACCGGCGAATCGATGGCGGCCAGTGCCGAGCTGGACATTGCCGGCCTGCGCCGTCGCCGCCAGCGCCCGGGCATGGGCAATTTCCTCTCGCGCCTGCCCAATGCCGCAGTGGCCGCGGGCATTGCGCCGTCGGCGCTGCCGGCCAACCAGCTGCTGGAAAACGGCAGCCACAAGATTCCGCAACGTGCCGATTTCGCTGCGCGCCAGCAGGCATCGATTGCCGCCCTGAAATCGCTTGGAGTGCTCCATGACTGAGGCAAGCTCACTGCCGCTGCGCAACCCGCGCACCGGTGCCCATGACGGCGACCTGCCGATTACCCCGGCTGCCGAAGTCGCTGCGCTGGGCCAGCAGTTGCGCCAGGCCCAGCAGGGTTGGGAGCAGCAGTCCATCGAGCAGCGCTGCGCCTGCCTGTCGGCCCTGGCCGATGCCCTGGCCAGCCGCCGCGAGGCCTTCATGCAGGTGCTGCTGGAAGACACCGGCCGCTGGCATGAGTCGGCCATCGAGGTGGATGGCACCATCGCCGCGATCCGTCGCTGGGCCGCACAGGCCCCGGCCGTGCTGGCCGAAAAGCCGGCCCAGGCCGAGGCCATTGGCTTCATTTCCAGCCAGCAGACCTGGGTGGCCTACCCGGTGGTGGGCATCATCAGCCCGTGGAACTTCCCGCTGATGCTGACCCTGATCGATGCGGTGCCGGCCCTGGCCGCCGGCTGCAGCATCCTGGCCAAGCCCAGCGAGGTCACCTCGCGCTTTGTGCCGTTGCTGCGCGAAGCCCTGGCCGAGGCCGGGCTGGGCGAGGTGTTCAAGCTGGTCACCGGCGCCGGTGCGACCGGCCAGGCGGTGATCGAGGCGTCAGACCAGATCTGCTTCACCGGCTCGGTGGCCACCGGGCGCAAGGTCGGCGAGGCCTGCGCGCGTCGCTTCATTCCGGCCTCGCTGGAGCTGGGCGGCAAGGACCCGGCGCTGGTGCTGTCCGATGCCAACATCGACAACGCCGCCCGCGCCCTGGCCTGGGGCAGCTTCGTCAATGGCGGCCAGAGCTGCATGTCCATCGAGCGCGTCTACGTCGAGGCCCCGGTGGCCGAGGCCTTTACCGCGGCCCTGGTGCGCGAGGTCAGTGCGCTGACCCTGAACTGCGAGGACCCGAGCGTGGGCCAGATCGGCCCGGTGATTGCCGCCTCGCAGGTGGAACTGGTGCGTGGCCAGCTGGCCGATGCCAAGGCACGCGGCGCGCGCGCGCTGACCGGCGGCGAGTTGGTCGAGCGTGGCGGCGTGTGGTGCCCGCCGACGGTGCTGGTGGATGTGGATGATTCGATGGCGGTGGTGCGCGATGAGAGTTTTGCCAGCGTGCTGCCGGTGATCGTGGTCAAGGATGAGGCCGAGGCGGTGGCGCGGGCCAATGCCACCGAGTTCGGCCTGTC
>X237_Red_shanked_Douc_Langur__coassemble_106_pt1 | contig 11852 bp, 10 predicted proteins | sample X237_Red_shanked_Douc_Langur__metabat2_high_PE_002 | metagenome-assembled genome bin X237_Red_shanked_Douc_Langur
CACATCCGGCTTTTGCACCTTGACCGCCACCTCGCGGCCGTCGCGCAGCACAGCGCGGTGGACCTGGGCAATGGAGGCGCAGCCCAGCGGCACCGGATCAAACACCAGGAACAGTTTGTTGACCGGTGCGCCCAGCTCGCTCTCCACCACCGCGATCAATTGCTCCACCGGCACCGGGGCGACCTTTTCCTGCATCCGCTCCAGCGCGGCCAGATACTCCGGCGGCAGCATGTCCGGGCGGGTGGAGAGCAGCTGGCCGAGTTTGACGAAGGTGGTGCCCAGTGCTTCCAGGTCGGTCACGAACTGGGTCGGGCTGCCGTGGCTCTGCCCGCGCGCCGCCGGCGGCAGGTTGGGATCGAGCTGGATGGAGGAAAACACCCCGGAATTACGGTGACGCAGCAGCAGTTGCAGGATCTGGCGGCGGCGCAGCATGCCATCGATGGTCGGCGTGGTAGGGGCGGTCGGCTGGGACAAGGCCGGCTCCGGTAGAGGAAAGGTGAAAGGCAGTGTTGCCAGTGCCCGGTTGTGGCCAGGTGAACACGTCTGTCAATTCACCGCGCAATCGGCACAATGGGTCTCCTCCCCGCGTATGTGGAATGTTTATGGCCGGTGCCAGCCTGTTCATGCTGATTGACGATATCGCCACCCTGCTTGATGACGTGGCGGTGTTGACCAAGCTGGCGGCCAAGAAGACCGCCGGTGTGCTGGGCGACGACCTGGCCCTGAACGCGCAGCAGGTGACCGGGGTCAGCGCGGCGCGCGAGCTGCCGGTGATCTGGGCGGTGGCCAAGGGCTCGCTGGTCAACAAGGCCATCCTGGTGCCGGCGGCACTGGCCATCAGTGCGCTGGAAGTGTGGCTGCGCGGGCGCGGCATCGATATTCCGATCATCGTCACCCTGATGCTGATCGGCGGCAGTTTCCTGTGCTTTGAAGGGGTGGAGAAGCTGGTCCACCACTTCTTCCACAAGCATGACGAGGACCGGGAGATGCAGCGCCAGGCGCGTCTGGAGGCGATGACCGACACCTCGGTGGACGTGGTGGCACTGGAGAAGGAAAAAGTCAGCGGCGCGATCCGCACCGACTTCATCCTTTCGGCCGAAGTGATCGTGCTGACCCTGGGCATCGTGGCTGCGGCCAGTTTCGGCCAGCAGGTGATCACCTTGATCGCCATTGCGGTGGCCATGACCGTGTTCGTCTATGGCCTGGTCGGCGGCATCGTCAAGATCGACGACCTTGGCCTGTGGCTGAGCCGCAAGGGCGGCGTGTCGGCGGTGATCGGCCGCGGCCTGGTGGCTTCGGCCCCGATCCTGATGAAGGTGCTGTCGGTGGTCGGCACCCTGGCCATGTTCCTGGTCGGTGGCGGCATCGTCGTGCACAACGTGCCGGCCGTGCACCACGCCGTTGCCGCGTTGCTGCCGCAAAGCGGCTGGGGCAACAGCATCGGCAATGCCCTTGCCACCCTGGTGGTGGGCGTGATCGTCGGTACGCTGGTGCTGGGTGTGGTCAGCCTGGTCAAGCGCCTGTTCGGCGGCAAGAGCGCGCACTGAGCACGCCCTGGAGCTACACCAGCTCCACTCCGGCCTCGCTGCCATCGCTGGGCAGCACGGCCTCAAGCCGATCCAGGTGCTGGTCCACCGACAAGGCGGTGTGCCAGCGCATCACGCTGGCGCGCCAGCGTGGGACCTGCACATGGCTGGCCAGTTCGCGGCGCAGGCTCATCAGGCGGTCCTGCGCGGCCAGCAGCGAGGCGCCGGGCAGCAGCATCACAAACAGCCCCTCGGACAGCCGCAACAACTGCTCGTCGGCATGCAGCAGCGGCTGCAGGGCGCTGGCCAGTTGCTGCTGCAGTTGCTGGCCGGCCTTGCGTCCGAGCAGCCGGTGACACTGCTGCAGGCCCTGGATGGCGATCAGCCCCAGGTTGAGCACCGGCATCTGCGCCAGCTGTGCGGCGACCAGGGCGTCGAGCTGGCCTTCGGCCGCCAGCCCGGTCAGGGCATCGGTGCCGGACGGCCGCTGCCGGGCCTGTGCATCCAGTTCCTGCAGACGGGCCCGGGCCTGCTCCAGGGCCTGTTCGGTCTGTTGGTACTGGCTCTGCAACTGGCTGAACTGCTGTTGCAGCTGCACCGTGTCCTTGACCAGGGTGGCCAGCAGGCCGACCAGGTCATTGCCGTTGCGGGCCTGGCCCAGGGCCAGGGGCAGGGCGCGGACCCGGTCCAGGTACTGCTCGCCACCGGCACCGAGCACGAATTCGCTCCAGCAACCGGCCAGCTGCGGGGTGAAATGCTCCAGCGCACTGCTGGCCTGTTCCAGGCCCTGCTGCAGCATGCCCTGGCGGTAGCTGGCCTGGCGCAGCGATTGCAGCGCCTGCTGCAGCTGGGCCGGGTCATGCGGGGCATCAAGCAGGGGCATCACCGTCTGCAGCTCGGCATACAGCCAGCTGTCCGGGCTGAGCAGCTGGCTGATGTTGTCCAGCAGCAGGGCAAACAGTGACAGCAGCAGGGTGCGCTGCTCCTGCGCGGCATGGCCGTTGTGCTGCAGCTGCTGGTCAAACAGGCGCAGTTCCTGCTCCAGGGTTTCCAGCGGCAGGCCCGGCTGCCATTGGCGCAGGCCATCGGCCAGCAGTTCGGCCTGTTCGGCCAGGCTGGCCGGCTGCAGGCTCAGGGCCATGTTGTCGAGCAGGTTGACGCTGAGGTCGCGCAGGCGCTCGCCGCTGGTGTGGCCGCAGCTATTGCCGGTCTCGATGGTGCGGATGTACTTGTCCAGCAACTGGCGCAACAGGCGGCCACTGCGGCTCCAGTCCGATTCGTTGCAGGCCGCCTGCAGGCGCAGGCCCATGTCGGCCAGCTCGCCGCCCAGCCCGGCCAGGCCATCGGCGAAGGCCAGCAGCAGGGCCTCGGGGTGGTTGAGCCCGGCAAAGCGGCGCTCGAGCATCTCGCGGCTGGCCTGGACCACGCGCTCGTGCCCGTTCACGGCCACCGGGGCGGCATCGGTGCTGCCCGCACGTGGCCGGAACAGGCCATGCAGGCCTGCCCGCAGAGGGGGAGTGGAGGTGCGCTGTTCGGGCATGGGCCGGTGGGTCCGGGGGCAGGAGAGAGGTACAAGAAAGTTAACGGCGGGCCGGCTCCCGGCTTGAGTGTCTTGCCCGCGCACACCATCGGCGGGCCGGAACAGTCACAATGCACACCTGATCTGGATAGAGATTCCCCATGCGCCGTACCTACCGCCTCGATCTCGAGGGCAAGAACCGTGACCGCCTGATCGAGGCCAGCAAGCACGACATCCGCAAGTACATCCGCCGCGAGCGCCGCAAGGAGCTGCCGGCCGGTGCCGATTTCTGGGATTTCGACGTCCGTTTCGGCCTGGAAGAAGCCAGCGCCGAGGTGATCTTCCCGGCTGATCTGATCCGTCGCGTCGATGCGGTGGTGGCCGAGGGTGGCAACCAGTTCTTCGTGCAGATCGAGCGCAAGCCGGGCACCCGTCCGCCGCGCGCTGCCGGCCAGCCGGCCGCGGAAACCGATTTCGACGGCCTGGATGACTGAATCCAGCGGCCAGCATGTGCTGTTGCTGGGAGCCACCGGTCTGGTTGGCTCCCGGGTGCTGGGCATGCTGCTGGCCGATCGCCGGGTGGCGCGGGTCACCGCCCCGACCCGGCGCGCACTGGGGTGCACTGACACCCGCCTGCACAACCCGCTGCTCGACTTTGCTGCCTTGCCGGCGGCGCAGTGGTGGGCGGCCGATGCGGTGATCTGCTGCCTGGGCACCACCCGCAAGCAGGCCGGTTCACTGGCCGCCTTCGTGCGCGTGGACCGCGACTATGTGCTGGCCGCCGCCGCCCTGGCGCGTGCGGCCGGGACGCCGTGTTTTGTCCTCAATTCGGCCAGCGGAGCCGATCCTTCTTCGCGGTTGGCCTACAACCGCACCAAGGGCCAGGTCGAGGCCGGGCTGCGTGCCCAGGGCTGGCCGTCACTGGTGCTGGTACGCCCGGGCCTGATCGGCGGCGAGCGGGCGCAACGGCGGCCGGCCGAGCATGCTGCCGGCCTGCTGCTGCAGGCCCTCGGGCCGGTCTTGCCGCGCGCCTGGCGGATCAACCCGGCGGCCAATATTGCCGCCGCCCTGGTCCAGGCGGCCCTGACGGCCCCGGCCGGGGAACAGGTGATCGGCGCGGCCGAGCTGGCCTGAGTGCGCTGCTTCAGGCCGGTAGTGACTGCCCGCCGTCCACCGCCAGCACCTGGGCGGTGATCCAGCGCGCCGCCGGGCTGCACAGGAACACCGCTGCATCGGCCACCGCGTCCACTTCACCGAAGCCACCAAAGGGAATGCTGTCGCGGATGCGCGCGTACAGCTCGGGCGCCTGTTCGCGCCGGCGCTCCCACAGCCCACCGGGAAATTCGATCGAGCCCGGGGCAATGGCATTGACCCGGATCTTCTGCGTGGCCAGCTCGCTGGCCAGGGCAGTGGTGTAGTAGTTCAGCGCCGCTTTGGCGGTGGAATAGGCCACGGTGCGCGGGGTCGGCTTGAGGCCGTTGATCGAACTGACGTTGAGGATGCAGCCGGCCGCGCTTTGCTGCAGCCACGGCAGGGCGGCGCGGCTGGCACGCACCGCGGCCATCAGGTCGACCTGCACGCTGGCTTCCCAGTCGGCCTCGCTGCCGCCGTTGCCCAGGCCCGAAGCGTTGTTGACCAGGATGTCGATCCCGCCCAGTGCCTGTGCCGCGTTTTCCACCCAGGCCTGCAGCTGGCCAGCATCAGCCAGGTCGCAGACCTGGGTGTGCAGGGGCAGGCCCAGGTTGGCAAACAGGGCGCTGGCGTCGTGCAGGCCAGCCTGCCCACGGGCGCAGATGGCGACCTGGGCACCGGCCCGGGCCAGGCCGGCGGCAATACCCAGGCCGATGCCACGGCTGCCGCCGGCAACCAGGGCGCGTTGGCCGGTGAGGGGGAGCGGGGTCATGGCGGTATCCGGGCGGGAGGAGCCGGGGATTATCGCTGGCCGGGCAGGGGCGCAGGCACCCGCCCGACCAGGATCCAGGCCACCACGGCCTGGGTGCCGTACATCAGCGCCTCGCCCAGGCGCTGCATCAGGCCACGGATATCGGCCAGTTCGGGAGTCACCATCGCGGCGAAGGCGAACAGCCACAGCGCCACCAGCAGCAGCCAGCCGGCGCGTTGCCACAGGCGCAGGCCCGCTGCACAGGCCAGCAGGGTCACCCCCAGCGCGGTGCCGCTGTAGGTGAGCAGGGCCAACAGGCTGTGGATGGCCTGGGCAAGGCTGCCCTGGGCCGGGCAGCCCAGGTCGCAGGGGAAGATGGCCGAGCCGATCCAGGCCACGGGCTCGCAGAACAGCAACGCCAGGCCGGCGATCTGCACCCCGCGCGGGCGCCAGTGGCGCCAGAAGCTGGCCAGGGCGATGGCAAACAACACGCCCGAGGGCAGGTAGCCGGCCCAGTTGACCCAACCGGCATAAGGCGCGCCGGTGGCGCCCAGCTCGCTGATGTACTGCGCCAGCGGGTTGTAATCGGGGCGCAGCACCCCGGGCAGCACGAACACGGTGAACAGCCAGCTGGCGGCAGTCAGGGCAATCCAGAAGCGGGTGCTGCGCATGCGGCCATCCTGTCATCCCAAGGGGGACGGGCAGTATCAGCCGTGTCCGGGCTGGTGGGCAAAACGCGGCTGGGTCTTCCCGTCCACGACCACGCTCTCCACGAACATCGCATACGGGCGCACCCACAGGGCGCCATCGCCGTAGAGCTGGCGGTAGAGCACCAGCACTTCCTGGGTTTCGCTCTGCCGGCACAGGTCCACCACTTGGTAGGGCTGGCCCTTGTAGTGGCGGTAGCGGCCGGTGGGCAGGACGGGCAGGGGCGGCAGGTCAGACATGGCAATCCTCGGCAAAAGCAGGCAACGGGCCGGCAACGTGTCAGTGGCTTGCCTGCACGCTGGTAGGCAAACCCTGAAGCGTGCTGGCAATCACACCCCTCCCCTTTTTGGAGGAGTAGTGCGGATTTTATCCGCGCCTATCCTCTCCGGCTTCACCCGGCGACAGTGCACAAGGAGAGGGCCGATGGCCACGATGAGGGTAGTGAAGGTGGCAATTGCCAGTGGCCTGCTGGCCGCAGGGTTCTCGGCGGCGCTGCCTGTCCAGGCCCAGACCGGCTTTGTCCGCCCGGACCGTACCGATGGCGTGCCGATGGAGGGGGCCAGTCGTTGCCCGCAACGCTGGCAGGAGAGTTCGCGCCTGGCCTCTGATGAGCGGGTGGGCTACTGCTACCCCAGCTATGCCAATTCGCCCAGCATCATGCGCCGTACCGGCAGCAATTGCCCCAGCGGTTACGGTGTGGATGGCGAGTGGTGCAGCCAGGGCCACATCGAGCATCCGCTGCTGAACAACCCCAACGTGATGGCCAAGGCCCACCAGGCCGACCGTTGCCCGGCAGGTTTCTACACCTACCTGGACAAGTGCACCACCGAGCTGGCCCGTCCGCCCAAGGCGCGGGTCAAGGGCAGTGGCGCCTGCCGTGCCGGTGAAATTGCCGAGTGGGGCATCTGGTGCACCAGCGATTTTGAGCATCTGTCGGTGCAGGACATCCGTTCGGCCCACTACCGTGACTGGAACTACATCTATTCCATGACCCGTGGCGGCAATCCGCGGCAGGGGCCGGGCGATGAGGATGCCAGCGAGGTTTACAAGCACATGTTCGGCGACAGCAAGCTGGACGGCCCGGTCGGCAGCGCCAACGGGGCGATGGTACGCGGCGAGCGCCTGAATACCGAGCAGCGCAACCTGCTGGCCAACGCCAATGCCGCCACCGCGGCGATGTTGCCGCCGGAAGGGGCGGGCGGTTCGACTGCAACCAGCGGTGCGGCCGGGGCTGCCGATGCCGACAAGTCGCAATGCGATGAAGTGAAGCTGCGCGGCAAGCTCGGCCAGTTGGCCCGGCGCGCGCTGGGCTGCTGATACGGGTTTGGGGGAGGTGCCCCCGCCCTTGGGGAAGGGCGGGGGTTGCATGGGTTGATCGACAAGGATGAGGACGTACGCGCATGAGCGTGACCAAGGTAGAAACGCAGTCGTGGTTTTCGCGGCTCAAGCAATCGGTGATGGGGGTGCTGGTGGGCCTGGGCCTGCTGTTGGCCATGCTGGTGTTGCTGTTCTGGAACGAGGGCCGTGCGGTGAAGACCGCGCGTGGCCTGAGCCAGGGCGCCAGTGACCTGGTCATGCCCTCGTCGCAGCAGGTGGACCCGGCGCTGGAGGGCAAGCTGGTCTATCTGGTCGGCGAGCCGCTGGCACCGGTCCCGCTGCACGATGCGCACACCGGGGTCAGTGCGCCGGGCCTGCGCCTGCAGCGCAAGGTGGAGATGTACCAGTGGGTGCAGGACAGCCAGAGCAAGCAGGAAGTAGCCCTGGGCGGCACCCAGACCACCACCACGCAGTACAGCTACAACGCGCAGTGGCGCGAACAGGCGGTGGATTCCAGCCGCTTCGAGCAGGCTGCCCAGTACAGCAACCCGGCCATGGCCCTGCGCGGCGAGTCTTTCCTGGCCGAGGGTGTGCAGCTGGGCAGCTGGGCACTGGATGCACCGGTGCTGGGCCAGCTCGGTGCCGGCCAGGCCTATCCGGTCAGCCAGTACGACCTGGTCGCCCTGCAGCACGCCATCGGCCCGCAGCTGCCGGTGCAGCTGGTGGATGGGCAGATCCATGTCGGTGCCAACCCGCAGGCCCCGGCCGTGGGCGATTACCGCATCAGCTACAGCATCGTGCCGGTGCAGGCGCTGAGCATCATCGGCCGCCAGACTGGCCATGGCATCCGCCCCTGGCAGGCGGACAGCGGCAGCCAGGTGTTGATGGTGCAGACGGGCGTGGTCGCTGCCGAGCAGATGTTCAGCCAGGCCCACAGTGGCAACAGCAGCATGACCTGGATCTTCCGTGCGCTGGGCACGCTGCTGCTGGTGATCGCCATCAACATGGTGCTGGGGCCGTTGAGCGTGGCCGCCAGCGTGCTGCCGGTCCTGTCGCGGGTACTGGCCATGGGCACCGGCCTGATTGCCACCTGCGTGGGGCTGGCGCTGTCGGTATTCACCATGGCCCTGGCCTGGATCTTCTACCGGCCGCTGCTGGCCCTGGCGATCATCGCCGTCGGTGTCGCCCTGGTGGTGGCGGTGGTGAGGTTGATCGGCAAGCGCCGCCGTCAGCTGGTGGCGATGCCGCCGCCGGTCAGCGCCAGCTGAGTGCAGCGGCCACTACCGGCCAGCGCTGACGACAACCGGGAACCCCCCGACACACCCGGCCTGGCCGGGTGTGTTTTTTCACGGCCGCTGCGCTAGAGGATCAGCAGGCTGCGGGCGCGGATGATGGCCTGGGCGCGGTTGCTCACCGCCAGCTTCTCGTAGATCTTCTTGCGATGGGTCTTCACCGTGCCGGCGGAAATGCCCAGCTGGCGGGCGATTTCCTTGCTGCTCAGGCCTTCGGCGAGCAGGGCCATGGTCTGGCATTCGCGCGGGCTCAGGGCGGTGTTGGTGTGCGGCATGTGGGCCGGGCCGGCCTGGCGTGGCAGAACCCAGGGCTGGGCGATGCCGCCCAGTTGCTGCAGGTGGGCGGCCAGCGGTTCGGGCAAGGGCCAGCGGTCGTTGACGGCCCATTGCGCGGCCTGCTGCAGCCAATCGGCGGCATCGCGGCTGCGCCGCCGCAGGGCATTGTCGGCACTGAGCTGCAAGGCTTGCTGCAGGCATTGGCGGGCCTGGCCGAGGCGGCGCAGGGACTGCGCAATGCGCATCTGCAGCACCTGCTGGAACAGGGCGTGGCGGCAGTCCAGGTTTGCCAGGGCCGGCGCCGGGATCTGTGCGAGCAGGGCCTGCGCAGGTTGCACCTGTCCCAGCAGCAGTTGCAGGTGGGCCGCTTCCAGCAGCAACGGCCCCTGCAGCCCGCGCAGATGTGGCTGCTGGTCGGCATCGGGCTGCAGCAGCGGGGCCAGCAAGGGGCCCTGCAGCAGGGCCTGGGCCTGGCGCCACTGGCCGGCCCGGTTGAGCAGTTGCAGCTGGCTCAGGGCCAGGTGGTGGTGCAGACGCGGCAACTGGCGCTGCTCGGCAAAGGCATGGCCCCGGGCCAGCAGGGCCAGCGCGGCCTCCAGGCCCTGGTTGCGGTACAGCGCATCGGCGGCAGCGGCATGGCTCTGCGCATACAGGCAGACCCAGCCATAGACCTGGTCGATCTTCTCCAGCGCCGGCAGCAGCAGGGCCAGTGCGGCCTCGGCCTGGTTGTCCTCGGCCAGCAGCACGCCCTGCAACAGCTGGCAGCTCAACACCTCGTAGCTGTCGGCGGCCACCGTGCTGTCGGCGATCGCGCTTGCCCGCTCGACCGTGGCGGTGGCCAGCTGCGGGCCGTGCAGGGCCAGCTGCGCATACCCCAGGTGCAGCAGCAGGAACACGCTGATCTTTTCCGGCTGGTGCAGCAGCAGCTGCAGGCCGGCCTGGCTGATGGCCATGGCCTGGGCATGCTGCTGCATGTCCATGTGGTGGTAAGCCAGCACCGAGGCCACACAGGCGGCCAGGGTCGGCTGCTGTTCGCGCTGGCGGACAAAGTGCTGCTGCATGTCCTGCAGCAGCGCGTCGGGAATGGGGTTGTCGGCACAGGTGTGGAAGACCCCTTCCAGCAGGGTCACCCAGGTCCGGGTTGCCACCAGGTCGGCATCGGCGGCCAGGCGGGTGTAGTGGCTGGTCAGCGCGCTGCCCTGTTGGAACAGCTCACCGGCCTGGCCGGGATGGCCATGGCGCAGGCGCTGGTAGACCTGGGACAGGAACAGCAGCGGGCGGTCATAGGCCCGTTCCGGTGGCAGCGGTGCGGCCAGGGGCAGGTCCGGGGCATTGCCCAGGTCCAGGGTGATGGCGCCGGCGCGCTCGATCAGCGCATCGGCTTCTTCCTTCTGCGGCAGCTCCAGGGCATGGCGCACGGCCTGGCCAGGCAGGCCGTGCTGGGCAAACCAGTGCGCGGCCAGGCGCTTGCTGGCGGTGTGCAGTGGCGGCTGGTGCAGGCGCAGCTGTTCGCGCTGGTGGCTGGCGATGACCGGGTGCAGCAGGATCCAGCCAGCCTGGGATGCGGGCGGGCACAGCAGCAGGCCGGCCTGGCCCAGTTGTTCCACGGTCTGCAGCAGTCGCTGTGGCTCGGGCAGCTGGTTGAGCAGGGCGGCGGGCATTTCGCCGATCGCGGCCAGGATGCCCAGCGCGGTCGGATCCATGCCGTGCAGGCCGGGCAGCACCACCTCGGCCAGCCAGGCGCCGATGGCCGGCGGCAGCTGCCAGCTCAGGTCGGCCGGGCCCAGCAGGTAGCCGGCCTGTTCCGGGTGCAGGGCAAGCAGGCGCAGGCCGGCCGCCCAGCCGGCCAGACGCCGGTTCAGGATGCTGGCCTGGATGCTGGAAAACGCCGGCCCGAGCACTTGGCGGGCTTCGGCATCATCGAGCTGCAGGGACGCCGCACCGATGTTGTGCAGCTGGCCATGCAGCTGGGCCTGGTACAGCGCGCTGCCGCGCAGGCGACGGTCGGCGGCCATGATCCGGCGTTGCCTGTTGTCCAGCCACCAGCGGCAGAACTGCTGGTGGGCCGGGGCATCGAGCAGGTGCAGGTCATCGACCAGCAGCAGTGCGGCCTGGTTGCTGTCCAGTTGCTGCAAGGTGGCGGCCAGCACATCGGGCTGGTTGTGTCCGGGCTGCAGTTGCAGCCAGGTCACGGCCCGGCCGGCCGCGCGCTGTTGCTGGTACAGCGCGGCCAGCAGGCAGCTCTTGCCACTGCCCGGCGGGCCGGACAGCAACAGGCAAGGGGCTGCGGCCGTCTCGATGGCATCGAGCAGGCGGGTGCGTGGCATCAGGTGCGCAATCGATGGTGGTTGCCAGCAGTCCATGCCGGGGCCCGAGGTTGGGTTGCCTGTGGTGAGCAATGCATTCGGATCAGCAGCCAAGTCATCCCCCTTGGATCGCTGCAGCAATGCACGGATTCTGTCAGCCAGCACGCGGCTGTGGTGAAAAACCGGCCGGGCAGTCATGCCCGGCCGGGTGGGACTTACTGGGCCAGGGCCAGGTCGTCGAGCATCGCGCGCAGGAAGCGGGCGGCTTCGCCACCGGTGCAGGCACGGTGGTCGAAGGTCACCGACAGCGGGATGATCTTGTGCGTTTCCACCCCGCCCATCACCGGGGTGAGCTGGAAGCGGGCGCGCCCGGCACCGACGATGGCCACGCTCGGCGGTACCACCACCGGGGTGGCATAGCGGCCGGCGAACATGCCGAAGTTGGACAGGCTGATGGTGTGGCCGCTCAGTTCGGACGGGGCAATGGTGCGCGTTTCCACCTGCTGGCGCAGGCGGGTGATGCCTTCGCGCACACCGCGGGCATCGAGCATGTCGGCATTGCGCAGGGCCGGCACGAACAGGCCGTCATCGGTGTCCACGGCAATGCCGATGTCCACCTGGCGGTGCAGGGTACGGGTCAGGTTGGCGCCATCAAACCAGGCATTCATTGCCGGCACCGCCTGGCAGGCGACCACGATCGCGCGCACCAGGCGGGCGGTGACATCGCTGCCCGGCAGCCAGGCGTGGATGTCGGCATCGTCATTGAGGGTGGTCGGCACCACCTGGGCATGGGCATCGGCCATGACCCGGGCCATGTTGCGGCGCACGCCCTTCAGCGGCTCGGGCTGGCCCAGGCTGGCAGGGCTGCCCGGGGGGCTGGTGCGCATCGGCTTGCCGGCAGCGGACAGGGCGGTGCGTTCGGCGTTGACCGGGGCCGTTGCCACTGCGACCGGCGCGGCCGCGGCGCGGGCTACCGGGGCGGCCTGGCCGATCGGCGCGCTGCCGTTGGCGGCGGCCTGCTTCACA
>X237_Red_shanked_Douc_Langur__coassemble_107_pt1 | contig 11757 bp, 12 predicted proteins | sample X237_Red_shanked_Douc_Langur__metabat2_high_PE_002 | metagenome-assembled genome bin X237_Red_shanked_Douc_Langur
GTGGCGGCCACATCAACCTGGCCATCCTGGGCGCGATGCAGGTCACCGACAAGGGTGATATCGCCAACTGGATGGTGCCGGGCAAGATGGTCAAGGGCATGGGCGGGGCGATGGACCTGGTGGCCGGCGTGCAGCGCGTGGTGGTGCTGATGGAGCACACCGCCAAGAACGGCGAGCACAAGATCCTGCCCGAATGCACCCTGCCGCTGACCGGTGTGGGTGTGGTCAACCGCATCATCACCGACCTGGCCGTGTTCGATGTCACGGCCGATGGCCTGGTGCTGCTGGAAATGGCACCGGGCATGACCCAGGAACAACTGCAGGGCCTGACCGGCGTGGACTTCTCGGTGGCTTGAAATCGCAGCGTGTGGCCAACAAAAATGCAGGCAATGCCTGCATTTTTTGTTTCTTTCGATGGTCTACGGGGTTGCCGTTGACTGCGCGCGCTGCCCGTTGGCAAGGCTCCAGCCGGCAATGTCGCGGCTGATCCGGCCCAGTGCCTGCTCGAAGGCGGGCACCACCACGGCCAGTTCGGTGCCGTCGGCGGGGATGGCCTGGTGGAAGGTCTGGCTGGCCACCACTTTCTGGCTCTGGCTGTGCAGCAGCTTGGCGCTGACCTCGATGGTCGCGGTGGGCCTGGCCTGGCCGGCGTAGTCGGCCTCGAAGCGGCGGATGTCCATCATCAGCCGGTAATCTGCGCGCAGGCCACTGCTCAGGCGGCCCACGCCCGGTGCCTTGCCCGAATCTTCCAGCACGCGCAGCACACTGGTTTCCAGCAGGTCGGTGGCCGGCATCGACCAGGTCGCACCGCGGTAGACCTGCAGTTCCTGCGGCTGCGGCCGCACGGCGATGCGCGGGCTGTCGAGCATGCGTTCGGCCGAAGGCTTGGCAATGCCCAGCTGCCAGCTTACCTGCGGCCACTGGGCACTGGCCTGGCTGTCGCTGGCCGGCAGCGGAGTGTAGATGGTGATGTGGCGCGGCTTGCCGCCGCCGAGCAGGGAGCAGGCGCCGAGCAGCAGCGGCAATGACAGGGCCAGCAGGCGGGCAGGGGTGTTCATTGCGGTTCAAACTCCTTCGGGGACTCGCGGCCGAGCAGGTAGCCGGTCGGGTTGTTCTCCAGCCGCTCGCTGACCTGGCGCAGGTCACCGATCAGGCCGCGTAGTTCGGTCAGGGTTGGGCCGAGCTGGCCCAGGCCCTCGTTGGCGAAGCTGTTGATCGCCGCGCGGTTCTCGCCAAGGATGCCCTCGGCATTGCCGGCCGCGGCATCGAGCTTGGTCAGGGTGGTGTCCAGCTTGTCCAGGATCGGCGGCAGCTGCTGCACCAAGTTCTGGTCCAGGCGGCCAATGGCGGCATTGGTGGTGTCCAGGGTGGTTTCCAGCTTGCGTGCGGCATCGCGTGCGCTCAGCAGCAGGGCCTGGGTACCTTCGTCACGGCTGGCCATGCCGCCGCTGATGGTTTCCAGATGCTGCAGGGTGGCGGTGATGCTGGCCACGTTGGCATCGGAGAGGATTTGATCCATGCGCTCGACGATGCGGTTGGCGGTGTCGGAGATGTTCTGCAGCGCCGAAGGTGCGGTGGCGATCTGCGGCACGGCCTCGTTGCTGCTGTCCACCAGGCGGGCGGCCTGCGGGCTGCCACCGGTGAGCTGGATGATCGGCGGCCCGGTCAGGCTGCTGATGGCCAGTTTGGCCTGGGTATCGGTCTTGACCGGGGTGGTGGCATTCAGGCGCAGCTGGGCGATGACCTTGCGCGGGTCGCTCGGGTCCAGGTCCAGGTCGGTGATCGAACCGACCGCAATGCCGTTGTACTGCACCGGGCTGCCCACGCTCAGGCCGGTCACCGCCTCGGTGAACACCACCCGGTACTGCTGGAAGTGGCGCTCGGAGGAGAACTTGGCCGCCCACAGGCCGAAGCCGAGCAGGCCCAGGCTGATCAACAGGGTGAAGGCACCGATCAAGACGTAATTGGCACGGGTTTCCATAATCAATCCTTCCTCTGCGCGGCCTGTTGCGCGGCACGCGCACGCGGGCCATGGAAATAGTCCTGGACCCAGGGGTGGTCGAGCTGCTCGATCTGGCTCAGCGGGGCACAGGCGATCACGCGCTTGTCGGCCAGCACGGCAACCCGGTTGCAGATCGCATACAGCGTATCCAGATCATGGGTGATGATGACCACGGTCAGGCCCAGGGCCTGTTGCAGGGTCAGGATCAGCTGGTCGAAGGCGGCCGCACCGATCGGGTCCAGCCCGGCGGTGGGTTCGTCCAGGAACAGCAGGGGCGGATCCAGGGCCAAGGCGCGGGCCAGCCCGGCGCGTTTGCGCATGCCGCCGGACAACTGCGAGGGCAGCTTGTAGATGGCATCGGCCGGAAGCCCGGCCAGCTTCACCTTGAGCAGGGCCAGCTCGTAGAGCCAGCGTTCGGACAGCCCGGGCTGGTGTTCCTTCAGTGGTACCTGCACGTTCTCGCCCACGGTCAGCGAGGAGAACAGGGCGCCGTCCTGGAACAGGATGCCGGTATTGCGCTGCACATGCTGCGGGTCATCGCCGGGGCCGGGGGGCACACTGACCCCGAGCACCTGGATCTGGCCGGCATCGGGCTGGCGCAGGCCGACGATGCTGCGCATCAGCACCGACTTGCCGGTGCCCGAACCGCCGACGATGCCCAGGATCTCGCCGCGATGCACTTCCAGATCCAGGCCATCGTGCACGGTCTGGCTGCCGAAATGGTTGACCAGGCCGCTGACCTTGACGATCACATCAGCACTGTCGGTGCGGCCGGTGGCGGGGAGGGTGTTCATCGCTTACCAGTCCATCTGCATGAACCAGATCGCGGCGAATGCATCGAGCACGATCACCAACGAAATGGCCTGCACCACCGCAGCCGTGGTGCGCTCGCCCACCGATTGCGCCGTGCCGGTGACCTTCAGGCCTTCCAGGCAGCCGATCAGGGCGATCACCACCGCAAACACCGGGGCCTTGGCCAGGCCGACCAGCAGATGGCGCAGCTCGATGGTGTCGTGCATGCGCGCCAGATACATCTGTGGCGGGATGTCCAGCCCATAGGCGCCCACGGTGACGCCACCGGCCAGGCCAGCGATCATCGCGATGAAGGTCAGCAGCGGCAGCATCACCAGCATGGCGATCAGCCGTGGCAGGACCAGCAGGTCGATCACATCCAGGCCCAGCGCACGCATGGCATCGATTTCCTCGCGCGACTGCATGGCCCCGATCTGCGCGGTGAAGGCACTGGCGGTACGCCCGGCCAGCACGATGGCGGTCAGCAGCACGCCGAATTCGCGCAGGAAGGCAATGTTGACCAGCTCGACGACGAAGATCTCCGCGCCGAAGTCGCGCAGGATGGTCGAGCCGAGGAAGGCCACCACTGCGCCGACCAGAAACGACAGCAAGGCAATCAAGGGGACCGCATCCAGCCCCACCTGTTCCATCTGCGCCACCGTGGCGGTGAGACGGAAGCGTCTGGGCTGCCGGGTCAGGCGGCCCAGCTTGACCAGGTTTTCGCCCAGAAAGCCGACCAGGGCGACCACATCCTGGGCACTGCCATGCACGGCCTTGCCCAGACGCGCCAATGCGGCATCCAGGCCATAACTGCGGCCGCGGCTGGGGCGGTCATCGGCCACTTCCTCGATGGTGCACAGCAGGGCCTGGTGGTTGGGCGCCACCAGCAGCTGGCTGGCCTGCAGGTCGTGGGCATCAAGAAGATGCAGCAGTTGCAGCACGCCGGCCGAATCCAGCGCGCCGACCTGGCGGGCGTCGATCTGTTGGATCGGTGCGGCGACGGCGTCGCTGGTGCGCTGCATGTCGCCGGCATTGCCCAGTACCCAGCGCCCGCGCAGATGCAGCGTGCCGGCGGCATCGAGTTCAGCATGGGGTGGCAGGTGGGCGGCAGGTTCGGTCACCGTGCAAGCATAGCCGCAGTTTGTGCGCCAGACAGGTGAAGCATGGGCGCTGTGTGCGGGATAATCGCGCCATGTCAGCCAGCACCGTTCCTGTCAGCCAGGCCACCTACGCCCAGCGCGTGGCCTTTGTCTGCGAAATCGCCGCGCGCCTGCACCGTTATGGCACCACCGCGCAGCGGTTGGAGTCGGCAGTGGTGGCCCTGTCCCAGCAACTGGTGCTCGATTGCGAGCCCTGGTCCAACCCGACGGGGTTGATCCTGAGTTTCTCCGATCCGACCAAGGCCATTGGCTCATCGGACATCACCCGCGTGATCCGCCTGGGGCCCGGCGACAATGACCTGCACAAGCTGGCCGAGGCCGACCGCATTGCCGAGGCGGTGGCCAACGGGCGCATGAGTGTTGCCCAGGGGCATACCGCGCTGCGCCAGATGGACCGCCCGCCGCGCCGGCGCGATGGGGTGTTCCTGGCCCTGTCCTTCGGCCTGACCTCGGCGGCCGTGGCCGGGCTGTGGCGCCTGCCCTGGCTGGACATGGCCACGGCCGGTGTGATCGGCCTGCTCAGTGGCCTGCTCACCCTGTGGGCCGATCGCCGGGTCGCCACCCGCGAAGCCAGCGAGGCCTTGTCCGGCCTGCTGGCCGGTTTTGTCGCGGTGGCGGTGGCCGCCTTCATTGGCCCGCTGAATCTGAACTCGGTGATCATTGCCTCCCTTGTGGTGCTGCTGCCTGGTCTGGTGCTGACCAATGCGGTCAACGAGCTGTCCAGCCAGCACTGGGTCTCGGGCACCGCGCGTTTTGCCGGCGCCCTGACCACGGTGCTCAAGCTCACCGTGGGTGCGGTGATTGCGGTCAACCTGGCCAGCGCCCTGGGCATGGAGCCGGACGTACGCGCGCTGCGGCCGCAGCCGGACTGGGTGGAGTGGGCCTCGCTGGGCGTGGCCGGGGTGGCCTTTGCAATGGTGTTCAAGGCCAGCCTGCGTGACTGGCCGTGGGTGATTGCCGCGGTGTTTGTCGGTTTTACCGTTTCCACCTATGCCGGCAGGGCCTGGGGTGCGATGGCCGGCATCTTCCTGGCCGCGATGATCCTGACCGCCGCCGGCAACCTGTTCGGGCGCGTGCTCAAGCGTCCGGGCGCGATCGTGCGCCTGCCCGGCATCATCATCCTGGTGCCGGGCAGCACCAGCCTGCGCGGGGTCATGGATCTGGTCCAGCGCCAGGACATGGTGGCCGGGCAGAGTGCCTTCATCACCGTGCTCAGTGTGGTCATGGCCCTGGTGGCCGGGCTGCTGTTCGGCAACCTGCTGCTGCCGGCGCGTAAAAACCAGAATCTGTAAAGTCGCCGGTTTGCGGATAATAAAAAACGCCGGCAATGCCGGCGTTTTTATTGACCGTGTGGGCGATCAGATCAGGAAATCTTCCTTCTTCTTGCCCTTGGCCAGGTAGGCGGCCATCCAGCGCGGCGGCTTGCCACGACCGGTCCACTGGTTGGCGGCATCGGCCGGGTCGCGGTACTTGGGAGCCACCACGCCGGTCTTCTTGCCCTTCTTGGCGCCCTTCTTGGCGGCAGCCTTCTTGGTTGCGGCAACCTTGGTGCCCGGCTTGCGGCCGCGCTTGGCCGGAACCGGTGCGTCTTCGCCGAACAGTTCGTTGATCGAATAGCCGCTCTCGCGCAGGATCTTGTTGATCTGTGCGCGAACGGTGCCGGCAGCCGGACGCTTGGCAGCCAGTTCATGCTGCTTGGTGGCGGTACGGATCAGGGTCTTCAGCTCGCGGGCACTCAGACCGTTGAGGCTGTTGATATCAAAACTCATGGCTACTCCAGGAGATGGGAAATATGTGGTGCCATTCCGTGGCAGCGCGGTGAGAATAACCGTCTGATCACTAAATGCCTAGCCGATTAAATCGGACAATACCGGCAATATGGTGTGAAGAGACGGAATATTCAGACGGCGGTCACTGTTTTCCCGGAAAACGATCAGCCAAGCAGGCGTTCAATCAGGCTGGTGCGGTCCAGATTTTCGGCTTCGCTGGCACGACGGCTGCGGTATTCGTAGCTGCCGGCGGCCAGGCCGCGCTCGGAAACCACCACGCGGTGCGGAATGCCGATCAGCTCGATATCGGCAAACATCGAGCCCGGACGCAGGCCGCGATCATCCAGTGCCACATCCAGTCCAGCGGCCTGCAGGTCGGCTACCAGCTGCTGTGCCGCCTCGGTCACCGCCGCGTCCTGCTTCGGGTTGATCATGCACACCACGACCTGCCACGGAGCCATCGATTCTGGCCAGATAATGCCGGCCTCATCGTGATTCTGTTCGATGGCCGCCGCCACAATGCGCGATACGCCGATGCCATAGCAGCCCATGGCCATGACCTGGGCCTTGCCGTTCTCGTCCAGCACGGTGGCCTTGAGGGCTTCGGCATACTTGCGGCCGAGCTGGAACACATGGCCGACCTCGATGCCGCGGGCCAGTTTCAGCTCGCCACCGTCGGCAGCACGGTCGCCGGCAACCACATTGCGGATATCGGCCACTTCCGGCTCGGCCAGGTCACGGCCCCAGTTCACACCGGTCAGGTGGAAACCGGTTTCATTGGCGCCGACGACAAAATCAGCCAGCGCGGCGACCTCGCGGTCGGCAATCACGCGGATGGCCTGGACCGGATTGACCGGGCCGAGGAAACCGGGTTCGGCGCCCAGATGGGTGGCAATTTCCGCTTCGCTGGCCAGACGATAATCGGCCATGCCTTCCAGCTTGCCGAGTTTGATGTCGTTGATGTCATGGTCGCCACGCACCAGGGCAAGCACGAACTGGCCGGTGGTGGTCATGATCGCCACCGACTTGGCGGTGCGCTCCAGGGCCAGGCCGAGCAGCCCGGCCACGGCCTCGCAGGTCTTCTGGGTCGGGGTGGCGACCTTGTCCATGGCCTGGCTGGCGGCCGGACGCGGCGCCGGTTCGGCGGCCACGGCCGCTTCGACGTTGGCTGCGTAATCGGAGGCAGTGGAAAATGCCAGGGCGTCTTCGCCGGAATCGGCAATGACGTGGAATTCCTGCGAGGCATCACCGCCAATGGCGCCGGAATCGGCCTGCACTGCGCGGAATTCCAGACCCAGACGGGTAAAGATCCGGGTGTAGGCGGCCTTCATGTTTTCGTATTCGGCCACCAGGCTGGCGTCATCCAGATGGAAGGAATAGGCATCCTTCATCAGGAATTCGCGTGCACGCATGACGCCGAAGCGCGGACGGATCTCGTCGCGGAACTTGGTCTGGATCTGGTAGAAATTGACCGGCAGCTGCTTGTAGCTGGACAGTTCCTGGCGGGCAAAATCGGTGATCGCTTCCTCGGCAGTGGGGCTGTAGCAATATTCCTGTGCCTTGCGGTCAGCGATTTTCAGCAGCTGGCCGCCAAACTTTTCCCAGCGACCGGTTTCCTCCCACAGCTCCTTGGGCTGGATGGTGGGCAGCAGCAGTTCCACCGCGCCGGCACGGTTCATTTCCTCGCGCACGATGGTTTCAACCTTGCGCAGCACGCGCAGCCCCAGCGGCGACCAGCTGTACAGGCCGGAGGCCAGCTTGCGGATCATGCCGGCACGCAGCATCAGCTTGTGGCTGCTCAGCTCGGCGTCGGCGGGGGTTTCCTTGGTGGTGCGGAGGTGGAACTGGGAAAGGCGCATGGGGCTGTCTGGGTTGGACTGTGGGGGTATTTTGCCACCGCACCGGCGGTGGCGGGAAACATCGGCCCAAAACCAATGGCCCCGCTTGTGGCGGGGCCATTGCCGGGTCTGGCGGTGAAACTTGCCGGTTTCAGCCGGCGGACGGGCAGAAGTTGGCCACGTCCTTCTCGGCCTGCTGCTTTTCGGTCTGGCGCTGTTCTGCGGTCAGGGCCGTATCCGGGACGCCATCGCCGTTGGTATCGCGGCCGATGGCGCCGGAGCCATTGAGCAGGGCCAGGTTGCTGCGTGCGCTGGTGCAGGCCGGTGCTTCGCTGGCGGTGGTGGCCGGTACGGCCTCGCCGATGTCGCCGCGGTGGCTGATGCGGCGCGATTCGGCCGAGCGGCCGGTCGGCGGGCGCTCCGAATACTGGGTGACGCCGTTGGCGTCCTTCCACTGGTAAACGGTGCTGGACTGCGCCTGGGCCAGGGAGGCCACCAGCAGCAGGGGAAGGGTCAGGGTCAGGGCGCGCATGCAGGTTCCTCCGGCGTGATCCCCCGATTGCACCACTGCCCCAGCAGGCTGGCAAGGGATTACACTTTGATCATGGACCCAATTCACACCCCGCCGCGTTCGCGCAGCATCTATCTGTTGCCCAACCTGATCACCACCGGTGGGCTGTTTGCCGGTTTTTACGCCATCATCGCCGCGGCCAATGGCGATTTCGTCAATGCCGCCATCGCGGTGTTCGTGGCCGCCGTCATGGATGGTCTTGACGGCCGGGTTGCGCGCCTGACCGGCACCAGTTCCGAATTCGGTGTGCAGTACGACTCGCTGGCCGACCTGGTCAGCTTCGGCATGGCCCCGGCCCTGGTGATGTACCACTGGGCGCTGTCCTCGCTGGCCCTGGACGGTGTGGTCGTTGGCCGCCTGGGCTGGGCGGTGGCCTTTTTGTATGCCGCCTGCGCCGCATTGCGCCTGGCCCGTTTCAACACCCAGGTCGGCAGCGTGGACAAGCGCTGGTTCGTCGGCCTGGCCAGCCCGGCCGCGGCTGGCCTGATGATGTCCTTTGTCTGGGCCTTTGCCGACGGCAACCTGGGCTGGACCGGCGCGCAGCTGCGCTATGTGGCCCTGGCCGTGAGTATCGTGGCGGCGTTGCTGATGGTCAGCCGGATCCGTTTCTGGAGCTTCAAGGGCGGTGCCGAAGGCCCGCGTGGTGGCCGGGTGCCGTTCATGGCCCTGGTGCTGGTGCCGGTGATTATCGCAATCATGGCCCTGGACCTGCCGCGCACCCTGCTGGCTGTCGGCGTGCTGTACGCGCTGTCCGGCCCGGTGATGGCCGTGCTCAACCGGCGCAAGGCCGAGGCGGCCTGAGATGGGTGACGAGCCGGTGCTGTGGAGCAGCGAACAGCATGCCTGGCTGGGGGCGATGGGGCTGACGGTGTATGCCGAGGCCTCGACCATTGCCTGGCCACCGGCACCTGCCGCACGCCCGGTACCGGCGTTCGAAAACCTTGCTCCGGCCCCGGCTGCCGAGCGTCGCCGTGCCGCGCCGATGGCCGACAGCGAAGCGGCGGCAAGTGCGCCGCGACGCTTGCCGGTGTCGCCGCCGGTGCCGGCTCCCAGTCTCGGCACCCCGGCGGCGCGACCGCCGCGGCGTAACGCAGGCCGCATTGCCGGCATGCCGGACCGGCTGATGCTGGCCCTGTTGCGTGCCTCCGGGCAGAACCCGAATGACCCGGCCACCCAGGCCCTGATGGCCAGCTGGCCGCTGGACGAACTGCGCGCCAACCCGGCGTCCAAGCGTGCGCTGTGGCCGCAGTTGCGTGCCCTGCGTCGTCAACGCAACCCGCACTGATTCCATGCCGCATCCTGCCTATACCCCGGCCCTGCGCTGCATGCGTGCCGATGACCTGGATACGGTGATGGCCATCGAGCTGCGCGCCTATCCGTTCCCATGGTCGCGCGGCATCTTTGCCGACTGCCTGTCATCGGGCTACAGCGCCTGGGTGCTGGAGCAGGGCAGCCAGATCATCGGCTATGGCGTGCTCAGCGTGGCTGCAGACGAAGCACATGTGCTCAATGTCTGTGTTGACCCGCTGGTGCAATCGCGCGGGCATGGCCGGTTGATGCTGCGTACCCTGCTGGGCAGTGCCCGCAAGCAGAAGGCGCAGCGGGTGTTTCTGGAAGTGCGCCCGTCCAACACGGCTGCCATCGCCCTGTACCAGAGCGAAGGATTCAACGAGATCGGCCGTCGGCCGCGCTATTACCCGGCCGCCAACAACGGGCGCGAGGATGCGATCGTGATGGCCATCGAGCTGCTGGACGACGACATCACCTGCATGCCGCCGCTGTAAGCGGGCTCTGGCTAGCCCAGCCGCAGCATCACCACGCCGCCGATGATCAGCCCGGCCGAGAGCAGGCGCTGGATGCTGACCTGCTCCTTGAGCCAGATCGTGGAAATGAGCAGGGCGAACAGGATCGAGGTTTCGCGCAGCGCCGACACCATCGCCACTGGCGCCTGGGTCATGGCCCACAGGGCAATGGCATAGGAGGCAGTGAAGCCAAATCCGGCAAACAGTCCCTGCCGCCACTGTTGCCTGGCCAGAGCCTGCAACTGCGGCCGGCGTGCCAGCAGCGCCCACAACAGCAGGGGCAGGGCAGAAAGCACGAACAGCCACAGGCTGTAGCCCAACGCGGTCCCGGACAGGCGCACGCCGTGGGCGTCGACCAGGGTATAGGTGGCGATCAGGCAGGCGATACCCAGCGGCAGCAGCATGCCGCGCGGTTGCTTGCCGATGGCCAGCAGCAGGATGCCGCCGCAGATCAGGCCGATGGCCGCCCAGCTGGCGGCAGGCAGGGATTGGGCAAACAGCACGTTGCCGGCCATGGCCACCAACAGCGGGGCCACGCCGCGCATCAGCGGATAGCTCAGGCTCATCTCGCCGGTCTGGTAGGTGCGGGCGATCAGCAGGTAATAGGCCACCTGCAGTACCACGGACAAGCCCAGCCATGGCCAGCTGGCACCGGCCGGCAACGGCAGCAGGGGCAACCAGGGCAGCGACAGCAGGGCGCCGAAGCTGGTCAGCAGGACCGTGGTCAGCAGCTTGTCACTGCCTTGCTTGACCACCGCATTCCAGCTGGCATGCAGCATGGCGGCAAACAGCACCGTCCAGAAAACCCCGAGTGACATGCGTCGGCCTGTGCTGCGGTTGTGCAGGCAAGGGTAATGGGCGCCGGCGGTCGGCAACAGGGGGAGGCAGCCTGCCGCCGCAGGGCGGGGCAGGCTGCCGGGTGCCCGCATGGGCTTACAGCTTGGCGCGCTGCTCCTGCAGGCCGGCCAGCTGGGTGCTCCAGTCGGCCAGGCGCACGCGCTCCTGTTCCACCACCGCGGCCGGGACCTTGTCGGTGAACTTGGCCAGCTTGGCTTCGCTCTTGTCCTTCTCGCCGGCGACGCGGGCGATTTCCTTGTCCAGGCGCACGCGCTCGGCGTCCAGGTCGACCAGACCTTCCAGCGGCACCAGCAGCTTCAGCTCGCCGACCACGGCCGGGGCCACCGGCGGGCAGGTTTCGCCATCGGCCAGCCAGGTGATGGATTCGAGCTTGAGCAAAAAGCGCAGCTGCGAGGAAAAACGCTCGATGCGGCCGCGGTCGGCGGCCACGCCGCCCTGCAGCAGCAGGCCGATCTGCTTGGACGGGGACACGCCCAGCTCGCTGCGTACGCGGCGCAGGGCGCTGACCATGGACTTGAGCCATTCCACGTCGGCTTCGGCGCCAGCGAAGTCACCGGCCACTTCACCGGCGACCGGGTAGGGGCGCAGCGACAGGGTCTCGGTGGTGATGCCCAGGCGCGGGGCGATTTCCTTCCACAGCTGCTCGGTGACGAACGGGGTCAGCGGATGCAGCAGGCGCTGTACGGCTTCAAGCACGTGCAGGAGGGTGTGGCGGGTGGAATCGGCATCGGCACGGGCCTGTTCGCTGCTCAGGTCGCCCTGCAGGGCCGGCTTGCTCAGCTCCAGGAACCAGTCACAGACCTCGTTCCAGACAAACTCGTACAGGCACTGGGCCAGCAGGTCGAAGCGGTAGCCGGCGAAATGCCCGGCCGCTTCGGTGGCCACCGCGTCCAGGCGCGACAGGATCCAGCGCTCGGCATCGGTGCGCGGGGTCGGGGTGCCGGTGAAGCTGGCGCCCTCGGTGT
>X237_Red_shanked_Douc_Langur__coassemble_108_pt1 | contig 11711 bp, 10 predicted proteins | sample X237_Red_shanked_Douc_Langur__metabat2_high_PE_002 | metagenome-assembled genome bin X237_Red_shanked_Douc_Langur
CCAAGCCGGTAGCCAAGAAGGCCGCGACCAAGGCTGCCAAGCCGGTAGCCAAGAAAGCCGCAACCAAGGTTGCCAAGCCGGTAGCCAAGAAGGTTGCAACCAAGGCCGCCAAGCCAGTAGCCAAGAAGGCCGCGACCAAGGCCGCCAAGCCGGTAGCGAAGAAGGTCGCGACCAAGGCCACCAAGCCGGTAGCAAAGAAGGCCGTGGCCAAGGTTGCCAAGCCGGTAGCCAGGAAGGTTGCGACCAAGGTTGCCAAGCCGGTAGCCAAAAAGGTCGCGACCAAGGTTGCCAAGCCGGTAGCCAAGAAGGTTGCGACCAAGGTTGCCAAGCCGGCAGTAAAAAAGAGCGCAGGCAAGACGGCCGCGGCGGCACCGGTAAACAAGGTGGTCGCAGCGACAAAGCCGGTCACCAAGGTGACCAAGCCGGCTGCTGCGCCCAAGCACAAATCCTCCGGGTCCGCAGTGTCTGCGGCCCAGGCTGGCGTTTCACCGCAGCGCAAGGGGGGGGCGGGCAATCAGGTTGCCCAGGCTTCACCTGCTGTAGTGGAAACTGCGCGCCCCGCAAGCCCAGCCACATCGCCGGGAGGCCGCAAGGCTCCCGAATCCAAATCCAAGCAATCCGGTAATCCTGTGTCTGTTTCGAAAACTGCTGCCAAGAATTCCCCCAAGACTGCTGCTCCGGCCAAGCCGGCAGCCGTTCGCCCCATCGGCAAGGTGGCCGTTGCGGTCACCTCTCCCGTGCGCACCAACAAAGCGGCCCCGCAATACAAAGGGGTGGACTACGTGATGGATGAAGCAACTGGACGTCCGCAGCTGCCGGCCGGCTACAAGCCGTCGGCTGATGAGGAATACATGAATCCGCTGCAGCAGGAATACTTCCGCCAGCGCCTGATCACCTGGCGCGCTGAACTGGTGGAAGAATCCAAGCAGACCATCGAAAACCTGCGTGACGAAGTGCGCGACATCGGCGATGAGGCCGAGCGCGCGACCCGCGAGACCGAAAACTCGCTGGAACTGCGCACCCGTGACCGCTACCGCAAGCTGATCGGCAAGATCGACTCGACCCTGAAGCGTCTGGATGCCGGCGATTACGGCTACTGCGTGGATACCGGCGAGGACATCGGCCTGGATCGTCTGGAAGCCCGCCTGACCGCCGAGCGCACCATTGATGCGCAGGAGCGTTGGGAGCACCTGCAGAAGCAGCAGGGCGACTGATCGTTGCCGGCAGCATGATGAAAAGGCCCTGCATTGCAGGGCCTTTTTGTTGCGGTCGGCAACGATCAGCGCAGCTGGTCGATATGCAGGCGTCGCAGGACCGGGCTGCGCCAGGCAGTGATGGCGGCCACCGCGATCACCGCGCTGCCGCCCACGACCATGGCCGGCAGCAGGCCGAGCAGGCGGGCCATCGAGCCGGCGTAAAAGGCGCCCAGCTCGTTGGACGAGCTGATGAAGATGCCATTGATCGAGGCCACCCGGCCACGCATCGCATCCGGGGTGGCGAGCTGGAAGATGGTCTGGCGCAGCACCACCGAGATCCCGTCAAAGGCCCCGTAGCAGAGCAGGAATGCGGCCGCCAGCCAGAGCTGGCGGGCCTGGGAAAAGCCGAGGATGCTCAGGCCGAAGCCGGCCACCGCGCCCAGCAGCAGCCAGCCGGCATGGCGGTTGGGCGGGCGCCGCGCCAGCCACAGGCCGGTCAGCAGGGCGCCTACCGCCGGGGCCGCACGCAACAGGCCCAGCGCTTGCGGGCCGGCCTGCAGGACCTGGTCGATGAAGGCCGGCAGCATCGCCACCACGCCGCCGAGCAGGACGGAAAACATGTCCAGGGCCATCGCTGCCAGCATCACCGGGCTGTTCCAGACAAAACGGGCGCCTTCGGCGATGGAGGCCAGCACCGGGGTGTGCGTGGTGGCTGGCGGGGTGTCATCCACGCGCAGGCGCAGCAGGGCCGCTGCCGCCAGGGCGGCGCAGCCGGCGGCCACGGTATAGGCCAACAGGCTGCCGCCGATCGCGATCAATCCGCCGCCCAGGGCCGGGCCGATGACCAGGGCGGTGGTGAAGGCCACGCTGCCCAGGCTGGCCCCGCCGGCATAGTCGGCACGCGCCAGGACGCGGGCGAACAGGGCCATGTAGACCGGGGTGAGAAAGGCGCGGACCATGCCGGTGACCACAATGGCCGCATACACCGGCCACAGGGGCAGGGCGGACAGGGCCGGCAGGCTGGTCAGCAGCAGGGCGGCTGCAGTGAGCAGCAGGCCGGTGCAGGCGGCCAGGCCGAGCCGGCGCCGTGGCAGGTGGTCCACCAGATGGCCGGCGAACGGGGCCACGCACAGGAAGGGCAGCACTTCGGCCAGGCCGATCAGGCCCAGGGCAAAGGCATCGCCGGTGCGCTGGTAGACCTGCCAGCCCACCGCCACCGCGACGATCTGGTAGGACAGCATGGCGGCGATGCGATAGCCCAGCAGCCACCTCAGCCCGGGTTGCCGCAACAACGGCCAGGCCGAGGCGCCGGCCATGCTCAGGCGGCCTGCTGGGCGCGGGCGGTGTCCTGGATGAAGGCCAGCAGGGCGGCCATGCCGTTGCTGCGGGTCGGCGAGAGATGCTTGGCCAGGCCGATGGCGGCCACGTAATCCGGCGTGGTGGCCAGGATCTGCTCGGCACTGCGGCCCGAATACACGCGCAGGGCCAGGTAGATCAGGCCGGAGACGATGGCCGAATCACTGATGGCGTGGAAGGTGAGCTTGTCGGCATTGCCTTCAGCCACGATCCAGACCATCGACTGGCAGCCCATCAGGCGATGGGTATCGGTCTTCCACTCGGCCGGCAGGTCAGGCAGTTTGCGGCCCAGGTCGATCAGGTACTGGTAGCGCTCGGACCAGTCGCTGAAAAAGGAGAATTCGTCGGCAATTTCAGCCTGGGCCAGGGCGGGGGTGGCCTCGGTCGGGAACGGGGAGGTAGGTGCAGTCACAATCAATTTCCAGACGTGAGGCGCCGCATGCAGCGGCGCCGTGGGTGGCTCAGGCGCGCTTCCAGCGCACGCCGGCCGGGGTGTCTTCCAGCACGATGCCTTCGTCGGTCAACTGCTGGCGGATCGCATCGGCACGGGCGAAATCACGCCCGGCCTTGGCGGCCACGCGCTCGTCGACCAGGGCCTGGATGCGTGCGTCGTCATCGGCATTGCCGCCATGGTTGAACCACTGCGCCGGGTCCTGCTGCAGCAGGCCCAGGGCCTTGCCGGCACCGAGCAGGGCGGCCTTGAGGCGGGCCCGTTCGCCTGCATCGGTGGCCTTGCGCGCCTCGGTGGCGATGGCGGCGACCTCGGCCAGGGCCTGCGGGGTGTTCAGGTCATCGTCCAGGACCTGTTCGATGGCTTGCGGAATGAGCGCGTCGGCGGTCACGTCGGCCAGGTCGCGCAGGGTGCCGTAGAGGCGGTCCAGGGTGCGCGTGCACTGCTCGATCAGGGCGTCGGACCAATCCAGCGGCTGGCGGTAATGGGCCGAGAGCAGGGCATAGCGCAGCGCCTCGGGGCGGTGCTGCTGGACCAGGTCATGCACGCGCTCGATGTTGCCCAGGGACTTGCTCATCTTGGCGCCGCCGAAGTTGAGCATGCCGTTGTGCATCCACCAGCGCGCAAACGGGGCGCCGCCATGGGCACATTCACTCTGTGCCACTTCGTTCTCGTGGTGCGGGAACTGCAGGTCCACACCGCCGGCATGGATGTCGATGGTCTGGCCCAGGTGCGCGGCGGCCATCGCCGAGCACTCGATGTGCCAGCCCGGACGGCCCACGCCCCATGGCGATTCCCAGCCCGGCAGGTCCTCGCTGGAGGGCTTCCACAGCACGAAGTCGCCGGCATCGCGCTTGTACGGGGCCACTTCGACGCGGGCGCCGGCCAGCATGTCTTCCGGGTCACGGCGCGAGAGCTTGCCGTAATCCTTGAACGAGGCAACGGCGAACAGCACATGGCCATCGGCGGCATAGGCGTGGCCGGCGGCGATCAGCTGCTCGATCATCGCGATGATGTGCGGGATGTGCGCGGTGGCCTTGGGCTGGATGTCCGGGGCCTGCACGCCAAGGGCGGCCATGTCTTCCAGGTAGGCGGCGGCGAAGCGGTCGGTGATCGCGCTGATCGGCACCCCGGCCTCGCGGGCGGCGGCGTTGATCTTGTCATCCACGTCGGTGATGTTGCGCGCATAGCGCAGGGCGCCGAAGCGGCGACGCAGCAGGTCGGCCAGCACTCCGAACACCACCGGGCCACGGGCATTGCCGATGTGGACGTAGTTGTAGACGGTCGGGCCGCAGACGTACATGGTGGGGCAGGCCGGGTCGAGCGGGGCAAAGGGCTCGGTCTGACGTGACAGGGTGTTGTACAGTCGCAGGCTCATGGCATGGCGGTTTGGAAAGTGATCGAGCATTCTAACGCCGGCAGCCGGCGCCGTCCCCTGCAGGGCTGGCGTAGCGACGTTCAGCGTTGCGGCAGCGCGGCCTGCCTAGACTATGTCTACCATTCAGATACCCTGTCTCAATGAATCTGCCCTCCGTGTTGTCCATCGCCCTGGTATGTGCGGGCACGATCAGCGCTGTTTCTGCCCAGGAGCCGGCGCCGGCCGAGCGTACGGTGGTCATCGAGAATGTGCGCCATGACTACGCCCAGGTGCTCAATGTCGAGCCGGTGTTCCAGGTGCTGCGTGCCACCCGCACCGAAGAGCAGTGCGAGCCGGTGAGCACGCGGACCCTGGATCCGGTCAACGTGGTGGTGGAGAACGAGGAGAAGGGCGGTTTCGGCCGTTTCTGGAGCTCGGTCAAGCGCATGTTCGGCAGCGAACAGGAGGCCGATGAAGCGGCCCGGATCGAGGCCGAGGCCGAGGTGGTGCGACGCGATCCGCTGCTGACCCGCAATTGCCGGGTGGTGGAGGTCGGCCGTGAGTTCCGTCGCCCCATTGCCTATGACGTGGACTATGTCTGGCGCGGTACCAAGTACCGTTCGCGCCTGCCGGAAGACCCGGGCAACCGCCTGCGCATCCGTATTTCCGTCACCCCGGTGGTCGGCAGCCAGCTGGCCGCCGAGGACGCACACTGAGCCGCGCCGATGGCTTGCGTGCTGCACCTGCACATGAGATGATTACTACAATGAACGCGACCGACTTCCAGCACGCAACCAGTACTGCCCGGATGGCCTCCGGCATGACTTCGCGTGCCCGCCGACCGGAACCCCACATTCTCGCTGGGTAAGCCGGAGCGTTACGCTGTCTGTCCGAAAACCCAGCCCGAGCGGCTGGGTTTTTTCGTTCTCGATTCGGCAAGTTGGTTTCAAGCAAAACAATTGGTCGATGTGGCCACCTTCAACCAGGATCTCCCGATGTCAGTGAAGCACTTCCTCAATACCCAGGACTGGAGCCGTCCGGAGCTGGACGCCCTGCTCGACCAGGCCCGCGCCTTCAAGCAGACCAAGCTCGGTGACCAGCTCAAGGGCAAGGCAGTTGCGCTGGTGTTCTTCAACCCGTCCATGCGCACCCGTACCAGCTTCGAGCTGGGCACCTTCCAGCTTGGCGGCCATGCCGTGGTGCTGCAGCCGGGCAAGGATGCGTGGCCGATCGAGTTCGACCTGGGCACGGTGATGGATGGCGACACCGAAGAGCACATTGCCGAAGTGGCCAAGGTGCTGGCCCGCTACGCCGACATCCTGGCCGTGCGTGCCTTCCCGAAGTTTGTTGACTGGCAGATCGACCGCCAGGACCGCGTACTGGCCGCCTTTGCCAAGTACAGCCCGGTGCCGGTGATCAACATGGAAACCATCACCCACCCCTGCCAGGAGCTGGCCCATATCCTGGCCCTGCAGGAGCACTTCGGCACCACCGACCTGCGTGGCAAGAAGTACGTGCTGACCTGGACCTACCACCCCAAGCCGCTGAACACCGCGGTGGCCAACTCGGCCCTGACCATCGCCACCCGCATGGGCATGGACGTTACCCTGCTGTGCCCGACCCCGGACTACATCCTGGACGAGCGCTACATGGGCTGGGCGCAGGACAACGTGGCCGAATCCGGCGGTTCGCTGCAGGTCTCCCATGACATTGCCAGCGCCTATGCCGGTGCCGACGTGGTCTACGCCAAGAGCTGGGGCGCACTGCCGTTCTTCGGCAACTGGGGCCCGGAAAAGCCGATCCGCGACCAGTACAAGCACTTCATCGTGGACGAGGCCAAGATGGCCCTGACCAACAACGGCGTGTTCAGCCACTGCCTGCCGCTGCGCCGCAACGTCAAGGCAACCGATGCGGTGATGGATTCGCCGCAGTGCATCGCCATCAACGAGGCGGAAAACCGCCTGCACGTCCAGAAGGCCATCATGGCCGCCCTGGCCAACCCGTAATCGTTCAACCAACGGAACTGCCCCCATGAGCAACAAAGACATCGTCCTGGCCTTCTCGGGTGGACTGGATACCTCCTTCTGCGTGCCGTACCTGCAGGAGCGCGGCTGGAACGTGCACACCGTGTTCGCCGACACCGGCGGCGTGGATGCCGAAGAGCGCGACTTCATCGAAAAGCGTGCGGCCGAGCTGGGCGTTGCCAGCCACGTCACCGTTGATGGCGGCCCGGCAATCTGGGCCGGCTTCGTCAAGCCGTTCGTGATGGCCGGTGAGGCCTACCAGGGCCAGTACCCGCTGCTGGTCTCCGACCGCTACCTGATCGTGGACGCTGCGCTGAAGCGCTGCGCCGAGCTGGGCACCAAGGCCATCGCCCACGGCTGCACCGGCATGGGCAATGACCAGGTCCGTTTCGACCTGGCGGTCAAGGCCCTGGGCGATTACGAGATCGTTGCGCCGATCCGTGAGATCCAGAAGGAACACACCCAGACCCGCGCCTACGAGCAGAAGTACCTGGAAGAGCGCGGCTTTGGCGTGCGCGCCAAGCAGCAGGCCTACACCATCAACGAGAACCTGCTGGGCCTGACCATGTCCGGCGGCGAGATCGACCGTTGGGAAGCCCCGGGCGAGGGTGCCCGCGGCTGGTGCGCCCCGCGCAGCGCCTGGCCGGTGGAGCCGCTGACCGTGACCCTGAAGTTCGTCAACGGCGAAGCCGTTGCCCTGGACGGCAAGGAACTGCCGGGTGAGCAGATCCTGGCCAAGCTCAACAAGATGTTTGCCCCCTACGGCGTGGGCCGTGGCGTGTACACCGGCGACACCGTGATCGGCCTGAAGGGCCGCATCGTGTTCGAAGCTCCGGGCCTGGTCTCGCTGCTGACCGCCCACCGTGCGCTGGAAGATGCGGTGCTGACCAAGCAGCAGAACCGCTTCAAGCCGGAAGTGGCACGCAAGTGGGTGGAGCTGGTGTACGAAGGCTTCTACCACGACCCGCTCAAGGCCGACATCGAAGCCTTCCTGAAGTCCTCGCAGACCATGGTCAACGGCGAAGTCACCCTGGAAACCCGTGGTGGCCGCGTCGATGCCGTGGCAGTGAAGTCGCCGCACATCCTCAATGCCAAGGGCGCCACCTACGCCCAGTCGGCTGACTGGGGTGTGGAAGAAGCCGAAGGCTTCATCAAGCTGTTCGGCATGAGCTCGACCCTGTACGCACAGGTCAACCGCTAAGCCGCAGTGGTGTCACCGGCGGCTCCGGGTGATTCCGGGGCCGCTGGCACAAGGGCCGGCCTTGCCGGCCTGTCGGTATCCCCTCATTCAAGTGCTTTGACATGAATCCGTTGCTTGCCTCCACGCTGGATCACCTGCAGGCGCTGGTGTCCCATGACACCCGCAACCCGCCGCGCGCCATCACCACCGGTGGCATCTTTGATTACCTGCGTGAGCAGCTGCCGGACTTCAATGTCGAGGTTGTCGATCACGGTGCCGGTGCGGTGAGCTTCTACGCCGTGCGTGGCACGCCGAAGTACCTGTTCAACGTGCACCTGGACACGGTGCCGGATTCGCCGCACTGGTCGGCCGATCCGCACCAGATGCGCCGCCTGGAGGACCGTGTGGTCGGCCTGGGCGTGTGCGACATCAAGGGCGCGGCAGCCGCGCTGGTGGCCGCTGCCCAGGTCAGCAAGGGCGATGCGGCCTTCCTGTTTTCCTCTGACGAGGAAGCCAACGATCCGCGCTGCATCGCCGCCTTCCTGGCCCGCAACGTCCCGTATGAAGCGGTGCTGGTGGCCGAGCCGACCATGAGCGAGGCGGTGCTGGCCCATCGTGGCATTTCCTCGGTGCTGATGAAGTTTGCCGGGCGCGCCGGGCATGCCTCGGGCAAGCAGGACCCGTCGGCCAGCGCGCTGCACCAGGCCATGCGCTGGGGCGGCAAGGCGCTGGACCACGTTGATGCGCTGGCCCATGAGCGCTTTGGTGGCCTGACCGGCTTGCGTTTCAACATCGGCCGGGTCGAAGGTGGCATCAAGGCCAACATGATCGCCCCGGCCGCCGAACTGCGCTTCGGTTTCCGCCCGCTGCCGTCGATGGACATCGATGCGTTGCTGGCCACCTTTGCCGGTTTCGCCGAGCCGGCCGCTGCGCATTTTGAAGAAACCTTCCGCGGCCCGAGCCTGCCGTCCGGGGACATTGCCCGTGCCGAGGAGCGCCGCCTGGCCGCCCGCGACATCGCCGATGCGCTGAACCTGCCGATCGGCAATGCGGTGGATTTCTGGACCGAGGCCTCGCTGTTCTCGGCCGCTGGCTACACCACCATGGTGTACGGCCCGGGTGACATCGCCCAGGCGCACACCGCCGACGAATTCGTCACCTACGAACAACTGGAGCGCTACGCCGAATCGGTGTTGCGCATCATCGAACAAGGCGCCTGATCGCGCCCGCCGTGCCGGCCTGCGGGCCGGTGCCCTTTGTTTACGGCCGCAGGCCGTTTTTGAAGAAACCGCAATGTCTCCTTCCCAGCAAGCCCACCGCCAGACCCGTCAGACCATCGTGCGTCTGCTGTCCTCCATGGCCAGCGCCAAGGAAATCAGCCAGTACCTCAAGCGTTTCTCCCAGCTGGACGCCAAGCGCTTTGCCGTGGTCAAGGTCGGTGGCGCGGTATTGCGCGATGACCTGGAAGCACTGACTTCCTCGCTGTCCTTCCTGCAGGAGGTCGGCCTGACCCCGATCGTGCTGCATGGTGCCGGCCCGCAGCTGGATGCCGAGCTGTCGGCCGCCGGCATTGAAAAGCACACCGTCAACGGCCTGCGCGTGACCACCCCGGAAGCCCTGGCGATCGTGCGCCGGGTGTTCCAGCAGGCCAACCTGAAGCTGGTCGAGGCGCTGCAGCACAATGGTGCGCGCGCAACGTCGGTGACCGGTGGTGTGTTCGAGGCCGATTACATGGACCGCGACACCTACGGCCTGGTTGGCGAGGTAAAGAAGGTCAACCTGGCCCCGATCGAGGCATCCTTGCGTGCCGGTTCGATCCCGGTGATCGCCAGCCTGGGTGAAACCGCCGGTGGGCAGATCCTCAACGTCAACGCCGACTTTGCCGCCAATGAGCTGGTCTGCGAACTGCAGCCGTACAAGATCATCTTCCTCACCGGTACCGGTGGCCTGCTCGACGAGCAGGGCAAGCTGATCGACTCGATCAACCTGTCCACCGAGTACGACCAGCTGATGGCCCAGCCGTGGATCCACGGTGGCATGCGGGTCAAGATCGAGCAGATCAAGGACCTGCTGGACAAGCTGCCGATGGAGTCGTCTGTGTCCATCACCCGTCCGGCCGACTTGGCCAAGGAACTGTTCACCCACAAGGGCTCGGGCACCCTGGTGCGTCGTGGCGAGCGTGTGCTTACCGCCACCGCGTGGGACGAGCTGGATCTGGTCAAGATGAAGGCACTGATCGAATCCAGCTTCGGCCGCGAACTGGTGCCGGACTACTTTGCCAAGACCAAGCTGCTGCGCTGCTACGTCAGCGAGAACTACCGCGCCGCGATGATCCTCACCGACGAGGCCGAGGGCGTGTACCTGGACAAGTTCGCCGTGCTTGATGAAGCGCAGGGCGAGGGCCTGGGCCGCGCGGTATGGAACGTCATGGCCGAGCAGACCCCGCAGATGTTCTGGCGCTCGCGCAACGGCAACCCGGTCAATCATTTCTATTACGCCCAGTCCGATGGCTGCTACAAGCTGGACCACTGGAAGGTGTTCTGGTTCGGTGCGCCGGATTTTGATGCCATCCGTCGCTATGTGGACCACTGCGCCGCGCGCAAGCCGAGTCTGCAGGGATGACGCGGTGAACCACGCAGACTGGGACCGTGTGCCCACCCTGGCCGGCAACCATGTGCGGCTCGAGCCCCTGCAGATGGGCCATATCGACGGCCTGCGCGGGGCCATCGGCGATGGTGCGATCTGCCGCCTGGGCTATGCCCATGTGCCTGATGCAAAGGGCATGGCCGCCTATGTGCAGGAGGCCTTGCAGGCCCAGGCTGCAGGCAAGGCGTTGCCGTTCGTGGTGATCGATGCCGAGGGCCAGGTGGTGGGCTCCACCCGTTATTACGACCTGCAGCCGCAGGTGCCGAGGCTGTGCATCGGCTACACCTGGTATGCCCCGGGCGCGCAGCGCACCGGCGTCAATACCCAGGGCAAGCTGCTGTTGCTGCGCCATGCCTTCGAGCGTTTGGCCTGCATCAGTGTGGCTTTCCATACCAGCACCCTGAACCACGCCTCGCGTGCCGCCATTGCACGCCTGGGTGCCACCGAGGAAGGTGTGTTGCGCAACCATGCCCGTCATCCTGACGGCAGCCCGCGCGACACCGTGGCCTTTTCCATCATCGATACCCAATGGCAGGACGTGAAGCGCGCCCTGCAGCAGCGTCTGGACTCGCACGCATGACTGACAAGAAATACACCCTGGGCATTGTCGGTGCCCGTGGCTACACCGGCGCGGAGTTGATCCGCCTGGTGGCCGCCCATCCGGCCATCGAGCTGGCGTTCGTGTCCAGCCGCGAGCTGGCCGGCCAGCGTGTGGCCGAGCACAACGCTGCCTATGCCGGTGAGCTGTGCTACGAAAATCTCAGTGCCGAGGCCGTGGCCGCCAAGGGCGTGGATGCGGTGGTGCTGGCCCTGCCCAATGGCCTGGCTGCGCCGTTTGTGGCTGCCATTGATGCGGCACGCCCGCAGACGGTGATTGTCGACCTGTCGGCCGATTACCGTTTCGATGCCAGCTGGTATTACCGCCTGCCCGAGCTGGCCCGCCCCCATGCCGCCGGCAAGACCCGCATTTCCAACCCGGGCTGCTACGCCACCGCGATGCAGCTGGCGATCAGCCCGTTGCTGGATGTGCTGGCCGGGCCACCGCAGTGCTTCGGTGTCTCCGGCTGGTCCGGTGCCGGCACCACGCCCAGCGACAAGAACAACCCGGAGCTGCTGGCCGACAACCTGATGCCGTACGCGCTGACCAACCACGTGCACGAGCGTGAGGTCACCGGCCAGCTCGGCTTCCCGGTCGAGTTCATGCCGCATGTGGCGCCGCATTTCCGTGGCATCACCATGACCGTGAACCTGTGGCTGAGCCAGCCGATGAGCGTGGAGCAGGTCAGCGAGCGCTACCGCGCCCGTTATGCCGGCGAGCCGTTGATCGAACTGGTCGAGCAGGCGCCGTGGGTCAGCCGCATTGCCGGCCGCAATGGTGTGCAGATCGGTGGCATTACTCTTGCCCCGGGCGGCAAGCGCGTGGTCGTGGTGGCCACCATCGACAACCTGCTCAAGGGCGCGGCGGCGCAGGCATTGCAGAATCTCAACCTGGCCCTGGGCC
>X237_Red_shanked_Douc_Langur__coassemble_109_pt1 | contig 11534 bp, 10 predicted proteins | sample X237_Red_shanked_Douc_Langur__metabat2_high_PE_002 | metagenome-assembled genome bin X237_Red_shanked_Douc_Langur
ATGGCTGCTCGGAAAGGCGCGTGCCACGGTGAGAAGGGGCTGTGATAACACGCAGCCTCCCTGCCTGTGTCCAATGTGCCGGTTTCCATGTCCTTGCCTTCCTCGCCGCCACCTCGGCTTCCGCCCACGCCACCTGCGCCGCGTACTCCCGTGCGACGACGTGGGGTGAGCCTGGTGCATGTCGTGCTTGCCGCCGGCACTCTGTTGGCCGCCGCATACCTCATCGGTGGCAAACCGCCGGGCGACGCAGCGGAGCAACCGGCCGCAACGCCAGTAACAACGGCCCCCAGGAGTGCGTCGCAGGCAAAACGGGCTGGTGACGAGGTCATGGTGATGCGTGGCCAGGCCGCCACCGAACGGCGCGAGGTGGACCTGGCCCGCATGACCTTGCTGGAAGGCGGCACGGTGTTGCGCATTGAAGGTGGCGTCGGGCGCCACTTTGCCCGTCAGTTGGCCGGTTTGCTGGCCGAGAACCGTGGCCTGCAGCGCATCGACATCACCAGTGGTGGTGGCTACATGATGGAAGGCTTCGAGGCGGCGCGGATCATCAACCGTCACAACCTCATCGTGCGGGTCAAATCGCATTGCGCCAGCATCTGCGTGGCGCTGTGGGCGGCGGCGTTCTCGCGCCAGCTGGAGCCGGATGCGGTGATTGGCCTGCACCAATGGACGGCCCAGTGCGAAGTGATGCCCTCGCCGGAGCGCGAGCAGTGCCAGCACCACGCGCAATTTGCCACCAACAACAAATCCACCTACGAAGCCTGGCTGCGCAGCGCCGGCTTCAACGCCAACCTGATCGCCCTGCAGGCCCGTACCCTGCCGCAGGACATGGCCATCCTCACTGCCGCACAGCTGCGCTGCAATGGTGTGGATTTCGTCCTTGCCGACAAGGCAGATTGATCGCAATTGAGTGAGCTTGACCTCGTTGGCTCGGCTATCTAACCGGGTAAGTGAACCTGACCCCGATCGTCCGGAAGGTGCCGCACGCCAGTTCGGCCACGAAGGCGGCGCCCCCGGCCAGAACGCCGTGTTCTGGGTACTGCCGGAAGCCGGCTATGTGCTGGTAGGCCTGAGCAACACCGGCCCGGATGCCATGGAAAACGCAGTGAACTACATCGTTCGACGCCTGCCACTGTGAGCTGTAGTGGGGCCGCGAGCGGAAAGTGTACTCTGACCCGGGTTTTAGGTTCTGTCTTGAACCGCCTGCTATTCTCATATAAGAGGTCGTGCAGGTGCACCTGAGATCTTAAGGGGTTTAGACATAATCGGAAGCGCGTTTCCGTCACGGTGGCGTGCATGGGGGGGGTAGATGAAAGATCCAGAGATTGCAACACCGAGTGAGATTTTTAGCCAGGCGGCAAGATACAAGGCCCCGGCTTTCCAGCGCTACTACGTTTGGGGAGAAAAACAGTGGGAAGGCTTGGTCGAGGATTTGGAAACAGCCGATCACAAAAATGGCCAGTTTCTGGGTGCGATCGTGCTGAAAGACCTAGGAAAGCATTCCGGTCCTACCTCGCCTACCACCTATCTGTTGATTGATGGGCAGCAACGTCTTACGACCCTATATATGTTGCTGGTCGCACTCGCCGAGTCGGCGCAAGCTCAGGGATTCCCGGAAGACTCGGAGTACATCGTTGATAACTACCTAGTGGAGAAGAATCGAGCATTTCGCGGATGGCCAAAGTTGGTGCCAACACTTCAGGATCGCCATACGTTCTACGAGATTTTGAAGGATGCCCTCCCTGATGTGCCCTGGGAGGTCAGGCAGGATCCTGTCGAGAGTAAGCCTCGAGCATCCGCCGCTCTAAACAGTCAGTGGACCCGAATCCGGGCCTTTGTGTATGAGAGAGTCGGTTCCGAAGCTGGAGAGAATAAGCCTAATTTTGATTTTTTGCTTAATGTTGTGCAGACACAGTTGAAGCTAATCAACATAACACTTGAGCAGGATGATGATGCTAACGGCATCTTTAGTCGTCTCAATGCAAAAGGTGTCGCACTCGAGCTTTCAGATCTCATCCGCAATGAGGTCTTTAGTAAGTTCTCCCCAGTCACAGCAAAGGATGCCGCCAAGGCCGAGTATTTTTTTGAAAAAAGCTGGCAGCCATTTGAGAAGATATTTCCAGAAAAGACGCTCGACGCCTTCTTTCCAATTTATGCCCATATCGCATTGAAAGGTAAGGCGACGAAGGAAACAGCTTTCGGTGAGTTGCAGGAGCTTTGGAGGAAGACTCGACCTTCGGAAATCATCGCGGACATGACTCGATATGCAACGTTCTATGCAGCATTGAGTAAGTATGAGGCCCCCATAAGTTCTCTGTCTGCAGAGCTGAATGAACAGGTTGAACGTATCTCGCGAATGCCTAGGACTCGTGTAACGTGGCCTTTCTTGCTGCAGGTGTTGCATGCGGTAAGCGAAAAAGAAATCACCCCTAGAAGCGCTTTGAAGTGTTTGAAGATAGTCGAATCATTTTTGGTTCGTCGAGCCCTGTATGGTGAAGAGCCAACTGGGCTTCATGCCGTTTTCAAAGTGCTATGGGAAAAGACCAAAGGCGACCCGAAGGCCGTGATTGAGAAGGTTTTTACTCGCACCATTACTAGTCCGTCAGACAAAGATTTGATTGCGTATCTGAAGAAGGAGCCCAGCGACACTCGTGTAATCCTGCCTTATGTTTTGCAGGAGTGGGAGCGTCACGTCATCAAGCAGCATAAGTACGATCCGCCCACTCTCACCAAGGCCACGATTGAACAGGTTATGCCAAAGAATCTGGGTAGGGGATGGACTAAGGCTGTTTCTCCTGAGGATCACCATCGGGCTCATAGGTTGATTGGGAACATGGCAGCGCTCAGTGAACGACAGAACAAAAGTCTCAAGGATCAGTCTTGGGATCAGAAGCGAAAAAGGTTTGAAGGGTCGGATTTCAAGTCGACAAAGAAGCTTGCGAGAAAAAACGCTTGGACCGCAGTTGAGATCGACGCCAGGACGGTGTCGATGAGCAAGTGGATCACTAGCCGCTGGCCCGAGCTAGAGAAGATTTAGACTGCTAATGCGAGACTGGGGCCAGTCTCACTTGGCATGAGCTGCCTATAGATTCAAATGCTTGGTGGAAATAGCGGGCGCAGGTTGAGTTTAGTAAGAAGACGGGGCGCCCAATGGGCGCCCCGACTTGCCTTCCAGCGATGTACACCGCTCTCGCGCGGTAGTGCTTACCCCTGCTGCTCACGCGCAATCGCGCGCCAGCCGATATCGCTGCGGTGGAACTCGTTGGCCCAGCTGACCTTGGCCACGCCGTTGTAGGCATTGGCCTGGGCATCGGCCACCGAGGAACCCAGTGCGGCAATGCAGAGCACGCGGCCCCCGGCGGAGATGATGTTGCCTTCGGCATCGAGTGCGGTGCCGGCGTGGAACACCTTGGCACCCTTGTGGTTGATGTCGCCCAGGTCGCTGTCCAGGCCGGTGATCACATCGCCGGTGATGGGGCTTTCCGGGTACGGCTTGGCGGCCATCACCACGCCCAGGCTGGGGCGTTCGTCCCACTGGGCGGTGGTGACATCGAGCTTGCCGTCAATGGCCGCTTCGACCAGGTCGACCAGGTCGGAGGTCAGGCGCAGCATTACCGGCTGGGTTTCCGGGTCGCCGAAGCGCACGTTGAATTCGATCACCTTGGGCGCGCCGCTGGCGTCGATCATCAGGCCGGCATACAGGAAGCCGGTGAACGGTACGCCATCGGCGATCATGCCCTGCACGGTCGGGTTGACCACCTCGCGCATCACGCGTGCATGCACGTCGGCGGTCACCACCGGGGCCGGGGAGTAGGCGCCCATGCCGCCGGTGTTGGGGCCGGTGTCACCATCGCCCACGCGCTTGTGGTCCTGGCTGGTGGCCATCGGCAGGGCAGTGTTGCCATCGACCATGGAAATGAAGCTGGCTTCTTCGCCTTCCAGAAATTCCTCGATCACCACGCGGGCGCCGGCATCGCCGAAGGCATTGCCGGAGAGCATGTCGCGAACGGCGTCTTCGGCTTCGGCCAGCGTCATGGCCACGATCACGCCCTTGCCGGCGGCCAGGCCGTCAGCCTTGATCACGATCGGCGCGCCCTTATCACGGATGTAGGCCAGGGCCGGCTCCACTTCGGTGTGCACGGCGTAGAACGCGGTGGGAATGCCGTGGCGGGCGAGGAAATCCTTGGCGAAGGCCTTGCTGCCTTCCAGCTGGGCGGCGGCGGCGGTGGGCCCGAAGATGCGCAAGGAAGCGGCGCGGAAGGCATCGACCACACCCAGCACCAGCGGCACTTCCGGGCCGACCACGGTCAGGCCCACGGCCTCGGACTGGGCCAGGGCGAGCAGGCCGTCGATGTCGGTGACCTTGACCGCGACGTTGCGGCACTTTGCTTCGCTGGCGGTGCCGGCATTGCCCGGCGCCACCAGCACTTCAGTGACGCGGGAGGACTGGGCCAACTTCCAGGCCAGGGCGTGCTCGCGGCCGCCGGAACCGATAACCAGAATCTTCATGCGCGTGGGGTGTCCGTAAGGGTCAGGAAGTGGGGCAGCTGTTGGCCGGCAGGGTGGCTTCGAAGAACAGCGCACCGTCGGCATCGATGAAGCGCCGGCGGACCACGCCGCCAGCAGCCAGATAGGGTTTGAGCGCGGCATCGGCGCACAGCTCGGCCATGGCCTCGGTTTCGTCGGCCAACAGCGCATCACGCAGGTGTGGCTTGGCCTCGAGCTGGGCCACGCGGGCATCGGCAAAGCGGATGTCCAGCACCAGGTCCACGCCGCCGGCATAGGCGCGTTCGGTGATCAGGCCATCGCGGTAGGGCGCAGGCAGTTTGGCGTTGCTGGCGGCAAGGGCCGCCTCACGGGCCTGGCCCAGGCCGTTGCCCTGGCAGGCGCTGGCAAGGGCAAGCACGGCAAACAGGGGCAACAGGCGCAGGTTCATGGGCAGCGGTTGTCCAGTTCCGGGGTGGGGTAGTGGCGCAGGCCGGGGTCGTAATCCAGGCGCAGGTTTTCGATCACCGCGCTGCCGCAGGCCACGCCGCTGTGGGAAAGCTGCAGCGGCCAGAAACCTTCGCGCTGGCTGCTGGTATCGGCCTGCCAGGTGGTGCGCAGCTGGCGCAGGCCGGCTTCGCAGTCAGGCGCACCGGCGGTGGCGGCGGCGCTGTCCGTGGCCGCGCCATCGTCGTCCTGGCCTTGGATGTCGGCATCGTCCTGGCACTGCAGCTGGGCCTGGTTGTCGTAGTGGCTGGCAAAGCGCGCCACCTGACGCAGCTGGCCATGGTCGGCGGCCACCAGCACGGTTTCGCCCTGCATGGCCTGGTTGGCATCGCCCACGCCGGCCTGGATGGCCACGCCGGGGATGTCCGCACCCAGGGTGATCAGGGACACTTCGCCGACCACGCCGCCACTGCCCAGGGTGATGCCGCGCCGTCCATCCACCGTTTCCAGCCCGCCATTGGCATCGGCGCGCAGCAGCCACAGGTCGAGCAGGCCGGCTTCGTCGGCGGCGGCATCGTCGCGGTTGGCGCACACCGCCACCAGGCTGTGCTGGATGCCGGCAATGTCCACCGCCTCGTCCAGGCACTGGTAACGGTGCAGGGGGCGGTTGTTGTCGCGGTCACGCCAGGCCTGGTCGGCACTGGCCTGCTCGCCATAGGTGGTGTTGCGCCAGGCCTGCAGGCGCTTGTCGCGCTCGGTCGGGCTCAGCTGTGCCGGTGCACTGGGCGCGGCATCGGTGCTGGCCGCATCGGTGCCGGCCGGGCCGTCACCGGACTGGCCGCAAGCGGCCAGCCCGGCAGTGAGCAGCAGCGCACACGCGCTGGAGGTCAGGTTGCGTGTGCGCATGGGCTGGCTCCTCTTAGTGGCGGAAGTGGCGCACGCCGGTGAACACCATGGCGATGCCGTGTTCGTTGGCAGCGGCGATCACTTCGGCATCGCGCATCGAACCGCCCGGCTGGATCACCGCGGTGATGCCCGCTTCGGCAGCGGCGTCCAGGCCATCACGGAACGGGAAGAAGGCGTCCGAGGCCATCACCGAACCCGGCACGACCAGGCCGGCGTCATTGGCCTTGATCCCGGCGATGCGGGCCGAATACACGCGGCTCATCTGGCCGGCGCCCACGCCAATGGTGCGCTCGTCCTTGGCGTACACAATCGCGTTGGACTTGACGTACTTGGCCACGCGCCAGGCAAACAGCAGGTCGCGCAGCTCGGCCTCGCCCGGGGCACGGGTGGTCACCGTGGTCAGCTCGCCGGCGCTCATGCCGCGGTTGTCGGCCGACTGGATCAGCAGGCCCGAACCGATGCGCTTGGTGTCGTAGTTGTTGCGGCCCGCACCCTGGGGGATGCGCAGCACGCGCACGTTGGCCTTCTTGGTCGCGTAGGCCAGCGCATCGGCGCTGTAGTCCGGGGCGATCAGCACTTCGACGAACTGGCGGTCCAGGATGGAGGCCATCAGCGCGGCGTCCACCGGCTGGTTGAAGGCGATGATGCCGCCGAAGGCGCTGGTCGGGTCGGTGCCGTAGGCCTTTTCATAGGCATCGGCCAGCGACGGGGCCACGGCCACGCCGCACGGGTTGGCGTGCTTGACGATGACGCAGGCCGGCACCTCGAACTGACGCACGCATTCCAGCGCGGCATCGGCATCGGCCAGGTTGTTGTAGCTCAGTTCCTTGCCCTGCAGCTGTTCAAACGTGGCCAGGGTGCCCGGCACCGGGTACAGGTCACGGTAGAACGCGCCGGTCTGGTGCGGGTTCTCGCCGTAGCGCAGGTCCATCACCTTCACGAAGGACGAATTCATCTGCGCCGGGTATTCGGCACGCACCGGCACCGCGGTGGTTTCGGTTACCGCCGACAGGTAGTTGCTGATCGCCGCGTCGTACTGGGCCACGCGGTTGAACGCGGCCACCGACAGGGCAAAACGCTGGGCCGCGGAGAGCTGGCCGTCGTTGGCCTGCAGCTCGGCGATCAGGCCGGCGTACTGGTCCGGGCTGGTGGCCACGGCGACGCGGGCGAAGTTCTTGGCAGCAGAGCGCAGCATGGCCGGGCCGCCGATGTCGATGTTCTCCACCGCATCTTCCAGCGTGCAGTCTGCCTTGGCGGTGACCGACTCGAACGGGTACAGGTTGAGCACCAGCAGGTCGATGGCGGCGATGCCGTGCTGGGCCATCACTGCATCATCAAGACCGGCGCGGCCGAGCAGGCCACCGTGGACCATCGGGTGCAGGGTCTTGACCCGGCCATCCATCATTTCCGGGAAACCGGTGACGTCACTCACATCCTTGACCGGCAGGCCGGCCTCGCGGATGGCCTTGGCGGTGCCGCCGGTGGAGAGCAGTTCAACGCCGCGTGCGTTGAGTGCGCTGGCCAGTTCAATCAGGCCGGTCTTGTCGGAAACGGAAAGCAGGGCCCGGCGGACGGGCAGCAGATCACAAGCCATGGTGCGGATCACAGCGGTGGGAGCGGGGGCTGTATTGTAGGCCGCGGCCTTGGATGGCGTCGCGTGACGGAGGGCATGTTGTATCGCCCCGCAGCGTTGTGGCTGGCTCTGCCGGCAGCCATGCTAGAGGCGTACCTGAAGGCGCCGCGCTTGCGGGCCGGGGCCACTGCTGGGGTAGGCTGTGGCCAACACTGCCAGGAACCGCAGGGCGAAGATCGTGTCGATCTATGCATTGAAAGGACGTTTCCAGAACCTGTTGCGCCCCGCCGTGGGGGCGCTGTACCGGGCCGGCGTCAGCGCCAACAGCGTGACCGTAGCCGCCGCGCTGGTGTCGCTGCTGGTGGCTGCGCTGGTCTGGCGCTATGCCCCGACCCAGCCATTGTTCTACCTGGCCCTGCCGCTGTGGATGCTGCTGCGCATGGCGCTCAACGCCGTGGACGGCATGCTGGCACGCGAGTTCGGCCAGCAGTCCGCACTGGGTGCCTACCTCAATGAACTGTGTGACGTGGTCGCCGATGCAGCCCTGTACCTGAGCCTGCTCAGCGTGCCGGGAGCGCAGGCCGCGTGGCTGTGGCTGCTGGCCTGGGCCGCCGCCTTGAGTGAATACGCCGGCGTGCTCGGCCTGATGGTCGGCGCCAGCCGCCGCTATGACGGCCCGATGGGCAAGAGTGACCGCGCCTTTGTGATTGGCCTGGCCGGCGTGTTGCTGGCCGGCGGCTGGCTGGCAGCCAGCGTGCTCAACGTCGTGGTCGCGGCCATGGCCGGGTTGTGCCTGTGGACCCTGGTCAAGCGGGTGCGCCGGGGCCTGGCCGAGGCCGCAGCGGGAGCAGGGCAGGGCTGAGGCGGACAGCAGCAACGCAGACCACGACAACAGGCCAGGAACGGCCACACCCACCACGATTGCACAGGCACAAGGATCAGCGTGATGAGGCAGCAGCAGGAGCGGCAGTTTTCCAGTTTCGACGAGCAGGCGCTGTACTACCGGCATTGGCCGGCGCTCACCGGCACCACCCCGCCACGGGCCATCGTGCTGCTGCACCGTGGCCATGAGCATTCCGGCCGGGTGACGCATCTGGTCGATGAGCTGGACCTGGCCGATACCGCCTTCTTTGCCTGGGATGCACGCGGCAACGGCCGCTCGCCCGGTGAGCGCGGCGATGCGCCGGGCTTTGATGCCCTGGTGCGTGACCTGGACAGCTTCATCGCCCATATCGGCAGCGAACACGGCATTGCGGTGGAGGACATCGTGGTCATCGCGCAGAGTGTGGGCGCGGTGGTGGCTGCCACCTGGGTGCATGACTACGCGCCGCGCCTGCGCGCCCTAGTGCTGGCCTCGCCGGCGTTCAAGGTCAAGCTGTACGTGCCCTTTGCCCGCCCCGGCCTGGCCCTGATGCACAAGCTGCGTGGCAACTTCTTCGTCAACAGCTACGTCAAGCCGCAGTGGCTGACCCACGATGCGCAGCGGGTGGAAAGCTACCGCAGTGATCCGCTGATCACCCGGCCGATTTCAGTGCGCGTGCTGCTGGGCCTGTACGCGGCCGCCGACCGGGTGGTGGCCGATGCCCAGGCCATCAGTGTGCCGGTGCAGCTGCTGGTGTCCGGTGCCGATTTCGTGGTCCAGCGTGGCCCGCAGGACCGCTTCTACGAGCGCCTGTCCAGTCCGGTGAAGGAGCGCGTGCACCTGCCCGGTTTCTTCCACGACACCCTGGGCGAGCGTGACCGCGCCCCGGCCGTGGCCCGTATCCGCCAGTTCGTGCAGGCCCGTTTTGCCCAGCCGCTGTGGCAGCTGTCGCGGCGTGATGCCCATCGCCATGGGCCGACCTTCGACGAGGCCGAGATCCTGTCCTGGCCGCCACAGCGCAACAGCCTGGCCGACCTGCGCTGGCGCGGGGTGCGGGCCGGCCTGCGCCTGGGCGGCAAGCTGTCCGAAGGCATCGCCCTGGGCCTTGAGACCGGCTTTGATTCGGGCAGCACGCTGGACTACATCTACCGCAACCAGGCCCGCGGCAAGGGCCCGCTGGGGCGGCTGGTGGACCGCAACTACCTGGATGCGATCGGCTGGCGCGGCATCCGCATCCGTGGCCAGCACCTGCAGCAGCTGTTGCGCGAGGCAGCCGGCCGGCTGCGTGCGCAGGGCCTGCCGGTGCGGGTGCTGGACGTGGCCGCCGGCCATGGCCGCTACGTGCTGGAGGCGCTGGGCAGTGGTCAGCAGCGGGCCGAGCAGATCGTGCTGCGTGATTTCAGCGCGCTCAACGTCAGCCAGGGCCAGGCCCTGATCGCCGCACTCGGCGCCGGTGACATCGCCCGCTTCGAACAGGGCGATGCGTTTGATCCGGTCCAGCTGGCCACGCTGGACCCGGCGCCGACACTGGCGGTGGTGTCTGGCCTGTACGAACTGTTTGCCGACAACGATGCGGTGCTGCGTTCGCTCAAGGGGATTGCCGCGGCGGTGCCGCCCGGCGGCTACCTGGCCTATACCGGCCAGCCCTGGCACCCGCAGCTGGAGTTCATTGCCCGGGCCCTGACCAGCCACCGCGACGGTGCGGCCTGGGTGATGCGCCGGCGCACCCAGCAGGAAATGGACGAACTGGTGCGCCTGGCCGGCTTTGAGAAGGTGACCCAGCGCATCGATGGCTTCGGCATCTTCAGCGTGTGCCTGGCACGTCGGTGCGCGTGAGCATGGGGGCAGCGGCGGCGTCGCCTGCACCCACTGCACGGCCATGGCGGCGGGCGCTGCTGTGGCTGGCCCTGCTCGGCCCGTTCTTCTTTGCCAGCTATGGCTTTGCCAACTGGTGGGCCAGCACCCGGGCGCAGGTGCCGGTGGTGGTGTTCGGCTGGGAGGCCGGCATGCCCTTCGTGCCGTGGACGATCGTGCCGTACTGGTCGATCGACGTGTTCTACGCGGTATCGCTGCTGCTGTGCCGGCAGCGGCTGGAGCTGGACCGGCATGCGCTGCGCCTGCTCAGCGCGCAATTGATCGCCGTTGCCTGCTTTTTGTTGTGGCCACTGCGTTTCAGCTTCACCCGGCCGCAGACCGAGGGCGTGTTCGGCTGGTTGTTCGATGTGCTGTTGGGTTTTGACAAGCCGTTCAACCAGGCGCCGTCACTGCACATCGTGCTGCTGGTGGTGCTATGGGTGAAGTTTGCCCAGTACCTGCACGGTGGCTGGCGCTGGTTGTTGCATGGCTGGGCGTTGCTGATCGGGGTATCGGTGCTGACTACCTACCAGCACCATTTCATCGATATCCCGACCGGGGCCCTGGTGGGCTGGCTGTGCGTATGGCTGTGGCCGGAGCAGGGCACACCGCCACTGCGGGCCTGGCAATGGCATGGCGATGGCCGGCGCTGGCGCTTGGCCGCGTATTACCTGCTGGGCGCAGTAGTGCTGCTGTTGCCGGCAGTTGTCTTCGGCGGTGCGGCGTTGTGGCTGTTGTGGCCGGTGGTGTCCGTGCTGCTGGTGGCCCTGGCCTATGCCGGGCTGGGCACGGCCGTGTTGCAGAAACGGGCCGATGGCCGTTTGAGCATGGCCGCGCGCTGGCTGCTGGCCCCGTATCTGGTCGCGGCCTGGCTCAATTCGCGGCTGTGGACACAGCGTGCGCCACAGCCGGTGGCGGTGACCACGGATGTCTGGCTGGGCCGGATGCCGGCCCGCCGCATGCCTGCGCCGTTGCTGGCGGTGGTGGATGTGTGCGCCGAGCTGTCCTGCACGGTGGCGGCGCCGGCTTATGCCAGCGTGCCGATGCTGGACCTGGTGGTGCCTTCACCGGCGCAGCTGGTCGAGGCGGCCGGGGCGATCGAGCGCCTGCGCGGCAATGGCCCGGTGCTGGTGTGCTGCGCCCTGGGTTATTCACGCAGTGCGGCCAGTGTGGCGGTGTGGCTGCTGCGCAGCGGCCAGGCAACCACGCTGGACGCGGCATTGGCCCGGCTGCGTGCGGCGCGGCCGCAGGTGGTGCTGGGGCCGGGCCATCGGGCCGCCATTGCCGCTGCCGCCGGAGTACGGCCATGAGCGCGCTGCCCGATCTTGCCGCCATGCACTTGCTGCTGCGCCAGGGGCGTGGGCCGGCGTGGCTGTCACTGGCCCTGCTGCTGGCCGCCTTGGTGCT
>X237_Red_shanked_Douc_Langur__coassemble_110_pt1 | contig 11377 bp, 7 predicted proteins | sample X237_Red_shanked_Douc_Langur__metabat2_high_PE_002 | metagenome-assembled genome bin X237_Red_shanked_Douc_Langur
CGCCGATGGCCACTGCTGCCATCCGCCCCAGTCCGGCGGTGGCCGCCGGACGTGCTGCCACCGGCGCTGCCGGATCAGGCACCGCTTCGGTGGCGGGCGACGGGCCGACCGGGTCCATCACAGCCCCCGCCAGGCAAACACGCCCGAGGCGATGAACAGCACGTAGACCGTCAGCGCGATCAGCGCCACCGTCCACGCCGTGCGGCGTACACCGCGCCGGCGCTGCAGCGCGCGCTGCCCCTCAGTGGCTGATGTCGTCATGGGCCAGGTCTCCGGGCTTGATCACGGGCGGCGTGGTGAAGGTATGCGCCGGTGCCGGTGACGGCACGGTCCACTCCAGGCCCTTGGCCCCTTCCCAGGCACGGGCTTCGGCCCTCGGGCCGGCGCGCAGGGAATGCAGCAGGATCGCGGCCATCATGAAGGGCGTGGCGAACATGCCGAAGGCACCGATCGAGCTGATCAGGTTCCAGTCGGCAAACACCACGTTGTAGTCCGGAATGCGCCGCGGCATGCCGGCCAGGCCGAGGAAGTGCTGCGGGAAGAACAGCAGGTTGACGAACACCACCGACCACCAGAAGTGGAACTTGGCCCAGAACTCGTTGTACATGCGCCCGGTGAACTTGGGCCACCAGTAGTAGACCGCGGCAATCAGCGCAAACAGTGCGCCGGTGACCAGCACGTAGTGGAAGTGGGCGACCACGAAATAGGTGTCGTGGTACTGGAAGTCGGCCGGCACGATGGCCAGCATCAGGCCGGAGAAACCGCCGATGGTGAACAGGATCACGAAGGCCACCGACCACAGCATCGGCGCTTCGAAGGTCAGCGAGCCCTTCCACATCGTCGACACCCAGTTGAACACCTTCACCCCGGTGGGGATGGAGATCAGCATGGTGGCGAACATGAAGTAGATCTCCCCGCCCAGCGGCATGCCCACGGTGAACATGTGGTGGGCCCAGACGATGAAGGAGAGGAAGGCGATGGCCGCAGTGGCATAGACCATGGCCTGGTAGCCGAACAGCGGCTTGCGGCTGAAGGTGGGGATGATCTCCGAGACCACGCCGAAGGCGGGCAGGATCATGATGTACACCTCCGGGTGACCGAAGAACCAGAAGATGTGCTGGTACATCACCGGGTCACCGCCACCGGCGGCGCTGAAGAAACTGGTGCCGAAGAACTTGTCGGTCAGCAGCATGGTCACCGCACCGGCCAGCACCGGCATCACCGCGATCAGCAGGAAGGCGGTGATCAGCCAGGTCCAGCAGAAGATCGGCATCTTCAGCAGGTCGATGCCCGGCGCGCGCATGTTGAGCACGGTGGCGATGATGTTGATCGCGCCCATGATCGAGCTGATGCCGGCCACGTGGATGGCGAAGATGGTGAAGGCCACGTTGTAGCCGCCCTGCAGCGACAGTGGCGGGTACAGCGTCCAGCCACCGGCCGGGGCACCACCGGGCAGGAACAGGGTCAACAGCAGCATCGAGAAGGCCACCGGCAACAACCAGAACGACCAGTTGTTCATGCGCGGCAGGGCCATGTCCGGCGCACCGATCTGCAGCGGGATCATCCAGTTGGCCAGGCCGACGAAGGCCGGCATCACCCCGCCGAAGATCATCACCAGCGCATGCACGGTGGTCATCTGGTTGAAGAATTCCGGGCGCACATGCTGCAGCCCGGGCTCCATCAGCTCCAGGCGCATGATCACGCTCATCGCCGCGCCGATGATGAACATCACAAAGGAGAACAGCAGGTACAGCGTGCCGATGTCCTTGTGGTTGGTCGAAAAGAACCAGCGGTCAATGAAGCCCGGCTGGTGATGATGGTGGTCCGCGTGTCCTGCTGCCGGATGGGCCATGCAACTACACCTCGAATCGAACGATGGTCAGCGGCCGGCAAACCCGGCCGCAGTGGAAAAAATCACGCCTGCGGCTGGGCCTGCACCGGCTCGGCGTTGTCGGCGGCTGGATCAGCCGGCGCCGTGCCGTCGGTGGCATCAGGCGCAGCGGCATCCTCGCTGGCCGGTACCTCGGCCGGTTTGGCCGCGGCCTGGCGCTGGGCCAGCCAGGCGGCAAATTCGTCCTTGGACACCGCCTCGACCACGATCGGCATGAAACCGTGGTCCTTGCCGCACAGCTCGGCGCACTGGCCACGGTAGACACCGGGTTTCTCGATCAGGGTCCAGCCCTCATTGATGATTCCCGGGATGGCATCCTGCTTCCAGCCCAGCGCCGGCACCCACCAGGAGTGGATCACGTCATCGGCGGTGATCACAAAACGCACCTTGGTATCGACCGGCAGCACCAGGCGGTTGTCCACATCCAGCAGGTAATGCGGATGGGTGGCCGGGTCCGGGCGCTCCCCGCTCTGCCGCAGGCGGTCCGATTCACGGTCCAGACGGCTGAAGAAGCGCACGTCCTGGCCCAGGTATTCGTATTGCCACATCCACTGGTAGCCGGTGATCTTGACCGTCATCTCGGCATTGCGGGTGTCATACATCGCAATCAGCTTGGCCGTGGCCGGAATGGCCATCACCACCAGGATGATCACCGGGATCACCGTCCACAGGATCTCGGCCGTGGTGTTGTGGCTGAATTTGGCCGCCACCGCGCCCTTGGACTTGCGGAAGGCGAACATTGCATAGGCCATCGCGGCAAACACGATCAGGCCGATCACCACGCACACCCACAGCGCCACCATGTGCGCCTCCCACGCCAGCCGCGCGGTCTGGGTCACCCCCTTGCCCATGTTCAACTGCCAGCGCACCGGATCGGCCGATTGCGCCTGGGCGGCGGCTGACCCGGCCATGGCCATCACGGCGATGGCCCAACGCTGTACTGCCCCACACCTGCTGCTTAGCTTCATGCCTGGACCCTTGACGTCATCGGTTGCAGCCAACGCAGGCTGCGAGCAAGCGATCAAGCGCCGGAGCCGGCATCTGGCCGATGGCCAGATACCGCTTTCCGGATGCCACACAATCATTGCGGCAGACAGCACCGGCAGGGCCGGCACCACCACGAGCCTGGGGCTCCAACGCATCGATCGGCAACAACCGGCAAGTTGCGTCCGTGGGGGGACGCTGCACTGCTGCTGCGCCGGACCACGTTCGGATTGCCCTCTACCGTCGATCACGTCACAGCCGCATTCATGCCGCGGACAGCGACTCGATGGTAACGGCGCCCTCACAGCGCGGCAACCGCGCAGCACGCACTTTCGATGCTGCAGCGCACCGCAAAAAACGGCCGCAACTGCGCCGGCTCCAGCTGCTCAGATGCCGAAATCAGCACAAAAACAACAGCCCCCTTCCCGACCCCGTTCCAAGCCCTATATTTGCTCCCCAGCAAGCCTGCCCCTGTACCCCGAGGCGCGTCGTACCGGCCTTTATGTACAGGCAATAGACCAAAACATCCGAGTCGCCGCATGACCCATCCAACGCTCTCATCCTCCCTGCCGGCTGCGCGCCCGGCACTGCGCCAGGCCATCACCGATGGCTGGCTGCGTGACGAAACCGGCTGCGTCCAGAGCCTGCTTGAACAGGCCCGTTTGCCCGACCAGGAGCAGGCCCTGGTGCAGGCCATCGCCACCGATCTGGTCCGCCGTGTGCGCGTCCGCGCCAAGGATCAGGGCGCCATCGAGGCCTTCATGCGCCAGTACGACCTGGGCAGCGAGGAAGGCGTGCTGCTGATGTGCGTGGCCGAGGCCCTGCTGCGCATCCCCGACCAGGACACCGCCGACAAGCTGATCCGCGACAAGCTCGGCGATGCCGACTGGGCCCGCCACATGGGCGGCAGCGATTCGCTGCTGGTCAATGCCTCGACCTGGGGCCTGATGCTGACCGGCAAGCTGGTCACCCTCAATGACGCCACCCGCGCCGATGCCCCGGGCGCCTTCAAGCGCCTGATCGGCCGGATGGGCGAGCCGGTGATCCGCCTGGCCACCCGCCAGGCGATGAAGATCATGGGCCACCAGTTCGTGATGGGCCGCACCATCGACGAGGCGCTGGCCCGCTCGCACAAGGGCGACAACGCCAACTACCGTTATTCCTTCGACATGCTCGGCGAAGGTGCGCTGACCATGCGCGACGCGCTGCGCTACCTGGAAGACTACAAGCGCGCCATCCACACCATCGGCCGCGACAACCAGGCCCATGGCGGCGGCGAAGGTGGCGATGTCACCACCGCCCACGGCATCTCGATCAAGCTCTCGGCGCTGTACCCGCGCTACGAGCACGCCAAGCGCGAACGCGTGCTGCGTGACCTGGTGCCGGCCGTGCTCGAACTGGCCCAGCTGGCCCGTTCCTATGGCATCGGCTGCACCGTCGATGCGGAGGAATGCGACCGCCTGGAGCTGTCTCTGGACATCATCGAGGCCGTTGTCAGCCATCCCTCACTCAAGGGCTGGGAAGGCTTCGGCATCGTGGTCCAGGCCTACCAGAAGCGTACGCCCTACACGATCGACTACCTGGCTGACCTGGCCCGCCGCATCGGCCACAAGCTGCAGGTGCGCCTGGTCAAGGGCGCCTACTGGGATGCGGAGATCAAGCGCGCACAGATGGAGGGGCTGGAAAGCTACCCGGTGTTCACCCGCAAGCAGAACACCGACGTCTCCTACCTGGCCTGCGCCAAGCGCCTGTTCGGCCACAGCGACGCCATCTACCCGATGTTTGCCACCCACAACGCGCACACCATCGCCTCGATCAAGGTGATCGCGGCCGGCCGCACCTACGAGCACCAGAAGCTGCACGGCATGGGCGATGACCTGTATGCCGAGGTGATCCCGGCCGACCGCCTGGATGTGCCCTGCCGCGTGTATGCCCCGGTGGGTTCGCACGAGGACCTGCTGCCCTACCTGGTACGACGCCTGCTGGAAAACGGCGCCAACTCCAGCTTCGTCAACCGCGTCACCGATGAATCGGTGGCCATCGACGAGCTGATCCGCAACCCGGTGGCAGCAGTGGAATCGTTTGCCAGCATCCCGCACCCCAAGATCCCGCTGCCGCGCGAGTTGCTGCGCAGCCAGAACCACGACAGGACCAATTCGATGGGCATCAACTTCGCTGACGACAACACGCTCAAGGCCCTGGCCGCCCAGCTGGACCAGTACACCGGCCCGTGGCAGGCCACCGCCCTGGTGCCCGGTGCACAGCCCACCGGCACCGCCGTCACTGTCACCAACCCGGCGGACCGTCGCCAGCAGGTGGGCAGCTGGACCCCGGCCGATGCGGCCACCGTCGAGCGCGCCCTGGCCAATGCCGCCGCAGCCCAGCCGGGCTGGAACGCCACCCCGGCCGCCGGCCGCGCCGCGATCCTGGAAAAGGCCGCCGAACTGCTCGAAGCCCAGACCGCCAAGTACATGGCCCTGTGCACCGCCGAAGCCGGCAAGAGCCTGCCCGACGGCATCGCCGAAGTGCGCGAGGCGGTGGACTTCCTGCGTTACTACGCCATGCAGGCCCGCGAGAAGTTTGCCGATGTCGCCCTGCCCGGCCCGACCGGTGAATCCAACGTGCTGCAGCTGCACGGCCGCGGCGTGTTCGTGTGCATCAGCCCGTGGAACTTCCCGCTGGCCATCTTCCTGGGCCAGGTGGCCGCCGCTCTGGCCGCCGGCAACAGCGTGATTGCCAAGCCGGCCGAGCAGACCACCCTGATCGGCTTTGAAGCGGTCAAGCTGCTGCATGAGGCCGGCATCCCGGCCGACGTGCTGCAGTACCTGCCCGGCGACGGTGCCACCGTCGGTGCCGCCCTCACCGCCGATCCGCGCGTGGCCGGCGTGGCCTTCACCGGCTCGACCGAAACCGCCCGCGCCATCAACCGCGCGATGGCCGCACGCGATGCCGCCATCGGCGTGCTGATCGCCGAGACCGGTGGCCAGAACGCGCTGATCGCTGACTCCTCCTCGCTGCCAGAGCAGCTGGTCAAGGATGCCATCGGCTCGGCCTTCACCTCGGCCGGCCAGCGCTGCTCGGCCGCCCGCGTGCTGTTCGTGCAGGACGACATCGCCGACAAGGTCATGACCATGCTCGCCGGCGCGATGGCCGAGCTCAAAGTGGGCAACCCGGCCCTGCTGGCCACCGACGTCGGCCCGGTGATCGACGCCGATGCCCTGGCCATCCTCGATGCCCATGCACAGCGCATGGACGCCGAAGCCCGTCTGATCGCCGCCGCCCCACTGGACGCCGATGCCGCCAACGGCAGCTTCTTCGCCCCGCGTGCCTATGAGCTGAAGTCCCTGTCCCAGCTGCAGCGCGAAGTGTTCGGCCCGGTGCTGCACGTGATCCGCTTCAAGGGCGACCAGCTGCAGGCGGTGATCGACCAGATCAATGCCACCGGCTACGGCCTGACCCTGGGCGTGCATTCGCGTGTGGACAGCACCATCGAGCACATCAGCCGCTCGATCAATGTCGGCAACGTCTACGTCAACCGCAACCAGATTGGTGCCGTAGTGGGCGTGCAACCGTTCGGTGGCCAGGGCCTGTCCGGCACCGGCCCCAAGGCCGGCGGCCCGCACTACCTGACCCGCTTCACCACCGAAAAGACGGTCACCGTGAACACCACCGCTGCCGGTGGCAATGCCTCGCTGATGACCCTGGGCGACTGATCGGCGATCAGTGCCGGCTGTACGACGCCCCGCCCCGTGCGGGGCGTTTTTGTATCCGCTGCCAGCACGGTTGCGGTACCGCCTCGACCTCTGCCGTCGATGGCCACAAACAACAAGGCCCCGCCGGAGCGGGGCCTTGCATGGTCAAACCAGCGCCTGGATCAGAACTTGTAGTTGATCGAGGCAGCCAGGATGTCGCCACCCACCTCGTACTTGCCCTGCAGCAGGTTGTTGGTGGCGGCGCGGGCGTTGATCGCCGGCTCGTTGGTGAACAGGTGGGTGTAGCCGATGTTGAACTCCATGTTCTCCGACGGCTGCCAGCCGACGCCCAGCGACAGCCACTTGCGGGTCACGTCCGGCACGCGCACGTCACGGTGCTCGTAGCTGGTCGGGCTTTCGTCGTAGGCCACGCCGCCACGCAGGGTCACGGTGTCGCTGTACTTGTACTCGGCACCGATCGAACCGAAGGTGGTGTCGTCGTAATGGAAGCCCAGCACCGAATCCGGCTGGTTGGAAGCGAAGTCCACGGTGACGGTGTCAAACGCGCTCTTCCACGCGGTGCGCGACAGGTCGCCCATCACGGTCCAGCGGTCGTTGACACGGTGGGTCACGCTGACGGTGGCCGAGGCCGGCAGGGTCACGGTGGCCTTGCCGCTGGAGTTGACGAAGATGCCACGGGCATCGGTCTGCAGGGCAGCAGCGGCCAGGGCCGGCACTTCGAAGGTGGCCTTGCCGCCGGTGATCTTGTGTTCGACCTTGGAGCGGTAGCTGAAGGCGATGTTGGTGTCTTCGCTCGGGCTCAAGGTGGTGCCCAGGGTGTAACCGAAGGCATTGTTGTCGCCTTCAACGGTGCTGAAGCCGTCGGCGCTGCCCGGGTACAGGCCCAGCTGGGCGCTGGCGCCATTGCTGGCGGCATAGGCAACGGTACCGAAATCGATGGCGTTGCTGATTTCGATGGTCAGGTGCTCGGCGAACACTGAAGCGCCGAAGGACACATACGGGTTGACGTCGTAGGAGAACGAGGCACCCAGGTCGATGGCCTTCAGGTCGGTGGTGACACCGTGGTAACGGCCCACCCAGTCACGGTCGTATTCGGTCTTGAAGCCGAACGGCACGGTCAGCGACATACCAAAGTGCATGTCATCGCCAACCGGGGTGTAGAAGTAGGCCGCCGGAACCGGGGCAATCATGCCGGCATCGCCACCGTTGCCGCCGCTGATCGGGGCACCGCTCGGCTGACGGGCGTTGAACTTTTCAAAATCAGCCGAGAAGCTGATCACGCTCAGGTCGGCCTGGAACTGGCGGCCGTCGAGCAGGCGCATCGAAGCCGGGTTGGTGGCGACCACCGAGGCATCGCCCCAGGCGCTGGTGGAACCGGCAAATGCACGGCCCAGGCCCTTGGCGCTGTTTTCCTTCAGCTGGAAAGCAGCAGCATTGGCGTGGCCTGCAGCCAGCGCGCCAACAACACCAACAGCCAGTGCGGTGAAACGAATCATGTGGGAAGCGGTAGACATTTTGCGTTCTTCTCCGGAAATACAGTTGATTTAGCCTTGGTGCGCCTGCCAGCCGAGTACCCTCGACCAGCGCCGGAGACCCCTCCCGACATACGACGCCGTATGCAGTATAACCACAGTGTTTAACTGGACACTAACGGCACTGCAACATTTTAGACACGCTTGGGGCCGGCCAACATACGCCTTTTGCACGATGGTGTCAGTGCTTGGAATTGGCTTGCAAATGTGTGATGGCTCAAGCACTTATGTTGCATGGCAACATAAACTTGCGGGCGCCTCGTCACTCTGCCGGCGTGGCATCGGCCGGCGCGGCTTGGCCGGGCGGTGCCTTCAACGCCGCCAGGGCCTGTTCGATAGGCTTGTCCCCGGGCAGGAAATCGCCGCTGGGCAGGCCGGCATTTTCCTGCTCCAGCTCGCCCTCCAGGTGCCCGCCCAGACCGGCCTCGCGATAATCACCGGCCGCAGCATTGCTGGCCTCCGGGCTGAGCACGATATCCGGGCTGATGCCCACGGCCTGGATCGAACGCCCGCTCGGGGTGTAATAACGTGCCGTGGTCAGTTTGATCGAATCGCCATTGTCCAGCGGCAGCACGCTCTGCACCGAGCCCTTGCCGAAGGTGCGGCTGCCGATGATGCGTGCGCGCTGGTTGTCGGCCAGGGCGGCGGCCAGCACTTCGGAGGCACTGGCCGAGCCGGCATCCACCAGCACCATCAGGTCGGTTCCCGGCAACAACTGGCCTGCCGTGGCTTCAAAGTGCGAATCACTGCTGCTCAGCCGGCCACGGGTGCTGACGATGGTGCCCTGCTCGAGCAGTTCATCGGCGATCTGCACCGCCGCGGTCAGCAGGCCGCCGGGGTTGCTGCGCAGGTCCAGCACCAGGCCCTTGAGCGGCTCGGCCGACTGCTCGCCCAGGCGCTTGGCGTGCTGGGCAAAATCCGTCGCGGTGTCAGCCTGGAAGGTAGAAATGCGGATATAGCCGTACTGCGGTTCCAGCAGGCGGCTGCGCACGCTGCTCAGGCGGATGGTCTGCCGCTGCACCACAATCTCCAGCAGCTTGGCCTGCCCTTCGCGGCGGATGCCCAGGGTGACACTGGAACCGGTTGGCCCGCGCAAAGGTTCCACATCGGTGATGGCTGCCATCTGCTTGCCATCCACGGCCACAATCAGATCGCCCGGCAAAACGCCGGCCGCTGCTGCAGGGCCGCCCTCGATCGGCGCGATCACCTTGAGCACCTTGTCCTTGAGCGTCTGTACTTCCACCCCGATGCCTTCGTAGGCGCCACGCGACTGCTCCTCGAACACCTTGGCCTGCTCGGCATCCAGATAGCTGCTGTGCGGATCCAGCTCCAGCAGCAGGCCACGGATGGCCGACTGCATCAGTTTGCTGTCGGCAACCGGCTCCACATAGGCCGCGCGCACCGCATTGAACACGGTGACGTAGCGTCGGATCTCATCCAGCGGTACTGCCTGCTGCGGCGTTGCGCCCGGGGCCGGGGTCTTGTCCTGCTGTGCCAACGCAGGGCTGACGACGACCAGCGCCAACAAGGCACTGCTGATTTGATGGGTCCAACGCATCGCGCTCTCCTTGGTCTACGCAACCTGGGCCAGATCGACCTGTCCAGGGCAAGCCACGATTATGCGCGATGCGTGCGCATCCGCCAGCTCAGCGCCGCAGCCAGCTGGCCGGATCCACCGGCTGGCCGTTGCGTCGCAGCTCGAAGTACAGGGCATTGCGTCCCTGCCCACCGGAGTTGCCGACGCGTGCCACCGATTCACCACGCTTGACCTGGCTGCCGTTGTCACGCAGCAGGCTCTCGTTGTGTGCGTACAGGCTCATGTAACCGTTGCCATGGTCGATGATCAGGATCATGCCGTAGCCGGTCATCCAATCCGAATACACCACCTTGCCATCGGCCACCGCCGTCACCGGCGCACCGGCGGCGGCCTCGATCAGGATGCCCGTGCTGGTGCGGCCGTCCGCCTGGCGCGCGCCGAAGCGGCGCACCATGGTCCCGCTCAACGGCCACGCGCCGCCTCCCACCCGCACCCCGGGCTGGGCTGCTGGCGCTTGCTGCCCACGTGCAGGCTGCCCCGTGCGTGGCCGGCTGTTGGTGCCGGCAGATGCATTGGCACTGCGTGCCGCCCGTTGTGCGGCAGCGGCCCGCGCCGCCTGTGCGCGCAGATTCGCCAGCACGGTTTCCAGCGACCGCACATCCCGGCTCAGTGCTGCCTCGCGGCTTTGCTTCTGTGCATGCTCGGCATTGATCGCGGCCACCGCCTGGCGGTGGGTGTTGCGTTCCTGGCTCAGTTGCGTGGCCAGCGACTTCTGTTGTTCGCGCTTTTCCAGCAGGCCTTGGCGCAGTTGTGCCGATTCCTGCTCCAGTGCCTGTACCTGGGCCAGATCGGTGTTGATCCGTTCCAGCGTGTCCATGCGTTGTTGCTGCAGGTAGCGGTGATAGGCCAGTACCCGCTGGCTGTCGCTGAGCTGATCCTGTGACAACAGCAGCTTCAACGCCGAATGATTGCCCTGGCGCTGGCTGTCACGCAGCAGGCTGGCGAGCCGGCCGCGCTGGTCGGCAATGTCGGCCTGCAATTGAGTGCGCCGTTGCTGGGCGCTGGCCAGCTGTGCATCCTGCGCTGCCAGTGCATGCTCCACGTCAGCCAGGCTCCGGCTGGCCCGCGCCACACGTGCATCGGCCTGACGCAGCTGGGCGTTGGCCGCCTGCATCGATTGCTCGGTCTCGCGTCGTTGCGCAGCGGTCTGCCGCAGTTGCTCGCGCGTCTGTTGCAGGCGGCGCTCCGTGTTTGCCGCATTCTGTGCCGGGGCATGGCCCGGGGCCAGCAGGGCAGCCAATACCAGCAGCACCAGGGCAGTGCTGCGTTGCTGCAGGGACTTTGGGGTCAACAACCGTGGCACGGCATCCACTCGACAACAGGCATATGTGGCGATTGTAACCAGCCAGCCCGACCTGCGCAGATTGACCGAGCAAGCGATGTCCCGGCGCTGAGTGCGCTCACATGGGCGTGGTGGCGACACGACCTCTCGCATGGCAGGCCTGGCACTTTCTGCCGTGCCTGATCCCATCCACGTTCCACCGACGTAAAAAAACGTATCGCCGATATCTGCGCCGTCGTCGCACTGGCACTGGCACTGGCACTGGCACTGGCACTGGCACTATTTGAAGCAATAAAAAACGCCCCGGCAATGCCGGGGCGTTGGGAATAAAACTGGCGATGACCTACTCTCGCACCGCTTAGGCGGCACTACCATCGG
>X237_Red_shanked_Douc_Langur__coassemble_111_pt1 | contig 11263 bp, 9 predicted proteins | sample X237_Red_shanked_Douc_Langur__metabat2_high_PE_002 | metagenome-assembled genome bin X237_Red_shanked_Douc_Langur
GTACCCGGCCAGCACATGGCCAGGCACAACAGCCACAGGCACAACCCTGCGTGGATGACGAAATGCCGGTCGCGCGCACGCCCCGAGCCGTTGCTGTACATGATCATTTCCCCTTGAAATCCCTATGCCCACTGGCGATGCAAGTGGCGTGCAAAATTTTGTTGTTACACAACAACCGTAATCGGGCAGCAAATCCCATCACCACCGCGCGCCTTGCCTGCCACCCGTGCAAAACCGGCCTGTGCTGCCCCAGCTGCCCACGTCCGCTTGCCCCCACCTTGCCCCCGCTCGCGCCAAAGCGCAGGCGTTTGGCATCCCGCCCCGACCCTGACAGCCGCGGTGCTGCTGTCGCCTGAGCCGTTGCCGTACCGTCGCCCCTCAATCCATCCAACGGCTCATGCCGCTGGCTTGCCCACCTCGGTGCGCTGCCCCCATACACATACGCCCCGGCAATGCCGGGGCGTGTGTTTCAGTATCCGACGCAGTGCTGGATCGATCAGCCAGCCAGGGCCTGGTCGATGGCCGCGCGCAGGGCCGGGCTGTCGGCCGGGGTGTCCGGCGAGAAGCGGCCGATGACGCTGCCGTCCTTGCCGATCAAAAACTTCTCGAAGTTCCACAGCACCGCCGGCGCGGCGTTGGTGGCGATGTTGAAGCCGGCCAGCTTCTCGCGCATCGGGCCTTCGCCGGTGGCCACCGGCTGGGCGGCGGTCAGGGCCTGGTACAGCGGGTGGATGTCGGCGCCGCCCACGCTGATCTTGGAAAACATCGGGAAGCTGACATCGAAGTTGAGCGCGCAGAAGCTTTTGATCTCTTCCTCGGTGCCCGGCTCCTGGCCGTTGAAGTTGTTGGCCGGGAAACCCAGCACTTCCAGGCCGGCGTCCTTCTTTTCGCGGTAGAGCTTTTCCAGCCCTTCGTACTGCGGGGTCAAGCCGCACTTGGAGGCGGTGTTGACCAGCAGCAGCACCTTGCCACGGTAATCAGCCAGCGAGCTGGCAGCGCCATCAATGGTGGTCAGGGGAATGTCTTGGATGGACTGGCTCATAACCCGCTCTTGGATGTGAATGTGGAAGACCTAGGATAGACCGGGCCAGGTTCAATCGATGCAAACAACCGAACCTGCCACACCGTTCTGCACCGGCTGGCGGCAGCCGAAAGCCTGGCTGGCATCACGCTGGCAGACCCCGCTTGCCGGCTGCCCGGCAGGCACATCGACATCCTCCAGCAGGCAGCGCCCCTGGCACTGCGCCGCATCGCTGCAGGCCTTGCCCGCGTCGGCGTAATCGACCAGGCACACCCAGCGCTGGGCACGGCCAATGGCCTGCCAACGCCCACCCTGCTGCTGGCAGGCCTGCTGGTCGAGCGGGGTCGCCTTCACCGCCGCCGGCGGCGAACCCATGCCGCTGCAACCGGCGGCCAACATCAGCACGGCAACCATCACGGCATTACGCATCGTTTTCTCCTTGCTCGCTGGATGGGGGCAGCAGCTCCTGCTGCTCGCTGGGCAGGCTCTGCACGTCACGCAGGCGGCGTTCGATGGCGCGGGTGCGCACGCCGGTCTGGTCGATCTGCTTGCTGGCCTGCTCCAGCTTGTTCTTGACGTTGTCCAGCACGTCGCCGAACTTGCCGAACTCGGTCTTGGCCGCGGCCAGGATGCGCCAGACCTCGGCCGAGCGCTGCTCGATGGCCACGGTACGGAAGCCCACCTGCAGGCTGGTCAGCAAGGCCAGCAGGGTGGTCGGCCCGGCCAGGGTGATGCGCAGCTCGCGCTGCACCGATTCAAACAGGCCCGGGCGGCGCAGCACTTCGGCATACAGGCCCTCGGTGGGCAGGAACAGCACCGCAAATTCGGTGGTGTGCGGGGCGGCCACGTACTTGCCGGCAATGCGCTTGGCCTCCTCGCGCACGCGCCGCTCCAGCGCATCACCGGCCGCCCGCGCGGCATCGGCATCGGCGCGCTCCTGGGCATCGAGCAGGCGCTCGTAGTCCTCACGCGGGAACTTTGCATCGATCGGCAGCCAGACCACCGCATCGGCGCTGGAGCCGGGGAAGCGCACCGCAAATTCCACCCGCTCGCTGCTGCCGGGCACGGTGGCGACATTGGCCGCGTACTGCTCCGGGGTGAACACCTGCTCGAGCAGGCCGGCCAGCTGCACCTCGCCGAAGATGCCGCGGCTCTTGACGTTGGTCAGCACCCGCTGCAACCCGCCGACATCACTGGCCAGCTTGTTCATGTCGCCCAGGCCCTGGTGCACCTGGGACAACATCGCCGCCACATTGCCGAAGCTCTCGGTCAGGCGCGTTTCCAGGGTGGCATGCAGCTTTTCGTCCACGGTCTGGCGCATCTGTTCCAGGCGCTGGGCGTTGTCGGCCTGCAGCGCGCGCAGCTGCTGCTCCAGGGTAGTGCGCATCTGTGCGATGCCCTGCTCGTTGCGCGCTGTCAGCTCGGCCAGACGCTGGCTCAGGGCCTCGGCAAAGCGCTGCTGGACCTGGCCGTTTTCCTCGCGGGCACGGCGGGTGTCATCGAGCAGTGCCTGGCGGCTGCTGGCCTGCTCGCCGGTGATCGACTGGCCCATGGCCGCAAGCTGTTCGGCAAACAGGCGCAGGCGCGCCTCCTGCGCCTGCGAGGCGGCATCAAGCTGGCTGCGCATTTCCTGCAGGCGCTGGCCCAGCAGCACCGCACCGGTCTGCTGGCCACGGCTGGCCTCCTCGCGCGCCTGGCGTGCCTGCTCGTCCAGGGTACGGCGCAGCTGGTCCATCTGGTGGTCAGTACCAGCGGTCAGTTCACCGAGCTGCTCACGCAGTTCTGCCCGGCCCAGGCGCAGTTCCTCGCGCAGGGACTGCTCCAGCCCCTGGCCATCATTACGACGCAGCAACCCCACCAGTTGTGCCACCAATACGGCCACCAGCAGGGCCGCGACCACGATCAATTCTGTCTGCATGCCGCCAGTGTAGCCAGAGCCGTCTCATCCTTTGCGCCAGCACCGCATCTGCGATCATGTGCATTGCTGTCCTGCTGCCCCTGCCCTGTCATGCCCCTGTTGCGTTGCTTGCTGCTTTCCCTTGCCCTGCTCGGCGGCGTACCCGTTGCCCATGCAGCCACCGACACGGTGACCTCGCCGCATGCCCTGCCCGGCACCGAGGATGGCCGGATCCGGATCTTCCTGGCCGGCAGCATCGACATGGGCCGCGCCGAGGACTGGCAGGCACGGGTGGCCGGTGAACTGGCCACCGACAACGTGCTGCTGTTCAACCCACGCCGTACCGACTGGAACCCGGCCTGGCAGGCCGACAGCAGCGAGCCGGAATTCGTGCGCCAGGTGCAGTGGGAACTGCAGGCCCTGGAGGCGGCCGACATCATCCTGATGTACTTCGCCCCGGGCAGCCAGAGCCCGGTGACCCTGCTGGAAATGGGCCTGCATGCGCGCAGCGGCAAGTTGCTGGTGGCCGCAGCGGAAGGCTTCTGGCGCAAGGGCAATGTCGACATCACCGCCGACCATTACCAGGTCCCGCGGCTGCAGGACATCGATGCGCTGATCGCCGCGCTGCGCCAGCGCGTGCACCAGCTGCAGCAGCAACGCGCGGAGTAAGCCATGGCACTGCTGGGCATTACCGATGTGTGGCTGTTTGCCGCGACCGTGAGCGTGTTCGTGCTGCTGCCCGGGCCGGGCATGCTGTCCCTGCTCACCGCCAGCGCGCGTGGCGGCAGCCGGGCCGGTTGGGCCACCTGGGCCGGGCTGGTGGCCGGCGAGCAGTTGTTCATTGCCGCTGCCGCCCTCGGCGTGGCCGCCGCCCTGGCCGCCCATCCGTTGCTGTTTGCCAGCCTGCAGTGGGCCGGCGTGGCCTATCTGGGCTGGATCGGCATCGGTCTGCTGCGACGGCCTGCCGCTACGGCCGGCCCGGCCTTGCCCCGCCGCGGCAACGACTTTGCCAACGGAATCGCGGTCACCCTGCTCAACCCCAAGGCGATCGGCTTCTACGTGGCCTTCTTCCCGTTGTTCATTGATCCGCAGCAGCAGCGTGGGCTGCTCACCCTGCTGGCGATGGACGCGGTGATCATCGCCATCTCGCTGGGCTTCAGCGCACTGCTGATCGGCGTGGGCCAGCACGGCGCCCGCCAGCTGGCCGGCCGCCCGCAGCTGGGCCTGTGGCTGCGCCATGCTGCCGGCATCTGCCTGCTGGGTTTTGCCCTGCGTCTGGCCCTGGCCCAACAGGGCTGAGCACCTGCACCTACAGCAAAGGGCAGGCCACTGGCCTGCCCTTTTTCATGCCGGCGTACGGCAGGGCTTAGTTGTCGGCCTGCGCCTTGGCATGGGCCTGGACCTGCTCCATCACGCGCAGCACGTTGCCACCCCAGATGTTGGCAATCTGCTGCTCGGTGTAGCCCTTGCGCAGCAACCAGGCGGTGATCCGCGGCAGGTTGGTGATGTCGTCATGGCCGACCAGGCCACCACCACCGTCCCAGTCCATGCCGATGCCGACGTGGTCCGGGCCCACCACATTCAGGATGTGCTCCAGGTGCTGGAAGTAGTCATCCTCGGTGGCCTTGGTCACCGGATGCTCCTGGTCCAGCCTGGCCATGCCGGCCGCCAGCTCCACGCCCGAGGCCATGGTCATCCCGCGCCAGCCACCCAGGCCCTGCTCCAGGGCGTTCTCGGCGGCCTTGCGCTCGGCGCTGGCATGGGTGTCGATCAGGTAACCGCCATAGGCGTTGACCTGGATCACCCCGCCCTTGGCCGCCAGCTGGCGCAGGCGCGCATCATCGATGTTGCGCGGGTGGTCATACACCGCCTTGGCCGAGGTGTGGGAGAGCACGAACGGCACCGGCAACAGCTTGACCAGGTCATCGAACACCGCATCGGCAGCATGCGACTGGTCGATCACGATGCCCATCCGGGTGGCGTTTTCCACCAGCGCGCGGCCGGCCGGGCTCAGCCCGTTCCACTCGGCCTTGTCGGTGCCCGAATCACCAAAACCGTTGTTCTTGGTGTGGGTGATGGAGAGCATGCTCAAGCCGGCACGGTGGTAATAGCTGAGCAGGGTCGGGTCCTGCTCCAGCGGGCTGGCGTTCTCCATCGAGATGTAGACCACGCGCTTGCCGGCCGCCTTGATGCGCGCGGCATCGGCCGCGGTGCGGGCCAGTTCGAAGGTGTCGCGGTTGGCCGCCACGGTGGTGTGGATGGCCAGCAGGCGCATCAGGCCGGCATCGCGGTCGGCGACCAGGGTGGCCGGCTGGCGGTCGCCCTGGCCGGTGTAGACCACCCAGAAGCCACCATCAAGCAGGCCGCGCTGCATGCGCGGCAGATCCACCTGGGAGATGCCGTTGCCGCTGTAATCCTTGTGGATGTCGAAATCCGGGCGCTCGAAATTGGACGGCGTGTCCAGATGGCTGTCCAGGGTCAGGATGCGCGCCTGCAGCGCGCGGGCATCGGCCAGCTCCTTGGCAGTGAATTCAGCAGCCAGGCTGGTCGCCGGCAAGGCCAGGGCAAGACCGATCAACAGCGGCAGGCGGGACAAGATCATGGTGACTCCGGATTGAGGCCAACGGGAATGGCAGACGCCAGATGTGAACCCCGAGTATGCCCCCCACACCGGCTGCTGACACGTGCTTCACGACCTGTATCACGCCGGTTCCTAGCATCGGCAGGTCACCCGCACGGTCATGGCCATGCCCCACAACCCGCAAACCGCCTCCCGCCCTTCCCCACCGGCAGCGGACCACAGCCCACAGCACGCCCTGCTGCCGCTGCTGGAACTGGTGCCTGCGCTGCGTGTGGCCGCCGGGCTGCTGATTGCCGCCCTGGTGATCCTGGCCCTGTATGTGGGCCGCGAGCTGATCATCCCGATCGCCCTGGCCGCCTTTCTCGGCTTCCTGCTCGATCCGGCCGTGTGTCGGCTCAAGCGCTGGGGGCTGCCGCGGGCCCCGGCGGTGGCCCTGGTCTCGGCCACCGCCCTGGCCTTGATCATCGCCGCCGGTGCCTACCTCACCGGCCAGCTGCGCCAGCTCAGTGCCGACCTCCCCGGCTACCAGGACACCATCACCACCAAGGTGGTGGACCTGCGCCGGCAGCTGGGCGGGCCCAGTTCGTGGGATGGCGCGGTCAACACCTTCGGCTTGCTGCAGAAGCAGATCGACCAGACGGTCAAGGATGACCCGCAGGTGCACCCGGTACGGGTGGTCTCCAGCTCCCCCGGCCCGGTCGCCGATGCCATGCAATGGCTGCAACGCATCGGTGGCCCGGTGGCCACCGCCGGCATCGTGGCCCTGCTGGTGGTGTTGATCCTGCTGGACCGCGACAGCCTGCGTGACCGCGTGCTGCGCCTGATGGGGGGAGGCAACCTGCACCTGGCCACCGATGCCCTGCACGAGGCCACCACCCGCATCGGCCGTTACCTGCGCATGCAGCTGATCGTCAACGCCAGCTACGGCATCCCCATGGCGGTGGGGTTGTGGATGATCGGGGTACCCGGCGCCGTGTTGTGGGGCGCGCTGGCCACGGTGATGCGCTTCATTCCTTATCTGGGGCCGTTGATCTCGGCGGTGTTCCCGCTGGCCCTGGCCTTTGCGGTGGATCCGGGCTGGTCGATGGTGCTGTGGACGCTTGGCCTGATTGCCGCGCTGGAGCTGATCAGCAACAACGTGATCGAGCCCTGGCTGTATGGCAGTTCGACCGGTCTGTCGACCCTGTCCATCATCGTGGCCGCAACGTTCTGGACCACCCTGTGGGGGCCGATCGGGCTGATCCTGTCCACCCCGCTCACCGTCTGCCTGCTGGTGCTGGGCCGCTATGTCCCGGCCCTGCGCTTCATGCAGGCCCTGCTGGGCACCGAACCGGTCCTGGATGTACCGCACCGGCTGTATCAGCGCCTGCTCGCCGGCAACAGCGAAGAAGCTGCCGACCTGGCCCTGGAACAGGTGCAGGAGCGCCTGGATGAGGAGGACACCGCCGCCGAGGTGGCCTCGGCCCTGACCAGCTTCTATGACCAGGTGGGCCTGCCGGTACTGCGCCTGGCCAGCAGCCAGCACGCCGACCTGGCTACCGCCAGCCACCGGCTGCGCCTGGCCAGCGGCATGACCGCCGTACTGGAAGAGCTGCGCGAGGCCTGGCCGGCAGCCAATCCGACCAACTCAGGACGCCGCGTGCATTGCATTGGCGCGCGCTGGGAGATCGATGCCTTTGCCGCCAGCATGGCGGCCCATGCCCTGCGCCACCACCGGTTCGATGCCCAGGCACCGGCAGCCCCGCTGGGCGCCGGCCAGGCCGCCGTGGCCGCCCTGCCCCTGCGCCCCGGCGACATCGTGTGCCTGTCCGTGTTCCATCCCGATCCGGCCGCGCAACTGGACAAGCTGCGTGGCCGCCTGCAGCGGCTGCATCCGGGCTGTGTGCTGATTGCCCTGCCGTGGAATGCCCAGCCCGGCACCACGCCAGCCGATGCCTTGCTGCAGGCCACCGGCATCGGCCAGTTGCAGTTGCTGCTGCAGGCGCGCCTGGCCATCAGCGCCTCCCCCGCGGAGGAAGAACAGGCCGATGAAACCGCCCGCCTGGCCGCGCTGGCCGACGCCGGTGCCCTGGACCGGCGTCACTACCGGCTGTATGCCGATACCGCCCGCAAGGCCGCCAATGCCTTCGATACCCGCTATGCCCAGGTCTCGTGGATCGATGCGGACACGGTATTTGCCCCTGGCGCCCTGCTGCCACTGGCCGCCCTGCCCGGGGGCATGGCCCGCGGCAACACGATCTGCACCCACCTGGTGGAGGAAGACGCGCCGCTGGTGATCGATGACCTGCTCAGCGACCCACGCATGATGGACATGGCCGTGGTGCAGCAGCACGGGCTGCGCTTCTATGCCGGGGTACCGCTACGCCACCTGGGGCAGGTGATCGGCAGCCTGTGCATCGTCGATGATGCCCCGCGTCACTTGAGCGAGGATGACCAGGCCCTGCTGCAGCGCATGGGCGATGCCCTGGTGCAGTCCATTACCACCGACAGGACATGAACCAACAACGCCGGCCCTGTTGCAGGGCCGGCGCGAAAAGCCGGGCGGGTTAGTCCACCACGCGGCAGAACACGGCCTTGAGGTAACGCGATTCCTGCACGTGGGCCATGAACGGGTGGTCGGCGCCGGCGCCGGCCACCTTCAGGATCTGGATGGTGCGGCCGGAGAAGTAGGCCGCACGGCGCAGCATGTCCAGGAACTGGTCCTCGGCCACCAGGCCGGTGCAGGAGAAGGTGGCAAACAGGCCGCCCGGCTTGACCACGCCCAGGGCGAGCTTGTTCATGTCCAGGTACTTCTTCAGCGCACCGATGACCTGGTCGCGGTCGCGGGTCATCTTGGCCGGGTCCAGGATCACCACGTCGAACTGGTCGCCCCGGTTGGCCGCATCACGCAGCCACGGGAAGATGTCGGCCTGGACGAACTTCGGCTTGACGTTGTTGAGCTTGGCATTGCCCTTGGCGATCTGGATCACGTCCTGGTCAATGTCCACGCCCAGCACTTCAGAAGCACCACGGGCGGCGGCATACACGGCAAAACCACCGGTGTTGCAGCACAGGTCCAGCACGCTCTTGCCTTCCACCTGCTGGCTCAGCCACTCACGGTTTTCGCGCTGGTCGGCGAAGAAACCGGTCTTGTGCGCGCCAGCCGGGTCGGCACGGAACTTCACCCCGTACTCGGTGATCACCGCCGGTTCGGTGGTGGTGTTGCCGTGGAAATCGAAGCTTTCCTGCTTCTGCACATGTTCGTCGGCAAAGCTGTGGAAGCGGCAGCCCGGGAACTGGGCGCGCAGGGCCTCGTAGATCCACTCGCGGTGGCGGAAAGCACCGGCAGAGAAGAACTCGACCACGATCAGGTCGTCATAACGGTCCACCACCAGGCCGGAGATGCCATCACCTTCGCTGTGCACCACGCGCCAGGCATTGGAGATGCCGTCCAGCTTGAGCACGTCGCGGCGCAGCTGGACCGCCATGGCGATCTTGCGGTTGAACCACTCCTGGTCCACCTCGACGTCCTGCCGGGTTTCCAGGATGCGCAGGGCGATACGCGAATGGCCATTGTAGAAACCGCGGCCGATCCATTCGCCATCCACTCCGACCACATCGACGATGCTGCCCGGCTTGGGGCGCACGGTCGGCTTCTCGACCAGTTTCTGGAAGATCCACGGGTGGCTGGAGCGCCACGCATTCTTGAGGCGTACGATGGGGTAGGCAGTATTCATCTGCCTATTGTAGCGACGCGCAGGTCACGCCAGTGCACCGACAATCGGCTGCGTTCATTGACCACACGCAGCTGCGCGGGCAGAATCGGCCCCCAGAAGGGGAGTAGCTCCCAGACGTTGTCGCCGTCAATTCGAGCTGGATGGCTCCGGTGCAACGGCAATCAGGCCCGGCCTGGTTGTGAGCGAGACCTTCGCCGCCCAGGCGAAGCTCTGTCCCGATCCCTTCCGATCCGTGTCCAGATCTGCCCTGTGTGGTTTGACCCTCACCTGCAATGACTGGAAATTCTCATGGAAACAATCGGTAATCCGTGGCTCTGGGGCGGCTTCGCTGTCGTCGTCATCGCCGCCCTGCTCGCTGACCTGGTGCTGATGCGCCATGGTGGCCCGCACAAGGTCACCTTCAAGGAAGCCCTGTGGTGGTCCATCGGCTGGATCCTGCTCGCCCTGGCCTTCAATGCCGGCCTCTGGTACTACCTCAAGGAAACGGTGGACGTGGCCACCGCCAACACCCTGGGCCTGCAGTTCCTGACCGGCTACCTGATCGAAAAAGCTCTCGCGGTGGACAACATCTTTGTCTTCCTGCTGATCATGGGCTACTTCTCGGTGCCGGAAATCCAGCGCCAGAAGGTGCTGATCATCGGCATCATCGGTGCGATCTTCCTGCGCACCATCATGATTTTCGCCGGCGCTGCCCTGGTCAACCAGTTCCACTGGATCCTGTACGTGTTCGGTGCTTTCCTGCTGTTCACCGGCTGGAAGATGTGGTCGGCCCACGGTGACGAGCCGGACCTGAACGACAATCCGGCGCTGAAGCTGATGCGCAAGCACCTGAAGATCAGCAACGAGTACAACGGCAACAACCTGATGGTCGAGAAGAACGGTGTGAATTACTTCACCCCGATGTTCGTGGTCCTGGTGCTGATCGCCGTCACCGACGTGATCTTCGCGGTGGACTCGATCCCGGCCATCTTCGCCATCACCACCGACCCGTTCATCGTGCTGACCTCCAACGTGTTCGCGGTGCTGGGCCTGCGTGCGATGTTCTTCATGCTGGCCGGCATGGCCGACCGTTTCCACCTGCTGCCGTACGGCCTGTCGATCATCCTGGGCTTCATCGGCATCAAGATGCTGCTGATCGACATCTACAAGATCCCGGTCCCGGTGTCGCTGGGTGTGGTGTTCTCGATCCTGGTCATCACCATGATCCTGAGCCTGAAGATCCCGCCGAAGGACGACTCGGCCAAGGGCTGATCCCCTTGTGATGTTCCCCGCAACGGGCCGGCCATGCCGGCCCGTTGTCGTTTGGGCACGACAGTGTTCCAGCCATGCAGCCCTTGCAACCGGCCCCGGCCGCCGCCATCGATGGAGCATGGACAACCTCGATCCGGCCACCCAGGCCCTGCATGACCGGCGCAAGCTGTGGCGCGCCTTCAATACCTCACTGGCCTTGGTGGCAGTGCTGGTGGCCTGCTTTGCCGCCCAGCAGCAGCTGGACTGGCGCGCCTTTGCGGTGGCCCCGCAGACCCTGCCCGGCCTGCTCGGCATTCTCGGTGCCCCGCTGTTGCATGGATCGCTCAAGCATCTGGCCGCCAACGCCAGCGCCCTGTTGATCCTGGGCACCCTGGCCGGCAGCGTGTACCCGAAGGCCAGCCTGCGTGCCCTGCCCCTACTGTGGATCGGCGGTGGCATTGGTGCCTGGTTGCTGGGCAGCACCGGCAGCCATCACCTGGGCGCCAGCGGCCTGACCCATGCCCTGATGTTCCTGCTGCTCACCCTGGGCCTGCTGCGGCGTGACCGGGCAGCCATCGCCACCGGCATGATCGCGGTGCTGTTCTATGGCTCGATGCTGCTCACGGTACTGCCCGGCGAGCCGGGCATTTCCTGGCAATCCCACCTCGGCGGGGCCGTGGCCGGCATCATCGCCGGCCTGCTCCTGCGCAACGCCGACCCGCGCCCGCCCCGCCAGCGCTACAGCTGGGAACTGGAGGAAGAAGCCGCACTGGCCGAACATGGGCTGGATGAAAGCCTGGAACAGCGCGCCGCGCAGG
>X237_Red_shanked_Douc_Langur__coassemble_112_pt1 | contig 11223 bp, 12 predicted proteins | sample X237_Red_shanked_Douc_Langur__metabat2_high_PE_002 | metagenome-assembled genome bin X237_Red_shanked_Douc_Langur
TCTGTTTCTGCCGTGATGATCACAAGTTGTTGATATCAATGGCAGAAACGTGGGGGAACCTCAGGGTCAGAGTGCATTTTCCTGTCACCCAATAAAAATCCGCGAAAACAATTCAGGATTGCAAAGAAAGGACCGAGATGACCTGCACCGCCCGTGATGTGTTCAATGAACGACTGCTCGCCGATTGGTTGCCGGCCTTCTGTAGTAAGCGCGGTTTTTCGGCGGGTGGATTTGTGGCTGATAGCCTTGGAAGGCTGTCCGAATGCGACGCAGCGGACTTCATCGAGGCGCTGGATACCGGGCTGGTGACGTACAGCAAGGGCACGTTCCTGGCACCGATGAGCAAGGTGAAGGAGCAGATTTTCTGGGAAGGTGCCAAAGCCATCTCCCCTCGCCCGATCAGCTTGTGGCTGGAGCCGGTGATCACCATTGCCGTGCTGTGCCGTCTGCAGCGTGACCACCACTGGCCGGCCGCGCTGCTGGGCCTGCAATCGGCCGACTGGGCCTTTGACCTAGTGGCCTACGATGCCGACAACCCGACCATCGAGCGGCTGGTGTGCGAGGTCAAGAAAACCGAAGCAGAAGTCGATGCACTCATCGACCACATGCAGCATTACCTGCAGGCACCGGAAGACATCCTTCCCGGTCTGAAGCCGGCAGAGCGCAATGCGTTCAAGAAGGTTATCGGCCTGCGCAAGACGGCGGCCACCACGTTCTGGGCTGCGGGGCCGGGAAAGCATCTGCGTACGTTCACTATCGAACATTCGCACACCGGTGCCGTCTCGTTGATCGAAACCGACCAACGGGATCAGGCTCCCTTAATTAGCCCGTGAAGAAGACGGTGGTCGCCCCGGTCCTGGCCGAGCGCGCCTTCGAGCGCCTGCTCGGCGATTGAGTGACGTGCGCTACGATCCAGGCCTGAACCGTGACCGGGAGCCTGCCGATGACCACGCTGCGCAGCGAGAACACCGGCGATATCGCCGTCATTGCCGCCCTCACCCGGGCTGCCTTTGCCAAGGTGCCGCACAGCAATGGCAGCGAAAGCGCGATTGTGGATGCGTTGCGCGCCGCCGGGGCACTGACCGTCTCGCTGGTGGCCGACGTGGATGGCCAGCTGGTGGGCCATGTGGCGATCTCGCCGGTGAGCATCAGTGACGGCAGCCATGGCTGGTACGGGCTGGGCCCGGTGTCGGTGTTGCCGGCATACCAGGGCAGAGGCATCGGCACAGGCCTGATCAATCAGGCGCTGGCCCAACTGCAGGCCAAGGGTGCGGCCGGTTGCGTGGTGCTGGGCGAACCGGGGTATTACCAGCGCTTCGGCTTTACCAAAGTGCCCGGCCTGCAGCTGCCGGGCGTGCCTGCGCACTACTTCCAGGCCCGGTGCTTTGGCAGCGCCATGGCCCAAGGCACGGTGGCCTATCACCCGGGCTTTGCGGCAACAGGCTGAGCCCACTGGATAACCCTAGCGCCATTGGGCAATCACCCGCCATGCCCTGCACGCTTGCCACTTCCGTATGCGATTGCCCGGCACTGGCCAATCACACGCCGGGCCTTGCAGCCCGGTGCTGACGTTCCATGCTGGCTGCGCCCCCGCTTACTGCGCCATCGCCTGGCTGCGCTCGCCCTGGGCCGGTTGCTGGCCCTGCTCGATGGCCTGGCTGCGTTGCAGCGAGTGTTCCAGCGCCGGCGCGGCGGCCTGCAGGTCGGCCATCACCCGCATGCCCGGGGTCTGGGTGGAAGCCACCCAGGCCTGCTCACCCTGCTGCAGCACCTGGCTGTTGCCCGGATGCAGGCCCAGTTCGCGCGCGCGTACCGACAGGTCCAGCAGGTGCTCGGCACTGGTGCCAGCCGGCAACTGCCCGCGCAGGTGCTCGGCCATGCGCTGGTCACCCGGGTGGGCTGCCTGCGTGAGCGCCGCGTCGGCCGGCTCGGGCAGCTTGCCGGTGGCGCGCAGCCACGGCACCAGGGCGGTGTCGTAATGGCCACCGTAGTAATCGACATAGCTGCCGGTGGACACCGAAGGCTTCTCGGTGCCGAACACCGCCGCGATCTGGCCGATGGCCTGGTCACGGTTGAGGTTGCCGGCCAGGTGCTCGCCGGCAATGCGGATGTAATCGGCCTTGCCCGCGCCGCTGACATTGATGTCCGGGCCGCCGCTCTGGACGATTTCATGGCGCACGGTGGCATTGGCCAGGGTCGCGGCCCCTTCGTTGCGCAGCTGGTAATCCACATAGGCCTGGCGCGAGCTGTAATCGGGCGCCTCGGTGAAACGATGGTGGCCCATTTCGTGGGAAATCGAGCGTGCAATCCACGCCCCGTCGCCCTGGGATTTTTCATCCAGCACGATCCGCGCATTGGCGCGGTCATAGAAGGTGCCACCGCCGGCACGCCCCCACTCCACGGCCAGGCCATCGGCCTGGATCTGGGCCAGGTCACCGCGCAGCGTGGCCGAATGCGGCAACAGCGCGGTGAAGGCCGGGTCCTGCAGCGGTGACGGCGCTGCGGCGGGGGTGCTGCCCACGGCCCCGGTCATCGCTGCTGCCTCATGCTGATCGAGACGATCTGCGCGCCACTGGGATCCAGCCCCAGCAGGACGCGGCTGCTGGACAGACGCAGCTCCCACCATGCCGGTGCATCCGGTGCATCCGGGCGCGGCGCGGAGGGAACCGCATCAGGCCATTGCAGCGGCTGCATCGGCTGCGGCTGGGCCAGGCGCAGCAACAGCACCGGCGAACCGGCCTGCCCGGCCGGCGGTGAGCGCAGCTCCACCTCGGCCAGCGCCACCGGGCCCAACTGGCCGGCCGTGGCCTTGCGCAGCTGCCAGCCCTGTCCACTTTCCTGCGCCTGCAACGTGGTGCCCAGCTGCGCCTGCAGCGCATCGAGCTGGTCCAGATCAATGGCGGCCAGCGCGGCCACCGCGGAATACAACGCATCGTTCATTGCAGGGTTCCTTTTCTCGGGCAGGTTGCCGGCAGCTTCCTTGCCCACACTGGTGCAGCCGCCAAGGGTCAGTGCAGCGGACACCATCAGGGCAGCCGCCATACGGCCTGTCGTGCAGCACATGGTCATGGCAACGCTCTGGCATTCATCAAGTCGATCAATCTAGGCAATGCCATCAACCAGGTAAAACGCCAAACTGCTGTTTTGTGCACTGGCCTACGGTTTTCACGCAGGCAACTGCCGGTTTTGTGCGCTGCATGTACCTGGCTGCGGCAAGGCGCCGGCCCGCCATGCGTATCGCCCGGCCCTGCTGCTGCCCCGACAGTGACAGCCTGCACCGCCTGCAGCGTGCCCGGCCGCCCTGCCCACAACCACCGGCCGGTGCTGTTGGCCAACCACCGCCTCGTATACTGCCCGGCCATCGCCAGCCCGTGCCCAGATGTTGCCCATGACCCGTCTACTGATGCTGCTGGCCCTGCTCGTGATCATCCCGGCCCGGGCGCAGACCCTGAGCCTGACCTTTGATGATGGCCTGGATCCGGATACCCAGCCCGCAGCGGCCGGCTGGAATGCACAGCTGCTGGCACACCTGGAGCAATTGCAGATCCATGCGATGGTGTTTCCGTCACTGGCACGCACGGGAACAGGCAACGGTACGGCCTTGATCGCGCAGTGGTCTGCTGCCGGCCACGCCGTGGGCAACCACACCAGCGAGCACCGCAGCCTGGCCGCCAACAGCACGAGCCTGGCCACCTTCATCGAACAAGTGGAACAGGCCCAGCGCCATTACGGCCACCTGCCGGGCTGGCAGCGGATGCTGCGCTTTCCTTATCTGAAAGAAGGCAACACCGCAGACAAACGCGACGGCATGCGCAGCTGGCTTGAGGAAAATGATTACCGCGCAGCGCCGGTGTCCATCGATGCCAGCGACTGGTACTACAACCAGCTGTATCTGTCGTGGCTGGAAAACGGCGACAGCGACAAGGCCGGGCAGATCCAACAGGCCTACATCCAGCACCTGCTCGACCGCGCCGCCTACTACGAGCAGCTGGCCCGGCAGCTGCTCGGCCGCAGCCCGGACCATGTCCTGCTGCTGCACACCAACCAGCTCAATGCCGATGCCCTGCCGCAACTGGTGAGCGCCTTCCAGGGCCACGGCTGGCGCTTCATATCGCCCCTGCAGGCCTTCGACGATCCGCTCTACCGGCAACAGCCGGACATCCTGCCGGCCGGGGAAAGCATTGTCTGGGCACTGGCCAAGGCGCAGGACCTGCCCGGCCTGCGCTACCCGGCCGAGGACGCGCGCTACGAACAACCCGCCCTGCAGGCACAAGGGCTGGTGCCGGCAAAATCCGCTCCCCGCTAAGCCGGCCGCTCCAGCGGATGCCATTGTTGCGGCGCCAGCACCAGCGCGCCGCAACCGTGCATCAGGCAGCGGGCTTACAGGTCGTTGGCCGGTTCCGGCGTCTGCTCAGCCGGCTCATCGTCAGCGGCCAGCATTGCCGTATGCGCGGCCAGGGTTTGCGCATTGATGATCGGCGTATCGGTCAACGAGCCCGAATCGATGCGCCAGTCCCCGTCCACGGCCAGGATGCGGTAGCTGACCCGCTCGTTGCGTGCGCGCGGGCCGTTGCCCAGTGGCAGCTCTTCCTCGCCGGTCAGCGCCGGCAGCTGGTAGTTGACCACCACAGTGCAGTTGCTGCCATGGCAACGCGGTTTCCCCAGGCGGTGGCCACTGCTCAGCAGCACGGTATCGGCACCGATGCCCTCGTAATCCGGCTCCAGGTGCAGGTGCTGCTGCATGCCTTCGGCATCGCTGTGCAGGCGCCCACCGCCCAGCTCCCAGGCCACGAACTGCTCCACCGCCTGCAGCGGGGTTTCCCAGGCACTTGCCACGGCCGGCAGCATTGCCAGGCACACCATCCCGCACTTGATCACAGCCACATCCTGTTGCCATTGATAACCGGTGCAGGATAGCCAAGACCGGATCATTTATTGCGCCTGCAACCCGACATAGGCGTGGGCGCTGCGAGCGGATGCCTTGCAAGCAAGCGCCATGCTGGCAAGGCCACTTCGCGCATAGCCACAAAAAACCCGGCAAACGCCGGGTTTGACGCATCACGCACGCGGGAAGCCATCAACGGCGATACACGTCGTCGCTGTGCTCGTTTTCCTTGCTGGTGCGGGTGGAACGCTGCACGCGGGTATCGCCGCATGCCGTGCAGACATAGGTCTTGCTCACCTCGTAACGGGTTTCGGTCCAGCTGATCTTGCGGATCAGGCGCTTGCCCTCGTTGGGCCCGGAGATCGAGCGCCCGGCTTCCACCTCACGACGACGCGGCGTGGAGGACAGGTAGCGTTCCTGCTTGTCGGTCATGCTCACGCTGTACAGGGCGCTGCACTGGTCACAACGTGCACTGGCGGCCATCAGCCAATGGCTGGCCACATAGGCAAGGAAAAAACTGCCCAGCCCCACACCCATGAAATAGAAATAGCGCAGGTACGGATAAGCCTCACGGATCAGCAGCCAGCCCAGGCCGGAGACAAGCACGGCCACCGCCACGCCGATCAGGGTGGAATACAACTCCAGCTGTTTCTTTCTGGCCTGCTGCTCGGCCGTCAAACCCAGATCATCTTCCGACATCACCAACCCCATACCGCACAAATCACCCGTAAAGACACGGGCCCCTTCTGCTCCGCGCGCACTGCACAGCGGGAGCGATGCACACACTAGCTGCGGCAATGCGTGCAGACAATACCGGGCGATGCCTCAACGCGGCAGGCAAACCGCAGCTCGTATCGTGTGATCGCGGCCGCTGATTGATCGCTGCCGGCTGAAAAACGGAGCTGAAAACAGGTGCGGGCGTGTACACCGCGACAGGCAGCATTTTCGCCAGGCTCAGCGCCGGTCTACCACCTGCTGGTGCAGCACTGCCAGCAACTGTTCCGGCAGCGGCGGTGACAGGATCTACGTCGTCCCCTCGTTGCCAAGAAGCAGTGCGCACTGCCCGCCCTTGCCTATCGCCGCGAACACCCTGCCCTCATCGCCACGGAACCAACCGGCCTGATGGCGTGGCTCAGGCAAACCGTCCTGCCCACGCACAGGTACTGACATCTGCACTGATCCATGGCAAGGCGCCTGGCTGTATTCAACAGACGCAGGCGCACTGCCCGGGTGGATCAGTTGTCGAGCTCGGGCTGGGGCTTGTCCACCAGGCCTTGGGCCAGGCGCATCAGCTGCATTGCCTGCGCGCGTTCGCCGTTGGCATCGGTTCCACGTGCGGCTTGGGCCGCCTGGATGACCTTGTCCCAGTTCCAGGCCGGCATGCGCTCACCGCCACGCAGCTGGTCGGCAAAGCCGGCTACCGCCGCCGCCCACTGCAACGACTGGCTCGGCGTGCGCCGTGCATCGGCGGCCAGCACGGGGCGGGTCAGCAGCTTGCTGTCGTTCTGGCCGGGCAGCTTGTAGCGCAGGCGCAGCTCGGCCACTTCACCGGCCACCGCGGCCGGGGTGGCACTGGCCGGGGTGGCATAGCGACGCGCCGGCAACTGTTCGGCACCGCTGCCCACCGGGGTCAGTTCGTACAGCGCGGTGACCTCGTGACCGGGCCCGATGTCACCGGCATCGACCTTGTCATTGGCAAAGTCCTCGTTGGCCAGCACCCGGTTTTCATAGCCGATTAGGCGGTACTCACTGATCCGTGCCGGGTTGAACTCGACCTGGATCTTGACGTCGTTGGCGATGGTGTACAGGGTGCCGCCCATCTGCTCGACCAGCACCTTGCGTGCCTGGCTGACCGAATCGATATAGGCATGGTTGCCGTTGCCGATATTGGCCAGCTTCTCGGCCATCGCATCGTTGTAGTTGCCACGGCCAAAGCCCAGCGTGCTCAGGGCGATGCCGCTGGCGCGGCGGTCGGCCACCAGGGTTTCCAGTGCGCCCTGGTTGACCGTGCCGACATTGAAATCACCATCGGTGGCCAGGATCACCCGGTTGGCACCGCCACGGATGAACGACTGCCGGGCCAACGCATAGGCCAGCTCGATACCGGCGCCGCCATTGGTGCTGCCGCCGGCTTCCAGCTGCTCCAGTGCGGCGAGGATGCGCGCGTGCTGGTCGCCGGCGGTGGGCGGCAACACTTCGCCGGCACTGCCGGCATAGCTGACGATGGCCACCTTGTCCTGGGCGCGCAGCTGCGGCACCAGCTGGGCGAAGGCTTTTTTCAGCAACGGCAGCTTGTCGGCCGAGTACATCGAACCGGAGGTGTCGATCAGGAACACCAGGTTCATGGCGGGAAGGGCATCACGCGGCAGCTCATAGCCCTTGATGCCGATCATCAGCAGCTGGCGGCGGCTGTCCCACGGTGCCGGGGCCAGCTCGGTATGGAAGGCGAACGGCACATCACGGGTTGTCGGAGCCGGGTGGCCGTAGCGGAAGCTGTTGATGAACTCCTCGGCGCGCACCGCATCGGCCGGCGGCCGGCTGCCCTGCTCCAGCAGCTTGCGCACGTTGCTGTAGCTGCCGGTATCCACATCCACCGAGAAAGTGGAAACCGGATCACTGGCGGTGGCCTTGACCGGGTTGTCGTCCGGGCGCTGGTAGTTCTCGCGGTTCACTTCCGGCTGCGCGCCAATCATCGGCGCCATCGGCGGCGGCGGAATCGCCGAAGGCATGGGCGCGGCCAGACGGCTGCCACTGACCGCGACGCGGTGCAGGGTCTGGTCGCTGTAGGCCGGTGCCGGCGGGCTGGGAGGACTGGGCGGGGCGACAATGTCGCTGGCGCGTGGCTGCGGTGCTTCCTGCACCACGTGTTTGGCACAGCCGGCCAGGGCCAGCAGGACGGCGGAGGCGAGTACGGCGCGGGATACGGCGGTCATCGGCACAGCTCCTTGTGGAATGTGCCGACAGTAGCCCGGGCACGGGCGGCAGCGAAAGGCCGCCGCCCGCTTGCGTTTACCGATCAGGCGGTGAGCGCGTCCAGCGAGGCCTGCTCGATGCCGGCGTACAGGGCGAAGGCATCGCCCACCGGCGCGCCCAGGGCGGCCTCGAAGGCAGCCTGGTTGGCCTGCTCGGCATAGGCACGCTGCTCGGCCCCGCCCAGGTTGGACTGGAAGATGCCGGCGGCGCTGACCGGCAGGAAATCCTCGTAGACGATCGGGTCGGCACTGGCCAGGCCACGTTCGATCAACACCTCGGCCGGCAACTGGCGCTCGGCGGCCGGCAGTGCGGCACCGGCCTCGGTGAGGCGGTAGCGGAAGTAGCCCAGGCCTTCACGGCGCAGGCTGGCCCAGTCATCCGGGAAGCCGGCAAAGGCCGTCTGCAGACGGGTGTAGTAGTCATCACCGGTGCTGCCTTCGGCCGCACGGGCCTGCTCCAGCAGCTGGTCATACAGCGCGCGTCCCTTTGGGGTCAGGGCCAGGCCGCGCTGCTCGATTTCGCCGAAACGCGCGGTGTGCGAGCCGGCCGCGCCGGCATCACCGACAAAGTGCACCGGCTCGTTGAGCGCCTTGAAGCTGGTCTGGCGCAGCAGGATCGGGCAGGCACGACGCGGCGGGCCTTCGATCACTGCCTTGGCATCGATGCCGGCGGCGATCATGCCCTCCTGCGCGGCATCGATATCCAGAGTGCGCGGGGTGAGGTGGTTGATGTGCGGGCCACGGAAGCTGACCACGTCGGCAATCAGGCGGTGGGCATCGTGCAGCTGCTGGTAGGTGGCCAGCGACACGGTGGCATCGCTGTGCCAGCGGAAGGTTTCCAGCGCTTCGGCGACAAAGGCCTGCGCATCGACCTGGTCCAGCCCGCCCTGCGCTTCGGCCTTGGCCACCAGGGCCACGGCGGCATCGGTGAAGATGTTGCGCTTGGCCAGGATGGCGGCGGACTGCTCGCGCAGCGCGGCGTCCTCGATCAGCTCCAGGCGCAGCAGCGAGCAGAACACGCGGAACGGGTTGCGCGACAGGCTGGCCGCCTCCAGCGGACGGAACGCGGTAGAGTGCACCGGCACCCCGGCCACGGCCAGGTCGTAGTAACCCACCGGGTACATGCCCATCACCGCAAACACCCGGCGCAGCATCGCCAGCTCGGCCGCGGTGCCGACACGGATCGCGCCATGGCGCTCCAGGTCGATGCGCTCGTAGTCGTCATTGCGCCTGAGCGAGGCGGCCAGCTCGGCATCGCCGGCCAGCACCTTGGCATTGATCGCCGACACCAGCTCGACCAGGTCGCCATACAGCGGCACCTCGGTGCGGTACATGTGGGACATCGCCTGGGCAAACAGGCTGCGGATGTGATCGGGTGAAACCAGGTTTTCAGCGGTCATCGGGCGAGCATGTGGCGGTGGAATATGCCGGCCATTGTCACCATTAGCCGGGCGTTTTGCGATCCGCACAGCAACATCGGCTTGATCTGGATCAAGCCTTGCCCAAGGCGGCCGGCAGCGGCCGTGCCCAGACCCGGTAACTGTGCTGGAAACGCTGGCGCAACTGCCGCCACTGCGCGGTGCCCAGGCGCAGCTCCTGCGCGGCCAGTGCCGCCTCCCAGCCACCCTCGCCGGCCGCATCGCGGGCCTGCAGCAGCTGCAGGCAGGGCAGCTGGAGCAGCGCGCCGAGCTGGCAGGCGAAATACACATCGGCTGCCTGCCGCTGCGGTTGGGCCAGCCACTGCCGCAGCTGCGCCCGCCCCACCCCGCTGGCATGGTGCAGCTCGTCGACGAAGGCATCCGGATGACGCTCGACGTAGTAGTTGATGTCGCTCAGGCCGGCATCGATATCGGCCCGCCCGCTCTGCGCGCGGTAGGCCGCGGTCAACTCGGCGGTCTGCTCGGCCAGCGCCAACACCGGCCACAACAGCAGCGACAAGGCGATGGCACAGCGCGCGCTCATGCGTGCGCACCTTCTTCGATCAAGGCGCTGATGGCGGCCACCGTCTGCGGCCACTGCGCGGCGCAACTGACATGGCGCAGGCGCGGATGGTCCGCGGCCACCCCGTGTTCCTGCTCGTGGGCCCAGGTCATGGCGTAAGGCATGTGCACGGCCCAGCCGCCCAGGGCCAGCACCGGCTCGGCGTCGGAGCGCAGCGAGTTGCCAATCATCACGAAGCGCTCCATCGGCACGGCGAACTCGGCCAGCACCCGGGCATAGGTGGCCGGGTCCTTTTCCGAGACGATCTCGATGCGCGGCAGGATGTCCTGCAGGCCGGCGCGCTTGATCTTGGATTCCTGGTGGAACAGGTCGCCCTTGGTGATCAGCACCACCGGATGCTCGGTGGCGATGGCGGCCACCGCCTCGCGCACGCCGTCCAGCAGGTCCACCGGATGACGCAGGGTGTCATGGCCCAGTTGCAGGATGCGCGAGATGTCGGCGGTGCTGATGCGCCCGGAAGTCATCTCGATGGCCGCTTCCAGCATCGACAGGGTCATGCCCTTGGCGCCGTAACCGTAGATGCCCAGGTTGCGCCGCTCCACCGCCAGCAGGTGGCCGGCCGTCTGCGGATTGGTGATGTCGATGTACTCACCGACGATGGACTGGAAGGTCTTCTCGGCGGCGCGGTAATAGTCTTCGCTCTTCCACAGGGTGTCATCGGCATCAAAGCCGACCAGGACAGAGGAACGTGCTTGCAAGGTGGGGGTATTCATGGCCCAAGGATAGCAGCGCCGCCCCGCCCTCCTGCCCAAACAGACGGGGGCAGCCGTCATGGCTGCCCCCGCGGGATGGTCACACTGCGTGACAGGTGTGGATCAGTTGACCGGCTCTTCTTCCGGTTCGCTCACCGGCTCGGCCACATCGGCACTGGTGGCCGCTTCCGGGGCCGCGGTGCTGGCCAGGTAGTTGCTGTATTCCTGCGCGGTCAGCTGGCCATCGGCATCACTGTCAACCTTGTCGAACACCGATGCCAGGGTGCTGTGGGCGGCGGCCTCTTCCTTGCTCAGGTTGCCGTCGCCATTGGTATCCAGGCTGGCCCAGCTCTGGCCAGAGCCGGCGGCGTTGGTTTCCTGGGCCATTGCCGGGGCGGCAGCGGCGGCAACAAGCAGGGCGCACAGCGGAAGGGCGTTGAATCGGGACATGGGTTCAGCTCCTGGTTCTCGGGGGTGTTTGCGCCAGGACAGGGGAGTGCCCTGGCTGCGGAACCTACCCTGCCTGTGCCCGGATGAACCGATTCCCCCCCTGCTTTGCCGCAGGCAACGGCGATTTAACCCATGCCGCCCGCCGCTGTTCTAGCCCACTGTTAGGGAGAAATGAAAGGCCGGTTAGCGGTTGATTCAATCCGGCGCATTTCGTGGCTATCCG
>X237_Red_shanked_Douc_Langur__coassemble_113_pt1 | contig 11192 bp, 10 predicted proteins | sample X237_Red_shanked_Douc_Langur__metabat2_high_PE_002 | metagenome-assembled genome bin X237_Red_shanked_Douc_Langur
GGTTCAGCACCACCGCCGCCACGGCGACCGGGCCGGCCAGCGGGCCGCAGCCGGCCTCGTCCACGCCGGCCACCGGTGTGGGCAGGCCGTCATCGGCAGCGGCCTCGCCAAACAGCGACAGCGTCGCTGCGGCAGCATGACGACGGCCCATCAGCGCTGGACCAGATCGAGCACGGCAGCGGCGGCACTGGCCGAGGCATCGCGGCGCAGCTGCTGGTGCAGGGCAAGGTAGTCAGCCTGCAGGGCCTGTACCCGTTCGGGGTGATCGAGCCAGCGCTGTACCGCCGCGGCCAGGGCCTCGGGGGTGCAGTCTTCCTGCATCAGCTCCGGCGCCAGGTCCTTGTCGGCCAGCACATTGGGCAGGGCAAAACGCTTGACCTTGAGCAGGCCCAGGGCGCGCACGATGTTGGCGGTGAGCGGGGCCACCTTGTAGCCGACCACCATCGGCCGCTTGACCAGCATGGTCTCCAGGGTGGCGGTGCCCGACGCCAGCATCACCACGTCAGCCGCTTCCATGCAGGCACGGGCCTGGCCATCGAGCAGCTGCACGCGCGCGGCAGGCAGGGCGCTGGCATCGAGCATCGGCTGCAACTGGGCGCGGCAGGCCGGGTTGGCCGCCGGGATCACCACCTGCAGTTGCGGGTTGGCGGCCATCAGCCGGGCGGCAGCGGCCAGGAAGGGCTGGCCCAGGCGCGAAATCTCGCCATGGCGGCTGCCCGGCAGCACGGCCAGGACCGTGGCATCGGCGGCCAGGCCCAGCTCGGCACGGGCCGGGGCCTGCGGGGTATCCAGGGCGATGGCATCGGCCATCGGGTGGCCGACAAAGCGTGCATCAATGCCATGCTTGGCATAGATGGCCGGTTCCATCGGGAACAGGCACAGCACGCGGTCGGCGCTGGCACCGATCTTCTGTGCGCGCTTCTCGCGCCAGGCCCAGACCGAAGGGCTGACGTAGTGCACGCAGGTCACCCCGCGGGCCTTGAGCCAGGCTTCCACCGGCAGGTTGAAATCCGGCGCGTCAATGCCGATGAACACATCCGGCTGCCAGTCCAGCACGCGCTGGCGGAACGCCTTGCGCAGGGAAAGCAGGCGCGGCAGGTGGCGCAGCACTTCGGCCAGGCCCATCACCGCCAGTTCGGAGGCGTCATACCAGGTCTGGCAGCCTGCCTGTTGCATCGCCGGGCCACCGATGCCGGCAAACTCGGCCTCCGGATGGGCGGCGCGCAGGGCCTGGATCAAACCGGCACCCAGGCCGTCGCCGGAGGTTTCCCCGGCAACCAGGGCGATGCGCAACGGTCGTGCTTGTGGCTTCATCGCAGGATCGGGCGCTCGGCCTGCTCGATGAACTCGAGCATCTCGCGCACGTCATCACTGGCCTCGGCCTGGATGGACAGCTGGGTCTTGGCTTCGGCCAACGGCAGGCCCGCCACGTACAGGGTGCGGTAGGCACGTTTGATCGTGCTGATCCGGTCCGGGGCAAAACCGCGGCGCTTCAGGCCCTCGGAGTTGATCCCGCGCGGGCGGCCCAGCGAATCACTGCCGACCATGGTGAACGGCGGCACATCGCCATTGACCAGGGCGCCCATGCCGAGGAAGGCATGGTCACCGATGCGGCAGAACTGGTGGGCGCCGGCAAAGCCGGAAATGATCACCCAGTTGCCCACGGTGACATGCCCGGCCAGGGTAGTGTTGTTGGAGAACACGCAGCTGTCGCCGACCACGCAGTCGTGGGCCACGTGCACATAGGCCAGGAACCAGTTGTCGTTGCCGACCCGGGTGATGCTGGTGCCGGTGGCAGTACCGCGGTTGATGGTGACAAATTCACGCACCACGTTGCGGTCGCCGATTTCCAGGGTGGTGCGCTCGCCCTTGAACTTCTTGTCCTGCGGCTCGCCACCGATGGCGGCATGGCCGATGAAGCGGTTGCCACGGCCGATGCGGGTCGGGCCGTGGATGGTGCAATGCGGACCGACTTCGGTGTCATCGCCGATCACCACGTCCGGCCCGATGTAGCTGAAGGGGCCGACACGCACGTTGTTGCCCAGTTGTGCACTGGGATCAACCACCGCGGACGGGTGGATCAGGGGGGAAGCTTGGCTCATCGATGACTCCGGTAATACTCAGTGTTAGCCGCGGGTGCCTGCGCACAGGACCTCGGCGCAGGCGACCACTTCGCCGTCCACCTTGGCCTCGCCGTAATACACGGCCATGTTGCGGATCATCCGCTTCACTTCCACGTGAAGCTCGAGCACGTCGCCGGGCACCACCTGCTTGTTGAAGCGCACGTTGTCCACCTTGACCAGGTAGAACAGCTTGGACTGGGCATCGCGGCCGAGCGAGAGCTGGGTCAGAACACCGCCGGCCTGGGCCAGGGCCTCGATGATCAGCACGCCCGGCATGATCGGGCTGCCCGGGAAATGGCCCTGGAAGTACGGCTCGTTGTTGGTGACGTTCTTGACCCCGACAATCTTCTTGGCCTCGATGTCCAGATCAACGATCTTGTCCACCAGCAGGAACGGATAGCGGTGGGGGATCAGCGTCTGGATGGTGGTGACGTCGATCGGCAACTGAATCTGCGAACTCATTGCTTATTCCTTGTCCTTGCTCACGGCAGCCAGCTTGCGGGCCATCGTGTCGAGCTGTTTGAAACGGGCGGCATTCTTGCGCCACGTACGGTTGTCGGTGAGCGGGGTGCCGGAGGAGTACTCGCCCGGTTCGGTGATGGAGTTGCGTACCACGGACTTGCCGGTGACCACGACCTTGTCGCAGATCTCCAGGTGCCCGACCACGCCGACCGCGCCGCCGAGCAGGCAGTAACGGCCGATCTTGGCACTGCCGGCGATGCCGGTGGAGCCGGCGATGGCGGTGTGCGAGCCGATCTGCACGTTGTGGGCGATCTGCACCAGGTTGTCCACGCGCACATCGTCATCGAGCACGGTGTCTTCCAGGGCGCCGCGGTCGATGCAGGTGTTGGCGCCGATCTCGCAGTCATCGCCGATGCGCACGCCGCCCAGCTGCGGCACATTGACCCAGCGCCCGGCATCCATGGCCAGGCCGAAGCCGGCGGCGCCGAGCACCGCGCCGGGGTGGATGCGCACGCGCTTGCCCACCTGCACGCGGGTGACCAGGGTGACTCGGGCGATCAACTCGCTGCCGGCGCCGACCACGCAGTCCTCGCCGATGATGCTGCCGGCACCGATGATCGCGCCTTCCTCGATCACCGAGCCGGCGCCGATGCACACGAACGGGCCGATGTGCACGTTGGCCGCGACCGTGGCAGCGGGGTCGATCACCGCACTGGGATGGATGCCGGCGGCACGCACCGGCAGCTTCTCGAACAGGGCACTGATCCGGGCATAGGTGGTGTACGGATCGCGTGCGATCAGGGCAGTGCCGGGTGCATGCGCAGCGTCATCGGCGCGCAGCACGACCACCGAGGCCTGGCTGCTCTCCAGCTGGCTGCGGTAGCGCGGATTGGCCAGAAAACCCAGCTGGCCGGGACCGGCCTGGGCCAGGGTGGCCACGCCGGTGACCACGGTCTGGCCGTCACCATGGAGTTCCAGGCCGAAGCGCTGGGCCAGTTCGGATGCGGTGTAGGAGTTGGTATTCACGTGGTTAGTGTAGCCGGATAGGGGGCCGCAGTCATGGCAAGGCCCGGACGAGCCGGGCCTTGCAAGCCTTACATATCAATGCGTTGGCGTACGGATCAGCGCAGGGCGATCAGAACTGGCCACCGAAGTTGAACTGCAGGCGTTCCACTTCGTCGCCGTCTTCCTTCTTCAGCGGGAAGGCATAGCTGATCGAGATCGGGCCCACCGGCGCGCGCCAGAGCAGGGCCACGCCGGCCGAGGCGCGCAGTTCCTTGGCCTTGGCTTCGTTGGTGGAATTGAACACGTTGCCCACGTCGATGAAGGCCGACACGCGCGCCGACGGGCTGTCGAACAGGGTCGGGAAGTAGGCTTCGATCGAGCCGACCGTCTTCACCGAACCACCCAGCGGCTGGCCTTGGTAGTAGTAGGCCGTCGGTTCCGAACGCGGGCCCAGGGTGTTGTCCTCGAAACCGCGCACCGAGTTGGTGCCGCCGGCGTAGAAGTTCTCGAAGAACGGCAGGCCGGTGGCGGTCACGGTCTTGGTGTTGGCGTGCGGCTGGCTGCAGTCCACCACGTCCGAATAGGCGTAGCTGGTGCTGGTGGCCGCCACATCGTTCCAGCAGATGGTGCGGCTGATGTCCTTGCCATAGCTGTCGCCGTAACCCAGGTCCAGACGGGTGTTCAGGACCAGTGCGCGGTGCACGTGCCAGTACTTGGAGAACTGGTAGTTGAGCTTGAAGTATTCGGCGGTGGAGCCGGGCAGGGTCGCTTCCAGGCCGATGCGCTGGTAGGTGCCGCGGGTCGGCATGAAATAGTCGTTGCGGGTGTCACGTGCCCAGCCGGCTTCGGCACGCCAGCTCTTGAAGGTGCGCTTGCCCACCGCATCGATGTAATCAATGATCGACTGCGGGGTGGAGCCCTGGTAGGTGGTGATCTGGTTGGAGTCGATACCGAACATCACCGACACGGTGTCGTTCTCGGTGATCGGCACCCCGAACACGACCTGCGCAGAACCATTGGTGCTGTTGTACTGGGCGGTGTTGAAGTCCGAGTAATCCAGTTCGCGCCAGGACAGGTTGTAGCCCAGCGAGACACCATCGTCGGTGAAGTACGGGTTGGTGTAGGAGAAGCCGTAACGCTTCTGGTAGCTGGAGCTGGAGGCATCGACCGAGACGCGGTTGCCGCCGCCCAGGAAGTTGTTCTGCGACAGCTGGATCGAGGTGGTCATGCCATAGGACTGGGAATAGCCCAGGCCGAAGGTGAACTGGCCGGAGGTGGTTTCCTTGACCGTGTAGACCACATCGACCTGATCGGCCGAGCCGGGCACGGCCGGGGTTTCCACTTCCACCGATTCAAAGAAGCCCAGACGCTGCAGGCGGATCTTGGAGCGGTCGATCGCGGCCTGCGAATACCAGGCGTTTTCGAACTGGCGCATTTCACGGCGCAGCACTTCGTCGGAGGTGCGCGAGTTGCCGCGGAACTCGATCCGGCGTACCTGCACGCGCGGGCCCGGCACGACCTGCATGTTCACCGCAACGGTCTGCTCGGCACGGTTCGGGGTCGGGATCGGGTTGACCTTGGCAAAGGCATAGCCGATGTTGGACAGCGAGTTGGTGATCGCGTCGGCACTCCATTCCAGCAGGCCGCGCGAGAACACGTCGTCGGCCTTCTGCACCACCATGCGCTCGACATCTTCCTGCGGCAGCACGGTGTCACCGGTGACGCGGATATCGGAAATCTTGTACTGCTCACCTTCGCTGACGCTGGTGGAGATGAACATGTCGCGCTTGTTCGGGCTGATCGCCACCTGGGTGGACTCGACATTGAAGTCGACGTAGCCACGGTCCAGGTACCACGAGTTCAGCTTTTCCAGGTCGCCGGACAGCTTTTCCTTGGAGTACTGGTCATCGCGGCGGTACCACGAGGCCCAGTTGCTGGGCTTGGATTCCCAGTGCTCCAGGATGTCTTCTGCTTCGAACTTTTCCGTGCCGACCAGGTTGATGTGGCGGATCTTGGCCGCCTTGCCTTCCTCGATGGCCAGGGTCACATCGACGCGGTTGCGGTCCAGCGGGCTGGCGGTCGGGGTGATCGAGACGGTGTACTTGCCGCGGTCGTTGTACTGGCGCTGCAGTTCCTGGGTCACGCGGTCCAGGCTCAGACGGTCAAAGGTGCCGCCCTCGCTCAGGCCGATGTCCTTCAGGCCGGCCATCAGCTGCTCGGTCTTGATGTCCTTGTTGCCGGTCACCGTAAGCTTGTTGATCGACGGGCGCTCACGCACGGTCACCACCAGGATGCCGCCCTGGCGGTCCAGCTGCACGTCCTCGAAGAAACCGGTGCGGTACAGCGCACGGATGGTGTCGGCGATCTTGGCATCATCGATGCGGTCGCCACGCTCCACCGGCAGATAGGTGAAAACGGTACCGGCAGCAATACGCTGCAGGCCGTCGACGCGGATGTCGCTCGCGGTAAAGGGCTCGGCGGCCAAGGCCAGTGCCGGGGCGCTCAGGCCGGCGGCGAGGGCGAGGGCTAGCAGGCGGCGATGAGGAAGTCGCGTCATGTCACGTCCGGTTGGAGTCGTTATCGGTAGTACAGGCTTGCCACGGTTAAGACCATGCCACGCCGGAAAAGTTCTGGGTTCAGAACAGGCCAAGGATGTCGTTGTAGAACGCCAGTCCCATCAGCCCGGCCAACAGCGCCAGACCGATGCTTTGGCCCATGGCCATGGACTTCTCGCTCAGCGGGCTGCCCTTGACCAATTCAATAAGGTAATACAGCAAATGCCCGCCGTCCAAGACTGGAATCGGCAGCAGGTTGATGATGCACAGGCTCAGCGACATCAGGGCCAGGAAATACAGGAACCAGTCAGCCCCGCGTTTGGCCGAGGCATTGGCCACGCGGGCAATGGTGACCGGGCCGGAAATGTTCTGCAGCGAGGCGTTGCCGGTGACCAGGCGACGCATCATGCCCAGTGTATCGGCGGTCAGTTTGCCGGTTTCGCGCAGCGCGGCCGGGAAAGCGGCCAGCAGGCCATAACGCTGGCTGGCATCCGGGGCGGGCATCTGCATCGGCGCAAACTTCACCCCCAGCAGCCAGCGCGGGTTGGCCGTATCGCTGCTGTCCAGGCGCGGGCTCAGCTCCAGGGCCAGGCGTTCACCGTTGCGCTGCACCTCGATCAGGCCGGGGTGGCCGGCCTGGCCCAGACGCTCGATCAGGCCGGGCACCTGGTTGGCATCGTCCACACGCTGGCCGTCCACGGCCAGGATCAGGTCCCCGGGCAGCAGGATGCCCTCGGCCGCGCCGCCGGGCGGTACCTCGCCAATGCGCGCCGGCACGGCCATGAAGGCCCAGTTCAGCCCGGCCAGTGCACTGACCTGGCGTTCGTCAAAGCCTGCCGGCAGGTTGGACAGCGGCAGGTCGCGGCGGCTGCTCTGGCCATTGGCCTGGCGCAGCTCCAGCGCGGCATCGCGGCCATCCATCGCGGCCATGGTCAGGGCCATGGTGGCTTCGGCCCAGGTGTTGATCTGGCGGCCGTCGATCTTTTCGATCCGGCTGCCGGCAGTCAGGCCGGCTTCGGCGGCCATGCCGGTGCTGGCGCCCAGGGTGGCCGAGTAGTCCTGGCGTCCGATCAGGAACACCGCCCACAGCAGCACGATGCACAGCAGCAGGTTGGCGGCCGGTCCGGCCGCGGTGATGGCAATGCGCTGCCACACGCTCTTGTTGTTGAAGGCCATCTGGCGCTGGCCGGCGGGCACGTCATATTCGCGCTCGTCGAGCATCTTGACGTAACCGCCGAGCGGAATCGCGGCCAGGGCGAACTCGGTGCCGATGGCATTGCGGCGCATCCACAGCGGTTTGCCGAAACCGACCGAAAAACGCAGCACATGCACCCCGCAACGGCGGGCGACCCAGTAATGGCCGTACTCGTGGAAGCTGACCAGTATCCCGAGGCTGACCACCATCCACCAGATTGAACCGATCAGGTCGATCATTGGGCTGCGTTCCTCGTGGCCGTGGGATCAGTCGTTGTACAGGCAGGAAATGGCGCTGCTGGCGGCCTGGCGGGCACGCAGGTCGGCATCGAGCAGGGCTTCGATGCTGTCACTCTGGCCATCGCTGACCGCGGCCAAGGCGTTCTCGACCACCGCCGGAATGCCGGCAAAGCCGATGTTGCCGCCGAGGAAGGCGGCCACGGCCACCTCATTGGCGGCGTTGAGCACGGCCGGTGCAATGCCGCCGCGCTCCATCGCGCGCCAGGCCAGGTCCAGGCAGGGGAAGGCGCTGCGGTCAGGCGCTTCGAAGTCCAGGCGGCCGTGTTGGATCAGGTCCAGGCCGGAGACGCCCGATTCGATCCGCTGCGGCCAGCCCAGGCCGACGGCCAGGCTGGTGCGCATGTCCGGCAGGCCGAGCTGGGCCAGCATCGAGCCATCGACGAATTCCACCAGCGAATGCACCAGGCTCTGCGGATGCACGACCACGTCGATCTGGCTGCCGGGGATGTCGAACAGGTGGTGGGCCTCGATCACTTCCAGGCCCTTGTTCATCAGGCTGGCCGAGTCCACCGAGATCTTCGGGCCCATGCTCCACTTGGGGTGGGCCACGGCCTGGGCCGGGGTCACATCGGCCAGCTGGGCCGGGCTCCAGCCGCGGAACGGGCCACCGGAGGCGGTCAGGATGATCTTGCGCACGCCAGCCGCAGCCGAGGCGTCACGCGAGCGCAGGCACTGGAAGATGGCGTTGTGTTCGCTGTCGATCGGGATGATCTCGCAGCCGGCCTTGCGCGCGGCGGCCATCACCAGGTCGCCGGCCATCACCAGCGATTCCTTGTTGGCCAGCAGCAGGCGCTTGCCCGCCGTGGCCGCGGCCAGGGTCGAGGCCAGGCCGGCCGCACCGACGATCGCCGCCACCACGGTGTCGCAGGCATCGCAGGCGGCCAGTTCGGCAATGGCGGCATCACCGGCATGGGCCTGGGTGGCCAGGCCGGCGGCGGCCAGGCCGTCGCGCAGGTTGGCGTACTGGGCCGGGTTGGCAATCACCGCATGCTCCGGGCGGTGGGCCACGCACAGGGCCACCAGCGCGTCCACATTGTTGCCGGCGGCCAGCACGCTGGCCCGCATCAGCTGCGGGTGGCGGGCGATGACATCCAGTGCCGAGGTGCCGATCGAACCGGTCGCGCCCAGTACCGCTACTTGCTGGAAGTGATCATGTTGCATGTCAGAAGCCTGCTATTTCCTTGCCGATGGCAAACACCGGCAGGGCTGCCAGCACGCCATCGATACGATCCAGTACACCACCGTGGCCCGGGATCAGGGTGCCCGAGTCCTTGGCCCCGGCCTGGCGCTTGAGCAGGCTTTCAATCAGGTCGCCCTCCACCGAGAACAGGGTGGTGACCAGGGCCACGGCGACCAGGCCGGGCAACTGGGCCACGCCGGTACCGGCGATCAGGCCAAAACCCACGGCGACCACGATGCCGGCGATGACGCCGCCGGCCAGGCCTTCCCAGGTCTTGTTGGGGCTGATGGTCGGGGCGAGCTTGTGCTTGCCCAGGGCGCGGCCGGCGAAATATGCCCCCGAATCGGCGGCCCAAACCGTGGCCAGGGCGGTCAACAGCCACAACGGGCCGTTGTCGGCGTGCATGTGCAGCAGCACCAAGGCTGCCCAGGCCGGAATCACCGCCCAGCTGCCGGCCAGCAGTTTGCCCATGCGGCCAGCGCTCTGGTTGGCGCTGCCGGCCTTGGGAAAGCGCAGCCAGGCCAGCGCCAGCACCCAGCCGGCCACGCCGATCAGGGCGGTCAGCGGATACAGTGCGCCATTGCCGGCATCGGCCCAGACCAGCAGCACCATCAGCAGCAGGTTCAGGGTCAGCAGCACGGTGCGCGGCAGGCCATCGATACCGGCCAGACGCAGCCATTCCCACAGGCCGATCAGGAACACCAGTGCGGCGGCAGCGGCCAGCCAGTTGGTGGGCAGCAGCAAAATGGCGGCGATGGCCGCCGGCGCCATGATCAGGGCGGCGATGACTCGGGTCTTGGTCATGTTGAGGTGGTCTCGTGTTGGCCGGCAGCGATCTGGGCGCTGGTCAGGCCGTAGCGGCGTTCGCGCTGGGCATAGGCATCGAGCGCCTGCTGGAACATTGCCCGGTCAAAATCCGGCCACAGGGCATCGGTGAACCAGAGCTCGGTATAGGCCAGCTGCCAGAGCAGGAAATTGCTGATGCGGACATCGCCACCGGTACGGATGAACAGGTCCGGGGCGGGTAGTTCGTTCAGTGCGGTGTGGGCGCCGAGCACGGTTTCATCGATCGCTTCCGGGTCCAGGCGGCCGGCGGCCACTTCGCGTGCCAGGGCACGGGCGGCCATGGCGATGTCCTGGCGCCCGCCATAACTGGCGGCAATGGACAGCTGCAGCACCTGGTTGCCGGCGGTCAGGGTCTCGGCATTGTGCATGCGCTGGGCGATGGCCGGGGAAAAGCGCTCGCGCTCGCCGATGAAGCGGATACGCACGCCGCGCCGGTGCAGTTCAGCCACCTCGCGCTCCAGTGCACCCATGAACAGCTTCATCAGCGCATCGACCTCCTGGCTCGGCCGGCCCCAGTTCTCGCTGGAAAAGGCAAACAGGGTCAACGCGGCAATGCCACGCTCGATGCAGAAATCAATGCAGTCATTGACCGCACGGGCCCCGGCGCGGTGGCCGATGACCCGTGGGCGGAAACGCTGCTGGGCCCAGCGGCCGTTGCCATCCATGATGATGGCAACGTGCTTGGGCAACGGCGAAGTCATGAGCACGCCTGCGCTCAGACGGCCATCAACTCGGCTTCTTTCTTCTTCACGACTTCGTCGATGTCCTTGATCGCCTTGTCGGTCAACTTCTGGATATCGTCTTCGCCACGACGCACGTCGTCCTCGCTCAGTTCCTTGCTCTTGAGCAGGTCCTTGACCGACTGGTTGGCATCACGGCGGATGTTGCGCACGGCAACCTTGGCGTCTTCACCTTCCTTCTGCACCTGCTTGCCCAGTTCGCGGCGACGTTCTTCGGTCGGCGGTGGCAGGTTGATGCGGATGGTGGTGCCGATGGTGTTGGGGGTCAGCTCGGCGTTGTACAGGCCCTTTTCGATTTCCTTGATCATGCTCTTGTCAAAGGGCGTGACCAGCAGCGAGTGGGCATCGGCATTGGAGATCGAGGCGACCTGCTGCAGCGGGGTGCTGGGGTTGCCGTAGGCATTGACGGTGATGCGGTCCAGCAGGGCCGGGGAAGCTCGGCCGGTGCGGATGGTGGTCAGGATCTGGCGCAGGGCATCAATGCTCTTGGCCATGCGCGCCTGCGCGTCTTGCTTGATTTCATTGAGCATTGTCTTGGCTCCTGGCAGTGCGTGAAAGCGCACGATTATAGGTCAAGCCGGCGGCCGGGGGCCGCCGGAGCATGGGTCTTGTCAATCCTGGTTGCGGCCGCGCACCAGGGTGCCGATCTCTTCGCCCTGCAGGATGCGCAGCAGTTCGCCCGGCTGGCTCATGTCAAACACGCGCAGCGGCAGGTCGCTGTCGCGGGCCAGGGCGAAGGCGGCGGTGTCCATCACTTCCAGGCCGCGGCCAATCACATCGTCATAGG
>X237_Red_shanked_Douc_Langur__coassemble_114_pt1 | contig 11108 bp, 7 predicted proteins | sample X237_Red_shanked_Douc_Langur__metabat2_high_PE_002 | metagenome-assembled genome bin X237_Red_shanked_Douc_Langur
CTCGTCGGGCTCATAACCCGAAGGTCGCAGGTTCAAATCCTGCCCCCGCTACCAGATCGGTGATGTCGCAACGCTTGATTTATGTTCAAGCCTGCCGCATCATGTGCAACTTCTGTTGCGGGATGGAGCAGTCTGGCAGCTCGTCGGGCTCATAACCCGAAGGTCGCAGGTTCAAATCCTGCTCCCGCTACCAGTTGACAGTGCATCTTCAAGGATGTCGCGGTCGTACTGGGCTCCAAGGGTGGTCAAGGCCCTTGATACCGGAATCCAGTATTACCGGAGTTGTACCGGATAAGGGCCCAGAGGGCCCTTTTTCGTTTTCTGGCGCCGGCAATTCATCTTGCCCGGAGCCCCCAATCAAGAACTATCAAGGCAGGCCGTGAGCGACAAGGCAACCGAAATCGCCAATTTGCTGGCTCCCACCGTCCAGGCACTGGATCTGGAACTGCTGGGCGTGGAATACCTGACTGCGCCGGGTGGTGCGACCCTGCGTCTGTACATCGAAGTGCCGCAGGCGTTGCTTCAAACCCGTGGCGAAGTGGATATCGACGATTGCGAGCGCGTCAGCCGCGAAGTGTCCGCGCAGCTGGACGTGGAAGATCCGATCACGGTGAATTACACCCTGGAGGTGTCTTCGCCGGGTCTGGATCGCCCGCTGTTCACCCTGGCCCAGTTCGCCCGCCACCAGGGCGAGTCGGCCAAGGTCCAGCTCAAGCTGGCCAGCAACGGCCGCCGCCGTCTGCAGGGGGAGATCCTCGCCGTTGACCAGGCCGCTGGCGAAGTGACCTTCAAGGTGGACAATGCCGAGTTCGTGGTCAGCTTCGAGAACATCGACAAGGCACGCATCATTCCGGACTGGGCCGCACTGGGCCTGGCTCCGAGCAAGCCCAAGGGCCCGGCGCCGAAAAACGCCGACAAGGCCAACAAGAAACCATCCAACCAGTCGGCGGCCAAGAAGCCGCGCGCGGAGTAAGCCAACAATGAGCAAGGAACTTTTGCTGGTCGTGGATGCGGTCGCCAATGAAAAGGGCGTGCCGCGCGAAGTGATCTTTGATGCGATCGAGGCCGCCCTGGCTTCGGCTGCCAAGAAGCGCTACGTCGACCAGGATGTGCTGGCACGTGTGACCATCGACCACAAGGATGGCAGCTATGTCACCTACCGTCGCTGGGAAGTGGTGGCCGATGACGTGGTGATGGAATCGCCGGACCGCCAGATCCGCATGATGGATGCGGTGGACGAGGCTGAAGACCCGCAGATCGGCGATTACATCGAAGAAGTGATCGAAAACCCGGATTTCGGCCGCATTGCCGCCCAGGCTGCCAAGCAGGTGATCGTGCAGCGTGTGCGCGAAGCCGAGCGCCAGCAGGTGGTGGATGCGTGGATTGACCGTGTTGGCGAGCTGATCACCGGTGTGGTCAAGCGCGTGGAGCGCGGCAATGTGTATGTGGACCTGGGCGGCAACGCCGAGGGCTTCATTCCCAAGGACAAGGGCATCCCGCGCGACGTGCTGCGCGCCGGCGACCGCGTGCGCGGCTACCTGGCCGAAGTGCGCAGCGAACCGCGTGGTCCGCAGCTGTTCATCAGCCGCGCCGCACCGGAATTCATGATCGAGCTGTTCAAGCTGGAAGTGCCGGAAGTGGGCCAGGGCCTGGTCGAGATCAAGGCCTGTGCACGCGACCCGGGTGACCGCGCCAAGATCGCCGTGCTGACCAACGATCCGCGTACCGATCCGATCGGTGCCTGCATCGGCATGCGCGGTTCGCGCGTGCAGGCGGTGACCAACGAGCTCAATGGCGAGCGCGTGGACATCGTGCTGTGGAACGAGAACCCGGCCAACTTCGTCATCAATGCCATGGCCCCGGCCGAAGTGCAGTCGATCATCGTTGATGAGGACCGCCACTCGATGGACCTGGCCGTGGCCGAGGAGCGTCTGGCCCAGGCCATCGGCAAGGGCGGCCAGAACGTGCGTCTGGCCTCGCGCCTGACCGGCTGGCAGCTCAACGTGATGACCTCCGAGCAGGTCCAGGCCAAGAGCGAGGCCGAGCAGGCCAAGGCCCGCGACCTGTTCATGGAAAAGCTGGAAGTGGACGAGGAAATCGCCGCCATCCTGGTGGGCGAGGGCTTCGGTACCGTGGAAGAAATCGCATACGTCCCGGTCGGCGAACTGCTGGCCGTGGATGGCTTTGACGAGGATGTCGTGGAAGAGCTGCGTGCCCGTGCACGTGATGCCCTGCTCAACGACGCCCTGGCGGTGGAAGAGGCTGATGATGCGCCGGCAGCCGACCTGCTGGCCATCGAAGGCATGGATGAGGCGACGGCCTTTGCCCTGGCGGCAAATGGCGTTCGCACCAGTGAGGACCTGTCGGATCTGGCGGCCGACGAGATCCTCGAGTTTGGCATCGAGAACATGGACCAGGCTCGCGCTGCGGCGCTGATCCTGGCCGCTCGTGCCGAGGAGATCGCCCGCTTGGAGCGCGGCCAATGAGCCAGCGATGACCCCGCCCCTGGTCCGCCCAGGGCGTAGAATTCGCGCCCCCCTGCACGAGGTGTGAGGGGGGCGCCAGAACGATCATAGGATCTCAATGTCGCAGCAAACTACCATCCGCAAGCTTGCCGAACTGGTCAACACGCCAGTGGACACCTTGCTTGAACAGCTGGCTGGCGCCGGCATGAAATTCAGTGGCCCCGATCAGGTGGTGACATCCGCCGAGAAGGTCAAGCTGCTGGGTTTCTTGCGTCGCAGCCATGGCAAGACCGAAGAAGCGCCCAGCGCTGATGCCGGTGCTGCCAAGAAGATCACCCTGGCCCGTCGCAAGGTCCAGGAAGTGACCGTGGACGGCAACAAGGGTGGCCGTGGCAAGACCACGGTCAATGTTGAAGTCCGGCAGAAGCGCAGCATCCCCAAGGGTGCCGGCGCCGGCTCGAAGATGACGCCCGACGAGGAGCGTGCCGACATCCTGCGCAAGCTGGAAGAGTCGCGTCAGCGCAACCTGGAAGAGCAGCGCATGCTGGCCGAAAAGGACCGCCTGCGTGACGAGACGCGTGCCCGTGAGCAGGCCGAGGCCGAAGCGGCCAAGCAGCGCGCCGAAGAAGAAAAGCGTGCTGCCGAAGAGGCTGCCCGTGCTCCGGCACCGGCTCCTGCGCCGGCTCCGGCTGCCGCCGCTCCTGCGCGCGAAGCCGAAGCACCGGCCCGTGCCGCACGTCCGGCCGCCCCGGCCCGTGACGCCGCCGCTCCGGCCCGTCGTGGCCCGGGTGGCAACACCGGTGGCAATGATGACCGTGGCCGTGGTCCGCGCGGCCAGCTGCACCTGCCGCCGGGTGACCGCAGTGGCCGTCGTGGCCCGTCCTCGGCCAATACCGCAGGTCGCGGCCGCCCCGGTGCCAAGGGTCCGGCCGGCCGTCGTGGCTTTGACAACCACAGCCGTGGCAGCAGTGCCAACAGTGGTCCGCACGGGTTTGAGCGTCCGACCGCACCGGTGGTGCGCGAAGTGGCCCTGGGTGACACCGTCACCGTGGCAGACCTGGCCCAGAAGCTGGCCCTGAAGGGCGGCGAAGTGGTCAAGGCGCTGTTCAAGATGGGCGTGATGGCCACCATCAACCAGTCCATCGACCATGACACCGCAGTGCTGGTCACCGAGGAACTGGGCCACAAGGCCGTGCGTGCCAGCAGCGATGACGCTGAAGACGCACTGCTGGCGCTGGTGGACAACGACCAGGGCGAAGCCCAGGCACGTCCGCCGGTGGTCACCATCATGGGCCACGTCGACCACGGCAAGACCTCGCTGCTGGATTACATCCGCCGCACCAAGGTCGCCAATGGCGAAGCCGGCGGCATCACCCAGCACATCGGTGCCTACCACGTTGAAACGCCCAAGGGCGTCATCAGCTTCCTGGATACCCCGGGCCATGCCGCGTTTACCTCGATGCGTGCCCGTGGTGCCAAGCTGACCGACGTGGTCGTGGTGGTGGTGGCAGCCGATGACGGCGTCATGCCGCAGACCAAGGAAGCCATCCAGCACGCCCGCGCTGCCAATGCGCCGATCGTGGTGGCGATCAACAAGATCGACAAGTCCTCGGCCGACCCGATGCGGGTCAAGAACGAGCTGCTCTCCGAGCAGGTCGTTGCCGAAGATTTCGGTGGCGATGTGCAGATGATCGAGATCTCGGCCAAGACCGGCCAGGGCATCGATGACCTGCTTGATGCGATCAGCCTGCAGGCCGAAGTGCTGGAGCTGAAGGCCGTGTCCGAAGGCCGCGCCGCTGGCGTGGTGATCGAATCCTCGCTGGACAAGGGTCGTGGCCCGGTGGCTACCGTGCTGGTCCAGAGCGGCACCCTGAAGAAGGGTGACTACCTGGTCTGCGGCGTGCAGTACGGCCGCGTGCGTGCCCTGTTCGACGAAACCGGCGCCCAGCCCGACCAGGCTGGCCCGTCCATTCCGGTCCAGGTTCTGGGTCTGTCGGGCGTACCGGATGCCGGTGATGACTTCGTCGTGGTTGAAGACGAGCGTCTGGCCAAGGAAGTGGCCCAGCAGCGCGAGGTCAAGCGTCGTGAGTCGCGTCTGGTGGCTTCGGCCGGCAGCCGCATGGAAGACATCATGGCCCAGCTGGGCAAGGGCGAAGGCCAGCAGGTGCTCAACCTGGTGATCAAGGCCGACGTGCAGGGTTCGGTGCAGGCACTGAGCCAGGCCCTGGTGGCCCTGTCCAACGAAGAAATCCGCATCGATGTGATCCGCGCCGGCGTGGGCGGCATCACCGAGTCGGACGCCAACTCGGCAGCGGCTTCCAAGGCCACCGTGATCGGCTTCAACGTGCGTGCCGATGCGGCTGCGCGCAAGATCATCGAGTCCAACGGCATCGACCTGCGTTACTTCTCGATCATCTATGACGTGATCGACCAGGTGAAGCAGGTGGCCTCCGGTCTGCTCGGCGTGGAAATCCGCGAAGAGATCATCGGTACGGCCGAAGTGCGCGATGTGTTCCGCTCCTCCAAGCTGGGCGCGGTGGCCGGCTGTATGGTCATCGAAGGCGTGGTCAAGCGCTCCAAGCCGATCCGCGTGCTGCGCGACAGCGTGGTGGTGTTCGAAGGCGAGCTGGAATCGCTGCGTCGCTTCAAGGAGAACGTTGATGAAGTCCGCAACGGTACCGAATGCGGTATCGGCGTGAAGGCTTACAACGACGTCAAGCCGGGCGACCAGATCGAGTGCTTCGAGCGTATCGAAGTGGCTCGTACGCTGTAACCCAAAGGCAAGGCCCGGATCCGTCCGGGCCTTGCGTTGAATCACGGAGGCACTATGCCGAAGAGTTTTCACCGTACCGATCGCGTCGCCGCCCAGCTGCGTCGTGAGCTGGGTACCCTGGTGCACGAAGCCGTGCGCGAAACCGGCCTGCCGTCGGTCAGCGTCTCGGACGTGGAAATCAGCCGTGACCTGGCCCATGCCAAGGTGTTTGTCACCGCGCTGATGCCCGAGCGTTCGGTCGAGGCGGTCAAGGGCCTGCGCGAGATGGCCCGCGAGATCCGCATGGAGCTGGCCCGGGCGATGAAGCTGCGGCATGTGCCGGAGCTGCATTTCCATTACGACCAGTCGCTGGACAACGGCGAACGCATCTACAACCTGCTGCGTGACCTGCCCGAGTTGCAGGCCGACCGCGAGCGGGCTGAGGGTGAGCAGGCCGACGCAGCCGACGACGACGTCGACGGCCAGCCGTCCGCGCCGCGCTGATCCAGCCAGGGCCCGCAACGTGCGGGTTGCCACATCCGACAACGGGCGGCCATTGCAGGCCGCCCTTGTCCTTTCTGACCAAAGTCATGCGTGAAAAGATCCAATTCCGTCGCCTGGACGGCATCCTGCTGCTGGACAAGCCGCAAGGCCTGAGCTCGAACAATGCGCTGCAGGTGGCCCGCCGGCTGCTGCGCGCCGACAAGGGCGGCCACACCGGTGCGCTGGATCCGTTGGCCACCGGCCTGCTGCCGCTGTGCTTTGGCGAAGCGACCAAGATTGCCGGCCTGCTGCTGGGTTCGGCCAAGGCCTACGAGGCCGAAATCGCGCTGGGCACGACCACCGACACCGACGATGCCGAAGGCCAGGTGCTGCGCACGCGGCCGGTGCCGGCGCTGTCACTGGCCCAGGTGGAACAGGCCCTGGCCGGGTTCATCGGCCTGATCGAGCAGCGTGCCCCGATCTACTCGGCGCTCAAGCAGGGCGGGGAGCCGCTGTATGTGAAGGCCCGTCGTGGCGAGGACATCACCGCGCCGGTACGCCAGGTGCAGGTCGATGCGATCGAACTGCTGGCCCTGGAGGGCGAGCGCCTGCGCCTGCGCATTACCTGTGGTTCGGGTACCTACATCCGCTCCATTGCCCGCGACCTGGGCGAGCTGCTGGGCTGTGGCGCCCACATCACCGTGCTGCGCCGGCTCTGGGTGACCCCGTTCGATGCGCCGCGCATGTACAGCCTGGAAGAGCTGCGACAGATCCTGGCCGAGGGTGGGGAGGCGGCGCTGGAGGCCTGCCTGCTGCCGCTGGGGCAGGGCTTGTCACACTTTCCGCGTATCGAGCTGGAACAGGCCCATGCCGACCGTTTCAACATGGGCCAGCGCCTGCGCAACCGTGAATGGGCGGCCGGGCAGGTCACCGTGTTCGATCCCGCTGGCCGGGCCATCGGCCTGGGGCAGGTGGATGCAGACGGGCTGCTGGCCCCGCAGCGGCGCTTCAATCCCTGAACGATCACGCTGCGCTGCACCAGTCGCCTTGTGGCTGACACCGGCGGCCGGTACAATTTCGCGGCCGTGCATGGCCTGTGTCATGTGCGGCCCATTCCATTACAACCGGCGGGCATGTGTGGTTGCGTCATCAGGACGTTTCTACCGGCCTCGCATCTAAAGAGAAGCAATCATGTCGATCGACACCCAGAAGGTCATTGAAGAAAACAAGCGCGGCGCTGCCGACACCGGTTCCCCGGAAGTCCAGGTCGCCCTGCTGACTGCCCGCATCGAGCAGCTGACCGAACACTTCAAGATCCACAAGAAGGATCACCACAGCCGTCGCGGCCTGCTGCAGCTGGTCAACCGCCGCCGCAGCCTGCTGGACTACCTGAAGTCCAAGAACGTCGAGCGCTACAAGGCTCTGATCGAAAAGCTCGGTCTGCGTCGCTAATCGAGTTTCCAACCGCGGCGCAGCGATGCGCCGCGGTTTGTTTATGGCTGTTGCTGTTTTGTAAACAAGCCGGATCCTCCCGGCAAACCGTTGGTGGCATGGGTTGCCGGCGGCCCAACTGAAGAAAGCATTCCGAAAGGACACCCCTCGTGGCAAAAATCACCAAAACCTTCCAGTACGGCAAGCACACCGTCACGCTCGAGACCGGCGAAGTCGCCCGTCAGGCAAGCGGCTCGGTCATCGTCAAGATGGATGACACCGTGTTGCTGGTCACTGCCGTCGCTGCCAAGAGCGCGCGCGAAGGCCAGGACTTCTTCCCGTTGACCGTGGACTACCAGGAAAAGTTCTACGCCGGTGGCCGTATCCCGGGTGGTTTCTTCAAGCGTGAAGGCCGTGCGACCGAAAAGGAGACCCTGATCTCCCGCCTGATCGACCGTCCGATCCGTCCGCTGTTCCCGGAAGGCTACAAGAACGAAGTCCAGATCATTGCCACGGTGATGTCGATGAACCCGGAAGTGGACGGTGACATCCCGGCCCTGATCGGTGCCTCGGCTGCCCTGTCGCTGGCCGGCACCCCGTTCAAGGGCCCGATCGGCGCTGCCAAGGTCGGTTACAAGGACGGTGAATACATCCTCAACCCGACCGTCTCCGAGCTGAAGGAATCGCAGCTGGAGCTGGTGGTTGCCGGTACCGCCAATGCCGTGCTGATGGTGGAGTCCGAAGCGGCCCTGCTGAGCGAAGACGTGATGCTGGGCGCCGTGACCTTCGGTCACCGCGAAATGCAGAAGGTCATCAACGCGATCAACGAGCTGGTTGCCGAAGCCGGCGCCAAGACCTCGACCTGGGAAGCCCCGGCCAAGAATGACGCGCTGATTGCCGCCCTGAAGGACGCCGTTGGCGGCCAGCTGGCAGCTGCCTTCCAGATCCGCGACAAGCTGGAGCGTCGCGACGCCATCGCTGCGGTCAAGAAGTCGGTGGTCGAAGCCCTGGCCGAGCGCGTTGCCGCCGAAGGCTGGAGCAATGCCGAGCTGTCCTACGAATTCGGCGAGCTGGAATACCACACCATGCGTGACTCGGTGCTGGAAACCAAGGTCCGCATCGACGGCCGCGCCCTGGATACCGTGCGTCCGATCACCGTGAAGGCCGGCGTCCTGCCGCGCACCCACGGCTCGGCGCTGTTCACCCGTGGCGAGACCCAGGCCATCGTGGTCACCACCCTGGGCACCGCCCGTGACGGTCAGGTCATCGACGCCGTCTCCGGTGAGTACAAGGAAAACTTCCTGTTCCATTACAACTTCCCTCCGTACTCGGTGGGTGAGTGCGGCCGTTTCGGTGCCCCGAAGCGTCGCGAAATCGGCCACGGCCGTCTGGCCAAGCGCGGCGTGCTGGCCGTGATGCCGACCATCGAGGAATTCCCGTACACCATTCGCGTGGTCTCGGAAATCACCGAATCCAACGGTTCCTCGTCGATGGCCTCGGTCTGCGGTTCCTCGCTGGCCCTGATGGACGCCGGCGTGCCGGTCAAGGCACCGGTGGCTGGTATCGCCATGGGCCTGGTCAAGGAAGGCGACAAGTTCGTCGTCCTGTCCGACATCCTGGGTGACGAAGATCACCTGGGCGACATGGACTTCAAGGTGGCCGGCACTTCCGAAGGTATCTCTGCCCTGCAGATGGATATCAAGATCGAAGGCATCACCGAAGAGATCATGAAGCAGGCACTGGCCCAGGCAAAGGGCGGCCGTCTGCACATCCTGGGTGAAATGGCCAAGGCCCTGACCGCTCCGCGCGAAGAGCTGTCCGATTACGCGCCGCGCCTGCTGACCATCAAGATCCACCCGGACAAGATCCGCGAAGTGATCGGCAAGGGCGGTTCGGTGATCCAGGCGATCACCAAGGAAACCGGCACCCAGATCGACATCCAGGACGACGGCACCATCACCATTGCATCGGTGAACAATGCCGCTGCCCAGGAAGCCAAGCGTCGCATCGAGCAGATCACTTCCGACGTCGAGCCGGGCCGCATCTACGAAGGCAAGGTCGCCAAGATCATGGACTTCGGTGCATTCGTCACCATCCTGCCGGGCAAGGACGGTCTGGTCCACGTCTCGCAGATTTCCTCTGATCGCGTGGAGAAGGTCTCCGACGTGCTCAAGGAAGGCGATGTGGTCAAGGTCAAGGTGCTGGAAGTGGACAAGCAGGGCCGTATCCGCCTGTCCATGAAGGCTGTGACCGAAGGCGAAGGCGTGCCGGCTGCCGAATAAGGCCGCTGCAGCGTCAACGTGATGAAAAAGCGGGCCTTGTGCCCGCTTTTTCTTTGCCTGTGCATTTGCCTGAGGCCGGCTTGCGGGCTTGGCTGCTGTGGGCCGGCAGTGTCCGCGGCCAAGCTGGCAGCAGTGCAGGCAAAGGGGCAGGGCAATGCGGCAAGCGTGTTGGCACGGCGCGGGTGGCGCCTTGTTGGTGGCCTTGCTCGCCGGTGCCGGGCTGGGCCTGCTGTTGCCGGTACTGCTGCCGCACTACGCGTTGTGGTTGATCGCCGTGCTGGCCGGCCTGTTGGTCTGGCGCAGGCCGGTGCTGCGTCTGCCGTCGCTGGTGTTGCTTGGTGCGGTGTGGGCGCAGCTGCATGCCGCCCAGGTGCTGGGGCAGCAGTGGCCGGCCGCACGCGATGGGCAGGTGCTGCAGGTGCACGGGCGCATCGTCAGCCTGGTCGAGCAGCAGCCCGGGCGCAGCCGTTTCACCCTGTTGGCCGATGAGGTGGAGCACAACGACGGGCTGGTGCGCGGGCGGCGGCTGGCCGTGGTGTGGAGTGACCGGCCTGATGGCAGTGTGGACCCGCAGCGTGCGCAGCTCGATGCCGGCCAGCACTGGCAATTGAGCCTGCGCCTGCGGCGCCCGGACAGCCGGCACAACCCGGGTGGTTTCGATGCGGGGCGTCAGGCGCTGTCGCTCGGGCTGCATGCCAATGCCCAGGTCAGTGCGGGTGGACAGCAGCTGGCGGCGGCCAGGGGCGGCCTGCAACCGTGGCGGGCACGCATGGCGCGGGCAATCGAGCAGGCCGTACCGGCCAGCCAGGCCGGCTATCTGCGGGCACTGACCGTGGGTGATACCGGTGGGCTGACCCAGGCGGACTGGCAACGCCTGCGTGTCACAGGCCTGACCCATCTGGTGGCCATCTCCGGGTTCCATGTGGGCCTGCTGGGTATCGTGGCCGCCCAGTTGGCCTGGGCTGTGTGGCGACTGTTCCCGACCCTGGCCCGGCGCTGTCCGCGGCCACAGGCCATGGCCCTGGCGGCGCTGGGCGGTGCGCTGCTGTACGCCGCCGCCGCCGGTATGGGGCTGCCGGCGGTGCGTACCGTGTTGATGATTGCCGTGGTCTGCCTGGCACGGCTGTCGCGGCGGGTGATCGGCATCTGGCGCAGCGTGGGCTTGGCCCTGCTGGCGGTGCTGGTGGTCGATCCGCTGGCCCTGCTGATGGCCGGTTTCTGGCTCAGTTTTGCCGGTGTGGTCTGGCTGGCCTGGACCCTGCCGCATGGGTTGACCTCGCCACTGCGCAGCCTGCTGGCGGCCCAGGGCGTGGCTACGCTGGGGTTGTTGCCGCTGACCGTGCTGCTGTTCGGCCAGGCCTCGCTGATCGGACCGCTGGCCAATCTGCTGGCCATTCCATGGTGGTCGCTGGTGGTGGTGCCGCTGTGTGTGCTCGGGCTGCTGCTGGAGGCGTTGGCTGACGGGGCAGGGCAGTGGGCCTGGCAATTGGCCGGGCAGGCCTTCATGCCCAGTTGGGAGCTGTTCGGCTGGATGGCCACAACTGGCTGGGCATTGTGGTGGCTGCCTGAAAGCGGCCTGCTGGCCGCCTTGCTGGCCCTGTGTGCCGCAGCGGTGGCCTTTGCCGCAGCGGTGGCCTTGTTGCCGCGCGCCTGCCCGGGCGATGGCTGGGGCTGCTGTTGTGGCTGCCCTTGTTG
>X237_Red_shanked_Douc_Langur__coassemble_115_pt1 | contig 11065 bp, 8 predicted proteins | sample X237_Red_shanked_Douc_Langur__metabat2_high_PE_002 | metagenome-assembled genome bin X237_Red_shanked_Douc_Langur
GGGCCACGTCCACCTGCTGGGCCTGGATGGCTGCCGGCAGGTCGGCCGGCGGGGCCACCGCATGCAGGTTGGCCGAGGCCAGGAAGGCGACCAGGGTGGGTGCGTGTTCGGCACCGATCACCGGCACCTGCAACGGCCCTTCCAGCTGGGTGCGCATGCGCGCATCGGAGAGTTTGCTCATGCCCAGGATCAGCACCGGGTACAGCAGTGGTGCCAGCAACAGGCTCAGGGCCAGGGTACGGCGGTCACGCGACAGGTCGCGCAGCTCCTTGACCATCACCGTCCACACGGTTCGCAGCAGGCTCATGCGTGCAGGCCCTCCTCCGAGCCGATGACACTGACAAAGGCATCCTCCAGATTGCTGTGGCCGGTCTGCGCACGCAGCGCATCGGCACTGCCGGCCGCCACCACGGTGCCCTTGGCGATCACCACGATGTGGTCACACAGCGCGGCCACCTCCTGCATGATGTGGCTGGAGAAGATCACGCAGCGCCCTTCCTGGCGCAGCTCCTGCAGAAAGCCACGCAGGCCACGCGTGGTCATCACGTCCAGGCCGTTGGTGGGTTCATCCAGGATCACGTTGCGCGGGTCGTGCACCAGGGCGCGGGCGATCGCGGTCTTGGTCCGCTGGCCCTGGGAGAAGCCCTCGCTCTGGCGGTCCAGGATCTCGCCCATGTCCAGCGCGCGCGACAACACGCCGATGCGCTGCTCGATGGCCGACTCGCTCATGCCGTGCAGGCGGCCGAAGTAGGCGATGTTCTCGCGCGCGGTCAGGCGCTTGTAGATGCCACGCGCATCGGGCAGCACACCGAGCTGGCGGCGCACCGCCATCGGGTCACGCGCGGCATCGATGCCATCGACCACGACCTTGCCCTGGTCCGGGGTCATCAGGGTGTAAAGCATGCGCAGGGTGGTGGTCTTGCCGGCACCGTTGGGGCCGAGCAGGCCGGTGATCTGGCCATCGGCGGCGGCAAAGCCGACATCGCTCACCGCCGTCACCGTGCCGGTGCGCGTCTTGAACTGTTTGTGCAGGTTTTCAGCAACGATCATCAGTCAATTCCTGAGCGGCAGGGAGCTCACGGCTCCCAGCCATTGAAAGAGGTGAACGGCAGCACCGGACGCAGGTTGTCCAGGCAGCTGGCATCGAGCGCGGCCGCATCGGTGCTGTCCAGGAACTGCGCCAGCAGGCCGGGCATGCAGCCCACCCCGAGGGTGCCGTGGCCCTGGCCACGGGCCACCAGATGGCGACCATGCGGCAACTGCTTGAGCACCGCCTCGCCATAGGCCGGCGGAGTCACCGGGTCCACCTCACCGGACAGCAGCAGCGCCGGCAGGTCGCTGGCCAGCGGCGCGGTGGTGGCGGCATCGGCGGCCACATGCGGCCAGACCGGGCAGGCGGCGTACATGTATTCCACCGTTTCCGGCCCGAGCAGGGTCTGCGCGGCCGGCACCTCGCCCTTGCGGTGGAAATCCTCGGCACAGATCACCGACCACTGCATGCCGCGGTTGATGCTTTCGGACATGTTGCCGCTGGCCAGCCGCGACAGTGCGGCCAGGCTCTCGTAGCGGCCGGCGCGGGCCTCGTCCAGCACCACCGGCAGCAGGGCCGAGGCCTGCGGCAGGTAGGAGAAGGCAAAGGCCAGGCCGGTCACCGCATCGGCGCTCAGGCGCTCGCTGTGCCACTGCGCGGTGGCCGGGTCACGGAAGCCGACCTGGCGCGGCTGCTCGCGCAGCCCGCCCACCACCTGTTCCAGCTGCGACAGCAGGTCCTCGGGGAAACGCTTGGCACAGGCCGCATCGGCCTGGCACAGCTGCGACTGCATGCTGATCGCGCGCTGGAAGGTCTGTGCGAACTCCGCACCGACCACCAGGTCATTGGGCACCACGCCATCCAGGATGACGCTGCGGGTCTGCTGCGGGTAGCGCGCGGCGTACTGCTGGGCCACCCGGGTGCCGTAGGAGCCGCCGATCAGGTTGACCTGGGCCACGCCCAGCGCCTGGCGCACGGCATCCAGGTCGGTGATGGCCTGGGCGGTGGTGTAGAAGCGGGTGTCGGCACGCCCTTCCAGCCCGGCATGGCACTGGCTGGCCCAGTCGCGCACGGCCTGCAGGCTGATCCCGGCATCCTCGTCAAAGGCCAGCGGCTGGCCCTGGGCGTCCACGCAGGCCAGCGAATTGGAACCGCCGGTACCGCGCTGGTCGATCAGGATCACATCACGCTTCTTCAGCACTTCAGACAGCGAGCCGTAGATCGCACCGGCCACTTCGGTGGCCGCCTGGCCCGGGCCACCGGCCAGGAAGAACACCGGATCAGGCGTGCCCAGCTGGTTGTCCTTGGGCGGCAACCAGGCAATGTTCAAATCGATCTGCCGCCCCTGCGGCCGGGCCGGGTCCTCGGCCACCGACCACTTGCCGCACAAGGCCTCGACATTGGCGGCCATCTGGCTGCCTTCCAGCGTGCACGGCTCGAACGCCACCTGGCCATACAGGCGCTGGGTTGGCGAGGCATCGGCCGGCGCGGCACTGCCGTTGTCATCGCAGGCGGCCAGGGCCATACAGGCCAGCACCAGCACGCTGCGCTTGAAAATTCGCATCTACGCTCTCCTTACTGCGTTGCTTTCCCGCCTGTGCCGGCAGTGGCCGTGCATCGCAGCCGATGCCTTGCCATTGCGCCAGCATCAGGGCGGGCATCCAAAGATCCATCCGCCAACTGCCCACATCCCGCTGCCCGGCCAGTGCATGGCAACAGACACCGCCGTTGCTTGCCTGCCAGCGGACATCAGCGATCACCTGCCGCGGCAAATCCTGACCTCCGGCCCGGGCAAGCGGCGCTGTTGCGCGGCGGGCGATCGGGTTTGTCGATGGACAGTGACCGATACCCGACAGGGCGTCAATGCAGGTCATCGACAGGCTGCCGGCATCGGCGCGTGTGCATCCTACCCACGGCCTACCGCCCTTCCCTGTGCCACTCCTCACGGATGCAGGCGGCCGTCCTTGCCAGGGTCTGCACGCAGCGCCCGAGGCGCGGCGATCCACCCCCATCATCTGCCCGCAACCTGCCTGCAAACGCCCTGCAACACGCCAACCTGAATATGCGCGGCACGCCACTGGCCTCCCCCCTCAAGGTTGCTTTGCATGTCTGCGTCCCACCCGCGTCTGTGCCTCACCGTCCTGTCCAGCCTGGTGCTGGCCACGCTTGCTCCGCTGGCCCAGGCCAGCCCCCCGGCCGACCCGGCCGTGCTGATGATTTCCATCGATGGCCTGCACCCGGACTACATCACCCAGGCCGAGCGTTTCGGCGTGCAGGCACCGGTATTGCGCCGCTTCCTGGACCAGGGCGCCTATGCCCAGCGCGTGATCAATGTCACCCCGACGGTGACCTACCCCAACCACACCGCCCTGGTCACCGGTGGCTCGCCGCAGGAGCACGGCATCTACACCAATACCGTGTTCGACCCGATGGGCCTGGAGGCCGGGGCCTGGAACTGGTACGGCAGCCAGATCACCGCACCGACCCTGTGGGATGCGGCCAAGGCCAAGGGCATGACCACCGCCGCAGTGCTGTGGCCGGTGTCGGTGGGCCATCCGGCCATCGACTACAACGTGCCCGAGTTCTGGCGCAACAAGCGCCCGTACGACTACCAGCTGATGAGCGCCGTCTCCACCCCGCGCGGCTTCCTGCAATCGGTGGAGCAGCACACCGGCCATCGCTATCACGCCGGCAAGGACGGCCTGGAGCTGGACGGCAAGTCCACCGCGGTGGCATTGCAGATGCTGGCCCAGGGCAAGCCGCAGCTGCTCACCGTGCACCTGGTGGCCCTGGACGGGGCCCAGCACGAGCACGGCCCGCTCAATGCCCACTCGCTGCCGGTGCTGGAACAGGTCGATGGCATGGTCGGGCAGATCATCAGCGCCCACCGCCAGCTCTTTCCGCAGGGCACGGTGGTGATTGCCTCAGACCATGGCTTCCACCCGGTCAACCACCTGATCAACCTCAATGCGGCCTTCGCCCAGGCCGGCCTGATCAGCCTGGATGACGCAGATGCGCCCAGCCCGAAGGTGCGTGACTGGCAGGCCTATGCCTGGAATTCCGGCGGCAGCGCTTCGGTGGTGCTGAAGGACCGCAACGATACCCAGACCCTGGCCCGGGTCGAACAATTGCTGGCCCGGCTGGCCGCCGACCCGGCCAACGGCATCAAAACCGTGCTGCGCGGGCAGGATGCCATCGCCGACGGGGCCCTGCCCCAGGCCAGTTTCCTGGTCGATGCCCACGGTGGCCATGCCATGGGCGGCGCCCTGACCGGGCCGGTGGTGACCCCCACCGCACGCACCACCGGCACCCATGGCTACCGCAACAGTCACCCGGAAATGAGCTCGGCCTTCTTCATCACCGGCCCCGGCATCCAGCCCGGCCGCAACCTGGGCACGATCGACATCCGCCAGATCGCCCCGACCCTGGCCGCCCGCCTCGGCGTGGACCTGCCCAGCGCGCGCCAGCCGGCCCTGCAGCTGGGCCAGCAATAACCCCAAACCACCCCCGATTAGTTGTTAAAAGCCCGTAAATGCGCGCGTTCCATCAACATTTTCCTTGAACGGAAAATGAAACCGGAAATCTGCATTTGCTTTTCACACTGTTAATGTTTGCCACCCTTTTTGCGAGGTAGATGTCTTGCGCTCTGAAGTTTGCCCGTTGGCTGCCGGCATCGCCGTGGCCCTGTTCTGCCTGTCGCCCGCCGCACAGGCCCAAGCCACCACGGATGTTGCCCCGGCCCCGGCCACCTCTGCCGCGCAAGCCGTTGCTGCCGATGCCGGCAGTGATGCCGCCACCCTGGACAGCGTGGTGGTCACCGGTTCGCGCATTGCCCGCCCGGAGCTGGTCACGCCGATGCCGATCAGCGTGGTGCGCATGGACGAAGCCCTGCGTTTCGGTGCCACCGATGCATACAGCGCCCTGGCCCAGAACCCGGCCATCGGCGTGGGCACCAGCCTGGCCAGCGGCCCTTCCGGCTGGGATTCGGGCATCGCCTCGATCAACCTGCGCAACATGGGCACCAACCGCACCCTGACCCTGATCGACGGCAAGCGCCGCGTCTCGGCCTCGGCGCGCTCCTCGGCAGTGGACATCAGCACCATCCCGCTGGGCATGATCGAGCGGGTGGAAGTGGTCACCGGCGGCGCAGCGGCGGTGTATGGCGCCGACGCGGTGACCGGTGCGGTCAACATCATCACCAAGAAGGACATCGAGCAGACCACGCTGTCGGCCAGCGCCGGCCTGTCCGAGCGTGGTGATGCCCAGCACCACACCCTGTCTGCCGCCACCGGCTTCAAGTTCGCCGAAGGCCGTGGCCGGGTCAGCCTGGGCGCGACCTATGCGCGCAACGATGCGCTGTACCGCAGCGACCGCTTCGACTGGCGTGACCAGCCGATGACCCTGCCCAACCCGGCCAACACCGGTGCGGCCGACGGCATCCCCGACCGTGCCCATGTCTGGAACTACCGCCAGCATTACTACGCCTACGAGCCCAACTTCTGGCTGGCCGACGAGAAGACCCGCTACATGCTCACCGACGGCGGCAGCATCCGCCCGATGGTGTATGACATCTACCTGGACAAGGCACCGTCGCAGTTCTCGCTGGGCAGTGGCGGCGATGGCCGCAACCTGACCGACATGCACCAGCTACTGGGCGGCAACGAATCCACCTCGGTGATGGGCCGGGTCGATTTCGACATCAACGACAACCTCTACTACGGCGCCTGGTTCAACTACGCGCGCAGCAACTACGACGGCGCCGGTACCTACTACCGCGATGACACCCGCACCACCTTCATGGGCGTGGGCAGTGCCAAGGCCTACCTGGACAACCCGTTCCTGCCCGATTCGATCCGCCAGTTGATGCTGGACAAGGGCCTGACCTCACTGAGCATCGACCGTACCTACGGCAACTTCCCGGTGCGCAGCGAAGAGCACCACCGCAAGACCCTGACCGTGGGCAGCGAACTGGGCGGCCGCTTCAGCGATTACGTCGGCTGGAACGTGTTTGCCCAGTACGGCGAGGTCACCGACCACGCGGTGCAGGGCAACGTGCCGGTGAAATCGCGCTGGCTGGCCGCGCGTGATGTCACCACCGGGGCCAATGGCCTGCCGGTCTGCCGCGACGAGGCCGCACGTGCGGCCGGCTGCATCCCGCTGAACATCTTCAGCACCGAAAAGCCCGCCCGCGAGCTGCTGGACTGGGTGCTCGATGACCGTGACGAATACCGCACCACCACCCAGTTGGTGGCCGGGGCGGAAATCAGCGGCACCGCCTTCAGCCTGCCGGCCGGCTCGCTCGGCTTTGCCCTGGGTGCGGAATACCGCAAGGAAACCCTGAAAAACACCGATGACCCGCTGGCCCTGTCCGGCGAGCTGGTCTACGGCGGCGGCCCGGGCGCACGCTCGCAGCTGGACGAAGGCTTTGAAGTGGGCGAAGTGTTCGGCGAGCTGCTGGTGCCGGTGCTGGCCGACAAGGCCTTTGCCCGCCGCGTCGACCTGGAGCTGGCCTACCGCTATTCGGACTACACCACCGTCGGTACCACCGATGCCTGGAAGGCCGGCCTGATCTGGGAACCGATCGAAGGCCTGGCCATCCGCGGTGTGCGTTCGCGCAGCGTGCGTACGCCCAACTTCGGCGAGCTGTACGAGCCGGTGTTCACCAGCACCACCACCGGTTCGATCACCGATCCGTGCGAGGCCGGTGACTACCACGCCTCGCCGACCCGCGCCGCCAATTGCCTGGCCCTGGGCGTGACCACGCCGCTGCCGGACATCAAGACCGGCCCGCACATCACCACCGGTGGCAACCCCGACCTGGCCCCGGAAACCTCCGACAGCCTGACCATCGGCTTTGTCTGGCAGCCCTCGTTCCTGCGCAACTTCGACCTCACCGTGGACTACTGGGACATCGACATCACCGATGTGATCACCCAGATCTCCTACACCAACATCCTGCGCCTGTGCGTGGACCTGCCCAGCATCAACAACCCGTACTGTGCCGCGCACGGCCGCAACCAGACCCCGGATGTGCCCACCAGCGAACACGGCATCACCCTGCCGGCCGGTGCCCCGCTGTGGGTCAAGGCGCAGCAGGCCAATGTCTCGCGCCTGTACGCCCGTGGCATCGATGTCGGCGCCAACTACCACGTGGACATCGGCCCGGGCCGCCTGGGCCTGCGCTTCACCGGCACCTGGCTGCGTGACAACGTCACCGAGACCACCCCGGGCATTGCATCGGGCAACGTGGTCAGTGATGGCAGCTATACCAACCCGCACTTCCGCGCCACCCTGGCCACCAGCTACGACCTGGAAAACTGGGGCATCGCCCTGAACACCCGCCACCACGGGGCGGGCAAGGCCGATGTCAACGCCAGCTCGGCCGAGCAGTACGACAACAATGACGTGCCTTCGCGCACCTACTACGACCTGTCGCTGCGCTACCGCCTGGGCAAGGGCCAGACCCTGAACCTGGCGGTGCAGAACCTGGGCGACACCCTGCCGCCGTACATGGGCTTCGGCGAGCCGGGCATCTATGCCAACAACACCGTGTATGACGTGGTGGGCCGCAGCTACAGCCTGAGCTGGAACTGGACCTTCTGATCCAGCGCTGAGCCACGGCGGCCGGGCAGGATTGGCCGCCGGCGATCAACCGCCCCGTAACCCGGGGCGGTTTTTCGTTGTGTTCTGGTATCGCCGCGCCACTGGCGGCGGACGTACTCAGGCCGACAGGCTGAGGTATTTCTCGCGACGCAGCCGCGGCATGCCGAAACCGGCTTCGCGCAGGGCGGCAAACCCGGCATCGACCATGCCCGGGTTGCCGCACAGATAGGCGATGTCATTGCCCGGGTCCGGCGCCAGCCCGGCCAGCTGCTGCTGCACATGGCCCTGCACCGCCCCGGGCAGGTCCACCGGCCATTGCCGCGACAGGCACGGCAGGTAACGGAAACCGGGCTGCTGCGCGGCCAGCTGCACGAATTCGTCGGCATACAGCAGCTCGGCGGCGCTGCGCGCGCCATGCAGCAGTACCACCTGCACCCCGTCCTGCATCCGCGCCATCAGCTGCGGCAGCATCCCGCGGTACGGCGACACCCCGGTGCCGGTGGCCAACAGCAGGTAGCGGCCATTGCTCTCGCTGGCCGGCAGCACAAACCGCCCCAGCGGGCCGCTGGCCGAAAACACGCTGCCCGGCAGGGCACTGGCCAGCTGGCCGGCGGCCAGCCCACCGGGCACCAGGCTGATGGCCAGCTCGAACTGGTGGTCGCTCAAGGGGCGGTCACTGCGGCTGGACAGCGAATAGCTGCGGCGCTGGGCATTGCCCTGGGCATCGACCAGGTTGAACTGGATGAACTGCCCGGGCTGGTGCAGCAAGGGCTGGCCATCGGCACGGGCAAAACGCAGGATCAACAGGTTCGGGGCAAGTTGCTCGCGCCCGGTCAGGAGGATGTCAAAGGCTGGCGACACGGCAAACAGAACACTGTGTGACACCGGCCCGGCCGGCAAGGCCACCTATAATAGCCGCCGATTTGACCGCTTCCGGCCCCAAGGGCCAAAGGCCTCCCGGTGTCTGCCACTGCTGCCGCTTCCCCTGATTCTCCTGCCCTGCGCGTACGCGGGCTGACCAAGCGCTACGACAACGGCGTCCAGGCCCTGAAGGGCATCGACCTGGAAGTCGCCCCGGGTGATTTCTTCGCCCTGCTCGGCCCCAACGGTGCCGGCAAGTCGACCATGATCGGCATCATCTCCTCGCTGGTGAACCTGAGCGAGGGCTCGGTGGAAGTGTTCGGGGTGGACCTGCAGCAGCAGCGCGACGCGGCCATGCGTCTGGTCGGCCTGGTGCCGCAGGAAATCAACTTCAACCTGTTTGAAAAGCCGATCGACATCCTGGTCAACTACGCCGGCTTCTACGGCATTGACCGCGCCACTGCCCTGGTCCGCGCCGAGGAGGAACTCAAGCGCGCCCACCTGTGGGAAAAGGCGCACATGATCAGCCGCACGCTGTCCGGCGGCATGAAGCGCCGGCTGATGATTGCCCGCGCGATGATGACCCGGCCGCAACTGCTGATCCTGGATGAACCCACCGCCGGTGTGGACATCGAAATCCGCCGCGACATGTGGCGGGTGCTGGAGCAGATCAACCGCGATGGCACCACCATCATCCTGACCACCCATTACCTGGAAGAAGCCGAACAGCTGTGCCGCAACGTGGCCATCATCGACCGCGGCCAGATCGTGCAGCAGGCGCCGATGCGCGAGCTGCTGGCCACCCTGGACGTGGAAGGCTTCGTGCTCGACACCGACGGCGAGTTGCCGGCCGACCTGCCGTTGATCGAGGGCGCCAGCCTGGTGGTGCGCAATGCCCACACCCTGGAACTGGACAAGCCTCGCGCCATGGACCTGGTCGGCGTGTTCAACGCGCTGGGCCAGGCCGGTGTGCAGGTGCGCTCGATGCGGACCCGCTCCAACCGCCTGGAAGAACTGTTCGTGCGCCTGACCGGCAAGAAGGATTGACCCGATGACCACCACCGTTTCCACCGGCCGCGCCAACCTGGTCGCGCTGGGCACCATCATCCGCCGCGAGGTCAACCGCATCCTGCGCATCTGGGGCCAGACCCTGGTGCCGCCGGCGATCACCATGACCCTGTACTTCCTGATCTTCGGCGGCCTGATCGGCAGCCGCATCGGCGAGATGGGCGGCTACTCGTACATGGAGTTCATCGTCCCCGGCCTGGTGATGATGAGCGTGATCCAGAACAGCTACGGCAACATCGCCTCCTCCTTCTTCGGTGCCAAGTTCGGCCGCCACATCGAGGAGCTGCTGGTCAGCCCGATGCCCAACTGGGTGATCCTGGCCGGCTATGTGGCCGGTGCGGTGCTGCGCGGGCTGATGGTCGGCGGCATCGTCATGGTCATCGCCCTGTTGTTCACCGATGTGCGTGTGGCCCACCCGCTGATCACCCTGTCCACGGTGCTGCTGGGTGCCACCATCTTCGCCCTGGCCGGCTTCCTCAATGCGGTGTATGCCAAGAAGTTCGATGACATCGCCATCGTGCCGACCTTCATCCTGACCCCGCTGACCTACTTCGGCGGCGTGTTCTACTCGATCACCCTGCTGCCCGGCTGGGCCCAGGCCGCCACCCACGCCAACCCGATCTTCTACATGGTCAACGCCTTCCGTTACGGCCTGCTGGGCACCTCGGACGTGCCGCTGTGGGTGGCCTATGCGCTGATGCTGGCCTTCATCGGCGCCCTGGCCTCGGTCTCGCTGTGGCTGCTCGGCCGCGGTACCGGCATGCGCAGCTGACGTGCGCACGGTCACAGAGTGAAAGCAAAGCCGGGGCCTGCAAGGGCCCCGGCTTTTTTTCTGTTGTTATGCTCGCCAGCGCCGCGGCATTGCCGCTTCTGCTCTGCAAAGGAATGAACAGCATGATCCTGCGTACCGCACCGCTGCTGTTGGCCGGCCTGCTCGCCGGCGGCACCGCCAGCGCCCAGAACGCCAACCCGGACACGAGCGCCCCGGTGGATTCGGCCAGCTTCGAAATCCCCGAAGATGCACTCGCCGAACAGGGTTATGTCACCGCGGCCCTGGTGGCCAACATGCGCGTGTGCGGTGCCGGCGAACAGCCGCTGACCGTGTTCTACAACCACGAAAAGCGCCAGGCCCTGAGCGATGCCGGCGGCCAGGCCGGTGCCGGCCAGCGCTTTGACCAGGGCTTCGTGCTGGGCAGCCAGCACATGCAGGTCGTGCGTGACCAGCAGCAGCTCAAGCCCGACCAGGCCACCTGCCAGGGCCTGGCCCAGCGCCTGCGACAGGCGCTCTGAGCTCTTGCCTGATCAGCCATCAACCGCTGGCGTGATACCGCTGGCGGCCATGATTGCGCGCCGATTCCCCGCCGTCTGCCGCCCTTTGCCGTTGTGGCAGCCATGGCTCACATCCCGAGGAAGTCCCCCTGTGCACAAGAACTCCGCCATCAAGGCAGCCTCTGCCCTGCTTGTTCCCGTCCTCCTGCTCAGCGCCTGCGGTGGTGGGCAGCC
>X237_Red_shanked_Douc_Langur__coassemble_116_pt1 | contig 11059 bp, 9 predicted proteins | sample X237_Red_shanked_Douc_Langur__metabat2_high_PE_002 | metagenome-assembled genome bin X237_Red_shanked_Douc_Langur
GCTACCGCCTTGGCGGCCTTGGTCGCGGCCTCCTTGGCTACTGGCTTGGCGGCCTTGGCTGCAACCTTCTTGGCTACCGGCTTGGCGACCTTGGTTGCGGCTTTCTTGGCTACCGGCTTGGCAGCCTTGGTCGCGACCTTCTTGGCTACCGGCTTGGCAGCCTTGGCCACGGTCTTTTTTACTACGGGCACGGTCAACGCCTTCTTGGCGACAGGCTTGGCGGTTTTCTTGGCGGCCTTTGCGGCCTGCTTTGCAGTTTTAGTCGCAGCCACGAAACGCTCTTCCTTGTTCCCCCGGGGCCCGGGAAGCGGGCCTTTATAACGTACCCGACCGGTGCGGGCAACCACCCTGCCAGACCCGCCAAGCCCGTCACACCGGGCTTTGCCGTGCCTGCCTACCGATCAGGCGCCACCGGCCGCCTACGCAGGCCGGACAGTCACTGCCATCACTTGCCAACCAATCGATCTGTAATGTCGATCCTGCGACAAGGCCGGCGCTTTGCCAAGTGGCCTATCATTTGGGGGTGATCTCTCGACTGCTCATCGCCCTGCTGCGCCTTTACAAAACCCTCATCAGTCCGATGCTGGGCCCACGCTGCCGCTTCGTGCCCAGCTGCTCTGAATACGCCATGGGTGCAATCGCCCGACACGGCCCGCTGCGCGGCCTGTGGCTGACCACCAGCCGCCTGGCCCGCTGCCATCCCCTGCATCCGGGCGGGTATGACCCCGTTCCCGGCTCTGCACCATGTCCCTGTACAGGAAACCCCACCATGTCCTCGACCCTGATTACCCATGCACGTCTGGTCAACGAAGGCCAGATCTTCCAGGCCGATCTGCGCATTGAAGGCCAGCGCATCGCGGCCATCGCGCCGTCGCTGAGCCCGCTGCCCGGCGAAACCGTGATCGATGCCAGCGGCAAGTGGCTGATGCCGGGCATGATCGATGACCAGGTGCACTTCCGCGAGCCGGGCCTGACCCACAAGGGTGACATCGCCAGCGAATCGGCCGCCCTGGTCGCCGGCGGCCTGACCAGCTTCATGGACATGCCCAACACCAACCCGCCGACCCTGGATTCGACCATCCTGGAAGCCAAGTACGCGCTTGCCGAAGGCCGCGCCTGGGGCAATTACGGCTTCTACCACGGCGCCTCCAACGACAACCTGGAAGCCATCCGCGCCCTGGACCCGAAGAAGGCCCCCGGGGTGAAGGTGTTCATGGGCGCCTCCACCGGCAACATGCTGGTGGACAATCCTGAAACGCTGGATGCGATCTTCCGCGACTGCCCGACCCCGATCATCACCCACTGTGAAGACACGCCGATGATCAATGCGCTGGCCGCGCAGTACGAGGAGAAGTACGGCGATGCGCTCAGCGCCGAGCAGCACCCGGACATCCGTTCGCGCGCGGCCTGCCTGAAATCTTCCGAGCTGGCCGTGTCGCTGGCCAAAAAGCACGGCACCCGTCTGCACGTGCTGCACATTTCCACCGCCGACGAGCTCAAGCTGTTTGAACAGGGCCCGTTGATCCGTGCCGATGGCAGCCGCAAGCAGATCACCGCCGAAACCTGCGTGCACTTCCTGCACTTCGCCCGCCCGGATTACGCCGAAAAGGGCAACCTGATCAAGTGCAACCCGGCAATCAAGGACGTGGCCGACCGCGAGGCGATCACCGCTGCCCTGGCCAATGACGTGATCGACGTACTGGCCACCGACCACGCCCCGCATACCTGGGAAGAAAAGCAGAAGCCCTATGCCCAGGCTCCGTCCGGCCTGCCGCTGGTGCAGTACGCCCTGGTCGCCGCGCTGGAGCGCGTGCACGAAGGCAAGCTGACTCGTGAACAGGTGGTGCAGAAGTTTGCCCATGCCCCGGCCCAGCTGTTTGACGTGTCCCAGCGCGGCTTCCTGCGCGAGGGTTACTTCGCCGACCTGGTGCTGGTGGAGGACGTGCCGTTCACGGTCAAGCGCGAGGACGTGCTGTCCAAGTGTGGCTGGTCGCCGTTTGAAGGCACCACCTTCGGCTCGCGCGTGGCCGCGACCTGGGTCAACGGCCAGCAGGTCTGGGACGGCGAGAAGCTGCTCGGCGAACCGGCCGGCCTGCGTCTGGAATTTGACCGTTGATGGCCCTGCACCGACATATCGCCGGCACCCTGCTCGGCGCCGCCCTGCTGGGCGCGGCGCCTGCCGGCGCCCAGGATGCACAGCGGGTGGTGTTCCCCGGCAGCGTGCAGCAAGGCGCAATGGTGGTGGGCAAGGTGCCACCGGGCAGCACGGTCCGCTATGGCGAGCGCAACTTGCGGGTCAGCAGCTACGGCACCGTGGTGCTGGGTGCCAGCCGCGATGAGCGCGGCCCGCTGCAGCTGACCGTGACCCGCCCCGACGGCAGCCGGGTGGACGCCGAAGTGGCGGTAAGCCGGCGCGACTGGCCGCTGCAGCGGGTCGACGGCGTGCCTCCGCGCACTGTCAATCCGCCCCCGGCGGTGGCCGAGCGCATTGCCCGCGAGCAGGCAGCGGTCACCGCCGCACGCACCCGCGATGACAACCGCACCGATTTCGCCAGCGCCTTCATCTGGCCGGTGGAGGGCCGCATCAGCGGCCGCTTCGGCAATGCCCGCGTCTACAACGGCCAGCCCGGCGCTGGCCATTCGGGGATGGACATCGCCGCGCCCACCGGCACCGCGGTCAAGGCCCCGGCCGCCGGCATCGTGACCTTTGCCGATGGCGACCTGTACGTCACCGGCGGCACGCTCATCGTGGACCACGGCTTTGGCATCAGCTCCAACTTCCTGCACCTGTCACGGGTGGACGTGAAGGTCGGACAGCGGGTCGAACAGGGCCAGGTGATTGCGGCAGTGGGCTCCACCGGGCGATCGACCGGGCCGCACCTGCATTGGGGGATGAACTGGTTTGACGTGCGCATCGATCCACTGCTGGTGCTGGAACGCAAACCCTGAGGACGGCACTGCCCGGGCGCGCGGCGGCGCGTTCGGGCAGCTGCTTGGCCGCAAACCACTCCCTGGCGCGGTTTGAGCAACAGAGCGGCAGGGGCAGGAAAAACGCTCTTTTGCTCACTGCCCGGCACACACTGCTGGCTTATCGGCCGCGGGCGGCCCACCAGACCTTCAGCAGCACCATCGCCTGGTGCGGGGCAATGCCCTTGTCACTGGCCAACCCCTGCAGGCGCAGACGGGCCAGAACCGACAGGACCCGGCGCGGGCGCGGGCCCGGCACGCGCAGCCCCCAGCCTTGCAACAGCTGCTGCGCCCAGGCCGACACGGCCATGGTGGCCGTATCACCGCCGATGCTGGCCGGCACCGCCTGCTGGCCGCGGCGCTCCAGACGCTGGGCCAGGGTGTGACGCACAACGGTCTGCTCCGCTCCGGCCTGCAACGGCGCATTGAACACCACCGCTTCGACCGCAGTGACCGCCTGGGCAAAACCGGCCAGGGCGCCACGCGCCAGCTCGGCACTGCCCAGCGCCGCACGCGCGGCCAGCAGGTCGGGCAGGCTGTCAGCCAGGCCAATCCACGGGGCACGCAGCGGATCAAGCACCCGTCCCAGCGGATGGCGCGAGCGCTGCTCCTGCCAGCTGCGCAGCTCCTCGCCCCACCAGGCCAGCTTGGCATCCTGGGCGGTGGTGTCGCCATCGGCGGCGAGGATGTCGTCAAATTCCTGCAACAACGCAAACCAGGCCACGCAACGCTGGCGCTGGCCGGCCTCGATGAAGGGCTCCACCAGCGACCATTCCGGCCAACGCTGGTGCCACTTGCCCAGGAAACTGTCCAGGGCCGAATAACTGCTCATAGGTTCCAACTCATCAAGGGACTTGCGGCCAGCCCGCAGGCTGGCTCAGTGCCGCAGCGGTGTCGTGCAGGCAATCAGCGCCCCACTGCAACGGCTGGTCATCGGCCAGGCGGTAGCCCCACAGGGCGCCCACCGAGGGCATCGCTGCCGCCTGCGCGGCCAGGATGTCGCGCTGGTCATCGCCCACATACACGCACTGCGCCGGGGCCATGTCGATGGCGGCGGCAGCATGCAGCAAGGGCAGCGGATGCGGCTTTTTCTGCGCCAGGGTGTCGCCGCCGACCAGGACCGCACAGCGGTCTTGCCAGCCGTGCTGGGGCAGGATGTCCCGGGCCAGATACTCCGGCTTGTTGGTGACGATGCCCCACACGCAGCCGGCGGCATCCAGTGCATCGAGCATGCCTGCCACACCGTCGAACAGCTGCGCATGCTGGCCGATCAAACCCTGGTAGGTATCCAGGAACTCGGGCACCAGGGCTTCGCGCGCTTCAGTCTGCAGTTGCGGGAAAGCCGCGGCCAGCATCGCCCGCGAACCCTTGGACACCACCGGGCGGACCACCTGCGCAGCAGCAACCGGCAAACCGTGGCGCTGGGCCATCAAGGCCAGGGTGGCGACGAAATCCGGCGCACTGTCCAGCAGGGTGCCATCCAGGTCAAACAGCACGGCCGGGGGGAAACGGGGATCCATCTCAGGCTCCCGTCAGCGGCAGGCGCGCGGCCATCAGATAGTTGACCGCCGTGCTGCGGGCAAGACGCGCACGCCCGGCCCAGGGCTCGTAGGTCATGCCCGACACGTCTTCCACATCCAGGCCCTGCTCACGCACCCAGCGCCCCAGCTCGGCCGGAGTGATGAACTCCTGGTAGCTGTGGGTACCGGGCGGCAGCAGGCGGGCAATGTATTCGGCCCCGACAATGGCCACCGCGAAAGCGGCCGGAGTGCGGTTGATGGTGGACAAAAACAGCTGGCCACCGGGCTTGAGCAGGGCCCGGCAGGCGGCCAGGATCGAGGACGGATCGGGCACGTGCTCGAGCATTTCCATGCAGGTGATCACATCAAAACTGCCCGGCTGCTGCGCGGCCAGGTCCTCGGCACTGATCAGGCGGTAATCCACACTCACACCGGACTGGCGCGCATGCTCGCCGGCCACGGCAATCAGCGCGGCCCCCAGGTCGATCGCGGTCACCTGGGCACCGGTGCCGGCCAGGGCCTCGGACAACAGGCCGCCACCGCAGCCAATGTCCAGCACCCGCTTGCCCGACAGCGCACAGCGGCTGGCCACGTACTGCAGGCGCACCGGGTTGAGCGCATGCAGCGGTTTCTGCGGGCCGTCAGCATCCCACCACTGGTCGGCCAGGGCGGCGAACTTTTCCAGCTCGGCCGGGTCGAAATTGCCTTCAGGCGATGCCTGCACCTTGCTCATTGAATCACTCCGTCCTTTCAGCCACGAATGGTGGCAATGCGGTCACGCCACTGGCGCGCATTGGCGATGATGCCATCGATGTCCATGTCCACCAGCACCCTGTTTTCCAGCTTGGACACACCGGCAATCCAGACATCGCTGACCTGCTGCCGGCCGGTGGCATACACCAGCTGGGAGATCACGTTGTGCAGCGGCTGGGTTTCCAACGCGCCCATGTCCACGCAGACCAGATCGGCCTGCTTGCCCAGCTCGATCGACCCGATGCGGTCGGCAAAGCCCAGTGCCGTGGCCCCGCCCAGGGTGGCCGCACGCAGGGTGCTGGCCGCATCCAGCGCGGTGGCGTCATTGGCCACGGCCTTGGCCAGGATCGCTGCGGTGCGGTTCTCGCTGAACATGTCCAGGTCGTTGTTGGAGGCGCAGCCATCGGTACCGATGGCCAGATTGACCCCGGCCCGGGCCAGGGCGCAGGCCGGACAAAAGCCCGAGGCCAGCTTGAGGTTGGATTCCGGGCAATGCACCACATGCACGCCGTGCTCGGCGCACAGCCCGATCTCGTCGTCGGTGAGCTGGGTCATGTGCACGGCAATCAGGCGCTCGTTGACCAGGCCCAGACGCTGCAGGCGAGCCAACGGGCGCACGCCATGGTCACGGATCGAATCGCTGATTTCCTGCGCGGTCTCATGGGTATGCAGGAGCACGCGCAGGTTGTGCTGCGCGCTCATCGCCGCCTCCCGCTCGAAGTTGGCATCGCTCACCGTGTACGGTGCATGCGGCGCCAGGGCCACATCGATCAGGCCATGCCCCTGCCACTGCGCCCGCACGCTTTCAGCCTTGGCAAAGTATTCGTCGCTGTCCTTGGCCCAGGCGGTGGGGAAATCGATGACCACCGCGCCGACCAGGGCGCGGAAGCCGTGCTCGGCGTAGGTACGCGCCTGCACATCGGGGAAGAAATAGTTTTCGTTGGCACAGGTGGTGCCACCGCGCAGCATCTCGGCAATGGCCAGACGGGTGCCATCGGCGACGAACTGCTCACCGATCACCGCGCCCTCCACCGGCCAGATGTGCTCCTGCAGCCAGGTCATCAGCGGCAGGTCATCGGCCACCCCGCGCAGCAGGGTCATCGGGTTGTGGGTATGCGCATTGACCAGGCCGGGCATCAGCACCGCATCGGGGCGGCTGACCACCCGCGCGGCCTGCCAGCGGGCGCGCATGTCCTGCCGCGGGCCGATGCCCACGATCACACCATCGCGCACGGCCACAGCGGTGTCCTGGAGCACCAGCGCATGGGGCCGCACCGGCACCACATGCCCGGCCTCGATCAACAGGTCACAGGGTTGGGGAAGGTGTTCTGACATGGATGGCACTCCTGGAGACGGGTAATACGGGCTGCCCTGCCGGCAGCTGGGCCACAGTGGTTTGTGCCACTGCAGATACGACTCGGCGCCGGCGCCCAGGCTGGAAGGTCTCCAGCATGCGCACCGGCGCCGTCATCAGCGCGCCTTACTTGACGCGGCCGACGTATTCACCCGTACGGGTGTCGACCTTGATGATTTCTTCGTTGGGAACGAACAGCGGCACGCGCACCACGGCGCCGGTTTCCAGGGTGGCCGGCTTGCCGCCGGTACCGGCGGTGTCACCCTTCACGCCCGGATCGGTTTCCACGATCTTCAGCTCGACGAAGTTCGGCGGGGTCACCATGATCGGGGTGCCGTTGAACAGGGTCACCACGCACTGCTCTTCGCCCTTGAGCCACTTTTCAGCGCCGCCCATGCCGTTCTTGTCGGCCTGGACCTGCTCGAAGGTCTCGGCCTGCATGAAGTGCCAGTACTCGCCATCGGCGTACAGGTACTGCATGTCGGTATCGACAACGTCAGCCGCTTCCACCGAGTCGGTCGACTTCATGGTGATTTCCTGCACTCGGCCGGAACGGATCTGGCGGTAGCGCACGCGGGTGAAGGCCTGGCCCTTGCCCGGCTTGACGTAGTCGGTTTCGAAGATGACTGCCGGTTCGTTGTTGACCAGGATCTTCATCCCGTTCTTGACGTCGTTCATGCCGTAAGTGGCCATGCGTATGTCTCCTGAATGTTGCACCCGGCAGCAATGGCCGCCGGCCGTTAGAATGGGGGCGCCCACCAACTGCGGTGGGCGTTCGTTTTTCCATGACCGCACATGATACCTGTAGCCCCCGCCGCGCAAAAGCACAACGCAGACTCTCCCGCCCGCCCCGCCGCCGTGTGGCAGCAACTGTGGCGCCAGGCCGAGCGTGACCCACGCCGCCTGCTGGCCCGTCTGGGCCTGGACGAGGCCGCCGCAAGGCTCTCCGAGGAGGCCGCCGCGCAGTTCATCACCCGCGTGCCGCAGGGTTTCATCAACCGCATGCGCCGCGGCGACCTGAACGATCCCCTGCTGCGCCAGGTGCTGCCGGTCACCGACGAGCTGGCCGTGGTGCCCGGCTTCAGCCTGGATGCGGTTGGCGATGGCGCCGCCCGCAAGGCCACCGGGGTGATCCAGAAGTACCAGGGCCGGGCCCTGCTGGTGACCACCGGCAGCTGCGCGGTGCATTGCCGCTACTGCTTCCGCCGCCACTTCGACTATGCCGGCGAGAACGCGGCCCGCGGCAACTGGGCCGAGGCGGTGGCCTCCATTGCCAATGACCCCAGCATCGACGAGGTCATCCTGTCCGGCGGCGACCCGCTGTCGCTGCTGACCTCCAAGCTGGCCGAGCTGACCGATCTGCTGGCACAGATTCCGCACATCCGCCGCCTGCGCATCCATACCCGCCTGCCGGTGGTGCTGCCCGAGCGCGTGGATGCCGAACTGCTGGACTGGCTGCGCGCCCTGCCCTGGCCGGTGGCCCTGGTCATCCACGCCAACCATGCCAATGAATTTGATGCCTCCGTGTTCGAGGCGATGAACGCCCTGCGCGCCACCGGCATCACCCTGCTCAACGAGGCGGTGCTGCTGGCCGGGGTCAATGATTCGGTGGATGCGCTGTGCGCATTGAGCGAGACCAGCTTCGCCGCCGGGGTGGTGCCCTACTACCTGTTCCAGCTGGACCGGGTCCAGGGCACGGCCCATTTCGAGGTCAGCGACGAGCGCGCCGCGCAACTGATTGCCGGGGTACGCGCACGCCTGTCCGGCTACCTGGTGCCACGCCTGGCCCGCGAGATCGCCGGCGAAGCGAGCAAGCGCCCGCTCTGAGGGCTGTCAGGCCTTGCTCACGGCGAGGTCTTGAGCAACTGCACCAGCTGGGTCGAGGACAGCGGCCGGCCCAGCCAATAGCCCTGGACCAGGTCGCAGCTGCGCTGGGCCAGCAGGTCGAACTGGGCTTCCTGCTCGATGCCCTCGGCCACCACGGTGATCCCCAGCGCGTGGCACATGGCGATGATCGCGGTGGTCAGGGCCAGGTCGTCCGGGTCGCGCTGCATGTCGGCCACGAAGCTCTTGTCGATCTTGACCCCGTCCACCGGCACCTGGCGCAGGTGGCTAAGGCCGGAGAAGCCGGTACCGAAATCATCCAGCCAGACCTTGACCCCGTGCCGGTGCAGCTTGTCCAGCAGCGAGGCGGCGAGCATCTCGTCACCGATCACCGCCGTTTCGGTCAGCTCGATATGCAGGCGTGAAGCCGGCAGGCCCGACTCGGCCAGGCAGGCCACCACCACGTCGGACAGGTCACCGTTGCGCAGCTGGCGCGGCGACACGTTGACCGAGACGAACAACTGTTCACCACCGGCCACCGCTTCCCAGCGCCGCGCCTCCATGCAGGCCGCACGCAGGACCTTGGGCCCGAGCTGCTCGATCAGGCCACTTTGTTCGGCCACCTGGATGAACACCGACGGCGGAATGGCCCCCAGCTGCGGGTGCTGCCAGCGCAGCAGCACCTCCACCCCGACCAGACGCCGGTCACGGGTGCGGTAGATCGGCTGGTAGACCAGGTGCAGCTCGCCGCGCTCCCAGGCCCCGCGCAATTCCTGCTCCATGTGCACCCGGCGCTCCACCGCGTGGTCCATGGCCCGGCTGTAGTAGCGGTAGCAGTTCTTGCCGGCCAGCTTGGCCTGGTACATGGCGATATCGCCGTTCTTGAGCAGGCCGGTGGCATCGGCCGCATCATCCGGGAACAGGGTGATGCCGATCGAACTGCCCAGAAACACATCGCGCCCGGACAGGGACAGCGGCTTGGACAGCTCGGCCACCAGCACCTCGGCCAGGCGCAGGGCATTGGCGGCGGTATCGCCCTCACCGAGCAGGATCACGAACTCATCGCCACCGAAGCGGGCCAGCAGCGACTGGCTGCCACCGTGGCTGGTGACGGCCGCATTGATGCGTTCGACAAAACGCAGCAGCACGTCATCGCCGGCTTCGTGGCCGAGGGTGTCGTTGACCCGCTTGAAATCGTCCACATCCACAAACAGCAGGGCCAGGCGCTGGCCGGCGGCGCTGGCCGAGACCATGCGCGACTCCAGCGCCTGACGGAAGGCCAGACGGTTGGACAGGCCGGTCAGGGCATCGGTATAGGCCAGCTTGCGCACTTCACGGTCATGCCGGGCGATGGCCTGGCTCATGGTCGAGAAGCTGCGCACCAGCTCGCCGATCTCGTCATTGCTGCCGGCATCGGGCAGTTCGACCTCGTAGTCGCCCTGCTCCATGCGCCGCGCCGCGGTGACCAGCGAGCGCACCGGCTGCACCAGGGTGCGCTGCACATACAAGGAGACCACCACCGTCAGCAGCAGCAGGGTAACCAGCAGCACCAGGCCGGTGATCAGATGGCGACGCCCGACCGCCTCGATGCCCGAATCCAGCCGCTCCCCGGCGGCGGCCTGCTGGGCGCGCACCCCGTCCAGGTCGATACCTATGCGCACCCCGCCCAGGCGCTGCTCCCCCAGCAGCACCGGCGTGGTCACTTCCAGCACGTGATCGGTACGCTGCAGCAGCATCTGGGTGGCGGCCAGGGCCTTGTCGGCCAGCGGATCATCCATGCGCCGGCCGAAATCGGCCACGGTCTCGCTGCCGTCATGGACCAGGTTGCCCCGGGCGTCGAAGACGCGCACATAGGTCACCAGCGGCTGCGCCTCCAGTGCATTGACCAGTTTGGCCACCTGCTCGCTGTCGCTGTAATACATCGGGTTGACCAGGGCCAGGGCCAGATCCCCGGCAAAACTGATCCCGCGCCGCTGCGCCTCCTGCTCATACAACGAGCCGATCAGCTCTCCACCCAGGGTGCGCACCTCGGTCTGGAAGGCGCCCAGCCGGGCCATCCACAGGATCACCATGATTGCAGCAATCAACAGCGACACGCCCATCACCGCAATGGCACGGGCCTGCAAACCAAAACGCATCTTTCTCATTCAACTTCCATCCTGACCCGCCGCAGCCCGCTGCGCAGCTCGTCCAGCCGCGCCTGCGAACCACGGTCAACCCGGGCAAAGGCCGATGTTCCAAAAAATTGCCGCAACGCCGGCGCCGCGGCCGGATCCTTGCTGGCTTCCAGCAGTACTTCACGCAGGCGCTCGCGCACGGCCACCGGCAGGTCGGCGCGGACCAGTTCCAGTGCCCGGGGAAAGCTTTCGGTGCGGTGGATGATACGCAGATCGCGGCGGATCCCCGGCGGCAACGCCTCCTGGTTGTCCCAGTCGATATTGCTGAACACCCCGACATCAACCAGCCCGCGCTGCACCCAGGTGGCGATATTGCGCTCGCTGCGGGCATAGACGTAGCCCACCCGGTCTGCGGCCGGCACATCATCGGGGCCCATCAGGATTTCCGGCTGCACGCCATTGGCCAGCAAGGTGGTCAGCGGCACCATGTAGGCACTGGTGGACATGGCCCCCTGCACCGCCAG
>X237_Red_shanked_Douc_Langur__coassemble_117_pt1 | contig 10960 bp, 8 predicted proteins | sample X237_Red_shanked_Douc_Langur__metabat2_high_PE_002 | metagenome-assembled genome bin X237_Red_shanked_Douc_Langur
GCTGCTGATCTTCGTGCTGGCCTGGTGGGGGGCGCGGCAGCGCAGTGTCGGGCCGGCCGCGGGTGATCCGCTGCAGGCCAGCCTGGAAGTGTCTTCCAGCGAGGCCAGTGCGGCCCGGCGTGCCTTGGCTGCCTCGGAAAAGCTGGAAGACCTGCCGACCCCGCTGGCCGAGCCGGTGGCCGAACCGGCACCAGCGCCCGAACCCGCACCGGAAGACACCGTGCCGCCGCCGCAGCCGGTGCCCGAGCCGCGGCCGATGGATGCGCCCACCCCGGTGCAGCACAATGCCCAGGAGCGTGTCGCCCAGCCCGATACGGTGGACCAGGAGCGCGTCAGTGCGCTGGCCATTGCCGAGCAGAAGGCGCGCCAGGAGCAGGAAGCCAAGCGCCGCCAGGAACAGATCGACCTGACCGAGCGCAAGCGTGTGGAGGAGGCCGAGCAGCGCCGTCGCCTGGCCGCACAGCAGGCCGAGGAACGCGAGAAGAAGCTGGCCGACGAGCGCAAGCAGGCCGCCGAGGCGGCCGAACGGCAGCAGCGTCTGGCCCAGATCCGGCGCCAGCGCGAGCAGGCCCAGCGTGAGGCACAGGCTGCCGAGGCCCGCCTCAAGCAGCTGGCCGAAGCGCGTGCGCAGAGTGCCTCCAGCAATGCCGCCAGCAATGCGCCGAGCACCCCGCGTGCCGGTGCCGGTGGCACCAGCGAGGACCTCACTGCCAAGTACGCCGCAGCCCTGCAGCAGGCGGTGCTCAACCAGTGGGTGCGCCCGGATTCGATTCCGGTCGGCCAGCGCTGCCGCCTGACCATTCGCCAGCTGCCCGGTGGCGAGGTGCAGGAGGTCAGTTTCAGTACGGGCTGCCCGTACGACGAGGCTGGCCGGCGATCGGTGGAAGCGGCCATCCTGCGCGCACAACCGCTGCCTTACCGTGGTTTTGAGTCGGTGTTCCAACGCACCTTGAACTTCAATTTCGAGGCGCGTGACCGGTAATGCGGCGCAAAGCGTGATCAGTGCTGCAATTTTCACCCCGCTTGGTTCATGATTGCCCCGTTGTTAATACGTCCCCTGTTATGCCTTCTGGCTCCCCAAGAGCGGATCGAGTGCCGAAAATGAAAATGCCCCGCTGGCTTGCTGTTGTAACCCTCTTGCTGCTGCCGTTTGCCGTGATGGCACAGCAGCGTGGCCTGGAGATCGATATCGTCGGTGGCAACGCCTCGGCCTTGCCGATCACCGTGGTGCCGATGCCGTATGAAGGGGGCAATCCGCCGTCCACGGATGTGGCTGCGGTGGTGCGTGCCGACCTGGACCGTTCCGGCCAGTTCCGTACCCTGCCCGAGGCCCAGGTTGTCGAGCGTCCGGTGCGTGGCAGCGAGGTCAACTACGCCACCTGGCGTGCGCTGAAGCAGGATTACCTGGTGATCGGCCGGGTCCTGGATGCTGGTGCCGGTGCCTACCGGGTCGAGTACGAACTGTATGACGTGGCCCGTGCCGAGCGCCTGCTGGGCCTGGCGATGACCGCACGCAGCAATGCCATGCGCGATGTCGCCCACCAGATGGCCGATGCCATCTACGAGAAGATCACCGGCGTGCGCGGTGCGTTCTGGACCCGTATCGCCTACGTCACCGCCACCGGCAGCGGCAATGCCATGCGCTATGCGCTGATGGTGGCCGATTCGGATGGCTACAACCCGCAGACCATCGTGCGTTCGGCCGAGCCGCTGCTGTCGCCGGCCTGGAGCCCGGACGGGCAGAAGCTGGCCTATGTCAGCTTCGAGCGTGGCAACTCGGCCATCTACGTGCAGAACATCAGCACCGGTGCACGCGAGCTGGTGACCAGCTTCCGCGGCGTCAATGCCTCGCCGGCCTTCTCTCCGGATGGCGGCAAGCTGGCGGTGTCGCTGTCGCGCTCGGGCAACCCGGAAATCTACGTGATGGATCTGGCCAGCAAGGGCCTGACCCAGCTGACCAACCACTTCTCCATCGACACCGAGCCGCGTTTCAGTGCCGATGGCAGCACCATCTATTTCACCTCCGACCGTGGCGGCCGCCCGCAGATCTACCAGGTGCCGGTCAGTGGCGGCGGTGCGACCCGTGTCACCCATCAGGGCAATTACAACGCCACCGCCTCGATCTCCTTTGATGACAAGAAGATCGCCGTGGCCCAGGGCAGCGGCAATACCTACCGCATCGCGGTGATGGACCGTAGCCTGGGCAGCCCGCGCTGGAGCACCCTGTCGCCGGGCTCGCTGGATGAATCACCCAGTTTTGCACCCAATGCCAGCATGCTGCTGTACGCCGCCCGTGAGGGGCGCCGTGGCGTGCTGTATGCCGTTTCTGCCGACGGGCGCGTCCGGCAGCGGTTGGTCCTTGCCGACGGCGATGTCCGTGAGCCGGCATGGTCGCCCTACCGGAATCAGCGCTAAATAAGTGTTAATATTCGCGTTCCATTCACCCCATCTCACTGGCTAGGAGCCTGAGGTAAACCATGAACAAGTCCACCCGTGTTCTGCTTGTTTCGCTGATGTCCGTTGCCGTTCTGGCTGGCTGCTCGAAGAAGGTCAAGGAAGAAGCCCCGGCTCCGGCCCCGGCTCCGACCGAAACCGCTCCGACCCAGACTCCGGTTGCCACCGGTTACGGCCCGAACGATCTGGACACCGATGCTTGCCTGCGCCAGCGCGTTGTCTACTTCGATCTGGACCAGGACTCCCTGAAGCCGGAATTCCAGGCCATCATGTCCTGCCACGCCAAGTACCTGCGTGACCGTCCGTCCTCGCGCATCACCCTGCAGGGTCATGCTGACGAGCGCGGTTCGCGCGCTTACAACCAGGGCCTGGGCGAGCGCCGTGGCAATGCCGTGAATTCGGCTCTGCAGGCTGCCGGTGGTTCGGCTGCCCAGCTGACCGTGGTGTCCTACGGCGAAGAGCGTCCGGTCTGCACCGATTCCGGTGAAGCCTGCTGGGCCCAGAACCGTCGCGTTGAAATCGTTTACACCGCCAAGTAAGCGATGAAGCAGCGGATCATTTCGCTGATGCTTGCAGCGGCCTTCATGGCCGCTGCACCGGCGCAGGCCCAACGGGCCTCGCTGGGCGATCGTGTGGCCAGCCTTGAGCAGCAGCTGCTCAATACCCAGGCCAATACCGACATGCTCAACCAACTGCAGCAGTTGCGTTCGCAGTTGACCGAGATGCAGGGCACCATCGAGCAGTTGCAGCACGAGAACGAACAGCTCAAGCAGCTCAACCGGGCCCAGTTCCTGGATCTGGATGGCCGCCTGGAGCGCCTTGAGGGCGGCGCCACTGCCGCTCCTGTGGCCCCGACAGCAGCGGCTCCGGCCGCTGCACCTGCACCTGCCGCCGTCGCCGAACGTGCTCCCACCGTGCGTGGTGATGCCGGTGCGATGGCTGCCACCCATGATGAGCGCACCACCTACAACGTGGCCTTCGATGCGCTCAAGGCCGGCCGCTATGCCGATGCCACCCAGTATTTTTTGAGTTTCCTCGAGCTTTACCCGGCCGGGGTGTATGCGCCCAACGCGCTGTACTGGCTGGGCGAAAGCCACTACGCGGCTGGCCAGTACGGCCAGGCACGTACGCAGTTTGAACAGTTGCTCGCCCAGTATCCGACCCATGACAAGGCGGCAGGCGCGCTGCTCAAGGTGGGCCTGTCGCAGAATGCCGCCGGCGATGTCGAGGCTGCCCAGCAGACCTTGCAGCAGGTGGGACAGCGTTATCCGGGCAGTGACGCGGCGGGCATCGCGCGTGATCGCCTGCGCTCATTGCAACTGGGCCAGCACAGCCTGCGCTGACGTGCCAGCTGTTTGCCCCGTTGCCCAGGGCCGGCCGTAGCGCCGGCCTTCTCGTTTATCAGGATTATCGCGATGCAACCGGCACAAGCCTTTGCCCAGCCCAGCCAGATCGAGCAGTCGCCACTGTCGCGATTGAAGATCACCGAGATTTTCCTTTCCCTGCAGGGCGAGGCCGACACCATCGGCTGGCCCACCGTGTTCGTACGTCTCACCGGTTGCCCGCTGCGCTGCCAGTACTGCGATACGGCCTATGCTTTCCATGGCGGGCAGTGGCGCGAAATTGATGACATCGTGGCCGAGGTGCTGGGCCATGGCGTGCGCCATGTCTGCGTTACCGGCGGCGAGCCGCTGGCGCAGAAGCGTTGCCTGACCCTGTTGGCCAAACTGTGTGATGCCGGCCTGTCGGTATCGCTGGAAACCTCCGGTGCACTGGACATTGCCGGGGTGGATGGCCGGGTCAGCCGGGTAGTGGACGTCAAGACCCCGGATTCGGGTGAGGCCGGGCGCAACCGCGCCGAAAACCTTGACCTGCTGACCGCGCATGACCAGCTCAAGTTCGTGATCTGCTCGCGCCGTGATTTCGAGTGGGCGCGTGACATGGTGCTGGCCCGGCAGCTGCACCAGCGCACCATGGTGTTGTTCTCGCCGAGCAAGGATCAGGTGTCGCCGCGTGAGCTGGCCGACTGGATCATCGCCGACAGGCTTCCCGTACGTTTCCAGATGCAGCTGCACAAGCTGCTGTGGAATGACGAACCCGGCCGCTGAGCCGGACCACTGCCGGCGCGGGACAGCGTGCTGGCCGCAACCAACAACCGGAAAACACAGATGAAAAAAGCAGTCGTGCTTCTTTCCGGCGGCATGGATTCGGCCGCCGTTGTTGCCATCGCCCGTGAGCAGGGTTTTGCCGTGCATGCCTTGAGCGTGCGTTATGGGCAGCGCCACACCTCCGAACTGGATGCCGCTGTACGCGTGGCCGCCGCTCTGGGCGTGGTCGAACACAAGGTCGTGGATGTGGACCTGCGCAGTATCGGCGGCTCGGCCCTGACCGCCGATATCGAGGTGCCCGAGGCCGGCGGACAGGGCATCCCGGTGACCTATGTGCCGGCACGCAACACCATCATGCTGTCACTGGCCCTGGGCTGGGCCGAAGTGCTCGGTGCGGCGGATATCTTCTGCGGCGTCAATGCGGTGGATTACTCCGGTTACCCGGATTGCCGCCCTGAGTTTGTCGCCGCCTTCCAGACGCTGGCCAACCTGGCCACCAAGGCCGGTGTGGAAGGCGCGGGCATCCGTGTGCATGCGCCACTGCAGTTCTTGAGCAAGGCGCAGATTGCTGCGGAAGGCACGCGCCTGGGGGTGGATTTCGGCCTGACCGTGTCCTGCTACCGCGCCGATGCCCAAGGCCGCGCCTGCGGTCACTGCGATGCCTGCAGGCTGCGTGCGGACGGGTTTGCCGATGCCGGTGTGGCCGATCCTACGGCGTATGTGTGAGGGCTTCGCAAGCGCAAGTTGTTGATGTATAATTCGCGCTCGGCTTTTGCAGCCGAGCGCGTAACGGGCCGTTAGCTCAGTCGGTAGAGCAGAAGACTTTTAATCTTTTGGTCGATGGTTCGAATCCATCACGGCCCACCACGCATGAATCAGGCTGCCCCAAGGCAGCCTTTTTCGTGTTTGCGGCACTGCCGTTCCTGCTGTAGCCCGAGCCGGCCTCAGGCATGGAGCAGGGCGTAGGAATACGGCCGCAGATGCGCTAGCCTTCCGCCGGCAGGCATCGGCCTGTTCTGGCAGGAAAGGGCAATGGATAACGAGCTCAGCACGGTAACCCAGCGGGTCAATCCGCAGGTAACCCAGCTCCTGCATGCCTGGCAACAAGGCGATCTGCTGGCCCGCGATCGTGCCCTGGAGGCGATGTATGCCGAGCTGCTGGCCCTGGCGCGGCAGCGCTATGCCGGCCAGGGGCAGGGCACGATGCAGCCGGTGGCGCTGGTCAATGAGTCCTTGCTGCGCATCATTTCCAGCAGCCCTGATTACAAGGACCGCAGCCACTTCGTGGCGGTGGCGATGCTCAAGATGCGCTCGGTGCTGATTGACCACCTGCGCGCGCAGTCCAGCCGCAAACGTGGTGGCGAGCATGACCAGCGGGTGACCCTGTCCCTGCTGACCGACCCTGCACCGCAGGGCGACAGCCTGGCCGAGCTGATGACCCTGCAGCAGGGGCTGGACCGGCTGGGTGAACTGGACCGGCGCATGGCCAGTGTGCTGGAGCTGGCCTATTTTGCCGGCATGAGCCGGCAGGAAATTGCCGTGCTGCTGGATGTTTCGGTGCCTACCGTGGACCGTGACCTGCGTTTCGGCCGCGCCTGGTTGAACGAGTTCATCGGTTGAACGGCCGGCGGCTTCAACCCTGCTCGCTGACCAGCTCGACAATGCGTTGGCCGTAACGGGCCAGTTTGCTGCCGCCGATGCCGCCGACCCGGCCCAGCGCCGCCACGCTGGTCGGGCGCTGCTCGGCGATCATGCGCAGGGTGGAGTCGTGCAGGATCACATAGGCCGGAACGCCCTGTTCCTGGGCCAACTCGCGGCGCAGCCCGCGCAGGGCGTTGAACAGGTGCAGGTCGGCCGGCAACACAGCAAGCCCGGTGCGTTGCTCGTCACGGCTGCGCGGCATGCGCGCGGCACTGTCGCGGCGCATCTGGACCGCACGCTTGCCGGTCAGGACCTCGCGGCTGGCCTCGGTCAGGCGCAGGGCGCCATGGTTGGCCGCATCCACGGCCAGCAGGCCGCCGGCGACCAGCTGACGGAACACGCTGCGCCAGGCACGTTCGTCCAGATCACTGCCGATGCCGAAGGTGGACAGCTGCTGGTGGGCAGCGGCACTGACCTTGTCGGTCTGCTTGCCGCGCAGGATGTCGATCAGGTGGGTGGCGCCATAGCGCTGGCCGGCACGGTACACGCAGGACAGCGCCTTCTGTGCGGCGGTGGTGGCATCCCAGCTGGCCGGGGGATTGGCGCAGTTGTCGCAGTTGCCGCAGGGCTGCGGATAGGTTTCACCGAAACCGGCCAGCAGCACCTGACGCCGGCACTGCATGGATTCGCAGTAGCCCAGCAGGTGGTCCAGCTTGGCCCGTTCCAGCTGCTTGCGCTGCTCCGATGCCTCGCCCTGTTCGATCATCTGCTTGAGCAGGATCACATCACCCAGGCCATAGCACAGCCAGGCCTCGGACGGCTCACCATCGCGCCCGGCACGTCCGGTCTCCTGGTAGTAGCCCTCCATCGACTTGGGCAGGTCGGTATGGGCGACAAAACGCACGTCCGGCTTGTCGATGCCCATGCCGAAGGCGATGGTGGCGCACATCACGATGCCGTCTTCGTGCAGGAAGCGGCGCTGGTTGGCCGCGCGCACCTCGGCCGGCATGCCGGCGTGGTAGGGCAGGGCCTGGAAACCCTTGTCGCTGAGGAACTGTGCGGTTTCCTCGACCTTGCGCCGGGACAGGCAGTAGACGATGCCGGCCTGGTCGCGGTGGCCGCGCAGAAATTCCAGCAGCTGGCTTTTGGCGTTGTCCTTCTGCACCACCGTGTAGCGGATGTTGGGCCGGTCGAAGGAGGAGACGAACCAGCGTGCCTGTTCCAGCTGCAGGCGCTCGGCGATCTCGCGTTGGGTCGGCGGATCGGCCGTGGCAGTCAGAGCGATGCGTGGCACCTGCGGCCAGCGTTCGTGCAGGACGGTGAGCTGCCGGTATTCGGGGCGGAAGTCATGCCCCCACTGCGATACGCAGTGGGCCTCGTCGATGGCGAACAGCGAGATCGGGGCGCGGTCCAGCAGGGACAGCGTGCGCGCCCCGAGCAAACGCTCCGGTGCGATGTAGAGCATGTCCAGCTCGCCGGCCAGCAGGGCGCGTTCGATGCGCTGGGCCTGGTCCGCCTCCAGGGTGGAGTTGAGGTACTCCGCGCGCAGGCCAAGCAGGCGCAGTGCCTCGACCTGGTCCTGCATCAGGGCAATCAGGGGCGAAATGATGATGCCGGTGCCTTCGCGCACCAGTGCCGGGATCTGGTAGCACAGCGATTTGCCGCCCCCGGTGGGCATCAGGACCAGGGCATCGTTGCCGGCCGTCAGGTGGCGGACAATCTCGCCCTGATGACCACGGAAATCAGGGTGGCCGAATACGTCGCGCAGGGCGCCCAAACATGGATCGTGCATGGGCACAGGATACCGCCTGCGGGCCGGGTGAATGCGCCCATCGCTGCAAATGCGGGCCGTACCGCGACAAAAAGACATGCCCGGCAAGCCGGGCATGTGGGGGATGGCGTGACGGCGCTGGCTTACTGAAGCAGCGAGCGCAGCATCCAGGCGTACTTTTCGTGGATCTGCAGGCGCTGGGTCAGCAGGTCTTCGGACGGGGCGTCGTCGGCGTCGTCGGCAATGTCCAGCACGCGGCGGGCGGTGCGGCACACCGCCTCATGGCCGGCAACCAGGTCGGTCACCATGGCGCGCCAGTCGCTGCTGTCTTCCAGCACGGTTTCCTCGATCGAGGCCAGGGCGACGAACTGGCGGTAGCTGCCCGGTGCCTTGAAGCCCAGGGCGCGGATGCGCTCGGCGATTTCATCCAGCGCGGTCCACTGCTCGGTGTACTGGTCCATGAACATCGCATGCAGCGAATTGAACATCGAACCGGTGACGTTCCAGTGGTAGTTGTGGGTCTTCAGGTACAGGGTGTAGGCATCGGCCAGGAAGTGGGACAGGCCATCGGCGATCTTCTCGCGTTCGGCCGTGCTGATGCCGATGTTGATTGCCGGTGCGCTGCTGGCTGCCGTGGTGGTGGCCGGCGCAGGAGCGGGCTTTGCAGCCTTGGCCGGCTTGCCGGGCTTGGCTGCTGCTGGCGTCTTGACCGGCTTTTCGGCCTTGTCTGCTTTGTTCTTTGCCATGGGTTCCTCACTGCTCACGTGGTTGCGGTCACAATAGACAATCCAGACGCGGTTGCGTCATGAAAGCTTTGATGGCTGTCCATTGATGAGTGCTATTGAAAAGGAAGGGAGCGCGCGTCTGCGTGCACGGCGGGCTGCCATCGATTCGGCGATGAGCCGGGATCGGGGGCGCTTGCTCGGTCTATGGTCGCGCTGGAATGCCCAACCGGGCAAGCCCGAACTGGAGCAGGCCTTCGAGAAGGCACTGACGGCCTCGATGGCCCATTGTGCGCAGCGACAGGCCAGTGCGCCGGCGATCAGCCTGGATACCGCCTTGCCGATTGCCCGCGAAGGCGAGCGCATCATCGAGCTGATCCGCAACCACCAGGTGGTGGTGATTGCCGGTGAGACCGGCTCGGGCAAGACCACCCAGCTGCCCAAGCTGTGCCTGGCCGCCGGCCGCGGCAGTGCCGGGATGATCGGCTGTACCCAGCCGCGGCGGATTGCCGCGCGTGCCGTGGCCACCCGCGTGGCCCAGGAACTGAATACCGAGCTGGGCAGTGTGGTCGGCTACCAGGTGCGCTTCACCGACAAGGTCTCCGATGCCTCGCGCATCAAGTTCATGACCGACGGCATCCTGCTGGCCGAGATTGCCAGTGACCGTTGGCTCAGCCGCTACGACACGATCATCGTGGACGAGGCGCACGAGCGCAGCCTGAACATCGACTTCCTGCTGGGGTATCTGAAGACCCTGCTGAAAAAGCGCCCGGACCTGAAGTTGATCGTGACCTCGGCCACCATCGACACCGGCCGTTTCGCGGCGCACTTCGATGATGCCCCGGTAGTCAGCGTGGAAGGGCGTACCTTTCCGGTGGACGTGCGTTACCGCCCGCTGGAAGGCGAGGGCGAACATGCCGGCGAGCGCACTGTGGGCGAAGGCATCGTGGCTGCGGTGGACGAGATCACCGGCCAGGATGGGCGTGGCGACATCCTGATCTTCCTGCCCGGCGAGCGCGAGATCCGCGAGACCCACCAGCTGCTGGAAAAACGCAAATACCGCAGCACCGAAGTGCTGCCGCTGTATGCGCGGCTGTCGGTGGCCGACCAGGACCGGGTGTTCAACCCGCAGGGCGGGCGGCGCATCGTGCTGGCCACCAATGTGGCCGAAACCTCGCTCACCGTGCCGCGCATCCGCTACGTGATCGACCCGGGCCAGGCGCGCATCAAACGCTACAGCCCGCGGCAGAAGCTGGACCGTCTGCATATCGAGGACATCTCCCAGGCCAGCGCCAACCAGCGCAAGGGCCGTTGTGGGCGTGTGGCCGAGGGTGTGTGCGTGCGTCTGTACGCCGAGGCTGATTTCCAGGCCCGGCCGGAATTCACCGATCCGGAAATCCGTCGCTCCTCGCTGGCCGGGGTGATCCTGCGCATGCTCCAGCTGGGGCTGGGCAAGATCGAGGATTTCCCGTTCCTGGAAGCGCCGGACGAGCGCGCCATTGCCGATGGCTGGCAGCAACTGGTCGAGCTGGGCGCGGTGGATGAGCAGCGCCGCATGACCGCGATCGGCAAGCAGATGGCGCGCCTGCCGGTGGACGTCAAGCTGGCCCGCATGCTGGTGGCCGCACACCAGCACGATTGCCTGGCGCCGATGATCACCATCGCCGCCTTCCTGGGTATCCAGGACCCGCGCGAGCGCCCGCCCGAGGCGCGCGAGGCCGCCGACAACGCCCATGCCCAGTTTGCCGACGGGCGTTCGGAGTTCGTCGGCATCCTGCGCCTGTGGGATGGCTACCGCCGTGCCCACGAGGAGCTGACCCAGGGCAAGCTGCGCGACTGGTGCGGGCGCAATTTCCTGGCCTTCCTGCGCATGCGCGAGTGGCGCGAGCTGCACCGCCAGCTGCGCCTGCTGTGCGCCGAACTGGGCTGGGAGGCCGATGCCGGCCAGGCGGCGCAGGTTGCCCTGCTGGCGGCTCCGGCCAAACTGCCGGCGGCCGGCAACGATGGCCAGGTGGCGATCAAGGCGCGGCGTGGCGAGCAGCACCGGGCCAATCGTCTGGCCCGCGAGGGCAAGGCGGCGCCGGCCGCTGCAACGACTGCCGCGCCGCTGAAAACCACGGCGGCACCGGCACAGGCAGCGGCCCGCGATGCGGTGCCCGACAAGGTCATTGCCGCCGCCTATCAAGCGCTGCATCGCGCCTTGATTGCCGGTTTGCCGACCCGGGTTGGCCATCGCACCGAAAAGGGCGATTACCAGGCCCCGC
>X237_Red_shanked_Douc_Langur__coassemble_118_pt1 | contig 10936 bp, 10 predicted proteins | sample X237_Red_shanked_Douc_Langur__metabat2_high_PE_002 | metagenome-assembled genome bin X237_Red_shanked_Douc_Langur
ATCTGGGCGTCGCTCAAGGGGCGCGAATAAACCCAGTTGCGTTGTTTGAGGTCCTCGATGAACTCGTGGTCGGCCGGGTAGCCGCGCGGCGGGCGCTGCAGCTTTTCCTCGCTTTCCATGACAAAGCGCGAGGTGATGGCCGGATCATGCGCGGCCCGGCGCCAGGTGGCCGGGTTGTCGAAAATGAACTGACGCACCTTCTGCAGATTGGCCGGCTCCGGATGCCACAGGCCGCCGCCGAGGAAGCAGTTGCCCGGCTGCATGTGCAGGTAGAACAGCGGCACGATCTGCATGCGCCGGCGCTCGTGGTAGAAGCGGCAGCCCTGCCAGCCCTTGTAGGGCGACTTGTCGTGGGAGAAGCGCGCATCGCGCTGGATGCGGTACAGCGAGCCGCCCACGGTGCGCGGGTCGGCGCGAAAATGCGGGCTGATCGCCTCGATGTCCGGGGCGATGTCGCTGATCAGCTGCAGGAACGGCTGGCGCACATGCTTCTCGTACTCGTGCTTGTGCTCGTTGAACCAGGCCTTGTTGTTGTTGGCCGCCAGGCGCTGCAGGAAGGCCAGGCTGGCCGGGCTGAAGTAACTGCTCACAGTTGGGCCTCCAGCTGCTCGCCCCAGTTGTGCAGGGCATCAAGCAGGCCCAATTTGCCGGCATCGGCGGCATGTTGTTCGCGCAGCTTGGCGATTTCGCTGCGGTAGCTGTCCAGCGAGTACTCGCTGTTCTCACCGGTGCTCAGGCGCTGCCGGCGCCAGTCATTCCAGGCCTCGCGCTGCGCCGCATCCAGGCTGTCGGGATGGTTGCGGGCCTGGTAGCGCGTGACCAGGGTCTTGAGCCGGGCATCGCGCAGGCGCAGGGAAAACTCCCCCAGCGCCTGCGGCGGGCAGCTGCGCACGGCGCTGAGCAGGGCGCGGTCGCCTTCGGCCAGGAAGCCGTCATACAGCCCGCCATCGGCATCGCCGGGCGGCAGGGCCTGCTTGGCGGCATACACACGGCGGACCTTCTCGGCAATGGCCGGCAGGTGCGGGGCCAGCTGGTCGATACGGGCCTGCACCTGGGCCGGGTCGATCTGCAGGCGGGCAAAATCGGGGCCGCGCAGGTGGGCCCACTGGATCAGGGCTGGGCACTTGTTGCTGTGCACTTCCTTCAGGCCGATGCGCGCCACGCCTTCGGGCAGGTCCTCGCGGCGGCAGAACACCCGCGCGGCAATCGCCTCGGGGTCCAGTTCGATCAATGCCTGCGGGTCATCATCCAGGTCCAGCACGATCGCCCGGCTGGCGATCTGCGGGTGCAGGGTGATCGGCAGTACCGGCGCGGCGCACAGCCGGCTGGCCGGGTAGCGCATGGAGATGTGCAGCAGCGGCTGGGCCGCGGTGACATTGAGCAGGCTGGCCACATGGCGCTTGTCACGCAGTTTCAGGGCGTGCTCCCACAACCGTGGCTGGTGGGTCTTGAACAGGCGGGCCAGGGCAATGGTGGCATGCACATCGCTCAGTGCCTCGTGGGCATCGCCCACGCGCACGCCGTTGGCCTCGGCCAGATGTTCAAGCTTGAACGAGGTGCCGCCGCCATCTTCGCGTTGCGGCCAGACGATGCCGTCCGGGCGCAGGGCGTGCATCAGGCGCAGCATGTCCAGCAGGTCCCAGCGGCTGTTGCCGCCGCGCCATTCGCGCTCGTAGGGGTCAAAAAAATTGCGGAACAGGCCGTGGCGGATGAACTCGTCATCAAAGCGCAGGGTGTTGTAGCCCAGCGAGCAGGTGCGCGGCACGCTCATCAGGTCGCTGATGCGGGCAAAGGCCTCGGCCTCGCTCACGCCCTGGGCCTGGGCATGCTGCGGGGTGATGCCGGTGATCAGGGTGGCGATGGGCGAGGGCAGCAGGTCATCGGCCGGGCGCACGTAGAAGCTGTGCTCCTCCAGTACGTTCAGGTCGGCATCGGTGCGCACCGCGGCAAACTGGGCAATACGCGTGCGGCGCGGGTCCTGGCCGAAGGTTTCCAGGTCGTAGAACAGGAAACTGTCCTGGTTCATGCATCATCCCCTGCGGGTCATGTGTAAAAACGCCGGCGTGGGCGCCGGCGTGTCGGGAGCAGCTCAGTCGCGCGGGCCCTGGCGTGGCACATAGGAAAGTGCGTTCTGGTAGGCCGCCTCCAGTTCCTGGCGTGAACCCACGTCGATGCCCATGGCGCGCACGCGGCCATCCTTCAGGCTGTAGACCCAGCCGTGCACCATCAGCTTCTGGCCGCGGTCCCAGGCGTCATTGACGATGGTGGTACGGCAGACATTGGCCACCTGCTCGATCACATTGAGTTCGCACAGGCGCGCATGGCGCATGGCCGGGTCTTCAATGGCATTGAGCAGGTCGGCATGCTTGAGCTTCACATCGGCCACGTGCTGCAGCCACAGGTCGGCCAGACCGACGCGGTTGCCGTGCAGGGCGGTGTGCACGCCCGAGCAGCCGTAATGGCCGACGATCAGGATGTGCTTGACCTTGAGCAGGTCCACTGCGAACTGGATCACGCTCAGGCAGTTCAGGTCGGTCTGCACCACCACGTTGGCGACGTTGCGGTGGACAAACACCTCGCCGGGGGCCAGGCCGGTGATCTGGTTGGCCGGTACGCGTGAATCGGAGCAGCCGATCCACAGGTATTCGGGCGACTGTTGCTTGGACAGGCGTTCGAAGAAGGTCGGGTCTTCCTGGGCGATGCGGTCGGCCCATTCGGCGTTGTTCTTGAGCAGTTGCTGGATCTGGATCATCGAAGGTTCCCTGGGGATGGTCACTGGCGCAGTCGCCGCGCAGACGCGGTGGCTCCGTCGGGAAGGTGGATCAGGCGCGGGCGCCCAGTTGCTGGATCATGTGCGCAACCAGGGTGTCCTCGTCGTCGGCCTGCGGCGGGCGCAGTTCAGCCAGCGAGAAGCCGCGCGCCAGCGCGTCTTCCTCGTCCAGCCCGTCATAGGCGACGAATTCGGCATCGAACAACATCGCCCGGGCGGTGTCCTCGCTGTCGTAATTCAGGGTGTTGCCGTCGCTGTCCAGCACCTCGGCGGTGCCGGCCTCGCGTATGCGCAGGCGGGCCCAGATCAGGGTGCGGCCGAGGCTGGCCAGCCACCATTGGTCGGGCGTGGAAAGGATGTCAGTCATGCAGATACCTGTGAAAACAGCCAGAACGCGGCGGCCAGTGCCGCCCCGCCGAGCAGGGTAAGCAGTGCCAGCCGGGCCGGTGCGGCCAGCCCGGACAGCGAGCGGTCGGCCAGTGCGCGGTCATCGCGGCGCAACAGCCAGCCCAGCGGCTGGCGGCCAAGGAAGGCGCCGGGCCCGAACTGCGCATGCAGCCCGGGGTGGCGGTCGCGCAGGTGGATCAGGGTCAGCGGCCAGAAGATGACAAAGGCCGAGAAGCCGGCAATGGCCACCCCGACAAAGCACAGGGCCAGGAACAGGATCATGGGCGAGGCCGCGAGTGACGAGCAACGGCAGGCCAGAGGAGGGCGCATTTGCGCGCTGATCCGGTTTTTACGCGTTGCTCGTTGCTCATCACTCGTTCCTCGCTATCAGAACTCGGCCGAACCCGGTGCGCGCGGGTAGGCGATGGCGTCGCGGATGTTGGACAGGCCGCAGACGTAGACCACCAGGCGCTCGAAGCCCAGGCCGAAACCGGCGTGCGGCACCGAACCGTAACGGCGGAAATCGCGGTACCACTGGTAGTGGGCCGGATCCAGGCCGAACTGCGCCATGCGCGCATCCAGGATGTCCAGGCGCTCTTCGCGCTGCGAACCGCCGATGATCTCGCCGATGCCCGGGGCCAGCACGTCCATCGCGGCGACGGTCTTGCCGTCATCGTTCAGGCGCATGTAGAAGGCCTTGAAGTGCTCGGGGTAGTTGGTCACCACCACCGGGCGGCCAACGTGTTCCTCGGTCAGCCAGCGCTCGTGTTCGGTCTGCAGGTCCAGGCCCCACTCGACCGGGTAGTCGAACTTCTTGCCGGACTTCTGCAGCAGGGCGATCGCGTCGGTGTACTCGATGCGCTCGAACGGCGACTCGATGAACTTCTCCAGGCGGGTGATGGCGTCTTTCTGCACGCGCTCGGCAATGAAGGCCATGTCGTCGGCGCGCTCGTTGAGCACGGCCTTGAACAGGTACTTGAGGAAGTCCTCGGCCACGCGGGCGTCTTCGGCCAGGTCGGCGAAGGCCATTTCCGGCTCGACCATCCAGAACTCGGCCAGATGGCGGGTGGTGTGGCTGTTTTCGGCACGGAAGGTCGGGCCAAAGGTGTACACCTTGCTCAGGGCCAGCGCATAGGCTTCCACATTGAGCTGGCCGGACACGGTCAGGAAGGTTTCCTTGCCGAAGAAGTCGCGGCTGAAGTCCACATTGCCGGCGCCATCGCGCGGCAGGTTGGCCATGTCCAGGGTGGAGACGCGGAACATCTGGCCGGCGCCTTCGGCGTCGGAGGTGGTGATGATCGGGGTCGAGATCCAGCAGAACTCACGTTCGTGGAAATAACGGTGCACCGCCTGGGACAGGCAGTTGCGGATGCGGGTGACCGCGCCGAACAGGTTGGTGCGCGGGCGCAGGTGGGCCACTTCGCGCAGGAACTCCGGGCTCATCGGCTTGGGCTGGATCGGGTAGGTCAGCGGGTCTTCGACCCAGCCCACCACTTCCACTGCCGAGGCCTGGATTTCAAAGCTCTGGCCCTTGCCCTGGGACTTGACCAGGGTGCCGGTGACGATCACCGAGCAGCCCGGGGTCAGGCGCTTGACCTCGTCGAAGTTGGACAGGCCGTCGGCCACCACGGCCTGGATCGGGGCGAAGCCGGAGCCATCACTGACATTGACGAAGGCCAGGGCGGCCGAGCCGCGAACGGTGCGGACCCAGCCGCGAACCGTGACTTCTCCGCCTTCCGGGAATTTACCGGCAAGGGCCTGTGCAACGCTGACCACCGTCATGTCTTGAATCCTTTGGCTGATCGACTCGATCTGTGACCGTACAGTTTACGGCGGCCGGCCGATTGGTGCGAGGCATTGGCGCAGGCGATCTATACTGGGCGATGCTTTGAGCAGGAGAATGCAATGTCCATCACCCTTACCCCCGCCGCGCATGCGCGGGTTTCCCAGTTCGTCAGCCGCCAGCCCGGCGCCCTGGGCCTGCGCTTCGGGGTCAAGCGTACCGGCTGTTCCGGTTGGGGCTATGTCACCGAGATGGTGACCCAGGCCGGCAACGACGACACCGTGTTCGAGCAGGACGGGGTGCGCGTGTATGTCGATGCGACCAGCCTGCCGCTGGTCGATGGCACCGCGATCGATTTCGCCAAGCAGGGCCTGGGCGAGGTGTTCGTGTTCGACAACCCCAACGCCAAGGCCGAATGTGGCTGCGGTGAAAGCTTCACCACGGACGCCGAAAAAGCCTGAATACGCCTTGTGCGGCCGTCGCCGCTGTCGGTTCAGTCAGCATGACTTGCCGGCCGCCGGGCAATGGCGCATAATTGGCGGCTTCCCTGCGCCGGCATTTCTGTAGGTGTGCAGGGATCCTTGCTCCACCGTCGGCATGATCGTGCGGGGGGCTGACCGGCCCGCAAGGGTCACATCCACAAGGTAATAAAAACATGAGTCGTCATTACGAAGTCGTGTTCCTGGTCCACCCGGACCAGAGCGAACAGGTCCCGGCCATGGTCGAGCGCTACAAGGCGCTGATCGAAGGCGGCAACGGCACCATCCACCGTCTGGAAGACTGGGGCCGCCGCCAGCTGGCTTACCCGATCCAGAACCTGGTCAAGGCCCACTATGTTCTGATGAACATCGAAGCCGACCAGGCTGTCATGAACGAGCTGGTTGAAACCTTCCGTTTCAACGATGCCATCCTGCGCAACCTGGTGATCAAGCGCGACGAAGCCGATACCGAGCAGTCGCTGATCATGAAGAGCAAGGACGAGAAGGGTGACAAGCCGGAGCGCGGTGAGCGCCGTCGTCGTGACGACGAAGAGGCTGTCGATTCCACCAACGATGAAGCCGGCGACAACGCCGCTGCTGAGTAAGGAGACCTCTCATGTCCAAGTTCTTCCGTCGTCGCAAGTTCTGCAAGTTCACTGCTGAAGGTGTGAAGGAGATCGATTACAAGGATCTCAACACCCTGCGCCAGTACCTGACCGAGAACGGCAAGATCGTGCCGTCGCGCGTCACCGGCACCAAGTCCAAGTACCAGCGCCAGCTGGCGACCGCTGTCAAGCGCGCCCGCTTCCTGGCCCTGATCCCGTACACCGACAACCACGACATCTGATGTCGCGGTGCGGCGGCAGGCCTAGTGCCTGCCGTTGCGGTGCACGTTTCCTGTCTTATTCGGACAGCATCCACGTTGCCCGGCGCCTGTCGCCAGGGCTAACGAATAACGGAGTTACACAATGAAGCTGATTCTGCTGCAGAAGGTCACCAACCTGGGTGGTCTGGGCGACCTGGTCGACGTCAAGCCGGGCTACGGCCGCAACTTCCTGGTCCCGCAGGGCAAGGCCGTGCCGGCCACCGAAGCCAACGTTGCTGCTTTCGAAGCCAAGCGCGCTGACTACGAAGCCAAGGCTGCCTCGATCCACGCCGAAGCCAACGCCCGTGCCGAAAAGCTGGAAGGCGCTTCGGTCACCATCGGTTCGCACGCTTCTGCCGAAGGCAAGCTGTACGGTTCGGTTGGCCCGCGTGACATCGCTGAAGCCTTCACCAAGGCCGGCCTGCCGGTCGAGAAGAGCGAAGTCATCCTGGGTGAAGGCGCGTTCCGCCTGATCGGCGAATACGACGTCATCATCAAGCTGCACGCCGACGTTGCTGCCAACGTCAAGGTTGTGGTCCAGGCTGACGCCTGATCCATCGCCGTGCAGGCATGATCGAGAGGCGGGCCTTCGGGCCCGTCTTTTTTTATGCCTGCGTCAGCTGGCTATACTGGCGCGTACGTGCCCGCTCCAACCGGGCCAGAGCCCTGCATGCGCCTGACTGCCGTCAAACTTTCCGGTTTCAAATCCTTTGTCGACCCGACCACGCTGTCGTTGCCGGCCAATTTCACCGTGGTGGTCGGGCCCAATGGCTGTGGCAAGAGCAACATCATCGATGCGGTGCGCTGGGTCATGGGCGAAAGCTCGGCCGGCCGCCTGCGTGGTGATGCCCTGACCGATGTGATCTTCTCCGGTTCGGCCAGCCGCAAGCCGGTGTCCCAGGCCACGGTGGAGCTGGTGTTTGACAACAGCGACCGGCAGATCACCGGTGAATTTGCCGCCTATGACGAGATCTCGGTCAAGCGCCGGGTCGATCGTGACGGCAACAGTGATTACTTCCTCAACGGCAGCCGCTGCCGCAAGCGCGACATCACCGATCTGTTCCTGGGCACCGGGCTGGGGCCACGCAGCTATGCCATCATCGAGCAGGGCATGATCAGCCAGGTCATCGATGCCAAGCCCGAGGCCCTGCGTGCGCACCTGGAAGAGGCTGCCGGCATCACCCTGTACAAGGAGCGGCGGCGCGAGACGCTGAGCCGGATCGGCCAGACCCGCGAGAACCTGGAGCGCCTGGCCGACCTGCGCGGGGAAATTGCCCGCCAGCTCGAACACCTGCGCGTGCAGGCCGAGCAGGCCAGCCAGTACCGCCAGTGGCAGGAGCAGCGGCAGCAGGTGCAGGGGCAGATCCTGGCCCTGCAATACCGCGCTGCCGACCAGCAGCGTCGCCAGTTGCTGGGCACGTTGAGCGAGCGCCAGGCTGCCGTGGATGCTGCGCTGGCGCAGATCCAGCAACTGGATGCGGCCCAGTCGGCGCCGGTGCAGCAGTTGCAGGCCGCCCAGCAGGCACTGGAACAGGCCCAGGCCGGGCTGTATGCCTGCCAGGCCGAACAGACCCGCTTGGAGCAGGCGCTGGCCCATGCCCAGGCCCTGACCCAGCGCCAGCAGGCCGAACAGGCCCAGGCCGATGACGGCCTGCTCCAGCTGGAGGAGCAACTGCAGCGTGACCAGCACGATGCCGGTGGGCTGCAACAGGCGTTGGATGCATTGGCGCCGCTGCTGGCCGAGGCCGCCGGCCAGCGCGAGCAGGCCCAGCAGGCGCTGGGCCTGGCGCACAGTCAGCGCGAACAGTGGCAGCAGCAGTGGGACCAGGCCAGCCGGCGTCTGCACGAGGCCAGCAGCGCGCTGACCCGCGAAACCACCCGCAATGAATTCCTCGGACGGCAGCAGCAACAGCTGGCCCAGCGGCAGCAGGCGCAGGCCCAGGAGCTGGCTCAACTGCGTGCGCGCCATGATGCCGGCCGTCTCGGCCAGGCCGGTCAGGCCCTGGCCGATGCGGCCGCCTTGCTGGCCCGGGCCGAGCAGTGCACGCATACGGCCGCCGCCGCGCGCCAGTTGGCCGAGAAGGCCCAGCACGATGCTGATGCCGGGTTGCAGCAGCAACGTGGCCGGCAGCAGGTGCTGGCCGGGCAACTGGCTGCCTTGCAGACCCTGCAGGCGGCGGCGCTGGGCAGTGATGATGCGGCCGGACAGGACTGGCTGGCAGGGCAGGGGCTGGAGCAGGCACCACGCCTGGGCAGTCTGCTGCAGGTGCAGCCGGGCTGGGAGTCGGCGGTGGAAACCGTGCTGGGGCCGTGGCTGCAGGCGGTGGTGGTGCCCTCGGCACAGCGCGGGCTCCTGCAGGCCCAATGGCCGGGCCCGGGCAGCCTGCATCTGGCCGATGCCGATGCCGCCGGCCAGATCGCGGTACCTGACCACAGCCTGGCCAGCAAGGTCGCCGGGCCGGCGCTGGCGCGTTGGCTGCTGGCCCGGGTTGGCCTGCCGGGTACAGCCGCTGAGGGCATGGACTGGCAACTGGATGCCGATGGCATCTTGCTGGCCCGGCATGGCAGTTGTGTGGGCCTGCACGGCGGCGTCCAGGGAAGCTTGGTCCGCGAGCAGCAGCTGCGCGATCTGCAGCATGAGCTGGAGGCGGCGCAGCAGGCGCTGGCACTGGCCCAGCAGGCCGACAACGATGCCCGCCAACAGGTTTCCAGCGCACGAGGTGAGGAGCAGCAGGCTTTGGCCGGTCTGGATCAGGCGCGGCAGCAGCATGTGGCGGCCAAGGCGGCGCTGACCGTGCTCCAGGCCCAGCATGACGATGCCCAGCGAGCCCTGGCCCGGGCCGAGGCAGGTCATGCCGATCTGCAAACGCAGCAGCAGCAGTTGGAATCCGAGCAGGCCGAGCTGGCCCAGGCCTTGGCCGCGGCCGGGCAGGCGCAGCAGCAGGCCCAGGCCCAGGTGGATGCACTGGCCGGGGAGCGTCCGCAGCGCGATGCGGCTGCCGAACTGGCCCAGCGTCAGCTCGGCGACAGCCGTGACCGGCAACAGGCTCTGGTCCTGCAGCGCGAGACCGGCCAGGCCCGCTCTGCGGCGTTGGCCCAGGCCCTGCAACGCGGCCGGGCGCAACAGCAGGCCCTGCGTACACGCCTTGAGCAGTTGGGCCAGGCCCATGCCGATCAGGCCGGCCAGCTCGAGCAGCTGGCCCTGGCTGGACGTCAGGCGCAGGCCGCGGCAGCACAGGCGGCAGCCACGCTGGCGCAGGCGCAATCACAGCATGAGCAGGCGCGGCAGGCCGCCGAACAGGCCGTGACCCATCGCCAGCAGCGCCAGCAATGGCTGGATGAGCAGCGCGAGCAGTTGCTGCAGTTGCGCCTGCAGCTGCAGGCGGCCGAACTGGCGTTGGAGCACGCACGCGAACAGGCCGCGCAGGCCCAGTTGGTGCTGGAGGATGCCCTGACGCAGCTGCCGGCCGACGCCCAGGCCGGGCCGCTGGCACGTCAGCTGCGTCAGCTCGATGCGCGCCTGGATGGCCTGGGGGCCGTCAATCTGGCCGCGATCGAGGAGTTCGAGCAGGCCAGCCAGCGCCATGCCTGGCTGCAGGGCCAGCACGATGACCTGACCGCCGCGCTGGAGACGCTGGAAACGGCGATGGCGCGCATCGACCGCGAGACCCGTGGCCGTTTCAAGGAGACCTTCGACAAGGTCAACGCCGGCCTGCAGGACCTGTATCCGCGCCTGTTCGGTGGTGGCCAGGCCTGGCTGGAATTGACCAGCAACGACCTGCTCGAGGCCGGGGTCAGCCTGATGGCGCGGCCGCCGGGCAAGAAGGTCAGCACCCTGTCGCTGCTGTCCGGTGGCGAAAAGGCGATGACCGCGGTGGCCCTGGTGTTTGCCATCTTCCAGCTCAACCCGGCACCGTTCTGCCTGCTCGACGAGGTGGACGCGCCGCTGGACGAGGCCAATGTCGGCCGCCTGGCGCAGATGCTGCAGCAGATGAGCGGCGATGTGCAGTTTTTGAGTGTTTCGCACAACAAGGCCACGATGGAGGCCGCCGACCAGCTGTGCGGGGTTACCATGCGCGAGGCCGGGGTGAGCCGGCTGGTCAGTGTCGATCTTGGCCAGGCCACCCAATTGGCTGGCGCGGCCTGACGTGCCATCCTGATCACACTTTTGACGCGAGATGATCCCAATGGAAGAGACCGGCTTGCTTCGCATCGGCATTTTGGCCGCGGGCCTGTTGCTGATTGCTGCGATCTATTTCTTCGGTCGCCCGTCCAAGCCGGCGCAGGGGCGTCGCCGCAGCAGTGACCCGCGTGCCGAGCGCGAGGAGCCGCAGTCGGTGGATCTTCCCGCACAGGACGAGGCTGCCGATACCGTCGGCGGGCAGGGCGAGCTGGCCTTTGCCGAGCCGGTGGCCGCATCGGAGCTGGGCAAGCGGGTCAACGAGGACTTCGACAAGATCGTCTCGCTGTACGTGGCCGCGCGTGCCGGACAGGTCTTGCGTGGCGAGGATATCGTTGTCGCCGCCGAAAAGACCGGCATGATCTTCGGCCGCATGCAGGTCTATCACCGCCTGCTGGAAGGCAAGCCGGAGGCTGAGCCGGTGTTCTCGATGGCTTCCATCCTCAAGCCGGGCAGTTTTGACATGGCCACC
>X237_Red_shanked_Douc_Langur__coassemble_119_pt1 | contig 10925 bp, 6 predicted proteins | sample X237_Red_shanked_Douc_Langur__metabat2_high_PE_002 | metagenome-assembled genome bin X237_Red_shanked_Douc_Langur
GTGGTGCCCGAGGCGCGTGGCCAGGCCACCCGTACCCCCACCGTGGCCGAAGGCTACAAGGAATCGGTGATTGCCAAGGCCGACGGTGACGCGCAGCGCTTCAGCCTGCTGGCCGCCGAATACCGCAACGCCCCGGAAGTGACCCGCAAGCGCCTGTGGCTGGAAACCGTGCAGCAGGTGCTGGCCGGCAACCGCAAGGTGATCGGCGGTGACGGCCGGCAGTTGATCTATGTCCCGATGCCGGCCGATGCCGGGCGTACCCCGGCATCGCCGGTGGTCACTCCCGAAGTGCTGGCCCCGGCAATGACGCAGAGTCCGGCTGACGGCATGCGCGAGGCCGGCCGCAGTGCCGTGCGTGGTGGTCGTGAGGAGGTGGTGCGATGAGGAGTTCGTTGATTGTCGGCATCATCGTTGCCGTGCTGCTGGGCCTGCTCGGCTCTCTCTACGTGGTGCGTGAGGACCAGACCGCCATTGTCCTGAACCTGGGCAAGGTGGTGCGTGCGGACGTCAAGCCGGGCCTGCACTTCAAGGTGCCGCTGGTGGAAACCGTGCGCGTGTTCGACCGCCGCTTCCAGGTGATGGGCATGCCGCCGGCACGCTACTTCACCGCCGAGCAGAAGGACGTCAGCGTTGACTTCTTCGCCATCGGTTACATCTCCGACACCCAGGCCTACTACCGCGCCACCGGTGGCGATGACAAGGTGGTCAATGCCCGTCTGGCACCGATCATCACCGATTCGCTGCGCAACCAGATCAACTCGCGCACTTTGCAGCAGCTGGTCTCCGGCGACCGCAGCGAGCTGATCGCCGGCCAGCTCAAGGGCATCAACGAGGCGGTCAAGACGTTGGGCATGCAGATGGTGGACCTGCGCATCAAGCAGATCGACCTGCCCACCGACAGCCAGGTGATCACCGACGTGTACGAGCGCATGCGCGCCCAGCGCAAGCAGGAGGCCGCCAAGCTGCGCGCCGAAGGCGAGGAGCAGTCGCTGGCCATCCGTGCCCAGGCCGACCGCGAAAGCGCCGTGCTGCTGGCCGAGGCCGAGCGTGATGCGCAGCGCCTGCGCGGTGAGGGCGATGCCCAGGCGGCGGCGACCTATGGCAAGGCCGGTTCGGCCGATGCCGGTTTCTACGCCTTCTACCGTTCGCTGGAGGCCTACCGCGCCTCGATGGCCGACGGCAATGGCGTGATCGTGCTGGACAAGAACGACCCGTTCCTGCAGTACATGCGCAGTGACCGCTGATCGCCACCACCCGTAGCATCCCAGGGCCGGCAGCAATGCCGGCCCTGGTTTTTGGAGCCAGAACCGATGAATGACCTGTGGGCCGCCCTGTGCCTAGTGGCGGTGATTGAAGGCCTGATCCTGTTCGCCCTGCCCAATGCGTGGCGGCAGATGGTGGTGCAGATGTTGGGCCTGCCGACGGCGGCCCTGCGCCGCTTCGGTGCGGTGGCCATTGCCGCTGGCCTGGCAACCCTGTGGTGGCTGCGGCACTGAGGGTGCCGGCGTGCCGGCCGGGCGTTGACTGAATCGGCGCTGTGCCGGTCCGGGTCGATGGGGCTGGCAGCGGGCAGGCAAAACCCGGATAATCCAGAAAAGCCGGACGGGTGACCCGTTCGGCTTTTTCCGTGTCTGTGGCCGTGCTGGCCTGGCTGTCCCCGATGGACAGCCGCACTCACCAGCAGGGCAGCAGCTGCGGTCACTTTTCGCAGCCCCGATGGCTGCACACAATCTAGGAGTTGCCCGCCATGGGTCAGTCTGTTGTTGTTCTTGGTGCCCAGTGGGGCGATGAAGGCAAGGGCAAGATCGTCGATCTGCTCACTGAGGAAATCGGTGCGGTTGTCCGCTTCCAGGGCGGCCACAACGCCGGCCACACCCTGGTGATCAACGGCAAGAAGACCGTCCTGCACCTGATCCCGTCGGGCATCCTGCGCGATGACGCGCTGTGCCTGATCGGCAACGGCGTGGTGATCTCCCCGGCCGCGCTGAAGAAGGAAATCGAAGAGCTGGAAGCTGCTGGCGTGGAAGTGCGCTCGCGCCTGAAGATTTCTCCGGCTGCGCCGCTGATCATGCCCTACCACATTGCCCTGGACCAGGCCCGCGAAAAGGCCGCCGGCGGCAAGGCCATCGGCACCACCGGCCGTGGCATCGGCCCGGCCTATGAAGACAAGGTGGCACGTCGCGGCATCCGCATCGCCGACCTGCACTACCCGGAACAGCTGGCCGAAAAGCTCAAGGCCGCGCTGGATTACCACAACTTCGTGCTGACCCAGTACCTGGGTGTGGACCCGGTCGATTTCGAGACCACCTACCAGGAAGCGCTGGCTTTCGGTGAGTACGTCGAGCCGATGAAGTCCGACGTTGCCGGCATCTGCCATGACCTGCGCAAGCAGGGCAAGCGCGTGCTGTTTGAAGGTGCGCAGGGCGCCCTGCTGGACATCGACCACGGCACCTACCCGTATGTGACCAGCTCCAACACCACCGTGGGCGGTGCACTGGCCGGTACCGGCGTCGGCGCGCAGGACATCGATTACGTGCTGGGCATCGCCAAGGCCTACGCCACCCGCGTCGGCGGCGGTCCGTTCCCGACCGAGCTGGACAACGACGTCGGCCAGGGCATCCGTGACCGCGGTGCCGAATACGGCGCCTCGACCGGCCGCCCGCGTCGCTGCGGCTGGATGGACATCGTCGCCCTGAAGCGCGCCGTGGCCATCAACGGCATCTCCGGCCTGTGCATCACCAAGCTGGACGTGCTGGACGGCATGGAAAAGCTCAACGTGTGCATCGCCTACGAATACCGTGGCAAGCGCACCGAGTACGCACCGCTGGACGCTCAGGGCTGGGAAGAAATCACCCCGGTCTACCTGGAGTTCCCGGGCTGGAGCGAAAACACCCACGGCGTGACCGAATGGGACAAGCTGCCGCCGGTCGCACGCGCCTACCTGCGTTCGCTGGAAGAGCTGGCCGGTTGCCCGATTTCGATCGTCTCCACCGGCCCGGATCGCGACCACACCATGATCCTGCGTGATCCGTGGGCGTGATCGGCTGCTGATCGCCGCACGAGCGTGATCCAATCACGGCACTGACAAAACCCCGCTTCGGCGGGGTTTTGTCTTTCCGGCCCGCGCCCGGGGCGACCGAACATGCAGCCCAATGCAGGCAAGTGTGGGCAGCACGATCAGCGCGGCGCGCAGCAGGCATGCTCGGTGGCAGGGGAGGGGGCGTGTCCCGGATGCGCCGGCATGCAGCCTGCGCCGCAGCCTGTGCGGATCTGCTGTCTGGATGTGCGCGGGACTTCTGGCACGCGCAAAGATTGCCGCTCGGGATACATTGGGCGGTCAACTGTGTCAGGAAGCTGCTGATGATCCTCCGTACGTGTGTCCTTTCCACCGCCATTGCGGCCTCCCTGATGGGCATCAGCCCGTCCAGCGTCGCCGGTTCCACCCCGGCGCGTGCCGAGCAGTCGGCCAATCCGCTGATTGGCGCCTGGAACACCCCAGACGGCGTGCCGCCGTATGACCGCATCAAGCCGGAGCATTACGAGCCGGCATTCGACCTGGCCATCAGCGCCGCACGCGAGCAGAACCTGCGCATCGCCAATGATCCGGCCGCGCCCACCTTTGAAAACACCATCGAGGCGATGGAGCGTTCCGGCCGCGAGCTGTCGCGCGTTGCCAGCACCTTCTTCACCGTGGCTTCGGCCGATGCCACCGCGGCCAACCAGGCCGTGCAGAAGGCCATTGCGCCGAAGCTGGCCCGCCTGTCCAACGAAACCATGCTCAACCCGGCCCTGTTCCAGCGCGTGGATGCGCTGTACAGCAAACGCGCCGAGCTGGGCTTGAATGCCGAGCAGGCTCGCCTGCTGGAGCAGACCCACAAGCGCTTCGTGCGTGCCGGTGCCGCGCTCTCGCCTGAGGCCCGTACCCGTGTTGCCGCCATCAACGAAGAAATGGCCAACCTCGGCGTGCAGTTCGGCCAGAAGCTGCTGGCCGACCAGAAGGCCAATGACGTGTTCCTGAGCGCGGCCGAAGTGGAAGGCCTGCCGGCCGACCAGACCAGCGCGGCGGCTGCCGCGGCTGCCGCTGCCGGCCAGGCTGGCCAGTACCTGTTCCCGGCCACCCGTTCGGCTGCCGAGCCGTTTTTGACCGCTGCGCCCAACCGGGCCGCACGCGAGAAGATCTGGCGCGCCTTCAGCTTTCGTGGCGACAACGCCAATGCCAACAACACCAGTGCCGAAATCAAGCGCCTGGTCGAGCTGCGCATCGAGCGCGCCAAGCTGATGGGCGCGGCCACCCATGCCGATTTCGTCCTCTCCGATGCCATGGCCAAGACCCCGGCAGCGGCGATGGACCTGCTGATGGGCGTCTACACCCCGGCCCTGGTGCGTGCCAACGAAGAGCTGGCCGACATCCAGGCCCTGGCGGCCAAGGACGGCATCACCGACGTGCAGCCGTGGGACTGGCGCTACTACGCCGAGCAGGTGCGCAGCCAGCGCTTCGCCCTGGACGAGGCGCAGGTCAAGCAGTACATGCCGCTGGACGGCATCGTCGAGGCGATGTTCGAAACCACCCAGAAGCTGTTCGGCCTGACCGCACACGAGCGCACCGACATCCCGGCCTACGCTGACGGTGTGCGTGTGTTCGAGATCCGCGAGGCCGACGGCCGCAAGGTCGGCCTGTTCTACGCCGACTGGTTTGCCCGTCCGACCAAGCGTCCGGGCGCCTGGATGAACAGCATCCGCGTGCCCAACGGCCTGCTCGGTGAGACCCCGATCGTGGTCAACAACCAGAACATCACCCCGCCGGCGGCAGGTGAGCGTGCGCTGATCTCGCTGGACGAGGCGCAGACCCTGTTCCACGAATTTGGCCATGGCCTGCACGGCATGCTGTCCAAGGCGTATTTCCCGAGCCTGTCGGGCACGGCCGTGGCACGTGACTTCGTCGAGTTCCCGTCGCAGGTCTACGAACACTGGATCACCGAGCCGACCATCCTGCAGGCCCATGCCCGCAATGCGGCCGGCGAGCCGATGCCCAAGGCCATGCTGGAATCGCTGCTCAATGCGCAGACCTTCAACCAGGGTTTCTCGACCATCCAGCAGCTGTCCTCGGCCATCCTGGACATGCGCCTGCACCAGCTGACCGAACTGCCGGCCGACTTCGATGCCGGCAAGTGGGAGACCGAGCAGCTGCGTGAGCTGGGAGTGCCCGAGCAGATCGGCATGCGCCACCGCCTGCCGCACTTCAGCCACATCTTCGATGGCGGCTACTCGGCCAGCTACTACGCCTACACCTGGGCCGAAGCGATGGATGCTGATGGCTTTGATGCGTTCAAGGAAGCCGGCAACGTGTTCGATCCGGAGCTGGCAGCCAAGCTGCGCCGTGAGGTGTACGAGGTCGGCAACACCCGCGACCCGGCCGAGAGCTACAAGGCCTTCCGTGGCCGTATGCCCAGTGCCGATGCGCTGCTGCGCAACCGCGGCCTGAAGTAATCGGTACTCAGGTGCAGTAAGCAAGGAGGCGACCCGGGCAACCGGGTCGCCTTTTTTCTGCAATCCGGACGCCGGCACGCTTGCCGGCAATCCGGCTCTGCTCCCGGTTCGCCGCTCAGGCCCTGGCGATGGCCGGACACAAGCCGATCACGTGCGGGCCTTGCCGGTGGCGTGGTGGGCCATTGGTGTAACTGTGCTGTGCATCACAGGCTGTTAATATTTACGTAATTTGTCCTCATGTGGATGCGTTGTGCTCAGGCTTGATGGCGTGGGTGGCCGGGGAGCTGCCCTGTTGGCGTGGATGGTGGTGTGGCTGTTGGCGGGGATCGTGCCGGCACAGGCGCTGGTGCCTGACCGCCCGATCCGCCAGTTCACCCATGTCTGGTACGAAAACCAGCTGCCGCAGGGCACCGTGCTGTCCATTGCCGAGCAGGGCAACGGGGCGATCTGGCTGGCCACCTATGGCGGCCTGGTACGCCACAGCGGCGACGGTTTTGACACGGTGGACCAACGCGTGGCGCCCGCGCTGAAGAGCTCGGCCATCACCGCGGTGGCTGCCGATGGCCAGCACGGCCTGTGGGTGGGCACCCTCAACGGCGGCCTGTACCGTTACGGCGACGGCCAGCTCACCCCGGTGGCGCTGCCCGGCGATGCCGGCAGTGTGTTCGGCATCGTCACCGACAGCGAGGGGGCGCTGTGGCTGACCACCAACCTGGGCGTGATGCGCATGCGCAACGGCCATGTGCAGCTGCTCGGCAACGCCGATGGTTTCCCGCCGCGCGGTTTCTACCGCGCCTTGGTCGCTGATCCTGCCGGTGGGGTCTGGATCGCCGCCGACGGGGTCGGGGTGGTGCACTGGCAGCGCGGCAAGGCGCGCCTGTACAACCTGGACCACGGCCTGCCCAGCGAGGCGGTGTACAGCCTGTCGGTCGCCCCGTCCGGGGTGGTCTGGGTCGGCACCCAGAATGGTCCTGCATACTTTGCCAATGGCCGTTTCCAGCGTTCACCGGCGCTGGCAGCGTTGGATGACAAGCGCATCTACACCCTGTATGCCGATCGCGCCGGCACGGTGTGGTTCGCGCCGCTGGGCATGGGTCTGTGCCGTCTGGTCGGCACGGCGCTGGAATGCGACAACACGTTGCCGGGCATGGGCGGGGAGACCGTGCGGGCCATGCTGGAAGACCGCGAGGGCAACTTCTGGATCGGCACCACGTCCTCGGGCTTGCAGCGGCTGAGCCAGTCCAAGTTGATCAGCCTGCTGGTGCCGGGCCCGTCCAACGCGGTGCGTGCGGTGCACCAGGTGCCCGGTGGCCCGTTGTGGGTCGGTACCGATGGGGGCGGCCTGGCCCGTTACCAGGCACCGGGCATGGTGCTGGACGAGGCAATGAACCGCCAGCTGCCCAGCCTGCTGGTGCGCTCGATCCTGTCCGATGCACAGGGCCGGTTGTGGGTGGCCGGCACCGAAGGCGTCACCCGTTTCGATGCGCAGGGCCGGGCCCGCACCTTCGGCCTGGCCGATGGCATGCCCGGCACCATCGTGTTCGCCTTTGCCCCGGCCCGCGCCGGTGGCATGTGGGCCGGCACCCTGCAGGGCGTGGCACGCATCGACGGCGAGCAGGTGCAGGTGCTGGAGGCCACCCGTGGCGATGACACCCGCGCCCTGTACGAGGATGGCGAGGGGCGGTTGTGGATTGGCCAGCGCAGTGGCCTGCGCTGCTACTACCGTGGCGTGCTGGACACCTGCGGGACCGATGGCCTGCCCGGTACCAGCGTGTTCGCCTTCCTGCCCGGCCGTGATGGCGAGCTGTGGCTGGGCACCAGCGTGGGTATCACCCGGGTGCACAAGGGCAAGGTGAGCAGCTTCACCCAGAACGCCGGTTTCTACGGCGATGCGGTGTTTGCGCTGTTCGATGATGGCCTGGGCAATTTGTGGTTCAGTTCCAACCGCGGCATCGGCCGTATCCCGCGTGCCGGCCTGCTGGCGCTGGCATCGGGCAGCGGCAGCTCGGTGGCGCCGCACTGGTACGGCCTGGTCGACGGCATGCTCAGTGCCCAGGGCAATGGCGCTTCGCAGACGCCGGCCGCACGCAGTGACGATGGACGCCTGTGGTTCGGTACGGCCAAGGGCGTGGTGGTGGTGGATCCGGCGCATATCCAGGGCAATGCGCGGATTCCGCCGGTGGCCATCGAGCGGATGATCGTGGATGGCCAGGAAGTGCCCCTGCAGGCGGTGGACAGGCTGGGCCCGGCAGTGGAGCGGCTGGAGTTCCATTTTGCGGCGATGAGCTACGTGGCCCCGGCCGCGGTGAAGTACCGCTACCGGCTGGAAGGCTTCGACCGCCAGTGGCGCGAGGCCGGCAACAACCGCAAGGCGTACTACACCAATGTGCCGCCGGGCAGGTATGTGTTCCGGGTGCTGGCCAGCAACAATGACGGGATCTGGAACGAGCAGGGGGCAGGGCTTTCCTTCAGCCTGCTGCCGCAGTGGTACCAGACCTGGTGGATGCGCGGGCTGATGCTGCTGGCCGGCGTCGGCCTGCTCGCCGGTGGCGTCTGGCTGCGCCTGCGTCGCGGCCAGCAGCGCGAGCGTCTGCTCACCGAGGAGGTCGGCCGGCGCACCGAGGCGTTGCACCTGGCCAATGCCCAGCTGGAGCGTCTGGCCAGCCAGGATGCGCTGACCGGCATTGCCAACCGGCGTGCCTTCACCAGCGCCTTGCTGCAGGCCTGGCAGGACCAGGCAGACCAGGACGGGCTGCTGTCGGTGTTGCTGGTCGATGTGGATGACTTCAAGGCCTACAACGACAACCACGGCCACCTGGCCGGTGATGCCGCGCTGGCCCGGGTGGCGGCGGTACTGGATGCCCAGGTCGATGGCGCGGGCTGTGTGGTGGCGCGCTACGGCGGCGAGGAATTTGCCCTGTTGCTGCCCGGCAGCGACAGGTCCGCAGCCCTGGCGCTTGCCGGCCGCGCGGTGGCCGCTGTACAGCAGTGCCAGTTGCCGCACCGTGCATCGCGGGTTGCCAGCGTGGTCACGATCAGTGTCGGCGTGGCCTGTGCCCGGCCGGCCGCCGGGGGCAGCCCGGAGGACGTGCTGCATGCGGCCGACAAGGCGCTGTACCGGGCCAAGGACGCCGGCCGCAACCAGGCCGTGGCCCAGGACTGAGCCTGCCTGCCATCACGCCGGCCCGGCCTTGCGCTCACGGCGTGGGATTGGCCGCTTCCGGTGCGCAGGCAATTGGGCGATGCTTGCCGGCAGCCAGGGGGAGCCGGGGATGACACAGAAAAAACGCACACAACAAGCGCGCCGGGTGCCGGCGCCGGCCGTCGCGCCGATGGACTGGTCACTGATTCCGGTGGCCGATGGCAGCGACGATTCGCTGGTGCTGCAGTTCGTGCAGCGGGTGCGGCGCGAGCCGGCGCTGCTGTTCACCACGGCCTACCTGCTGCTGTCCATGCTCGGGCTGTGGTGCAGCTACTGGTTCTATCGTGGTTTCCGGCTGCCGGTGCTCGATTACCTGCAGGCCAGCGATTTCCTGGTGGCCGGGGTGCGTGACCCGGTCTACGCCTTGGTGCTGCTTGCCGGGGTGGCCATCGTGCTGCTGGTCAGCTGGCCGGAAACCCTGCGCCTGCGCAACCCGGCCCGGGTGCGGGCGCTGTGTGCGCGGCACCGGGGCTGGCGTCTGCTGTTTACCCCGTCGGCCTGGACCAGCTGGCAGTCCACCGGCCTGCGTCCGCTGACTGCGATGGTGGCCGCTGTCGGGCTGACGATGGTGGCCGGCTCGGCGCTCTACGTGAGCTCGCGTGCCCAGGCCATCCGCCAGGACGGTGCCGGCATCCCGGTGCTGGTCCAGTTCAGTGGCCAGGCTTCCACGACGCTGCGCCCGGCCCGTCTGCTGGGCACCAGCAGTGCCTTCGTGTTCCTGTGGTGGCCGGACCAGCAACGCGCCGAAGCCGTGCCCATCGCCACCATCGCGCGTCTGCAGGCACCCTCGCTGCGTTCCGAGGCCGCCGTGGCGCCGGCAGGCCCGGCAGGCCCGGCAGGCGCGGTGCAGGCTGCGCCGGGCAAGGCGGCTTCCGTACCGGCTGCGCCCCATCCGGGTGCGGCCCTGCCCGCGCCTGCACAGGGCGTGCCCGCAGACGGCCCGGTGAAAGACGAGGTTGGCCAGCCGCAGCCCTGATGCCGCGCCGGCGCGCTTGATTGGTCTTGAGCCCAGCCTGCCCGCAGCTTGCCCAGTGTGCCGGTTGATGGTGTTCATGGCGCCGGCGGGCTGCGTGTTGCGGCATCCTGTGCCGATGCCGACCTTGATTTCCAACACCCCGTCCCTGAGCCGGCGCAGCGTGCTGCAGCAGGCCTGGCCGATCATCCTGGCAAGCGCCTCGGTGCCTTTGCTGGGCATGGTCGACAGTGCGGTGATCGGCCATTACGGCACTACCCATGAGCTGGCGGCGCTGGCCCTTGGGGCGTTGTTCTTCAATTTCGTCTACTGGGGCTTCGGCTTCCTGCGCATGGCCACCACCGGCTTTGTTGCCCGCGCCAGCGGCGCCGGCGACCGCCGCCAGCTGGTGGCCGCGATCGTGCGCCCGTTGCTGCTGGGGCTGGGCATCGGCGTGCTGTTGTGCCTGCTGCAGTGGCCACTTGCTCGCGCATTCCATGTCCTGATGGGCGCCGGCCCGCAGGTTCTGGCCGGCAGCCAGGACTATGTGCTGGCACGTATCTGGGGTGCCCCGGCAGCGTTGACGTTGTACGCGCTGTGCGGTGCCTTGATCGGCCAGGGGCGCAGCCGGGCACTGCTGGCGGTGCAGTTGCTGCTCAACGGCAGCAATGCACTGCTGGACATCACCCTGGCCGGCTGGTTGGGAATGGGCGTGTACGGCATTGGCCTGGGGACGGCGCTGGCCGAGTGGGGCAGTTGCCTGTTCGCGCTGTGGCTGGTGTGGCGTTGCCCGCGCCTTGGCCTGGCCGGTACGGCGTCATCGGCCGCCGCGGTGTGGCGCGAGCTGTTTGCCGACCGCGCGGCCTGGCGGCAGATGTGGGTGGCCAATGGCGACCTGCTGGTGCGTACCCTGTGCCTGCTGGCCGGGTTTGCCTGGTTTGCGCGCCTGGGTGGGCAGCTCGGCGCGGCGACCCTGGCTGCCAACCACCTGTTGCTGCAACTGGTGGCCTTCAGTGCTTTTTTCCTGGATGGCTTTGCGCACGTGGCCGAGGCCCGGGTCGGCGCTGCCTTGGGTGGCAATGACCGCGCCGGCCTGCGCCGCATCGTGCGCCTGACCAGCGAGCTGGCCCTGCTGTCGGCGCTGCTGTTGTCGGCCATGCTGTGGCTGGGTGGTGCGCCGGTGCTGGGCCTGTTGACCTCCCTGGCCGAGGTGCTGGCGCAGGCCCAGGCACAGTTGCCGTGGGTGGCGCTGTATGTGCTGCTGTCGGTGGCGGCTTTCCAGCT
>X237_Red_shanked_Douc_Langur__coassemble_120_pt1 | contig 10751 bp, 10 predicted proteins | sample X237_Red_shanked_Douc_Langur__metabat2_high_PE_002 | metagenome-assembled genome bin X237_Red_shanked_Douc_Langur
GATGACCTGGTCGGCATACTCGCTTTCGGCGTGCAGATTCTCGCCGACGATGAAGCGGTCTTCCAGTTCCAGCGACAGCGGCAGGCTGGTCAGCTCGCCATTGGCGGTGCTGAATGCGTAGGGCAGCTCGTCGTTGACCCAGTCACCGAACCACGACAGCCCGGCGGCGGCCAGCAGTTCCGGGGTGTTTTCCGACTGCGAGCGGGCAGGGCTGAGCCAGCCGCTGATCGGCGCCGGCGCGTACGGGGCCAGCGCGGCCAGGGTGTCGGCAATGAAGCCGGCCTCGCGCGCGGCATCCAGCCCGCCGTAGTGCACGCTGTCCATGTTCCAGCCATGGGCCAGGAACTCGAAGCCGGTGGCGCCCAGGCGGCGCAGCAGGGCCGGGTAGCGCACGGCCAGCTCGCCGTTGACGGCCAGGCTGGCCTGCAGGCCGTTGGCCTTCAGCGCATCGAGCACGCGGAACACGCCGACCCGGTTGCCGTAGTCGCGCAGGGTGTAGTGGCGCAGGTCCGGGTAGGGCATGGTCATCGAGCCGTGCGGCTTGAAGCCCTCACCCTTGGGGTTGAGCGGGAAGTGCTCCAGCGACAGGTTGATCCACAGCGCCAGCGGCTTGCCGCCGGGCCAGGCCAGCGGGGCGCGCTGGGCCAGCATCGACCAGGCGTAGCGGTCGTGGTCCATGCCGTGGCCGATCTTCGGGTATGCGTCCAGGCGCGGGTCCTGGCCGGTCGTGCGCTGGTTCGTCGCGTCTTGGCTCATACCGCCTCCTCGGCGCGCACCGCGGCCTGGGCGGCCAGGGCGGCGTCGTAATGGTTGTCCAGATAATGCTGGGCGATCTCGCGGCCGGTGGCCTTCCACACGCCGTCATGGCTGCAGATGTAGTCCATGGCGTCCTGGAAGGCGGCCAGGCGGTGCGGGTGGCTGACCTGGTAGGCATGCAGCGGCACGCACATCACCGTGCCGGACTGCTCGCCTTCGGCGTACAGGCGGTCGAAGGCGTCCTTGATCATCTGCCCGTAGCGGCGCGGCTCGATCTTGTTGGTGACGTAGACGATGGTGTCGTTGAGCTCCAGCGAATACGGCACGGACACGAACTTCTTGCCCGAGCGGGTGATCACCGGGGTCGGCTGGTCGTCGTGGAACAGGTCGCAGGTGTAGTTGCCACCGCATTCGGCGAACAGGTCGATGGTGTCCGGCGAATGCGACAGGGCCGGGGCCAGGTAGCCATCGCAGTGCTGGCCGGTGTGCTGCTTGATCAGGTCCATCGACAGCTGGATCATCTCCCGCTCCTGGGCCTGGTCCAGGCCGTAGGTGTAGCGGGTGTTGTAGATGCCGTGGCTGAAGAACTCCCAGTTGCGCTCGGCGGCCATCGCAATCACTTCCGGATGGTGCTGCAGCAGGGCGGTGGACAGCGACACCGAGCCGCGCAGGCCGTACTGGTCCAGCACCCGCATCATGCGCTGGTGGCCGACGCGGTTGCCGTAGTCACGGGTGCCGTAGCCCAGGATGTCCGGCAGCGGGCGCGGCCAGGCCTTGCGGTGGGCATTGGCCGGCGGGGCGTATTCGTAGAACTCGATGTTCGGTGCGATCCACAGGGCCACGCGGGCGTTGCCCGGCCAGGTGATCTTGGGCCGGCTGTCCCACGGCAGGTAGTCGTACAGGCCCGGGTCGGCCTTGGTCGGGGTACTCATGCGCGCAGGGCCTTGAGCTGGTCGGCCACGTAATCCACCGATTCCACATCGCCGTACTTGAGCATGATGTCGGCCAGGTTGGCGAAGTGTGGGATCTCGTGCTTGTCGGCCACGCACTGCTCCGGAACGATGGAGCGGTAGCCGCGCGACAGGCTGTCGATCACGCAGGCGCGCACGCAGCCCGACGTCGAGCCGCCGGTGATGATCAGGGTGTCGACCTGGGCGAAGGTCAGCAGCGACCACAGGTTGGTTTCAAAGAACGGGCTGGCCATGCGCTTGTGCATGACGATGTCGCCCGGGGCGATGTCCGCACGCCGGTCGAACTGGGCGCGCTCGGAGCCGTGCTTGATGTTCTGCAGCGAATCCGGGGTGTTGGTGCGGGTGCCCCAGGTGCCGGCATCGATGCCCGATTCCAGGTAGGCCACATAGGTCCACACCACCGGGCCGCCGAGGTCACGCACCAGGCCCGAGAGGGCATTGATGTGCTCGATCTGGCGCGGGTCGGTCTCGTAGGCGGTCTTGAACGCGCCCAGGTCGGTGTAGGCGCGCTGCACGTCGATGTTGACGATGGCCGGGCGCTTGCCGAAGCCGAACTTGGCGCGGTTGGGGTTGGCACGGACCTGGTCCCAGTACTGGCGGGCGGTCAGGTTGGAGGTTTCCATCACAGGCATGAGGGTTGTTCCTTCTAACTGGGGTGTGGGATCAGGCCGCGTTGCGGCGTTCGTTGCGGACAAAGCAGGCGGCGACCAGGGCCAGCACCAGCAGGCCGCACATCAGCTGGAAGGCCGGTGCGTAGCTGCCGGTCATGTCCGCGATCTTGGCGGCCAGCCAGATGCCCAGGCCGGCAGTGGTGGCGTCCAGCAGGGTGATGGTGCCCAGGATCTTGCCGGCCGAGGACAGGCCAAAGGCGTTGACCGCCAGCAGCTGGACCATGGTGTACAGGCCGCCCCAGCCCAGGCCGAACAGGATCAGCGCATACCAGATCAGGTCCACGCTCATGGTCGCCATGCAGAAGCCACCGGCGGTCATCAGGGCGATGTTGAACAGGAACACGTACTTGGGCCGGAACATGTCGGCCAGCAGGCCGAAGGTGAACTTGCCCACCATGGCCAGGCCGAACATCACGCCCAGGCCATTGCCGGCCTGGGCCGGTTCAAAGCCGAGGTCGCGCATGTGCAGGAACAGGTTGGCCGAGGCGGCCATGATCGAGAAGAAGGTGGTCATGGCCACCACCGCCAGCGCCCAGAAGGTGCGCGTGCGCAGGGCCCGGGAATAGCTGAGGTCGGCCTGGCTGTCCACCGCGACGCTGCCGGTGGCCGGCTGTGCGGCCAGCTTGTCCGCGCCCCACGGGGCGATGCCACCCGGGCGCGGGCTGCGCAGCAGCACGATGGCCAGCAGCAGGAAAGCCACCGGGATGGCGGTTTCCCAGAGCAGGGCGGCACGCCAGTCCATCGACTGCATCAGGTGCACGCCGAGCTTGGGGAAGATCATACCGCCCAGCGAGGTGCCGATCAGGGCGATGCCGATGGCGGTGCCGCGCTGGGTGTGGAACCACTGCGAGACGAAGATCACCGCCACATTCAGGCCGGCGGCCACCAGCACCGCGGCAAAGCCGACGTGGATCAGGTACAGGTGCAGCAGCGAGTGGACATGCGCGTAGGCCGCGTACAGGCCCGCCAGCAGGGCCACGCCGGCAAAGATCAGCTTGCGCGGGCCGACACGGTCAATCAGCGCACCCAGGAACGGGGCCAGCCAGCCGGCCAGCACCAGGGTGATCATGTCGCGCAGCTTCAGCTCGCTCCGGCTCCAGCCGAATTCCTTGAGCAGTGACTCGTCAAAGGCGGTAAGCCCGGTCACGGTCAGGCCGTTGGAAACCAACAGCACCAACATCCCCATCAACGCCATCAACCACGGGTAGTAACGCTTCATCTTTCATACCTCGCAAGGAACCACGGAAGCACGACATGCCCGTGGGGGGATTTTCCGTTTCCGGCGTTGACCGGGGCGGGAAGGCATGCCTACACTTTGTCCGGACAAAGTTTGCCACAGTATTCAATCCCGGAGGAAGTCATGCAGACCGTCATCGTGCTGTTCAATCTCAAGGCTGGCGTGGATGTCGCCCAGTACGAAGCCTGGGTGCGCGACAGCGACCTGCCGGTGGTCAACGGCCTGCCTTCGGTGGAGAAGTTCGAAGTGCTCAAGGCCTCGGGCCTGCTGATCGGTGAGGGCGCCTCGCCCTACCAGTACGTCGAAATCATCCGCGTGCCGGACATGGCCGCCTTCGGCGCCGACCTGTCCGACCCGGCTGCCCAGGCCGGCGCAGCACAGTTCCAGCAGTTCGCCGACAACCCGCTGTTCATCCTCACCAGCGCCCTGTAATCGCACAAGGAAACTTTCGTCCAATGGCACGTTTTCCCGAACTCAATGGCAAAGTCGCGCTGATCACCGGTGCCGGCCGTCGTGCTGGCCTGGGCGAGGGCATTGCCCGCCGCCTGCTCGAAGAAGGCTGCAAGGTGGTGCTCACCGACATCGGCCAGGCGCGCGGCGCTGAAATGCCGGTCACCGCCGTGGGCACCGACGAGGAAATGGCCCAGGTGGCCGCCGAGCTGGCTGCCGCTACCGGTGGTGAGTGTGTGGCCATGGCCCTGGATGTGCTCGACGAAGCCCAGGTGCAGGCCGTGGTGGCTGCTACTGTGGAGAAGTTCGGCAAGCTGGACATCCTGGTCAACAACGCCGGCATCGGTTACCTGATGAAGGGCATTGTCGATATCGAGGCCAGCGAGTGGGATGCCGTGCTCGGGGTCAACCTGCGCGGCCCGTTCCTGACCATCAAGCACGCCGGCCGGCAGATGATTGCCCAGGGCGGCGGGCGCATCGTCAACATCGCCTCGCAGGCGGCCAAGTCGGCCTTCCCGCACGCGGCGGCCTACTGCTCCTCCAAGCACGGCCTGGTCGGCCTGACCCGGGTTGCCGCGCTGGAGCTGGGCGGCCACGGCATCAACGTCAATGCCGTCTGCCCGAACCACGTCACCACCGGCCTGGGCGCCTGGCAGAACGAATACTTCGCCGCCAAGCAAGGCAAGAGCGTGGAGCAGTACCTGGCCGACATGCGTGCACGCATTCCGCTCGGTCGCCCGGGCCTGCCCAGCGACACCGCCGCGGCCACCGCCTTTTTGTGTTCCGACGATGCGGTCTACATCACCGGTGAGGCGATCAACGTCTCCGGCGGTGAAGAAAACCACTGACCTCGCCCCACCCCCATTCGAGATCGTCCCATGAGCAAGCCCGCCTATTCCTGGCCCAACAATGCCCGCCTCGCCCTGTCGGTGGTGGTCAATGTCGAGGAGCTGTCCGAGTACAACGTCGGCCAGGGTGACAAGATCACCGAGCCGGTGGACGAGCTGCACGTCACCCTGTCCAAGCCGGTGCGCAACTACGGCAACGAGTCCAACTACCGCTACGGCATCAACGAGGGCCATGCCCGCATTGCCGCCCTGCTGGACAAATACAACGTCACCAGCACCTACACCGCTGCGGCAGTGTCGCTGGAACGTGCCCCGGAGATTGCCGCCTATCTGCGCGACAACCGCCACGAGGTCTGCTCGCACGGCCACCGCTGGATCCACCAGTTCCGCTTCAACCAGGAGCAGGAGCGCCAGTTCATCCGTGATGCGGCCGACAGCATCGAGGCGACCACCGGCCAGCGTCCGGTCGGCTGGCTCTCGCGCTACCTGCACACCGCCGACACCCGTCGCCTGCTGCAGGAAGAGGGCTACCTCTACCACATGGACGACTACTCGGCCGATGCCCCGTTCTGGGGTGAGGTGGAAGGCAGCGACAAGCCGATGATCGTGGTGCCGTACCAGCTGGACACCAACGACATGAAGATGTGGGTGGCCCCGTCCTACCTGCCCAAGGACTGGCTGGACTACGCCGTTGATTCCTTCGACACCCTGTACGCCGAAGGCGAGCACAGCCCGAAGGTGATGTCGCTGGGCCTGCACCTGCGCATCATCGGCCGCCCGGGCCGCATCGGTGCCTTCGAGAAGTTCCTGCAGTACGTGGCGACCAAGCCGGGTACCTGGTATGCCACCCGCCGCCAGATTGCCGAGCACTTTGCCGCCCAGGTGGCTGCCAAGTGAGCACGCCGCTGAGCAACCCGCGCCGTTGCCTGCTGTTCGTTCCGGGTTCGCGCCCGGAGCGTTTCGCCAAGGCCGTGGCCACCGGTGCCGACCAGGTCTGCATTGACCTGGAAGACGCGGTTGCCCCGGGCGACAAGGAAACCGCTCGCGCGGCGGTGATCGAATTCCTCGCCCAGGCCCAGGCTGGCGACAACGAGATCGGCTTGCGCGTGAACCCGGTCAGCAGCGAGCTGGGCAAGGCCGACCTGGCCGCCCTGGCCGCGGCCGGTGTGCGTCCGGCCTTCGTGATGCTGCCCAAGGTGGAAAGCGCGGCTGAACTGGCTGCCGCCGATGCCGCCCTGGCCGCGATCGACACCGGCTTCATCGTGCAGATCGAAACCCCCAAGGGCCTGCTGGATGCGCGCCAGATCGTGGCCGCCAGCGGCCGCGTGCAGGCGCTGATGTTTGGCGGCTTCGACTACATCGTGGCCCTGCGTGGCCGTGCCGGCTGGGAAAGCTTCTTCCACCCGCGCGTGCAGCTGGCCACCATCGCTGCCGAGGCCAATGTCGGCTGCATGGACGTGCCCTACCTGGACATCAAGGACGAGGCCGGCCTGCGTGAGGAAACCGACCGCGTGATCGCCTTGGGCTTCACCGCCAAGGCGGCGATCCACCCGGCCCAGGTGGACACCATCCAGAGCCGTTACCTGCCTACCGCCAACGAGCTGGATTACGCCCGCCGCGTGGTCGCGGCCATGGCCGACAACGGCGGTGGCGCAGTGGCGGTGGACGGCAAGCTGGTGGACCGCCCGATCGAAATTGCCGCCGAACGTGCCATTGCCTTGGGCGTGCACGGCCTGCGCCAAGACTGACCGCTTTATCGCTGCATTGAACATGGGGCATTGCCCCTCTTTGACCAAGCTGCGCCCGCAAGCCAGCACAAACCGAACGAAAAAGGACACCTCCCATGGTTCAGAACGTCAAGCAGATCGCTGAAAACCGTTTCCGTGAGACCTTCGGTCGTCACTACGAAGAGTTCAATGTCGGTGACATCTACGAGCACCGCCCGGGCCGTTCGATCACCGAGACCGACAACACCTGGTTCACCCTGCTGACCATGAACACCCATCCGATGCACTTCGACAAGGAGTACGCAAAGGAATCGGAATTCGGCAAGTGCATCGTCTGCTCGCCGTTCACCGTGGCCCTGATGGTGGGCATGAGCGTGACCGACGTGTCGCAGAAGGCCATTGCCAACCTGGGCTGGGGCGACATCAAGATGACCTTCCCGCTGTTTGTCGGCGACACCCTGGTGTGCGAATCCAAGGTGCTGGGCAAGCGTGAGTCCGCCTCGCGTCCGGGCGCCGGCATCGTCACCGTGCAGACCGATGGCTACAACCAGGACGGCAAGCTGGTGTGCACCTTCACCCGCACCATGCTGATCGCCAAGATCGGCCACTCGGTCGAAGACAAGGTCAACTACTGAGGAATATGGCGATGAGCACCGAAATGGATCTGATGTGGGGCCCGGAAGAAGAGCAGACCCTGCTCGACGCCATCGACAACTGGGTGGAAAAGTCGGTTGCCCCGATTGCCCAGGAGTACGACCAGGAAGACAAGTACCCGCATCAGCTGGTCGAGGAGATGAAGGACCTGGGCCTGTTCGGTGCCACCATCTCGCCCGAATACGGCGGCCTGGGCCTGCCGGCCCGCATCTATGCCAAGATCGTGGTCAAGGTCGCTTCGGTGTGGATGGCGCCGTCGGGCATCTTCAACTCGCACCTGATCATGGCTGCGGCCATCGAGCGTTGCGGTACCGAAGAGCAGAAGCGCAAGTACCTGCCGCGCATGGCCACCGGTGAGCTGCGTGGTGGCCTGGGCCTGACCGAGCCCAATGCCGGTACCGACCTGCAGGCGATCCGCACCGTGGCCAAGCGCGAGGGCGATCACTATGTGATCAACGGCGCCAAGACCTGGATCACCAACTCCATGTACGGCGACATGATCCTGTTGCTGGCCAAGACCGACCCGGAAGCGCAGCCGCGCCACAAGGGCATGACCATGTTCATCGCCGAAAAGAGCGAAGGCTTCATCGTCGCCAAGAAGATGAAGAAGGCCGGTTACCGCGCCATCGACACCTGCGAGCTGGTGTTCGAGAACTACAAGGTGCCGGCCGATTGCGTGCTCGGTGGCGAAGAAGGCAAGGGCTTCCTGCATGCCGTCGGTGGCCTGGAACTGGGCCGCATCAACGTCGCTGCCCGTGGTTGTGGCATCGCCGAAGGTGCATTGCGCCTGTCGGTGCGCTACGCCCAGGAGCGCATGACCTTCGGCAAGCAGATTGCCGAGCACCAGGCCATCCAGCTCAAGCTGGGTGAAATGGCGGCCAAGGTCGAGGCCTCCAAGCTGCTGATCGAAAGCGCCGCCAATGCCTATGACAAGGGCGAGCGTTGCGACATGGAAGCGGGCATGGCCAAGTACTTTGCCACCGAAACCGGCGTTTTCTGCGCCCAGGAAGGCATGCGCATCTTCGGCGGCTACAGCTACTCGGTGGAATATGACATCGAGCGCTTCTACCGCGACGCGATGTTGATGTGCATCGGCGAAGGCACCAACGAAATGCAGCGCATCATCATTGCCAAGCAGCTGGTTGCCCGCAACAAGATCTGATCCGCGCCACCGTCGCGTGTCTCTCGCTGCGGTGGCCCTTGCGGGTTGCCGCAGCGTTTTTATTTTCAGCATTGGGATAAATCATGAAAGACCTTCCGCTCAAGGGCCTGCGCATCGTTGCCGTGGAACAATACGGCGCCGGCCCCTATGGCTCGATGCACCTGGCTGACCTCGGCGCGGAGGTGATCAAGATTGAATCGCCGCCGGGCGGCGATGTGTCGCGCTCCACCGGCCCGTATTTCCTGGGCCAGGGCGACAGCCTGTTCTTCCAGACCTTCAACCTCAACAAGCGCTCGCTGCGCCTGGACCTGAAGGCAGCCGAAGGCCGTGAGGTGTTTGAAAAGCTGATCGGCACCGCCGATGCCGTGCTCAACAACCTGCGTGGTGACCAGCCGGAAAAGCTCGGCCTGGATTACGCCAGCCTGTCCAAGATCAACCCGAAGATCGTCTGTGCCCACTTGTCCGCCTACGGCCGTGACAACGAGCGTGCGGCCTGGCCGGGCTATGACTACCTGATGCAGGCCGAGGCCGGCTTCATGGCCCTGACCGGTGAGCCGGATGCACCGCCGGCGCGCTTCGGCCTGTCCATGGTCGACTTCATGACCGGCACCACCATGTCCATGGCCCTGCTGGCCGGCGTGGTTGGCGCCATGCGCACCGGCATCGGCCGCGATGTGGACGTGAGCCTGTTCGACGTGGCCCTGCACCAGCTCAGCTACCCGGCCACCTGGTACCTCAACAACGGCCATCGCACCGAGCGCCTGGAGCGCAGCGCGCATCCGTCCACCGTGCCGTGCCAGGTCTACCGCACCGCCGATGGCTGGATCATGGTGATGTGCATGCTGGAGAAGTTCTGGCAGACCTTCATCGCCGGCATCGGCTCGCCGGAGTGGGCGGGTGAGGCACGCTTTGCCAACTTCGCTGCCCGTCGCGAATCGCGCCTGCAGCTGACCCCGCTGGTGGACGAGGTGCTGTCCACCCGCACCACCGCGCAGTGGATGGAGGTGTTTGCCGGCAAGATCCCGGTGGCGCCGATCCTGGATGTGGCTGCCGCGCTGGACAACCCGTACGTGGAGCGCGTGGGCATGGTGCAGACCATCGACCACCCGCAGGGCCCGCAGCGCGTGCTGTGCAACCCGGTCAAGCTGGATGGCCAGCGCCTCACTGGCGCGGCCTGCCCGCCGCTCAATGCCGATGCCCAGGAGCTGCTGGCCGAGCTGGGCTATGACGATGCGGCCATCGTGCGCCTGCTGGGAGAGCTGGCATGAAGCTGGAAGGCGTCCGTGTCCTGGACCTGTCGCTGTTCCTGCCCGGCCCGCACCTGACCATGGTGATGGCCGACCACGGTGCCGAGGTGATCAAGATCGAACCGCCCAGCGGCGAGCCGGTGCGCGAGGTTGGCCTGAAGCAGGCGGGCGTCACCACCTGGTTCCGCAATACCCACCGTGGCAAGCGCTGCATCGTGCTGGACTTGAAGAGCGAGGCCGGCAAGGCCGCGTTCGCCAAGCTGGTGGAATGGGCCGATGTGGTGGTGGAGGCCTTCCGCCCCGGCGTGGCCAAGCGCCTGGGCATTGATTACGCCAGCTGCCAGGCCATCAACCCGCGCGTGGTGTACTGCTCGATCAGCGCCTTCGGCCAGACCGGGCCCAAGGTCAATCGCCCCGCACACGACCTGGCCATGCAGGCCGACACCGGTGTGGTCAGCCTCAACCGCGCCCCGGACGGCACCCCGGCCATGCCGCACATGCCGGTGGCCGACATGGCCGGCTCGCTGATGGCCATGAGCGGCATCCTGATGGCCCTGCTGCGCCGGGAAAAGACCGGTGCCGGCGACTTCATCGACATCTCGATGCAGGACGCGCTGATGAGCTGGTTGCCCAATGTGGTGGGCCCGCCGTTTGCCAATGGCCGTGACCCGGTCATCCAGGACGAGCGCAGCTGGGGTGGCAATGCCATGTACCGCCTGTACCAGTGCAGCGATGGCCGCTGGCTGGCCATTGGCGGCTCGGAGCACAAGTTCGCCGAGAACCTGCTCGGCGCCCTTGGCCGCCCGGACCTGATCCACCTGTGCCACCAGCCGCCCGGCCCGGTGCAGAACCCGGTCAAGGAATTCCTCGCCAATACCTTCATCCGCCGCACCCTGAGCGAATGGAGCCTGTTCCTGCACGGACTGGATGTGTGCTGGGCACCGGTCAAGACATTGACCGAAGCCTTCAATGATCCGCACACCGCCGCCCGCGAGATGGTCTGGACCGACCCGGACGGCGGCAAGCAC
>X237_Red_shanked_Douc_Langur__coassemble_121_pt1 | contig 10719 bp, 9 predicted proteins | sample X237_Red_shanked_Douc_Langur__metabat2_high_PE_002 | metagenome-assembled genome bin X237_Red_shanked_Douc_Langur
GGCCCCTTGCTGGTGCTGGCCGGTGCCGGCAGCGGCAAGACGCGTGTGATCGTGGAAAAGATCGCTTACCTGATCGAAAGCGGGCGCTATACCGCGCGGCGGATTGCGGCGATCACCTTCACCAACAAGTCGGCCAAGGAAATGCGCGAGCGTGTGGGCAAGCGCCTGCGCGGTGAACTGGCCAGCGAGGTGACCATCTGCACCTTCCACGCCCTGGGCCTGAAATTCCTGCAGATCGAACACGCGGCGGTGGGGCTGAAGCGTGGCTTCTCCATTTTCGATGCCGATGACGCCAGCGCCCAGATCAAGGACCTGTGTGGCGGGGTCAATGCCAAGCCCGATGACATCGAGGATGTGAAGAACCTGATCTCGCGGGCCAAGAACGGCGGCCTGTCGCCGGAGCAGGCAATGGCGGCGGCGCGCAGCAACCGCGAGCGCAATGCGGCCTTGATCTACGGCCTGTACCAGGCCCGCCTGACCGCCTTCAACGCGGTGGACTTTGACGACCTGATCCGCCTGCCGGTGCAGGTGCTGGAAGAAAACCCGGATATCGCTGCGGCCTGGCGCGAGCGCATCGGTTACCTGTTGGTGGACGAATGCCAGGACACCAATGATGCCCAGTACCGCCTGCTCAAGCAGCTGGCCGGGCCGGCCGGCAATTTCACCTGTGTGGGTGATGACGACCAGTCCATTTATGCCTGGCGCGGCGCCAACCCGGAAAACCTGAGCAACATGGGGGTGGAATACCCCAACCTGCAGATCATCAAGCTGGAGCAGAACTACCGCTGTTCCAACCGCGTATTGCGTGCGGCCAATGCCTTGATCGCGCACAACCCGCACGAGCACTTGAAAACCCTGTGGTCCGACCAGGCCGATGGCGAGCGCATCCGCGTATGGGAATGCCGCAATTCCGAACACGAGGCGGAAAAGGTTGCTGCCGAGATCCAGTTCCTGGGCAACAACAAGCAGATTCCGTGGAGTGATTTCTGCATCCTGTTCCGCGGCAACTTCCAGAGCCGGCCGCTGGAAAAGGCCTTGCAGATGGTCAGCGTGCCGTACCACCTCACCGGCGGTACGGTGTTTCTGGAACGTCAGGAGGTCAAGGACACCCTGGCCTGGCTGCGCCTGCTGGTGAACCCGGATGACGACACCGCTTTCATGCGTGCGGTGCAGTCGCCCAAGCGCGATGTCGGTGCCGGCACCCTGGCCAAGCTGGCCGAGCTGGCGATGGACAAGGACATTTCCATGGCCCAGGCCGCCGAGAGCATGGGCGCGCTGGCCCAGCTCACCCCGCGTGCGGCCAACAGCCTGAGCAAGTTCACCGACATCGTGCGCGCGCTGCGACATGACATGGCCGGCCTGTCTTCGGGGGATTTCATCCGCCGCATGGTCAAGGACAGCGGCATGCTGTCCGAGTTGCGCCATCAATCCAAGGACGAGGCCGCCTACCAGCGCCGGGCCAACAACCTGGAAGAACTGGCGCAGTGGTTCGAGCGTGGCCCGCGCGGTGCCAGTGCCGCCGACATGGCCGGCCAGCTGGCCCTGCTCTCGCGCAACGACAAGGACGAGGGCGGCAATGCGGTGCGCATGATGACCCTGCATGCGTCCAAGGGCCTGGAGTTTCCGTACGTGTTCATCGTTGGCTGCGAGGACGGGGTGCTGCCGCACCAGGTCAGCCTGGATGAAGGCAACCTGCAGGAAGAGCGCCGCCTGCTGTACGTGGGCATCACCCGCGCCAAGATCCAGCTGTGGATGACCTATTCCAAGCTCACCCGCAAGTTCGGCGAGCACATCCGCCTCAAACCCAGCCGTTTCTTCGAGGAGATCCCGGCGGCGGAAATGCAGCGCGATGGCGCCGACCCGGTGGCCGATGCCGCGCACAAGCAGGAACGCGCCAAGGCCGGCCTGGCCGCAATCCAGGCCTTGTTTGACTGACCAAGCCACAGGAATGCCCGTGATGTCTGCCCCGCCTGCATTGCCGGTATCCCTGCACAGCGAGCGCCTGCTGCTGCGGCCCTTGCGTGACGATGCGCCAGACGCCCACCAGCTGTGCCGCCTGCTCAACCAGCCGGGTTTCCTGCGCCATATCGGTGACCGCGGGGTGCGCTGCGAGGGTGATGTCAGCAGTTACCTGCAGCACGGCCCGCTGGCCAGCTACCGTGAGCATGGTTTTGGCCTGATGGCGATTGAGCGCCACAGTGATGGCCAGTGGCTGGGCATGGCCGGTCTGTTGCGCCGGCCCAGCCTGCCCGGGGTGGATATCGGCTATGCCCTGCTGGCCGAACACGAAGGCCATGGCTATGCGCGCGAGGCCGCACAGCGCTTGCTGCAGCATGCGGCCGATGACCTGCATCTGGCGGCCGTGTACGCGATTGTGGCGATGGACAACGAGCGTTCGTTGGCCTTGCTGGACAAGCTCGGTTTTGTCGCCGATGGCACCACCAGCCTGCCGGGCAGCGAACAGGTATTGCGGCAGCTGCTGTGGCGCGCGTCATCGGCCTGATCGGTGCGCTGACCAGGCCTGTTTCCATGCAGGCTGACAACCGGCTTGAGGTACTTCGGCAGCATGTAGCCTGGAGTTTTGCAGTGCTGATATTCGTGGGTTTCCATGCATGGGCATGCCATCCACATCGCGCTGGTGTGGCCCCTTGAATATGTGGCGTATGCACTGGATCAGCACGTTGCGATGGGCTACAACAGCATCGTTCAAACCTTTCAGGAAAACCGCACACCATGGATGCCTGCAGCAAATGCCATGAAGTCATCGAACCGGGTTTTGACCGCTGCTGGAAGTGCGGCACCCATGTGGATGGCTCACCGGCCTCGGCGGATTTCAAGCGGGTGGATGTGGATGCCGCCAGTGCCCGTGCGCTGGATTGCCTGCGTTGCCAGCAGCCGATGCAGTTCGTACGGCGGATGAAATTCCACGAGGGCAGCCGTTTGTCGAGTGTGCTGGGTGACCTGGGGCATCTGTTGGACAACCGCGAGGAATTTGATGCGTATGCCTGCAGCAGTTGCGGAAAGCTGGAGTTTTTCCTGCCCGGATGAGCGGGTAATAAAATCTGCAAGGCAACAAAAAACCCGCGCATCTCCGGCGCGGGTTTTTTAATGGCGGCATGGCCGGCGGTATTTTCAGCCCAGCCGGGCCTGCAGTTGTTCCAGTTGCTGCTGCAGGGCGGCGACGCTGGCTTCCAACCCGGCCACACGCTCTTCCAGGGCAGTGGTGTCGCTGCCGGTCATCACCGGGGCCGCACTGCGTGCACTGGCCGCCAGGGCTGCGGCATCCACCTCGCCGCTGAGCAGGTGCACATAACGCTCCTCGCGCTGGCCGGGAGCACGCGGCAGCTGCAGGACCAGGGCCGGTTGGCGCGAGCACAGGCGTTCGAGCTGGTGGCTCACTTCCTCGGCGCTGGCGAACTTGTGCAGGCGCTCGCTGCGGGCAAACAGCTCACCGATGGTCTGCGGCCCGCGCAGCAGCAACAGGGCCAGCAGGGCGGTCTGTTGACGGGTCAGGTTGAAGGCGCTGTCCAGGCGGTGTTCGTAACGCTCGGCACGGCTGGAAAACTGCTGCCGGGCCAGGCCCAGTCCTTCCAGATCGCGCAGTGCGCGATGCACCGCGCCCTGTTCCAGGTTGAGCAGGGGCTCGCGCGCGGTCTTCTGGTTGGCGGCGCTGAGTGCGGCGTTGACCGTGAGCGGGTAGACATCCGGCGTGGTGGCCTGCTTTTCGACCAGGCAGCCGAGCACGCGGGCCTGGGCGGTGTCGAGCACGGGCAGGGTGGGGGTGTGGTCGAGGTTCTGGCTCATGGGCAGGCTCCAGCCGGCAGGGGCGGCAAGGATAACCGCCGGCGCCCGCCGTCGCCGCTGGTGCCGTTAAAATGGCCGCCTTTCCAGTAGTCCGGACCTGTGCCATGACCCGTACCCCGACCCTGACCCTGTTGGCCGCCGCTGTACTGGCGCTGGCCGGTTGTGCGTCCACTGCACCGCGCAGCGCGCCGGTGGCCAGCCCCGCCGCTGCGGTGGCCGCCGATGACAACCTCAATGCCGTGCTGTGGGTGCAGACCGCGCAGGAATACAGCGCGCTGACCACCCAGACCTGGCGCGCCGCGCAGGCCCAGCTGGATGCGGCCCTGGCCGATACGGCGTGGACGGCCCTGTTGCCGGGCGAGGGCGCCGAGCTGCAGAAGCCGACCCTGCCGCCAGCGGTGATCGTGGACATTGACGAAACCATGCTCGACAACGCCGCCTACCAGGCCCGCCTGGTGGTCGATGGCAAGAGCTACGGCAATGACAGCTGGGCGGCCTGGGTGGCCGAGCGTCGTGCCACCCCGGTGCCGGGCGCGCTGGAGTTCGCCAAGGCCGCTGCGGCCAAGGGCGTGACCATCGTCTACATCTCCAACCGCACCCACGACATGATGGCCGACACCGTGGCCAACCTGCGCCACTACGGCTTCCCGGTGGACGAGGCCAACTATTACGGCCTGGGCGTGGACGTGCCGGGCTGCACCCCGCACGGCAGCGAGAAGGGTTGCCGCCGCATTGCTGCGGCCAGCAAGTACCGCGTGCTGCTGCAGGTCGGCGACCAGATCACCGACATGGCCCAGGTCACCAGCAACAGCCGCACCGAGCGCGATGCCCTGTTCAACGATCACAACGCCTGGTTCGGCCAGCGCTGGTTCGTGCTGCCGGGCCCGACCTACGGTGGCTACGAGCCGGCCGCCTTTGGCAACGACTGGTCACAGCCGGCCGATGTGCGTCGTGCCAGGAAGCACCAGGCCCTGGAGCTGGCCCGATGAGCCGCGGCCCACTGCCGCTGACCGATCATGAGCGCCTGATCTTTGCCCTGGACGTGCCGGGCAAGGCGCCGGCGCTGGAGTGGATCGACAGGCTCGACGATGCCGTGTCCTTCTACAAGATCGGCATGGAGCTGCTGGGCTCGGGCGAGTACTTCGACGTGCTTGAGGAGCTGGCCAAGCGCAACAAGCGCATCTTCGTGGACCTGAAGTTCTTCGACATCCCGGCCACCGTGGGCGGGGTGATCAAGCGCCTGTCGCAGTGGCCGGTGGACTACTGCACCATCCACGGCTGGCACCCGGGCATGATGGAAGCGGCCGCGGCGGCCAACAGCGCGGACATGCGCCTGCTGGCGGTGACTGTGCTGACCTCGATGGGCCGTGCTGACCTGGCCCGGATGGGCATCGACCGCGAGCCGGTGGAGGTGGTGGTCGAGCGTGCACTGGCCGCCCAGGCTGCCGGCATCGACGGGGTGATTGCCTCGGGCCAAGAGGCGGCACCGATCCGCGCCGCGACCGGCGCCGGTTTCTCCATCGTCTGCCCGGGCATCCGTCCCGGCGGCCCGGTGGGCGATGACCAGCAGCGCACCGTGGGCGTAGCCCAGGCCTTCAACGATGGCGCCGATGCCATCGTGGTGGGCCGGCCGATCCGCCTGGCCGCTGACCCGCGTGCGGCGGCACTGGCCATCCAGGCCGAGATTGCCGCCGCCCGTCACGGCGCATAAGCGGCACTGCGGCACAGACTGGTGACGGCTCACTTGCGGGCCGTCACCCGGTTTGGGCACGATGCCCGGGCTCGTCTTTGGGGGAACATCGATGCTCAGCCGTGGGTCTTTTTCCGTGCGCCACTGGTGGCTGGCCAGTGTGGGCATGTTGTTGCTGGCCGGGTGTGGCCGAAATGAGCCGCCGGTGCTGCAGGGGGCGGCGACCGAACCGGCTGCCGCCGTGCGGCAACTGGCCGATTACCTGCACAAGGGGGATCTGGTCGGTTTTTCGCGCGCGGCCGTGCCGCCGTCCACCCACCAGGCACTGGGCCAGGCCTGGGCCGAAGGGCACAGCCTGTGGCCGCTGACTGGCCTGCCGCTGGATGAACATCTGCCCGGCCTGCTGGAGGTGTTGGCCGCCGAGGATGCCGAGGCCGAACTGCAGCGCGTGTTCAAGGCGCAGTTCGAGGGCCAGGCCACCAACCTGCGCCAGACCGCGCATTCATTGGGCATGTTCGGTGCCCAGTACGTCGGCCACCAGGGTGATTACAGCGAGCTGCAGCGCGAGCATTACCGCCAGCTGGTGCTGGGCCTGAGCCGCTGGGCCGGGCAGGCGCCGCTGAGTGATCCGGCCCTGGCCCAGGCCACCATCGCCGGGCTGACCAAGGCCGCGCACAGCAGTGGCCTGGATGGCGCCGCCGCCCTGCAGGCGGCTGGCATGGAGCCGGCCCTGGAGCGGTTGTCCGGCCTGCAACTGGCCTTGTTCGAGATGTTTGCCCGCTATGGTCTGGACCTGCGCCAGAGCCTGGCCGGGCTGCAGGTGGGCCTGCTGCAGGAACAGGGCGATCAGGCCCTGGTCCAGGTGCAGTACACGCTGGGGGAGCAGGCGGTGTCGTTCAAGGCACAGATGCGCCGGGTGGACGGGCGCTGGTACATGCAGCAGAACCTGGATGACGCCCAGCGCATCCTGGATGTCGCCGCCCAGGCGCGCCAACTGCAGGCCCCGCCGGCCGCGGCCGAGGGCAGCGATGATGCGGGCACGGAGCCTGCGCAAACCGACGTGCAGGACGCACAAATGGCCTCTGGGCCATAATGTGCCCGATGTCGAACCCGAATTCTCTGCCCTCCGGTGAGGGCCAGCCACCGAGCGAGCCGGCCTTGTCGCCGGCTTCATCCGTTATCGTGCCGCGTACTGGCCGCCGCCCGCTGTGGGCGCGCCTGCTCGGCCGGGTGATCGCACCCTGGCTGTCACTGAAGATTGAAACGCCCGAACATGCGGTGGACCCGGATGGCCGTCCGGTGGTCTATGTGCTGGAAGACTACGGCCTGTCCAATGCCCTGATCCTGGACAAGGCCTGCCAGGATGCCGGCCTGCCGTCGGCCCTGATCCCGCTGCCGGGCGACCTGCTCGGGCGCAAGCGTGGCTACCTGGCGCTGTCGCGGCGCAGCTCGGCCAACCCGCTCAACCCGTTGATGCCGGAGAAGAATGCCAAGCGCACCCACTCCGATTCGCTGAGCAAGCTGCTGCAGGCCCACCAGCGTGATGCGGGCCTGGACGTGCGCCTGGTACCGGTGAGCATCTTCGTCGGCCGTGCCCCGGAAAAGCAGACCGGCTGGTTTGCGGTGCTGTTCTCGGAAAACTGGGCCCTGGTCGGCCGCTTCCGGCGCATGCTCTCGGTGCTGCTCAACGGCCGCGACACCATCGTGCGTTTTGCCGCCCCGGTGGCAGTGCGCGAGACCGTGGACGAGGGCCTGGACCACGCGCGCAGCGTGCGCAAGCTGCAGCGCGTGCTGCGCATGCACTTCCGCCGCATCCGTGAGTCGGTGATCGGCCCGGACCTGTCCACCCGCCGCCTGCTGGTGGACAAGGTGCTGGCGGCTGAGCCGGTGCGCGATGCGATCATCGCCCAAGCCAAGCGCGACAACAGCAGCCCGGCCGAAGCCTGGAAGAAGGCCCACGCCTATGCCTGGGAAATCGCGGCCGATTACTCCACCCCGGTGGTGCGTTCGGCCAGCTTCATGCTGTCGCATGTGTGGAACCGCATCTATGCCGGCGTGCTGGTCCACCACCTGGACAAGTTCAAGGCCGCCGCGCCCGGGCACGAAGTGGTCTATGTGCCCAGCCACCGCAGCCACATGGACTACCTGCTGCTGAGCTACCTGCTGTATGACCGCGGCATCGTGCCGCCGCATATCGCCGCCGGCATCAACCTCAACCTGCCCATCGTCGGCACCCTGCTGCGCAAGGGCGGTGCGTTCTTCATCCGTCGCTCGATCCGCGGCAATGCGCTGTATTCGGCGGTGTTTTCCGAGTACGTCGGCCAGCTGATGGCCGGTGGCTATTCGATCGAATACTTCATCGAGGGTGGGCGTTCGCGTACCGGCCGCCTGCTCAAGCCCAAGGGCGGCATGATCTCGATGACCGTGCGTGGCTACCTGCGCCAGCCGCGCAAGCCGGTCCTGTTCCAGCCCATCTACATCGGCTACGAAAAGCTGATGGAGGGCAACAGCTACCTGGATGAACTGTCCGGCCGGCCGAAGGAAAAGGAATCGATCTGGGGCCTGATCTGGGGCATCCCCAAGGTGCTCAAGTCCAATTACGGCCAGGTCGTGGTCAATTTCGGCGAGCCGATTGCCCTGAACGACGTGCTGGCCGCGCAGGCCCCGGAATGGGACGGCAACCCGGTGGCTGATTCGGAAAAGCCGGCCTGGTTGGGCGACACCGTGGACACCCTGGCGCGCACCATCCAGGAGCGCGTCAATGGCGCGGCCGACGTCAACCCGATCAATCTGCTGGCCCTGGCCCTGCTGTCCACGCCCAAGCATGCGATGGGCGAGGCCGACCTGATCGCGCAGATCCAGCTGAGCAAGCAGGTGCTGGAGGAGATGCCCTATTCGGACCGCATCACCGTCACTCCGCACAGCGCCGAGCGCATCATTGCCCATGCCGAGGAGATCGGCGTGCTCCAGCGCATCAAGCACCCGCTGGGCGATGTGCTGACGGTGTCCGGTGACAACGCGGTGTTGCTGAGCTATTTCCGCAACAACGTGCTGCACCTGTTCACCGCGGCCTCGTGGGTGGCCTGCTGCTTCCAGAACAACCGGCGCATGAGCCGCACCGCGCTCAAGCGCGTGGGCCGTCGCCTGTATCCGTTCCTGCAGGGCGAGCTGTTCCTGCCGTGGAGCGAGGAGGAGTTTGTCGAGCGCATCGACCGCACCATCAGCGTGTTCGAGCGCGAAGGCCTGCTGCAGCGCGTGGGCGACGAGGACGAGGACATGCTGGCGCGTTCGTCCGGGCAGACCGACGAGGTGTTCCGCCTGCGTGCGATCGGCCATTCCCTGCAACAGGCGTTCGAGCGTTACTACATCACCATTTCGGTGCTGGTGAAAAATGGCCCGGGCACCCTGGGGGCCTCCGAACTGGAAGGCCTGTGCCAGCAGGCAGCCCAGCGCCTGAGCCTGCTCTACGCTCCGGCTGCGCCGGAGTTCTTCGACAAGGCCCTGTTCCGTGGCTTCATCCAGAAGCTGCGCGAGCTCAAGCTGGTCTGGCCCGATGCCAGCAGCAAGCTGCTGTTCGACGAGCGCCTGGATGCCTGGGCCAAGGATGCCAACTTCATCATCGGCCGCGAGCTGCGCCACACCATCGAACGCATCAGCCCGGAGGCCAGCAAGCCGGCGGTTGCCAGTGAGCCGGTGGCGACACCGACCGACAAGGCGCCGGCAGCCGACGCCCGCTCGGACCAGGAACCGCCGGACACCGGCCCACAAGCCTGACCCCCAACGCCGCGCCAACAGCGCGGCGTTTTTTTGCCTGTACAGCCGCGCGGGCTGCCTGCCTGTTCCTTGTGGGAGCGGCGCCCGCCGCGACGTGCTTGGCAGGCAGGTCGGGCTCGGTCAGGCGTCGCGCCTTGAGGCGCTCCCACACAGGCCGGGAGGTTGCGCTTCCGCGATAGGAGCGGCGCCCGCCGCGATGTTCTACGCGACAGTGGCCGGGTCAGGCCGGTTCGTCGGGGATCAGCAGGTTTTCCAGCTGGGCGATGCAGTCGCGCAGCTGCAGCTTGCGCCGTTTCAGGCGCTTGAGCTCCAGGTCGTCTTCCAGGTTGGCCGGCAGGGCGGCAATGGCCGCATCCAGGGCACGGTGCTCGCTGCGCAGGGCCATCAGGCGCGCAGCGATCCGGGCCAGGTTGTCCGGGGTGATGTCCACAGGCGCACCGTACACCAAGCCCGGTGCCGGCGTCGCCTTGCTCAGGTGCGGGCGCAGGCGAGCCGGTAGAATGGCCCGATGAGCGCCGTCATCTCCCTTCCCGATCCCATCCGGCCCTCGCGCGATGCGCGCGCGGCCGAACGCGAACACAGCAAGCTGGGCAAGCGCCTGCGTCATCAGGTTGGCCAGGCCATTGCCGATTTCGGCATGATCGAGGCCGGTGACAAGGTCATGGTCTGCCTGTCCGGTGGCAAGGACAGCTACACCCTGCTGGACATCCTGATGCAGCTGCAGAAGAAGGCCCCGGTGCCGTTCGAGCTGATCGCGGTCAACCTGGACCAGAAGCAGCCGGGTTTTCCCGAACATGTGCTGCCGGAGTACCTGCGCGGCATCGGTGTGCCGTTCCACATCATCGAGCAGGACACCTATTCGGTGGTCAGCCGGGTGATCCCGGAAGGCAAGACCATGTGTTCGCTGTGCTCGCGCATGCGCCGCGGCTCGCTGTACAGCTGGGCCGAGGCCAATGGGGTGACCAAGATCGCGCTGGGCCACCACCGCGACGACATGGTGGCCACCTTCTTCATGAACCTGTTCCACCATTCCAAGGTGTCGGGCATGCCGCCCAAATTGCGCAGCGATGACGGCAAGCATGTGGTGATCCGCCCGCTGGCCTATGTGCGCGAGGCCGACATCATCGAGTACGCCGACAGCCGCCAGTTCCCGATCATCCCGTGCAACCTGTGCGGCAGCCAGGAGAACCTGCAGCGCAAGCAGGTGGGGCTGATGATGCAGCAGTGGGAGCGTGACCATCCGGGCCGGATCGAGCAGATCTCGCGCGCGCTCGGCGACATCCGTCCCTCGCAGCTGGCCGACCGCAACCTGTTCGATTTCATGGCCCTGGGCCGCCGTGATGAGGCCGCAACAGCGGCTGCCGGGGCCTGGCTGGACGACAGCCCGGCCAGCGACGGGGCTGACCCGGTACCGGCCTGATTTCCTTTCCGGCCTGCGCTGCCACTGACTG
>X237_Red_shanked_Douc_Langur__coassemble_122_pt1 | contig 10707 bp, 8 predicted proteins | sample X237_Red_shanked_Douc_Langur__metabat2_high_PE_002 | metagenome-assembled genome bin X237_Red_shanked_Douc_Langur
TGCTCAAGCGTATTTTGATCGTCGATGACGAACCTGCCATCCGTGACATGGTGGCTTTTGCCCTGCGGCGCGGTGAATACGAGCCGGTACATGCCGGCGACGCCCGCCAGGCGCAGACCGCCATCGCCGAACGCGTGCCCGACCTGATCCTGCTGGACTGGATGCTGCCGGGTACCAGCGGCCTGGAGCTGGCCCGGCGTTGGCGCCGCGAAGCCCTGACCCGTGACATCCCGATCATCATGCTCACCGCCCGTGGCGAGGAGAACGACCGCGTCGGCGGGCTAGAGGCCGGCGTGGATGACTACGTGGTCAAGCCGTTCTCCGCGCGCGAGCTGCTGGCCCGCATCCGTGCAGTTCTGCGCCGCAACCGCCAGGAGGACGAGGACGGCAATGTCAGCGTCGGTGCCCTGCGCATCGACGGCGCCGCCCACCGCGTGTACTGCAATGACACTGCCGTGACCATCGGCCCGACCGAATACCGCCTGCTGTACTTCTTCATGACCCATCCGGACCGGGTCTACAGCCGCAGCCAGCTGCTGGACCATGTCTGGGGCGGCAGCGTGTATGTGGAAGAGCGCACCATCGATGTGCACATCCGCCGCCTGCGCAAGACCCTGGAGCCGTTCGGCGCCCAGGACATGGTGCAGACCGTGCGCGGCGCCGGTTACCGCTTCTCCGCCGCGGCCTGACCGTGCCGGCTCCCCGCCCTGCCCTGTGGCAACGGGGATGCCATGCCCGGGCAGACAGCGGTACTGTCCCATCGTGAACCTGTCGGATGCACCCCACATGCAGCGCCACCTGCGCTCGGCCTGGCTGACCACCCTGGCCCTCTCTGTTTTCTGGCTTGGCCTGGCCGCTGCGCTCGGCGCCCTGGCCGGGCTGCTGTGGCCGGCCCTGGCACTGGCGGCGATCGTGCTGCTGGGCTGGCAGCACTGGCGCCTGCGCGCCCTGAGCTTGCGCAGCCTGTCGCGTCAGCGCCTGCCGGCCACGCCCGGCAATGGCAGCTGGACCGCACTGGAAAACCTGCTGGCCCACAACCAGGCCCAGACCCGGGTGCGCAAGCGGCGCCTGCTGGAAATGCTCAAGGCCTACCGCGCCGCCGCCGATGCCCTGCCCGATGCGGTGGTGGTGGTGGACCGCAACACCCAGCGCATCGAATGGTTCAACCAGGCCGCCCTGCCCCTGCTCGGGCTGCATGGCAATGCCGACCGCGGCAGTGCCCTGGTCGCCCGCCTGCAGCCGATGCCGCTGGCCCACTGGCTGGCGGCCGGCCGCCATGCCGAGCCGATCCTGGATGCGACCTCGCCGCATGACCCCAACATCCGCCTGCACCTGCGCCTGGTGCCTTATTCGGACCACCGCTGGCTGCTGGTGGCGCGTGATGTGACCAAGCTGCTGCAGCTGGAGCGCGTGCGCCGCGACTTCGTGGCCAATGTCTCCCACGAGCTGCGCACCCCGCTGACCGTGGTCCATGGCTACCTGGACATGATGGAGCCGGAGGATTTCCCCGGCACCGGCCCGATGCTGGAAGAAATGCGCAAGCAGTCCCAGCGCATGACCCAGCTGGTGGAAGACCTGCTGACCCTGTCCCGGCTGGAGGCGCAGTCCCCGGGCGAGCTGGACAGCGTGCCGATGGCACCGGTGCTGGCCACCCTGCAGCGCGAGGCCCAGGCCCTGAGCCAGGGCCGTCACCAGATCAGCGTGATCGATGACCCCAGCGTGGACCTGCGCGGCTCGGTGCGCGAACTGCACAGCGCCTTCTCCAACCTGGTCAGCAATGCGGTGCGCTACACCCCCGATGGCGGCAGCATCCAGATCCGCCTGCAGCGCCAGGGCGAAGCTGCGGTACTGAGCGTGCGCGACAGCGGCTACGGCATCGCTGCCCAGCACATTCCGCGCCTGACCGAGCGCTTCTACCGGGTCTCCTCCAGCCGTTCGCGCGAGAGCGGCGGCACCGGGCTCGGGCTGTCGATCGTCAAACACATCCTTGGCCTACACAACGCGCGTCTGGTGATCCATAGTGAGGTCGGCAATGGCAGCGAGTTTGCCTGCCACTTCGATGCCAGCCATGTCACGGTGCGCAATGACACCGACGCTCTTCCCCTGGAAACAGCCACGCCATGATTTCTGCGCCAAACCTCGCCCAAGCCCGCCCCGATCCCGAGCAGCTGCGCGATCCGGCGCTGTACATCAACCGCGAACTGTCCCAGCTGGATTTCAACTTCCGGGTCATGGCCCAGGCCATGGACGAGCGCGTGCCCCTGCTGGAGCGGCTGCGCTTTCTGTGCATTTCCTGCACCAACCTGGATGAGTTCTTCGAGATCCGTGCCGCCACCGTGCGCCATGCCCAGGAATTCGGCCTGCCCACCGCCCCGGACGGGATGAGCCCGCAGGCGATCCTGACCGCCATCCACGAGCGCTCCGCGCGTCTGGTGCAGCAGCAGTACGACTGCTGGAACACGGTGCTGCGCCCGGCCCTGTCCGAGGCCGGGGTCGAGGTGATTGCCCGCGACCAGTGGGATGCGCGCCAGCGGCGCTGGCTGCGCGCCTACTTCCGCCATGAAATCCTGCCGGTGCTCTCGCCGCTGGGGCTGGACCCGGCCCATCCGTTCCCGCGCATCCTCAACAAGACCCTGAACATCGTGGTCACCCTGAAGGGCGTGGATGCCTTCGGCCGCGCCGGGCACATGGCCATCGTGCGCGCCCCGCGCTCGCTGCCACGCATCATCAAGCTGCCCGAGCGCATTGCCGGCCCGCACGGCTTCGTGTTCCTGTCCTCGGTGCTGTCGGCCTTCGTCGAAGAGCTGTTCCCGGGCATGGAGGTACAGGGCGCCTACCAGTTCCGGGTCACCCGCAACTCCGAGCTGATCGTGGACGAGGACGAGGTGGAGAACCTGGCCCTGGCCCTGCGCGACGAGCTGGTCACCCGTGGTTACCGCCCGGCCGTGCGCCTGGAGATTGCCAGCGACTGCCCGCGCCCGATCGTGCGCGAGCTGCTGAAGAACTTCAGCCTGCCCGACAACGCCGCCTATTACATCGATGGCCCGGTCAACCTCAACCGGGTGATCCAGGTATATGACCTGGTCGACCGCCCGGACCTGAAATACCCGGCCCTGGTCCAGCGCGTGGCGGTGGAACCGGAAGGCCTGTTTGACACCATCTCGCGCCGCGATGTGCTGCTGCACCACCCGTTTGACAGCTTCTCCACGGTGCTGGAGCTGATCCGCCAGGCCGCCGTGGACCCGGAAGTGCTGGCGATCAAGCAGACCCTGTACCGCACCGGCAAGGACTCGGCCATTGTCGATGCGCTGATCCTGGCCGCGCGCAACGGCAAGGACGTCACCGTGGTGGTGGAGCTGCGCGCGCGCTTTGACGAGGAAGCCAACCTCAGCCAGGCCGACCGCCTGCAGGAGGCCGGGGTGCAGGTGGTGTATGGCGTGGTCGGCTACAAGACCCACGCCAAGATGCTGCTGGTCGTGCGCCGCGAAGGCCGCAAGCTGCGTCGTTACGTCCACCTGGGCACCGGCAACTACCATTCCGGCACCGCCCGCGCCTATACCGACCTGGGCCTGATCACCGCCGATGCCGATATCGGCAACGATGTGCACCTGCTGTTCCAGCAGTTGTCCGGGCTGGGCCCGAAGATGAAGCTCAAATGCATGCTGCAGGCCCCTTTCAGCCTGCACAGCGGGGTTCTGGCCCGGATCGAGCGCGAGACCGAACATGCCCTGGACGGGCGCCCGGGCCGGATCATCGCCAAGATGAATGCCCTCAACGAGCCGCAGGTGGTGCGCGCGCTGTATGCCGCCTCCCAGGCCGGGGTGCAGATCGACCTGATCGTGCGCGGTGCCTGCACCCTGCGCCCGGGCGTGCCCGGGGTCTCGGACAACATCCGCGTGCGTTCGATCATCGGCCGTTTCCTGGAACACAGCCGGGTCTACTGGTTCGGCAATGACGGCGCAGCCGAGCTGTTCTGCGCCAGTGCCGACTGGCTGGAACGCAACCTGCTGCGCCGGGTGGAGACCTGCTTCCCGGTCCGCGACCGGCAGCTGGCCAAGCGCGTGTACAACGAAGTGCTGCTCAACTACCTGCGCGACAACCTCAATGCCTGGGAGCTGCAGGCTGACGGCAGCTATGTGGCCGTTTCACCCGGGCCCGGCCAGGCGCCCCATTCGGCCCAGATGGCGCTGCTGGAAGGGATCTGAAACAGGGGCGGCAAACGGTGACGCCGGGCACAGGCCTTCGGCTACCATGGCGCCATGCCCAATTCTCTCCAGACCCCGGAACCGCTACAGGACGGCGACCTGCTGGCCGCCATCGACCTGGGATCCAACAGCTTCCACATGGTCATCGCCCGCTACCTGCTCGGCCAGCTGCGGGTGGTGGACCGCCTGCGTGAAACCGTGCGCATGGCCGATGGCCTGGATGGCAAGGGCGGCATTTCCGCCGACGCGCAGCAGCGCGCGCTGGACTGCCTGGCCCGCTTCGGCCAGCGCATCCGCGACCTGCCCAATGTGCGCGTGCGCGCCCTGGCCACCAACACGGTGCGCAAGCTGCGCCAGCCGCGCGCCTTCCTCGACCCGGCCGAGGCCGCCCTGGGCCACGCCATCGAGGTGGTGTCCGGCCGCGAGGAAGCCCGCCTGATCTATCTGGGCGTGGCCCATGCCCAGCCGCCCAAGCCCGGCCAGCGCCGGCTGGTGATCGACATCGGTGGCGGCTCCACCGAGTTCATCATCGGCAGCGGCTTTGAACCGATCGAACGCGAGAGCCTGCAGGCCGGCTGCATTGCCTCCACCCGGCGCTTCTTTCCCGATGGCAAGCTCAGTCGCAAGCGCTGGCGCGATGCGCTGAACACCATTGGCGCCGAATTCCAGTCCATTTCCAGCCGCTACCGCGCGCTGGGCTGGGACGAAGCGGTGGGGTCGTCGGGCACCCACAAGGCGATCAGCGAGATCTGCCAGAAGATGAAACTGTCCAAGGGGGCGATCACCGCCACCGCCCTGCCCCAGCTGCGCGATGCGCTGCTGCAGGCAAAGCATGTGGACGAGATCGACCTGCCCGGGCTGTCGGCCGACCGCCGCCCGATCATTGCCGGTGGCGTGCTGGTGCTGGAGGCGGCCTTCAATGCCCTGGCCCTGGAAAAGCTCAACGTCAGCAAGGCAGCCATGCGCGAGGGCATCCTGTATGACCTGCTCGGCCGCCACGGCGACAATGACCTGCGTGATGCCTCGCTGGCCGCACTGAGCCTGCGCTACGGCATCGATACCGAGCAGGCGGCACGGGTGGAAGACACCGCCCTGGCCCTGTTTGAGCAGGTGGCCGATGACTGGCAGCTGGAAGCGGACGATGCGCAGATGCTGCGCTGGGCCGCCCGCCTGCACGAGATCGGCCTGGTCATTTCGCACAACGGCTACCACAGCCACGGCGCCTACCTGCTCGAGCATTCGGACATTGCCGGCTTCTCGCGCCAGGAGCAGCAGATGCTGGCCGCCCTGGTCCGCAGCCATCGCCGCAATGTGGGCAAGTCGGCCTTCGATGCCCTGCCCGACCGCCTGCTGCCCACCGCCCGCCGGCTGACCGCACTGCTGCGCATCGCCGTGCTGCTGCACCGTTCGCACGAGGCCGATCCGATCCCGCGCCTGTGGCTGCACTGCCATGACAACGTGCTGCAGCTGCAGCTGGATGCGGCCTACCTGGAAGCCCGGCCGCTGCTGCAGGCCGACCTGCAGGGGGAAATCCAGGCCAGTGCCAGCCTCGGCTTTACCTTGCAGCCCGAGCTGACCTGAACCACCTGCACAGGCCCGTCCCGGGGCCGCTCGCTACAATGCCGCCATGAGTACGTTTTTTCTTTCCGACCTGCACCTGGATCCCAGCCGTCCGCAGGTCACTGCGCTGGCCCTGGCCTTCCTGCACGGGCCGGCCATGCAGGCCGAGGCGATCTACATTCTGGGCGATCTGTTCGAAGCCTGGATCGGTGATGACGCCACCCAGCCGCCAGCCGATGCCATCGCCGATGCCCTGCAGGCCCTGCACCAGGCCGGGGTGCCGGTGTATTTCGTGCACGGCAACCGTGATTTCCTGCTCGGGGCCGACTATGCCCGGCGCAGCGGCATGCGCCTGCTGCCGGACCCGGCGGTCGTGGACCTGTACGGCACGCCGACGATCATCCAGCACGGCGACCTGCTGTGCACCGATGACACCGCCTACCTGGCCTTCCGCGCCCAGGCCCGCGACCCGGCCTTCATTGCCGGTTTCCTGGCCCAGACCCCCGCCCAGCGCATTGCCTTCGCCAACAAGGCCCGCCAGGCCAGCGCGGCCAGCCAGGCGGCGATGAAGGACAGCAGCGAGGCGATGTTTGAAGCGATCACCGACGCCACCCCGGCCGCGATCGAGCAGGACTTCGCCCGCTACGGCTGCACCCGGATGATCCACGGCCACACCCACCGCCCGGCCCTGCACTACCACCAGGTCGATGGACGCACCTGCACCCGGGTGGTGCTGGGTGACTGGTATGAGCAGGGCTCGGTCCTGCAGGTGGATGCCGATGGCATGGCCCTGCAGCAGCTGCCTCTGCCCGGTTGAGACCGCCGCCGCTGCCGCAACAGCAAAGGCCCGCCGGAAGCGGGCCTTTGTCATCTGGGCGGAGCGGGCCGGCTCAATCGGCGACGCGGGCGCAGCCCTCCAGCACGCGCCCGTCGATGCTCCAGCTCACCCGCCAGGGATGGACCTGGTCGGACATGCCATCCGAACACGGCCCGGCACCGAGGGTCAGGCTGACCGCCTGCCCCTGCAGTTGACCGTTGTAGCGCCGCTGCAACGGCAGCACCTCGGTGCTGGCGGTGAAATCGATGCCGTCCATGTTTTCCGGTGAGCTCCAGTGCAGCGCGTCGCCATCCACCCGCACACTCCAGAACGGCTCGTTGCCGAAGGCGACAAATTTCAGTGGCAAAGCGCTGGCGGCGGCCGCATCCACCGCTGCCGAGGTCGGCGCCGGCGGCTGCGCGGTATTGGCCGCCTCCTCAGTGGCCGGCCGCGAACAGGCAGCCAGGCCCAACATTCCTGCCAACAACACCAGTCGTTGCAACATCACCCATCTCCTTGCGTGCATGTGCCCAGCACCATGCCATGAATGTGGCGCGCAAGGGGCGCTGCATGGTGAACAGCCCGCGCTGCCGGCAGACAAATCCCGCACCGTGCGACGGGCTGCGGCAAGGGCCAGTCTCAGGCCGTGGGCGGCTCGACCAGCAACAACAGTTCGTCTTCGTCGAACCCGGCCAGCAGGCGGGCTTCATCGTTGAACGGGCCGTGCAGGTAGCCGCCGGCATATTCGATGAGCAGCTCACGGAAGCGTGGCCGCGGCTCGACCCGGGCCTGGCGGCAATACCAGTGGTACCAGCGGGTGCCGGCGGCCACATGGGCCACTTCCTCGCGCAGGATGATCTCCAGCACATCGGCGGTGGCCTCATCGCCCAGCCCGCGCAACTTGCCGATCATCGCCGGGGTCACATCCAGCCCGCGCGCTTCGAGCACGCGCGGCACCAGGGCCATCCGGGCCAGGCCATCGTGGGCGGTCTTCTCGCACATTTCCCACAGCCCGTTGTGGGCCGGGAAATCGGCATAGTCATGCCCGTGTGCACGCAGGCGCGCACGCAGCAGGCCGAAATGGCGCGCCTCGTCATCGGCGCAACTGACCCAGTCAGCCGTGAAGCTGGCCGGCAGGCCACGGAAGCGGTAGACCGCGTCCCAGGCCAGGTCGATGGCATTGAGTTCGATATGGGCAATGGCGTGGATGAAGGCCGCACGACCGGCCACCGAGCCCAGGCCGCGGCGCGGCAGCTTGCTCGGATGAACCAGCTCCAGCGTCGCCGGCCGCCCGGGCATGCGGATCGGCTCGGGCGCCGCTGCATTGGTCGGCGCCTTCAGACGTCCGTCGCGGTACAACCCCGCGAAGTGCCGCGTCATCGCCGCCTTGGTTGGCGGGTCACTTTCGGCCAGGCACAGCTGCGCGGCGGCGTACAGGTCACCGCCGGCATCGGGCATCAGCACATCCACCCCGTCCATCCCGCTCAGCCGCGCTGCTGCTTGGCGCCGTCGTTGCGCAGCTGCTGGATACGCTCGAAGTAACCCGGCTCGATGCCGGTCACGTACTGGCCATTGAAGCAGGACGAATCGAACTGGGTCAGCGCCGTGTTGCCTTCGCGCACCGCTGCTTCCAGGTCTTCCAGGTCCTGGTAGATCAGCCAGTCACAACCCAGGTGGGCCTGGATCTGCTCCACGCTGCGGCCATGGGCCACCAGCTCCTCGGCGGCCGGCATGTCGATGCCATACACGTTGGGATGGCGCACCGGCGGCGCAGCACTGGCCAGATAGACCTTGCGTGCACCGGCATCGCGGGCCATCTGCACGATCTGCTGGCTGGTGGTGCCACGCACGATCGAGTCATCCACCAGCAGCACCACCCGGTTGCGGAACTCCAGATGGATCGGGTTGAGCTTGCGGCGTACCGATTTCACCCGCTCGCCCTGGCCGGGCATGATGAAGGTACGGCCGACATAACGGTTCTTGACGAAGCCCTCGCGGTACTTCACCCCGAGCACGTTGGACATCTCCAGGGCCACGTCACGCGAGGTGTCCGGGATCGGGATGATGGTGTCGATGTCATGGTCCGGCTTCAGGCGCAGGATCTTTTCGCCCAGCTTGGTGCCCATGCGCATGCGCGCCTTGTGCACCGAGACGTTGTCGATCATCGAATCGGGGCGGGCGAAATACACGTATTCGAAGATGCACGGCGACATCTTGGTCGCGGTGGCGCAGATCTCGCTGTGCAACTGGCCGTCATTGCTGATGACCAGTGCCTCGCCCGGAGCGATGTCACGCACGCGGGTGAAGCCCAGCACATCCAGCGCCACCGATTCGGAGGCCACGATGTATTCCTCGCCGGCCTCGGTTGCGCGCTTGCCCAGCACCAGCGGGCGGATGCCGTGCGGGTCGCGGAAGGCGACCAGGCCCAGGCCCAGCACCAGCGAGACCACCGCATAACCGCCCTTGCAGCGGCGGTGCACACCGGCCACGGCGCGGATCGCCGCTTCCGGGGTGAGCATGCGCTGGGCATCCAGTTCGTAGGCAAACACGTTCAGCAGCACTTCGCTGTCCGAATCGGTGTTGATGTTGCGGCGGTCCGCCTCGAACACCTGCTGGCGCAGGGCCTCGGTGTTGATCAGGTTGCCGTTGTGGGCCAGGGCAATGCCGTAAGGCGAATTGACGTAGAACGGCTGGGCTTCGTCCATGCCGGCCGAGCCGGCCGTGGGATAGCGCACATGGGCAATGCCGACATGGCCGCGCAGCATCGACATCCGGGTTTCGTCAAAGACGTCGCGGACCAGGCCATTGCCCTTGTGCACGCGCAGGCGGGTGCCGTCTGCCGTTGCGATACCGGCGGCGTCCTGGCCACGATGCTGCAGGACAGTCAGGCCGTCATACAGCTGACCGGCGACGTTCGAGTTGCCAACAATTCCGACAATGCCACACATGCTTGCGCGTTCTCCGCGGAAATACAGTAACCAAGGGACTGGCCCATCAATGGCCGTGAGCGTTGACCCGTGCCGGGTCTTGGGCCGGACGCACCTGCGCCGGATCAATATTGGCGGGCAGCACCCGGGCCGGGTCCTGCTGGACGGGCGTGGTGGTCGTCGCCGGCTTCTGCCCCAGCGCCTGACGCACCATCTGTTCCATCCCACTGCCCAATTGGATGTCGTTGAGGGCGGCATTATCGCCTGTGCCGGCGTCCTTGCCCACGCCCATTTGTCCCAGTGCCGACAAGTCCATCCCACCCAGCCCGGGCAGCTGGTCCAGCCCCGGCAGGGCCGGCATGTCCGGCACGCTCAGGTCCGGCAACTGCGAGCGCATCCAGCTGGCCACCGGGCTGACCACCGGCAACACGTGTGACTGCTGCCACAGCGGTTCACGTGGCAACGGGGTGAAGCTGGCCATCACCACCAGCACGGCGGCAAAGAACACCCCACGCAGGGCCCCCAGGCCAAAGCCCAGCGCGCGATCGGTGCCGGTCAGGCGCATCGATTCCATGGCGCTGCGCAACGCCCAGCCGGCCATGAACACCACCACCATCACGCAGATGAAAACCAGCACATAGCCACCGAGCATATGGCTGGCACGCACCGCCTGGCCTTCGGCCAGCCAGCGACCGGCATCGGCACCGAACTGGAAGGAGGCCCAGCCGGACAGCAGCCAGCTGGCGGCACCGACGACGATGCCGACAAAGCCCCGCATCAAGCCCAGCAGGGCGGATATGCCGATGATGGCAAGCAGGATCAGGTCAAACATGGGTCAGGCCTCCATGGCGTCGGGTGGGAACGGCGCCCCCTGCGCCTGGAACACGCTGGCGCGGCATCAGGGATGCTGGCGCACCATGCCGCTGGTACCGGTACGTGCGGCGAGCTGGGCCTTGAGCTGCTCGGCGGCCTCGCGGCTGGCCACCGGGCCCACACGCACCCGGCTCAGGGTGCCGTGGTCGGACGGCACCTGTTCAACGAAGGCACTGAAACCGGCACTGCGGGTACGGTCACGCAGCGCATTGGCTTCGCTGGCGTTGGAGAAGGCACCGAGCTGGACCACCCAACCCACCCCGCCAGCGGCGGCACGCGGGGCGGGCGTCGGCGCCGGTACGGCCGGCGTGGTCTTGGCCGGCTC
>X237_Red_shanked_Douc_Langur__coassemble_123_pt1 | contig 10638 bp, 9 predicted proteins | sample X237_Red_shanked_Douc_Langur__metabat2_high_PE_002 | metagenome-assembled genome bin X237_Red_shanked_Douc_Langur
ACGGTGATGGTGCTGCGGGTGCCGGCCAATTTCATGGCCGATCCCAGTGGCAACGGCAGTGTCATGCGCGTGCTGCAGCCGGGTGAAACCCTGGCCCGTCTGGGTGCCCAGGCCGGCATGCTGCAGGTGCGCGACACCAGCGGCATCATCGGCTGGGTCCCGGCTGACACCATTGCCGACCTGATCAACGCGCAGTAACCAGTGGCAGGACGCCGTGTGCCATTGGTCACGGCGTCCCTCACTTGGGTTTACCGGGTTGCGCCCCGATAATAGGGGCATGGAAATCAAGTCTGACAACCCCGATCACGGCTTCCAGTTCCCCGGTGTGTTCGAGCTCAGCGTCATGGGCACCGCCGGCATCGGCCTGGAAAGCGAACTTCCCATCCTGCTCGAGCGTGGCGGTGTGGTGATCCAGCGCGAGAAGATCAGCTGGAAGCACTCCTCCAACGGCAAGTATGTCTCGGTACGCATCTGCTTCCAGGCCGAGAGCCGCGAGCACTACGACACCGTGCATGAGGCCCTGCGCAGCCATCCGCATGTGAAGTGGACCCTGTGACCGCTGACGGCCCGGCCGTGGCTGCCGCCCCGGCGGTGCACACGGCGCTGGTGCGCGAGCTGGGCCGGCAAAGCTATGTCCCGGTGTGGAAGGCGATGTCGGCCTTCACCGACGTGCGCGACGGCCAGACCCCGGACGAACTGTGGGTGGTCGAGCACGATCCGGTGTTCACCCTGGGCCAGGCGGGCAAGCCCGAACACGTCCTTGCCCCGGGGGATATCCCGGTGGTGCAGGTCGATCGTGGTGGCCAGGTGACCTATCACGGCCCGGGCCAGCTGGTGGTCTACCCGCTGCTGGACCTGCACCGCCTGGGTATCGGGGTGCGGGAGTACGTGTGCCGGATCGAGCAGGCCATCATCGATACCCTGGACCACTGGAACATCCTGGCCGAGCGCCAGGACGGTGCTCCGGGGGTGTATGTGGCCGGCGCCAAGATCGCCGCGCTGGGCATCCGCGTGCGCCGCGGGCGTACCTTCCATGGCCTGTCCTTCAACGTGGCCATGGACCTGGAGCCGTTCCTGCGCATCAACCCCTGCGGCTACGCCGGGATGCGGGTGACCACGGTGCTAGACTTGGGCGGCCCATCATCGATGGACAGCCTCAAGGCCGTGTTGCTGGAGCAACTGGCCAAGCAGTTCGGGTTGACCCTGGTGGCCACGCCAGACCTGCCTGACCTTTCCGCGCACCCGTAAGCCGTCCGTATTGCCATGACCGAAACCACGTCGCGTTCCATCCCGTTGCAGATTGTCAGCAGCGATGCCCCGGCTGCCCCGTTGCAGGCAGGCGTCAAGCAGGTCGCCGGTGACAAGATTGCCCGCTCGCCGGTGCAGTTCGCCGATGCGCCGGTGCTGCGCAAGCCGTCGTGGATCCGCGTGCGCATCCCCTCGGGCAACGCGGTGGCCAACCTGAAGGCCAAGCTGCGCGAGAACCGCCTGGTCACCGTGTGCGAGGAAGCCAGCTGCCCGAACATCCACGAATGCTTCGGTCACGGCACCGCCACCTTCATGATCCTGGGCGAGGTCTGCACCCGCCGCTGCTCGTTCTGCGACGTGGCCCACGGCAGGCCCAAGCCGCCCGATGCCAACGAACCGGTGAACCTGGCCAACACCGTGGCCGACATGGGCCTGAAGTACGTGGTGGTCACCAGCGTGGACCGCGATGACCTGCGCGATGGCGGTGCCCAGCACTTTGTGGACTGCATCAGCGCCATCCGCGACAAATCGCCGGGCACCCGGATCGAGGTACTGACCCCGGATTTCCGTGGCAAGGGCCGCATGGAGCGCGCGCTGGACATCCTGGCCTCCAGCCCGCCGGACGTGTTCAACCACAACATCGAAACCGTGCCGGACCTGTACCGCAACGTGCGCCCCGGTGCGGACTACCAGTGGTCGCTGACCCTGCTCAAGAAATTCAAGGCCCAGCATCCGGATGTCTCCACCAAGAGCGGCATCATGCTCGGCCTGGGCGAGGAGTGGGAGCAGATCAAGGCCACCATGCGTGACCTGCGTGCCCATGATGTGGACATGATCACCATTGGCCAGTACCTGCAGCCGTCGGCCCATCATCACCCGGTGCTGCGTTACTGGACCCCGGAGGAGTACAAGCAGCTGGAGGAGTACGGCTACGAACTGGGCTTTGCCCATGTCGCTTCCGGGCCGATGGTGCGCTCGTCCTACCGTGCCGACATCCAGGCCGCCGGCGCCGGCGTCGGTTGATCCAGCGCAGCTGTCAAAAGGCCCGGCACTGCCGGGCCTTTTACGTTTTGATAATGGCTATGCGCAGTTCACGTGACTGTGCCTGACTGCGGCTACGCTGACGGGTGACAGATGCTGCGACTTCCGGCACTGTTTGGCTGCAGGCACTGCGCGCAGTGTCTTTCCTACCGCACTTCAAGCAGAGCGAGTTTCAATGAAGACCAAGGCGATCCCTTTTCTGTTGGCGTTGGCGCTGACCGCGCCGGTTGCCCTGATCGCACATGCCGATGCCCCGACCGCGCCCCCGGCCAGCACGCTGGACCGCACCACGGCTTCGCGACTGGTCTATGGCCTGCTTTCCGACAGCCGCTACGCCTACCGCCCGCGGGCGCTGGACAGCGCCGCCGCCGACCAGGTCTTTGACAAGTACCTCAAGACCCTGGACGGCAACCGCCAGTTCTTCCTGCAGGCCGACATCGACGCCTTCGCGCCGTTGCGTGGCGAGGTGGCCAATGCCATCCGCGCCGGCCGTACCGACATGGCCGAGCAGATGTTCGGCATCTACAAGCAGCGTGCGGCCGAGCGGATTGCCCATGCCCGCGAGCTGCTCAAGGGCGAGCCGGATTTCACCATCGAAGAGCGTTACGACTACGACCGCGAGGAAGCGGCGTGGGCGGCCAACCAGGCCGAGCTGGACGAGATCTGGCGCAAGTCGGTGAAGAACGACTGGCTGCGCCTGCGTCTGGCCGGCAAGCCGGCGGCCGACATCCGCACCACCCTGGACAAGCGTTACCAGACCCTGCTCAAGTCGATCAACGAGCTCAAGAGCGATGACGTGTTCGCCTTGTTCCTCAACGCCTATACCGATTCGATCGACCCGCATACCGAATACATGACCCCGCGCAGCGCGGAGAACTTCAATCAGGCCATGTCGCTGTCGCTGGAGGGCATTGGTGCCCAGCTGCAGCGCCAGGATGACGTGGTGGTGATCCGCGAGATCATCCCCGGTGGCCCGGCCGCGCTGGACGGCACCCTGCAGCCGGGCGACCGCATCGTCGGTGTCGGCCAGGGCCGTGATGGCGCGATCGAGGATGTGATCGGCTGGCGCATCGACGATGTGGTGGCCAAGATCCGCGGCAAGCCCGACAGCCAGGTGCGCCTGGAGTACATCCCGGCCGCAGACGGCATCAACGGCAAGCACCGCAGCGTGGTCCTGGACCGGGCCAAGGTGCGGCTGTCCGAGCAGGCGGCCAAGGGCGAGACCCTGGTCATTCCGGGCGCCGAGGGCGCAGCCGAACGTCGCATCGGCGTGATCAAGCTGCCGGCCTTCTACCAGGACTTCGAAGGCCGTCGCCGCAATGCGGCCGACTACGCCTCGGCCACCCGTGACGTGGCCCGTCTGCTGGCCCAGTTCAAGACCGACGGCATCGATGGTGTGGTGCTGGACCTGCGCAACAACGGTGGTGGCTCGCTGGACGAGGCCATCGAGCTGAGCGGCCTGTTCATTGACCAGGGCCCGGTGGTCCAGGTGCGTGAATCCGGTGGCCGCGTGGTGGTCAACAGCGACCGCAAGCCGGGCGTGGCCTGGGAAGGCCCGCTGGCGGTGCTGATCAACCGTGGTTCGGCCTCGGCGTCGGAGATCTTTGCCGGTGCCATGCAGGATTACGGCCGTGGCCTGGTGATCGGCGAGACCACCTTCGGCAAGGGCACGGTGCAGAACATCATCGACCTGGACCGTTGGCAGCGCGAGGACAACGTCCAGTTCGGCCAGCTCAAGCTGACCATCGCCCAGTTCTTCCGCATCAGCGGCTCGTCCACCCAGCACAAGGGGGTGGTGCCGGACATCGCCTTCCCGGCCAGTGTGGATGCCAGCGAGTTCGGCGAGAGCACCTACAAAAATGCCCTGCCGTGGACCCGCATTGCCGAGGTGCCGCACGAACAGTACGGCGACTTCCAGCCGCTGGTGGCCTCGCTGGAGCAGCGTCACCAGCAGCGCGTGGCCGGTGACCTGGAGTTCGGCTGGTGGAAGGAAGACGTGGACCACTACCGCGCCGAGGCCGAGCGCAAGAGCATCTCCTTGAACGAGGCCGAGCGTCAGGCCGAGCGTGAGCGGCTGGAAGCCCAGCGCAAGGACCGCCAGGCCAAGCGCCGCGAGCTGGGCCTGGATCTGGATCCGCTGGCCGAGGAAAGCGATGACGGCCTGACCGGCAACGAGCGTGACATCGTCGCCGATGCCGCCCGCGAGAAGGCCGCCGAGAAGCGCCCGGATCCGTTGCTGCGCGAGTCCGCGGCGATCCTGTCCGATGCCATCGGCCTGCTCCAGGCCGATCGCCAGCTGTCGGCACGGGTCCTGCCCCGGGCTGCCGGCAGCGGTCGTTGGTCACATTGATCAATTGCCCGGGAACCGCAGCAGAAAGCGCCGACGCAAGTCGGCGTTTTTATTTGTGAGCATGCATTCACACTGCCGATGTGAGGAATGCCTCAACGCGGCGTGACGGCGGCGACAGTACCGGTTATTGTCGTAAGAGAAAGCTGCGACGGCATCGTTGAGACAGGATACGAACCATGCGGGGGATGCGGTGAGTTGGCTTGTCAGTTGGCGTAACGAGCATGCGCGCCTGGGGTTGCTGGCCCTGGCCGCGGTGCTGATCATCGTGCTGCCGTGGTTGCTGATGCGTGGGCTGTGGGACCGCAGCCAGCAGGCGACCGAGCGGGTGGACCACACCCAGGTGGTGGGCGCGCTGCTGTACCGCCTGCAGGCGGACATCCGCGACTTCGAGTCGGCCGCGCTGACCCTGTCCAAGGGCGTGAGCACGCCGGAGCTGCAGCAGCGCATGCGCCTGGCTGATGGTTTCCCCGACACCCTGGCCGAACTGGCCGACAAGCTGCAGGACAACCCCGCCCAGCTGGTGCGTGTGGGCAGGATCCAGGCCCGGTTGGAGCGCCGGGTCAATCTGGCCCGGCAGATTGCCCAGCTGCAGGACATCGAGCAGCAACGGCCCTTGGTCGAGGAGCTGGTGGTCGGTGCGCCGATCCGCAGCGTGGTCACCGAACTGCAGGCCGAGGAGCAACGCCTGCTGCAGTTGCGCTACGCCGATTCGCTGCGTCGTGACCGGATGCAGGAGTGGGTCAGCTGGCTGGCCCTTGGCCTGCAGCTGGCCTTGCTGGTGGTGGTGCTGTGGCTGATGTTGCGCCAGTTGCGGGCGCGTCTGCAGGTGGAATCCACCATCGCCCAGACGGCCTTGCAGGCCACGGCCGTGCTCAACAGCGTACGCGAGCCGATTGCGCTGCTGGACCGGCAGTTGAATGTGACCCTGCGCAACCCGGCCTTTGACCAGATGTATGGTCTGGTGGACAGCGAGGGCATGGATGCCGGCCCGGCCGGCGACATTGCCCTGAGCGATGTCGGCGGCAAGGCGTGGAGCAAGGACGAGGTGGTGCTGCAGCGCCTGCGTGACGTGGCCAACCGTGGCCGCGAGCTGTGGGACCACGAACTGGAACAGCTCGATGCTGACGGCAACCGTCGCGTGCTGCTGCTCAACGCGCAGCGCATCGGCCTGCCCGACAGCAAGGCACCGGCGGTGCTGATGACCCTGGCCGATGTCAGTGCCCAGCGCAGCGCCCAGCTGCGGGTGGAACAGCTCAACCGCCAGCTGGAAGGCAAGATCGACCAGGTCACCGAGATCAACCAGGAACTGGAAGCCTTCAGTTATTCGGTGTCACACGACCTGCGCGCACCGCTGCGTCATATCGCCGGGTTTGCCGACAAGCTGGGCAAGCACCTGGGCGAGCAGGCCGACGAGAAATCGGCCCATTACCTGCAGGTGATCGGCGGTTCGGCCCGGCGCATGTCCACCTTGATCGATGACCTGCTGGTGTATTCGCGCCTGGGTCGTGGCGCAATGCGCCTGGAGGCAGTGGACATGCAGTCGCTGGTGGCCGAAACCCGTGCCATGCTCGATGCCACCCTGCGCAGCGATGCCGAGGCTGCCGGCCAGATGCCGCGCCATGTGCAGTGGAATATCGCCTCGCTGCCGATGGTGCTGGCCGATGAGAACATGATGCGCCAGGTGTGGCTGAACCTGCTCGGCAATGCGGTCAAGTACAGCGCCGGGCGCGACCCGGCGGTGATCACGGTCAGCTCGCGCCAGCTCGATGATGGCAGCCATGAATTCACCGTCAGTGACAACGGTGCCGGGTTTGACATGAATTACGCGGGCAAGCTGTTCGGTGTGTTCCAGCGCCTGCACAAGGCCAGTGAGTACAGCGGTACCGGTATCGGCCTGGCCAGCGTACGCCGGGTGCTGACCCGTCATGGCGGCAAGGTCTGGGCCGAGGCCGAGGTCGACCGTGGTGCAGATTTCCATTTCATCCTCCCATCGGCGCTGGACGCCTCCAACCAGGAAACCCAAGCATGAGTGCCATACGTACGATCTTGTTGGCCGAGGACAGCCCGGCCGATGCCGAAATGGCCATCGATGCCTTGCGCGAAGCGCACCTGGCCAACCCCATCGTGCATGTCGAGGACGGGGTGGAAGTGCTGGATTACCTGTATGCCCGTGGGGCCTGGGCCGGACGTCCGGAAGGATTGCCGTCGGTGCTGCTGCTGGACATCAAGATGCCGCGCATGGATGGCCTGGAAGTGCTGCAGCAGATCCGCGCCGATGCACAGTTCCAGCGCCTGCCGATCGTGATCCTGTCTTCCTCGCGCGAGGAAAGCGACCTGGCCCGCAGCTGGGACCTGGGTGTCAATGCCTACGTGGTCAAGCCGGTGGACGTGGACCAGTTCTTCAACGCGATCAAGACGCTGGGCACTTTCTGGGCCGTGATCAACCAGCCACCAAGCGAGGATTGAATGCCACTTTCCGGAACGCCCCTGGGCCAGCTGGCCATCGTCCTGGTCGAGGATTCGCCCGAGGATGCCGAGCTGATTGCCGACATGCTGCTCGAATCCGGGATCAGCGCCAGTTTCGAGCGGGCTGAAGATGAGGACGGTCTGGTCGCACTGTTGACCGAGCATCGTTTTGACATCGTGCTGTCGGACCTGAGCATGCCCGGCTTTTCCGGCATGCGCGCCCTGGAAGTGGTGCGTGAGCTGCATCCCTCGCTGCCGTTCGTGTTTGTCTCCGGCACCATGGGCGAGGACCTGGCGGTGCAGGCACTGCAGCAGGGCGCGGCCGACTACATCCTCAAGCACTCGCCCGGGCGCCTGCCCTCGGCGGTGGCCAGGGCGGTGCGCGAGGCCCGCGTGTATGTTGAGCGGCGCCGGGTCGAGATGGAACTGATGCGGGCGCAGCGTCTGGAAAGCATGTCCTTGCTGGCCGCCGGCCTGAGCCATGACCTGCGCAACATCCTGCAGCCGCTGCTGATCGTGCCGGACATGCTCAAGCTGCACAGTGATGATCCGAAGATACGCCAGCTGGCCGATGTGATTACCGAGTGCGGCGTACGTGGCAACGAGATGGCCGAATCGATGCTGTCCTTCGTGCGTGGCTCGCGCCGGGCCAGCGAGCACATCGAAGTGTCCCGCCTGTTCAGTGCGGTGGAACTGCTGCTGCGTGGCAGCCTGCCAAGCACAGTGCAGCTGCAGTTCCGCCTGGTCCAGCAGGATCTGGCCCTGGAAGGCAACTTCACCGAGCTGCAGCAGGTGCTGCTCAACCTGGCTCTGAATGCGATCCAGGCCATGCCCGACGGCGGCAGCCTGGAGTTGCTGGCCGAGCCGGTGACCGACGTGGATGGCAATGACCAGCTTTGCATGCGGGTCACCGACCAAGGCACGGGGATGCCGGCCGATGTGCTGGAGCGTCTGTTCAGCCCGTTCTTCACCACCAAGAGCAACGGCACCGGCCTGGGCCTGTTGTCATGCAAGCGCATCGTGGAGGGCATGCAGGGCTCGATCCACGTCAGCAGCGAGGTGGGGGTGGGCAGCCGCTTTGACCTGCTGCTGCCGATCAGTGGGCGGGTCACCGCACGCAACGAGGTGGCCAGCCATGCACCGGTGGGCGAAGGCCAGCAGGTGCTGGTGGTGGACAACACCGCCACCCGCCTGTCGCTGCTGGGCAATGCGCTGTCCAGCCAGGGCTATCGTCTGTCGCTGGCCGCCGATGCGGCGGCGGCCTTGCTGCATGTGCGCGCCCAGGGCATGCCCGACGTGGTGGTGATCGATACCGACCTGCCGTTGATGGCGGCCGGCCAGCTGCTCGGTGAACTGCAGGCCCTGGGTTACAGCGGGCCGGCGTTGCTGCTGGAGGACCCGGCCCAGCCGGTGGACCCGGACATACTGCCGATGGGCCTGCAGGTACAGACCCTGCGCAAGCCGCTGGAGATGCAGCATGTGTTCCGCGCGGTGGGCGCGATCCTGGGCACGGCGGGCAACTGAGGCCGATGGTGCCTGCACGGCGCAGGCACCATCGATACCGCGCTTACGGGCTGTACGGGGTGCTGGAGATGATTTCCACCCAGTAGTCGTCCGGGTCACGGATGAAGGCGATGCTCTTCATCCGGCCATCGGAGAGGCGCTTCTGGAACGGCACCTCCAGTTGCTCGAAGCGGGCGCAGGCCGCTTCGATGTCCGGCACCGACACGCAGATGTGGCCGAAGCCGCGCGGCTCGCTGTTGCCGTTGTGGTAGACCGCGCCGTCCTGGTCCTCGCTGCCGTGGTTGTGGGTCAGCTCGAGCAGGGCCGGCAGTTTGGCCATCCACACTGCACGCTCGCCGGCATCGACCGGAATCCGGGTGCCGGCCGGCAGGTAGGCCAGGAAGTACAGGCTGAAGGCAGCCTCGTCGAAGTGGCGCTGGTCAATCAGGGAAAAGCCCAGCACGCGGGTGTAGAAGTCCAGCGAGGCGGTCGGGTCCTTGACCCGCAGCATGGTGTGGTTGAACACGAAACCGGCGGTTTCGGCAGGCACGTGTGCGGCAACGCCGGCGGGAATGGGGTAGCTCATCGGAAGGATCCTTGATGCGGGAGAGCGGCAGGCACGTGGCCTGCGCCGTCCAGTTTAACGAGTGGGCTGTGGCTTGCCGGTGCGGGCCGGGTGGTGGCTGAAGTCGCGCAGGCTGCCGTCCAGGCCGAGCAGCTGCACGGTATAGGCCTGGGCGCTGCCGTCGGGCGCTTCCATCCCCGGCGAGCCCAGCGGCATGCCCGGCAGGACCAGGCCACGCGCACGTGGCTTGTCGCGCAGCAGCTTGAGGATGTCACTGGCCGGCACATGGCCTTCCACCACATAGCTACCGACCTCGGTGGTATGGCAGGAGGCCTGGCTGGCCGGCACGCCGAGGCGTTGCTTGGGTGCCATCACGTCCTGCACGTTGTTGACCCGCACGTTGAAGCCGGCATGGCGCATGTGTTCGACCCAGCCGCCGCAACAACCGCAGGACGGATGGCGGTGCACGGTCATTTCCGGCAAGGCGGTGGCGGCAGCCGGGCGCGGGCCGGTGCTGGCGGCTGGGCGCGGCTGCGCCAGGGCGGGGCCGAGCAGGCTGGCGGCCAGCAGGGAGGTGAGCAGCAAACGGTTCACGGTCATTGTTGTGTCCAGTCAGGGCCCGGCCGGGGCCGGGCAGGGATCAAGGCAGGCTCAGAACCACAGGCGGATGCCGGCCACCCAGCGGGTGTGCTGGCGCTCATGGCCATCGGCGGCGGCAAGATCGGCGCTGCGGCCGAAGCGTCGCTCGTGGACCACACCCACATACGGGGCAAAGCGCCGGCTGATCTCATAGCGCAGGCGCAGCCCGCCCTCCACGCTGGCCAGGCCGCGGCCCAGCCCGCGTGCACGATCATCACGCAGCAGGGCGCTGGCATGCACCGAGGGCTGCAGGATCAGCCGGTTGCTCAGCAGCACGCTGTATTCCAGCTCGGTTTCCAGCGCCAGCCGCGGGGTGCCACCGACCAGGGCGGTGACGTGGGTTTCCAGCTTGTACGGGCTCAGCCCCTGCACGCCCAGTGCGGCGCGGGTACGTGGCTGCCTGCCATGTTCGTGGCGCAGGCCGGCCACTGCTTCCCACCAGGGCCCGGTGGCCTGGCCGTAGAGCAGGTCGATGTTGCCTTCGCTGCTGCTGTCTTCGCGCTCGCCCTCGCTGCGCAGCCACAGCCGCCGGGTATCGCTGCCCCACCAGCCCTGCACGGCCCAGGCCTGGCCGCTGCCCTTGGCGTTGTCCCAGGCTTCGAGCTGGTCCACCAGCAGGTAGCGGTTGATTGCCGGCGCATGCTCCATGGAATGGTGGCGCAGCACCGGGAAGGCCGCTGCACGGTCAGCGGCCGTGGGCACCGGGATCGGTGTCCGCGGCGTGGTCAACGCCGCGCCCGGCATGTTGTGCCCGGCATGCGGATCAGCACTCATGTTGTGCCCGGCATGCGGATCAGCACTCATGTTGTGCCCGGCATGCGGATCA
>X237_Red_shanked_Douc_Langur__coassemble_124_pt1 | contig 10635 bp, 10 predicted proteins | sample X237_Red_shanked_Douc_Langur__metabat2_high_PE_002 | metagenome-assembled genome bin X237_Red_shanked_Douc_Langur
GTGGTGCCGCACGAGGAGATCGCTGCCCTGCCGGCCGGTTGGCAGGTTGAATCGATCACCCCGCTGAGCGTGCCCGGCCTGGTCGGCGAGCGGCATCTGGTGGTGGTCGGCCGCGGCTGATTTTTCACCAGCTTTTCTCATTCGCCCGGCGAGCGGCCATAATGGCCAGCCCCCTTACCTGCCCAAGAGGCTCAACGCATGGCCCGCATCATCGCGATTGCCAACCAGAAAGGCGGCGTCGGCAAGACCACCACGGCCGTCAACCTGGCCGCGGCGCTCGCCGGTGCCGGCAAGCGCGTCATGCTGGTGGACCTGGATTCGCAGGGCAACGCGACCATGGGCAGCGGGGTGGACAAGCGTGAGTTGAACGCCTCCACCTATGACCTGCTGCTGGGCGAGGCCAGCGTGGTCCAGGTGCGGGTGACCACCGGCGAGGGCTTTGACCTGCTGCCGGGCAACATCGACCTGACCGCGGCGGAAATCGCCCTGATGAGCCAGGACGCACGCGAGCAGCGGCTCAAATCGGCCCTGGCCCCGGTGCGCGGCCAGTACGACTACATCATCATCGACTGCCCGCCGGCGCTGGGTCTGCTGACCCTCAATGCGCTGGCCGCCGCCGATTCGGTGATCGTGCCGATGCAGTGCGAGTACTACGCCCTGGAAGGGCTGAGCGCGCTGGTGGAAACCATCGAGGCGCTGCGCGGCACGCTCAACCCGGCGCTGGAGATCGAAGGGGTGCTGCGCACCATGTTCGATGTGCGCAACAACCTGGCCAACGCGGTCTCGGCCGAGCTGACCAACCATTTTGGCGACAAGGTGTTCCGCACCATCGTGCCGCGCAACGTACGCCTGGCCGAGGCGCCCAGCCATGGCCAGAGCATCCTCGGCTATGACCGCTCATCGCGTGGCGGGGTGGCCTATGTCGGCCTGGCCGGCGAGGTGATCCGCCGCAACGCGCAACGCAACCGGGCCGCCAAGGCCATGGAGTCCGTCTGATGACCGTCAAGAAGCGCGGCCTGGGCCGTGGTCTGGATGCCCTGCTGGGCCCGAAGGGCGGCAGCACGCCGGTCAATGTCGCCGCCGTGGCCCAGCCCCAGCCGGGCGAGGTGCTGCGCAAGATCAAGGTCTCCGAGCTGCAGCCGGGCAAGTACCAGCCGCGCCGGGACATGGATTCGTCCAAGCTGGATGAACTGGCCGACTCGATCCGCGCCCAGGGCGTGATCCAGCCGATCCTGGCCCGTCGTCTGCCGGCCGGCAATTATGAAATCGTCGCCGGTGAGCGCCGCTGGCGTGCCTCCCAGCTGGCCGGCCTGGCCGAAGTGCCGGTGGTGGTGCGCGAGCTGGAAGACCGCACCGTGGTCGCCATGGCGCTGATCGAGAACATCCAGCGCGAAGACCTCAACCCCTTGGAAGAGGCGCAGGCGCTGTCGCGCCTGATCGAGGAATTCAGCCTGACCCATGCCGAAGCCGCGCAGGCGGTGGGGCGTTCGCGTGCGGCGGTGTCCAACCTGCTGCGCCTGATCGACCTGCCCGAAGGCGTGCGCGCGCTGCTGATCGAGCGCCGGCTGGAAATGGGCCACGCCCGCGCCCTGCTGACCCTGGCCCCGGAGCTGGCCACACGCCTGGCCGAGGAAGCCGCCGAGCAGGGCTGGTCGGTGCGCGAGGTCGAGCACCGCGCCCAGCAGTTTGCCGCCGGCAAGCTGCCCGGTGCACGCAAGGCCAAGCCGGCCCCGGCCACCCCGTTGGCCGATATCGCCAGCCTGCAGAACGAGCTGTCCGAAGCCCTCGGTGCCCGTGTGGACATCAGCCAGGGGCGGGGCGGCAAGGGCAAGCTGGTCATCCATTACAGCGACCTGGATACCCTGGACGGGGTCCTGGAACGCCTGCGCGCCCGTCGCGCCTGATCCGTCTTCCAACAACCCGAGGTGGCTGAACAGCCATGAATCCGAGCAAGGTCGACCGCAACCATCTGTTGCGTCTGACCGACCTCCCGAATGTGGGGCCGGCCTGCGAGAAGGATCTCCGCCTGATCGGCATCCGTGTACCGGCGCAGCTGCGCGGTCGCGATGCCTATGACATGTACGCGCAGCTGTGCCTGCGCACCGGGGTGGTGCATGACCCCTGTGTGATCGATGTGTTCCTGTCGATCACCCATTTCCTCGCCGGCGAACCGCCGCAGCCTTGGTGGGCCTTCAGTGCCCGGCGCCGGCAGCAGCTGGCGCGTGAGCCGATGCAGCTGTAACCGCGGCCGCCGCTGCCCTGGCGGTTGCGGTGCGCCGGCGTCTGATCGATAACCCTTGCCCGCAGGCCTGTCCGCCGGAACGGCCTTGCCCTGATCCCGGGCACACGGCACGCTGCTGCCGGTACTGGCTGTCATGGCTGGCGGCGATGCTGTTCCTTTTGTACTGGAGTGCTGTATGACCATCCTTGTTACCGGTGCTGCCGGCTTTATCGGCGCCCATGTCTGCCAGGCACTGGCCGCCAGCGGCCAGGCCGTGGTCGGCCTGGACAACTACAACGATTACTACGACCCGCAGATCAAGCGCGACCGTGTCGCCGCGCTGTGCCCGCAGGTGGACATCCGGGAACTGGACCTGACCGACCGAGCCGGCCTGGAGGCGCTGTTCGAGCAGGTGCAGCCGAGCGCGGTGATCCACCTGGCCGCGCAGGCGGGGGTGCGCTACTCGCTGGAAAACCCGCAGGCCTATGTGGATTCCAACCTGACCGGGTTTGTGAACATCCTCGAGCTGTGCCGCCATCGTGGCGTGGGTCATCTGGTGTATGCCTCCAGCAGTTCGGTGTATGGCGATTCGGCCACCCCGCCGTTCTCCGAGGACCAGCGCATCGACCGCCCGCGCTCGCTCTACGCAGCTACCAAGGCGGCCAATGAACTGATGGCCTACACCTATGCCCAGCTGTTCGGTCTGAAGGCCACTGGGCTGCGCTTTTTCACCGTCTACGGCCCGTGGGGCCGGCCGGACATGGCGCCGCTGCTGTTCTCGCGCGCGGTGCTGGCCGGGCGCCCGATCCAGGTGTTCAACGAAGGCCGGATGCAGCGTGACTTCACACATGTTTCCGACATCGTGGCCGGCATTCTGGGTGCTCTTTCCCACCCGTCCAGTGACAGCATCGCCCACCAGGTGTTCAACCTGGGCAACCACACCCCGATCGAACTGGAGCACTTCATCGGCGTGATCGAGGCGGCCGCCGGGGTGGCGGCGCACAAGGTCTACAAGCCGATGCAGCCCGGTGACATGGTCCGCACCATGGCCGATACCCGGCGCGCGGCGCAGGCCTTCGGTTATGCGCCGAGTACCCCGATCGAGGTTGGCCTGCCGCCGGTGGTGGCCTGGTGCCGGGAGTATTTCGGCCAGGCGGTCTGATTTCATCCGGGCATAACAGGTGGGGCCGTCAAATTTCCCCATTCATGATTGTTGGTTGATCCATGACTCCTCCCCAGCTGTCGGTTGTTGTCCCGGTCCATGACGAGCAGGCCAATGTGGCCAGCCTGCTGGCGGAAATCGCCGCCGCCCTGCGCGGCAAGCTGGACTGGGAGGCGGTGTTCGTCGATGACCTTTCCAGCGACGGCACCCTGGCCGTGCTGGAGCGGCTCAAGGCCGACTATCCGGAGCTGCGCGTACTGGCCCATCGCAGCCAGTGCGGGCAGAGCACGGCGGTGCACAACGGGGTACGCGCGGCCCGTGCCGCGTGGGTGGCCACCCTGGACGGGGACGGCCAGAACGATCCGGCCGACATCCCGCGCCTGCTGGCCGAGCGTGACCGGGTGGCTCCTTCGGTACGGCTGCTGGCGGGTTGGCGGGTCAACCGCCAGGACACCGGCTCCAGGCGCTGGGCCAGCCGCTGGGCCAACGCGATCCGCGCCCGACTGCTGCACGATGACACCCCCGACACCGGCTGCGGGATCAAGTTGTTCGAGCGCCAGGCCTTCCTCGAGCTGCCTTACTTTGACCACATGCACCGCTACCTGCCGGCCCTGATGCAGCGCGCCGGCTGGTCCACCCTGAGTGTGCCGGTCAACCACCGCCAGCGCGGCAGCGGGGTGTCCAAGTACACCAACTTCGGCCGGGCGGTGGTGGGGGTACGTGACCTGCTCGGGGTGAGCTGGCTGATCGCCCGTTCCCGCCGCACCGTGGTGGTGGAACGATGAGCCCGGACTGGATGAACCAACCGCTGGCCTGGCTGGACTGGACCGGTGTGCACCTGTCGCCGTGGAAGCTGATCGGCCTGGCCGGTGCGCTGCTGTTCGGCGCGCGCTGGGTGGTGCAGTTCTGGGCCACGCGCAAGGCGGGGCGGCCGGTGATCCCGCGCCTGTTCTGGTACATGAGCGTGGCCGGCAGCCTGATGACCCTGAGCTACTTCCTGTTCTCGGCCAAGCAGGATGCGGTGGGCATCGCGCAGAACCTGTTTCCCGCCTTCACCGCGCTGTACAGCCTGCAGCTGGACATCCGCAACCGTGGCTGGCGGCTGCCCAAGGACACGGCTTCTGTCTGAGTTCGGCATGGCAAGTGCCGGATTGGCTCTATGAGCCCCCCGGGCACGGTGCGATGATCCAAGGTCTGTTCATGTTTGGGGAAACAGGCTCGTGAAATCGACCTTGGCAGTGGCAATCGTATTGGCTCTGGGACTCAACGCCGTGCCGGCAGTGGCCTTGGCACAGGCCGCACCGGCGATGCAGGTGGCCACTGCCGCCGACCAGCAACTGCTGGCCATCGCCGATGCCGAATACATCTGGCGCCATGCCGATGCCCCGGGCCAGCAACGCGACCGCCGCCGCCTTGGCGATGTCAGCGAAGCTGCACAGCAGGCCCGCCTGGCCGGCTGGCAGCAGGTGCTTGGCCAGCTGGACCGGCTGGACCAGGGCCAGCTCTCGGCCGAAGGCAAGGTCAATTACGCGGTCTACCGTGCGCAGATCCTGGACCTGGTCGATGCGGTCAACCAGCGCACCTACCAGATGCCGTTCAATGCCGATTCCTCGTTCTGGTCCAACCTGGGTTTCATGGCCCAGCGTCGCCTGGCCGATGTGCAGCAGGCCGAGGACTACATCGCCGTACTGGAGGATGTGCCGCGCCATTTCGACCAGCAGATCACCAACATGCGGGCCGGCCTGGCCCGTGGTTTCAGCGTGCCGCGCGCAGTGCTTGATGGCCGCGAGGTGTCCATTGCGATGGTCGCCGAGCTCAAGGACCCGGCCGCCTCGCCGCTGTACGCCCCGTTGACCAAGCTGCCGGCCTCGATTCCGGCCGCCGAGCAGGCGCGCCTGCAGGCCCGAGCCCGCGCCGCCATCGGCGGGCAGGTGGTGCCGGCCTTCGGCAAGCTGCTGACCTTCTTCAACAACGAATACGTGCCGCAGGCGCGCACCACCCTGGCCGCCGAGGCGATGCCCGATGGCGAGGCGTTCTACCGCTCGCAGATCCGCGAATACACCACCCTGGACCTGAGCCCGGCGCAGATCCACCAGATCGGCCTGGCCGAGGTGGCGCGCATCCGCGCCGAGATGGACGCGGTCATCGACCAGACCGGCTTCCGCGGGAAATCAACGCAGACCCGCTTTGCCGATTTCCTGCAGTTCCTGCGTACCGACGAGCAGTTCTACGCCACCACCCCGCAGCAGCTGCTCAGCCATGCGGCCTGGATCGCCAAGCGCATCGACGCCAACATCGGCCGCTACTTCACCCTGCCGCGCGCACGCTTTGCCCTGGTGCCGGTGCCCGATGACATTGCCCCGTTCTGGACCGCCGGCCGTGGTGGCAACAACACCTACTGGCTCAACACCTACAACCTGCCGGCGCGGCCGATGTACAACCTGCCGGCGCTGACCCTGCACGAGGCCGATCCGGGCCATGCCATGCAGGGCGCGCTGGCCGCCGAACAGGCCGCGCAGCCGGAATGGCGGCGTGACAACTACATCTCCGCCTATGGCGAGGGCTGGGGCCTGTACACCGAGAAGCTCGGCGTGGAGATGGGCGTGTATGAAACCCCGTACGAGGATTTCGGCCGCCTGACCTATGAAATGTGGCGCGCCTGCCGTCTGGTCATCGACACCGGTGTGCACCACTACGGTTGGAGCCGCGAACAGGCCCTGGCCTACCTGCGTGACAACACCGCGCTGAGCGAGCACGAAGTGACCACCGAGGTGGACCGCTACATCTCCTGGCCGGCCCAGGCGCTGAGCTACAAGCTCGGCGAGATCGAGATCTGGAAGCTGCGCCGCCAGGCTGAAAGCGAGCTGGGCGCCAAGTTCGACCTCAAGGCCTTCCACGACTTCGTGCTGCAGCAGGGCTCGGTGCCGCTGCCGGTGCTGCGCAGCCAGGTCGAAGGCTGGATCGGCAGCAGGCAGTCTGCCGGCTGAACCCTGCGATTGTGTAACGTCGCCGCCCGGCGCTAGCCTGCATCGATGCTTGATGTGCTGCGCCATCGCCGCCTGCGCCTGCTCCACCTGCTGCTGCCGCTGCTGGTGGGGCTGGCCGTATTCGGCACATCAATGGCCTCGGCATTGACCGAGGTCCACATGCTGGCGCACAGCCAGGTCGGCGCCGATGTGCATGACCACGATGACCAGGCCCTGGATTTTGCCGCCGATGCCAAGGACAGCACCGGTGCGTTGCTGCATGCCTTGGTCCATTGCATGGACTGCCATGGTCATGGCGGTGTCCTGCCCGGGATGATGCCGCCGTGGACGCTGCCCATGCCGCAGCCTGTCCATGACGGTGCCGGTCAGGTTGCGCAGCGTGCGCAGCAGCCTGCCGAAAGCCTTTTCCGTCCCCCGATAGCCGTCTGACGTCACCGGCCTGCCGGCCGGCTCCCACGTCTGTTCCTGCTATCTGGAGATATCCCATGTGGATGCGCCTGGCGGCGATTGCCGCCTTTGTGCTGGTGCCGCGCGTGTATGCGTACGCACCAGCGCCTGCTGTTGTGTTGAGTCTTGATGCGGCCATTGCCCGTGTCGCTGTTGACCATCCCGACCTGCAACTGGTCGACGTACAACGCCCCTTGCTGCAAGCGCGCCTTGATGCCGCCACACAGCGCCCGCCTTTGCAGTTCAGTACCGAGCTGGAGAACCTTTCCGGCAGTGGTGACCAGCGTGGCCTGGCGGGGCTGGAAACCACGGTCAGCCTGTCCGGGGTGCTGGAGCGCGGTGGCAAGCTCGACGCGCGCCGCCTGCTGGCCCAATCCAACCTGGATGCGCTGGCACCGCAACGTGCGACCGCTCGCCTGGACCTGTTGGCCGAAACGGCGCGCCGCTATCTGGATGTGGCCCGGGCCCAGACGGCCGGGGAAATTGCCTTGGTCGATATCGAACAGCGGCGGCGTGCGGTCACTGCGGCACGTCTGCGACTGCAGGCTGGTGCATCACCGGAGTCGGTGCTGTTCACCGCCCAAGCGATGCTGGCGCAGGCCGAACTGGATCGTGACCGCTCCAGCCAGGAAGCCGCATCGGCGCGGCTGGCCCTGGCGGCGTTGTGGGGGGATCGACAGGCCGGTTTCACCGCGGTCAGCGGGCAGGTGATGCACCTGCCTGCGCTGGGTGACTTTGCCGTCCTGGCTGAACAGCTGCAGCGTGCACCGGAGCTGGCCGAGTTGCTGGGACAGGAGCGCATCGGCCAGGCCCAGCTGCAGCTGGCGCGTACCGCCGCCCAGCCGGACTGGAGCTGGCAGGTGGGCCTGCGCAACAGTCGCGCCGATGGTGCCACGACGCTGCTTGCTGGTTTGAGCATCCCGTTGGGCAGCGCCGGCCGTGCCGCGCCGGCCATCCGCGAAGCCCAGGCCAATCTGGCGCAGCTGCCCTATGCGCGCCAGGCTCTGCGCCAGCAGTTGTACGCCACCCTGGCCCAGGCACATGGCCGCTATGCCGGTGCGCAACTGGAGGTACAGCGCCTGCAGCGCGATGTACTGCCCCGGCTGCAGCGGGCCGAGCATGCGGCCGAGCAGGCCTGGCGTGCCGGTGCGGCCAGTTACATGGAGTGGGCGCAGTTGCAGGCCATGCATGTCGAGGCGCGCAAGCGCCAACTGGACACCGCTTTTGCCGCCCAGACCGCCCTGATCGAAATCCAGCGTCTCACCGGCCAGTCGATGCGCGCCGATGGGCTCGCCATTGCCGCGGAGAACGCACAATGAACCGAATTTTCTGTATTTCCATGACGGCACTGGTACTGCTGGGGCTGGGTGGGTGTGGCAACCCCGACGGCACGGTCGCTCCGGTCCCGCAGGCTGCCTCCGATCGTGATCAGGCCGGCCACGCCGATGAGGGTCAGGCACAGACAAGCCAACACACCATCATCAAGCCCGCGATGGCACAGCAGGCCGGCATTGTCAGTGCACCGGCACAGCCCGGCACCATTGCCGACGAGCACGAGGTGCAGGGCCTGCTCACGCCGGTTGATGGACGGGTGGCGTTGCTGACGGCGCGCTTCCCCGGGCCGATCCGCGCGCTGCGGGCCAACGTCGGCGACAGGGTCCGTGCCGGGCAGACACTGGCCAGCATCGACAGCAACCTCAGCCTGACCACCTACAGTGTCAGTGCGCCGATCAGCGGCGTGGTGCTGGCGCGGCAGGCACAGGTGGGGGCGGTGGCCGGCGAGGGCACGCCCCTGTTCGAGATCGGTGACCTGTCCGAGTTGTGGGTGGACCTGCACATCTTCGGTGCCGATACCCAGCACATCACCGCCGGTGTACCGGTCACCGTCACCCGCATGACCGATGGCATCAGCCAGAGCACCACGCTGGAGCGGGTACTGCCGGGCACTGCCACTGCCAGCCAGAGTACGGTGGCACGCGCGGTGGTGCATAACCAGGATGGCTTGTGGCGCCCGGGTGCGGCAGTGACCGCGCGCATCACCGTTGCCATGCAGGCTGCTGCGGTGGTGGTGCCGTTGTCGGCACTGCAGACCATGCAGGGGCACGATGTGGTGTTCGTGCGCGAGGGTGAAACCTACACCGCGCGCGAGGTGAGCCTGGGCGCGCGCGATGCGGCCAGGGTCGAGGTGCTTGATGGCCTGGATGTTGGCGAGCAGGTCGTGGTCGAGCAGAGCTACGTGGTCAAGGCCGACATCGGCAAGGCGGGGGCTGCGCATGAACATTGATTGCCGCCGACGCCTCAAGGGAGGCTCGCGCCATGCTTGAGCGCATCATCCGTGCTGCCATCGCACACCGCTGGTTGATGATGGTGCTGACACTGGCCTTGGTTGTCATCGGCAGCTGGAGCTTCAGCCGCCTGCCGATCGATGCCACGCCGGACATCACCAACGTCCAGGTGCAGATCAATACGGCGGCCCCGGGCTATTCACCGCTGGAGGCCGAACAGCGCATTACCTATCCGGTGGAGACGGCGATGGCCGGGCTGCCGCAGCTTGACCGGGTGCGCTCTCTCTCGCGTTACGGCCTGTCGCAGGTGACAGTGGTGTTCAAGGATGGCACCGACCTTTACTTCGCCCGCCAGCAGGTGGCCGAACGCCTGCAGCAGGCAGCCTCGCAGTTGCCTGAAGGGCTGGATCCACAGCTGGGGCCGATCGCCACCGGCCTGGGCGAAATCTTCATGTACACCATCGATGCCGACCCGAAGGCGCGCAAGCCGGATGGCACCGCCTACACCGCCACCGACCTGCGCACGTTGCAGGACTGGGTGGTGCGCCCGCAGCTGCGCAATGTGCCTGGTGTCACCGAGGTCAACACCATCGGTGGTTACCAGCGGCAGATCCACATCACGCCGGATCCGGCCCGCCTGCGTGCGTTGGGCTTCACCCTGGATGACGTTGCCGACGCGGTGCAAGGCAACAACCAGAACGTCGGTGCCGGCTATATCGAGCGCAATGGCCAGCAGTTCCTGGTGCGGGTGCCCGGCCAGGTGGCCGGGATGGAGGAGATCGGCAACATCGTGCTGGCGCGCCGCGAAGGGGTGCCAATCCACGTGCACGACGTGGCCAAGGTCGCTGAAGGCCCGGAGCTGCGCAGTGGCGCAGCCACCCAGAACGGCCACGAAGTGGTGATGGGTACGGTGGTGATGCTGGTCGGTGCCAACAGCCGGCAGGTGGCGCAGGCCGCTGCCGCCAAGCTTGAACAGGCCCAGCGCAGCCTGCCCGACGGGGTGACCGTCAGCACCAGCTATGACCGCACCGCGCTGGTGGACCGCACCATCCAGACCGTGGCAAAAAATTTGCTCGAAGGTGCGTTGCTGGTGATCGTGGTGCTGTTCGCGCTGCTCGGCAACTTCCGCGCGGCGCTGATCACCGCGGCGGTGATTCCGTTGGCGATGCTGTTCACGCTTACCGGTATGGCGCGCGGCGGCATATCGGCCAACCTGATGAGCCTGGGCGCATTGGACTTTGGCCTGATCGTCGATGGTGCAGTGATCATCATCGAGAACTGCCTGCGCCGCTTCGGCGAACGCACGCACGCGCTGGGCCGCACGCTGACGCAACAGGAGCGCTATGCCGAGACCGCCAGCGCCACCGCCGAGGTGATCCGCCCCAGCCTGTTCGGCCTGGGCATCATCACCGCGGTGTACCTGCCGATCTTCGCGCTCACCGGGGTGGAAGGAAAAATGTTCCACCCGATGGCGATCACCGTGGTCCTGGCCCTGACCGGTGCGATGCTGCTGGCGTTGACCTTCGTGCCGGC